>Ga0100391_1000635_pt1 | contig 40298 bp, 38 predicted proteins | sample CryGeymeta201515_FD_81541 | JGI IMG/M metagenome (GOLD analysis project Ga0100391, IMG submission 81541) | Groundwater microbial communities from Crystal Geyser aquifers in Utah, USA - Crystal Geyser metaG 2015-15 | ecosystem: Environmental > Aquatic > Deep subsurface > Groundwater | place: USA... | reverse complement strand
GTATATATTTAATCAACCAGCTAGGGATGTTCAGGCTACAAAGACAGATTTTAATTTCAATGCCAGTGCTATTGTTAATGAATATCTCACTGATGCTCATGCAGCAAATGCAAAATACCTTGACGAAGAAGGTGAATCTAAAGTTTTAGAAATAACGGGTACAGTTGCCTCTATTTCTGAAGATTTTAACAATCAAAAAGTCATACTTCTAAAAAACCCTACAGATAAAGCAGGTGTTAGTGCCACTTTTACTCAAGAAACCAATGTTAATACGAATACCGTAAAAGTAGGTGATGAAATTACCATAAAAGGCGTCATACGCTCTGGCGCAGCCTACGATCCGGATTTAGAAATGTATGAAAACGTTATTATAGATAAATGTGACATCGTGTCCAAATAAACAAGTAAACAATAATTAATTCAAATTTAAAAAAATGAAATCTACAATTCACAAAAATCAATTTAAAAAATTAGAAACCATGACCAAAAAAGTAATGTTAACAATGATAGCACTAGTTGTTATTTCACTATCAGTTACTGCTCAAAAACAGGCAACTACAAAAACACATTTTAAATTCTTTTCTACAACACCTGTAGAAAACATTGAAGCTAATAATTACGCCTCAGTAGGAACTATTGACCCAACTACAGGCGAGGTTGTTTTTTCAGTACCAATGCAAAGTTTTGAGTTTGAAAAAGCCTTAATGCAAAAACATTTTAACAGTAAAGATTTTTTAGATACCAAAGCAAATCCAAAGGCAAAATTAAGTGGAAAAATAGCAAACCTTGAAGCAGTTAATTTTTCTAAGGATGGAACTTATGTAGCAAATATAGCTGGAGATTTAACAATTAATGGTGTTACAAAACCTGTTACGGAAAAAGCAACAATTGTTATAAAAGATGGTAAAATCAGCCTTAATTCTAAATTTAATATTACGTTGGAATATTATGAAGTTGCTTTTGAAAAAGGCAAACCATCAACCAACATTGCAAAAACAGTGGAGGTAACTGTAGCAGCAGAGTATTAATTTAATAAAAAATAAACCTAAAACAATCTTGATTATTACATCAAGATTGTTTTTTATAATTACCAAATATTATGGCACACTTAAAATTAGAAAACAACACAACATCACCAATTTCTCGGGAGATTTTAGATAAAACACAAAAAGGATTAGGTTTTATTCCAAATATGTATAAAAAAATGGGCAATAATCCTGCCCTATTAGATGCTTACACATATGCTTATAATTCTTTTAGAGCTAATTCAGGCTTTAATGCTGTTGAGCAAGAGGTGGTTTTTCTTTCAGTAGCCTATGAAAATAATTGTGAATACTGCATGGCAGCTCACAGTTTTGTGGGTGACATGATGAGCAAAGTTCCTACCGAAGTTACAAACGCCATTCGTGATAATAAACAAGTTCCTGATGTTAAATTGGCAGCCTTGTCAAAACTTACACGTTCCCTTACTGCAAATCGTGGGATTGTTTCACAAGCAGAAATAGATGAATTTTTAACAACAGGTTATACTGAAGAACACGTTTTAGGCATCATTGCAGGAATAGCGGTTAAAACATTGAGCAATTATTCAAATCACCTTACAAACCCTGAAGTTGATGCGGCTTTTGCCGGTAGAAGTTGGAATAAGTAAAAAATTATTTTATGAATAGCTGTGTTTGTTGCTAAAAGCAAATACAGCTATAAACCTAAATTAAATTTATGGCCATCATTAATGTTATAGAGTATGAGCAAGCCTCTGGTAGGTTAAAGAATATATATGATGACTTAATATTTAAAAGAGGAAAACTTGCCGAAGTCCATAAAATTCAGAGTTTAAGACCAGAAAGCATTGTTAAGCACATGGATTTGTATTTGGAAATCATGTTTTCTAAATCTGAACTTTCCAGGGCTGAACGTGAAATGATGGCTGTTGTTACATCAGTTTCAAATAAGTGTCACTACTGTCAGATACATCATTCTGAAGCGTTGAACAATTATTGGAAGGATGGAGAAAGAATTCTTCGGCTACAAAACAATTTTTATGATGCTCAGCTTTCTGAAAGAGAGTTTTTACTTTGTGAATTTTCTGAAAGTTTAACCTTAAACCCCGTTGAATTTAAAAAACCAGAGCATATTAATAAGCTAAAAAATATAGGGTTAATTGATGAAGCTATATTAGATGCAGCACTCGTAGTGGCTTATTTCAATTTTGTTAACCGTATAGTTTTGGGGTTAGGCGTTACTATAGAAAGCAATGGAGCAACTGGAGGCTATAACTATTAAATCAAACATACATGCAAACCTATTGTAAAGAAAATTTAAATGAGATAAAAAATGTATTGCTTCAGTTAACTAATGATCAATATACATTTCAGTCAACAACCTTATTTGGCGCAACAATAGGGCAACATGTAAGGCATATTCTCGAATTCTATCAAAGTGTTTTTAGGGGCTTTGAGACAAAAACCATCAACTATGATAATCGAGAAAGGAATTTATTAATAGAAACCAATCCCCACATTGCTATTCAAGTCATAAATGAAATCTGTTCAAAATTAAAAGAAGCCAATTGTGACACACAAATGATTTTGGAAGGAAATTTTTGTGTGGAAGAAGGAACCCAAATTAAAATTGAAACCTCTTTTTTAAGAGAATTGGCCTATTGTTTAGAGCACAGCATTCATCATCAAGCATTAATTAAAGTGGGTTTGCTAGAGGTAAAATGTTTAAATTTTATTGACGATACTTTTGGTCTTGCTCCAGCCACAATCAGACACAGAAAACAATGTGTTCAGTAAGTTTTGTACCATTAGAAGATGGGTTTCTTTTAACGTCTAATAGGGATGAAAAAAAATATCGTCCTACTATTGAACCGAAATTATATCTTGAAAATAATACTAGATTACTTTATCCTAAAGATGAAAAAGCTGGAGGAACGTGGATTGTTGCAAAAGAGGACGGTACATGCATAGTGTTGCTTAATGGTGCATTTAAAAACCATCAAAAAAAAGAGAATTACCGTAAAAGTAGAGGTGTTATTTTAAAAGAAATTATAACGGCCGAAGATTCCAAATTCTGTTTTTTCGAGATAAATTTAAAAAACGTAGAACCCTTTACCCTAATCATTTTTCAAAAAAATGAATTAACAGAAGTAAGATGGGACGGTGTTGAAAAGCATATTATTCCAAAACCAATTAATAAACCACATTTTTGGTCATCTGCCACTTTGTATAATTCAGATCAACAAGGAATAAGACAGCAATGGTTTCAAGATTACTATACTTCAAAATCAGAATTGACGGTCGATACTATATTATCCTTTCATAGCAGTACCCATTCGGATAATACAGAATTTGGTTTAGTTATAAATCGAGAAGACGGGACCCAAACAGTAAGCATCACTCAATTGCTGATAAAAAACAAAAAGGTTGAAATGACCTATATAGATAAAATCGAAAATAAAATCACAAAAAACATAACGTTTTGAGAGCTTTAAAAAATACCATTCATAAAATCCTAAATTGGGAATATTGGAACACTAATGTCATATATTTTCCCATATTTTTCTACTGGATTTATTTAAGCATTAAAGCACGTTCGTTAGGTTTTTTTAATGCGAGTAATCCTAAAATTATAAATGGTGGTTTTGCGTTAGAGAGTAAAAAAGAAATTTATGATTTAATACCTGAAAGCTATTACCCAAAAACATTGTTTTTTAAGGCTCAAGAAACCCTTGAGAACATAAATAATGCTATAAGAAGTACCAGCATAAATTTTCCTTTTATTGTGAAACCAAATATAGGTTTACAAGGTCTGCGAGTTGAAAAAATCAGCTCATGGGCATCATTGGAGACTTATTTGCAAAAAACCAATTATGATTTTTTAGTACAGGAATATATTAATTATCCATTAGAAATTGGCGTTTTTTATTATAGAATGCCTAGCCAAAATAAAGGCGTCATATCTGGTATTGTAAATAAAGAATTTCTTATTGTTGAAGGTAATGGCATACATACAGTTCAAGAACTTATAGAACAAAACCCAAGGTTTGCATTACAATTATCTATCCTTAAGAAAAAACATGGCGACATTTTAAATAAAGTTTTATCAAAAAACACAAAGCTTAATTTGATGCCTTACGGGAACCATGTAAGAGGGAGCAAATTTACCGATGTCAGCCATAAAATTAATGATAGGCTACTGCAGACCATCAATAACATTTGTTTGCAAGTTCCCGATTTCCATTTTGGACGATTGGATATCATGTTCAATTCTTGGGAAGATTTGGAGCAAGGCAAAAACTTTTCAATTATTGAACTCAATGGCTCAGGAAGCGAACCCACACATATTTACGACCCAAAACATTCCATCTTTTTTGCTTGGAAAGAGATTATAAGACACTACAATATTTTGTATGAGATTAGCACCTATAATCATAAAAAGGGATTTTCGTATTTAAGTTTAAAACAATCCAGACAATTAATAATTGATAATAAGCGATTAACCAATTATTTAAAATCCATATCATAACAATGAAATGGATCGATGCATACAACTTTAATAATAAGGCCTTTCTGCTTGGGCTTATAATAAGCCTTATTGGGTCTTTACCATTAGGTTATTTAAATATAATTGGTTTAAATATTTTAATAGAACAAGGTGGTTTAGCGACTATATCCTTTATTCTTGGAATTATTGTTGTTGAGTTTTTTGTTCTTAAAATAATGAGTTTTGGTGCTAGATGGCTAGTAAACCAAAAAGAACTATTGTTAGCCATAGATATTTTTACCATCCTGTTTTTCTTAAGTATTGCATTGTATTTCATTACCAATATTAGTCGTGAAGAAAGTTTTAGTTTGTCACAATTACGATTTGCATCCTATCCATTTGTTTTAGGAGTGCTTTTAAATGGCTCAAATGCTGTTCAGTGGCCTTATTGGTCTGGGATTTACATGTATATTTTTAGGACCAAAAAACTTAAAACAACTCACAGTGCCAATTATATATTCATTAGTGGTGCTTTAGTAGGTACAGGAATAGGTATGCTGATTTTTGCATATGCGGGGCAATATATTTTAGTTGAAAATAATATTGATGTAGCACATTATCTCGATCCAGTCTTCGCTATGGTATTTTTCATCTTAGCATCCATTCAAATAACAAAACTAATTTTGAATAAAAAATCAAAAGAGATCATATAAATAAAAATGAAAAAAATAAAAGAAGTAAGCGGATTACAAATAGGGGCGTTGGCTCCTAATTTTAATGCTTTAAACATTTATGATGAATCTTATTCATTATCTAAAGCATTATCAAAAGGCGAAGTTGTTTTAATATTTATTAGAGGCCAATGGTGCCCATTCTGCAACAAGCATTTAAAGGAAATACAAGATAACCTGTCTTTAATTTATAAAAAAGGCGCAAGCGTTGTAGTGGTATCTCCCGAAAAATCAGAATTCATTAAAAAAACTATTCTTAAAACAGCGGCTGAATTCACCATTTTATATGATCAAGATTATAAAATAGCAACGGCTTATGATGTACTGTATAAACCAACAACAATGCACAGGGTTATGTATAATATGATTCTTGGGGCCAAACTAAAGGAAAGCCATTCTGACGATAGCGAGCAATTGCCCGTTCCGGCAACCTATATCATTTCAAAAGAAGGGAAAATAAAATGGAGGCAATTTAATCCCGATTATAAAAAACGCGCTCAAGTAAAGGACATACTTAAAAACTTGGGCTAGATTGTTTGTCAGGAAAAAATGTTTTTTATGTCTGTTCATTCAGAAGTTAACAAAACCTAAATGAAACAAATTATAAAACTACTTTCTTATTTGGTATTCCTTTTTATGGTACAGTCTTGTGCCACTTATGATGGGCAGATTAAAGTGGTTTCTCAATATAAAAAAGAGACTTCAGGAACAAACATTTTTTTAATTGGTGATGCTGAAAAGTTAGAAAATGGCCAGCCTTCAAAAGCTATAAAGGCTTTAAATGATAAAATAAAAAGTGCCAGCAAAAATGATGTACTACTCTATTTAGGTGATAATATATATCCAAAAGGATCTTCTGATTTAAATAATGCCGAAGCCAAAAAGGCTTTGCAATCTCAAATTGATGTTGGCAAAAATTTCAAGGGAAAAGTCATTTTTCTTCCTGGAGATCATGATTGGTATTCAGGAATTGATGGCTTGAAAGTCCAAGAGGACTATATTGAAAACGCATTGGGAAAGAACTCGTTTTTACCTGAAAATGGTTGTCCATTGGCCGAATATAATGTATCAGATGATATCATAATTATTGCAATAAACAGTGAATGGTACATTACCAATTGGGATAAGCATCCAAAAATGAACGTTGATTGCAACCTCAAATCTAGAGAAAAATTTATTGACGAATTCAAATCCTTAATCAATAAAAATCAAGATAAAACCATTGTTTTAGCAATGCACCATCCCTTGGAAAGTCATGGGAGCCATGGTGGGCAATTCCCGTTTAATCCTTTAAAAGCACCTTTTAATGCCTTGCGGAATGCTTCAGGTATTAGTCCTGCCGATTTAAACCATCCGCTTTACAGAGAACTTTCAAATAAAATCACCACCATTTTACAAGAGTATAAAGACAATGTGATTGTGGTTTCCGGTCATGACCATAATTTACAATATTTGGTACATAAAAATATTCCACAAATCATTAGTGGTTCAGGTTCAAAAGTAAAAGAAGTTCGCCATTATATAAAAGACACATTAACCTTTGGTTATGCCGGTTTGGGCTTTAGTGTTTTAAATATTCAAGAAGACAAACAAACTGTTCAATATTATAATGAAAATAATCAGTTAATTCATTCAACTGTAATTAGGGAAATACAAAAAGAAAAACCATTTCCTGTTTCAAATTTTCCAAAAGATAGCCTCATGGGTACCTCGATTTATACGAAACATACCCATGACAAATCAAAGTCGTATAACTCCTTTTTTGGTAATCATTACCGACAATTATATTACAAAAAGTATAATTTTCCTGTAGTTGATTTAGATACCTTATTTGGTGGGTTGAAAACCATAAAGTTAGGTGGTGGCAATCAATCAGTTTCTTTACGATTAGAAGATAGTGGAGGAAACGAGTACGTTATGCGGCGTATGCGAAAAAGTGCTACACAATTTATCCAAGTGAAAGCTTTTCAGGAAAATTATATGAAAGATCGATTGGGAAATACGGTTGCCGAACGATTTATAATGGATTTTTATACCACATCTTATCCATTTGCTGCCATTCTAACAGGAGGTCTATCAGATATTGTTGGCGTTTACCATACCAACCCGCAGTTTTATTATGTGCCTAAACAGCGAGCTTTGGGAAATTATAACGATTATTTAGGTAATGATTTGTATTTGATTGAGGAACGGGTTTCCAAAGGATTCAAGTTACAAACATCGTTTGGAAATGCCGATGATATTGTTTCTACGGACGAGGTCATTGATAAAATAACTAAAGACGAGAAATACACTATCAACCATCAACAATATATTAAAACACGTTTGTTTGATATGTGGTTGGGCGATTGGGACAGACATGAAGATCAATACCGTTGGGCGCAATACAACAATTTGGATGGTACCATTACGTTTGCTCCAATCCCCAGAGACAGAGATCAAGCATTTCCAAAATTTGACGGGTTTTCAACCGTAGCCGCAACCCGTTTGATACCTTCACTTCGGTTGATGCAATCATTTGATGACGATATACGCAATGTGAACAACTTTAACCAAATCATCTATAAAGTAGATAAAATTTTAATAAATAAAAGCAGTTTGAACGAATGGCTTGAACAAGCAAAATTTCTTCAAGAACACTTAACGGATGATGCCATAGAAAAAGCGATTTCAGATTTTCCAAACCAATTTAAAAACAAAAATTTTGAGGAAATTGTTACACATTTAAAAAATAGAAGACAGCATTTTTCAAAATGGGCAGAAACCTACTATACAACCATCAATAAGAATGTCATTCTTCAAGGTACTGATAAAGATGATTTGTTTGAAATTACGAGATTAGAAAATGGTTTCACACAAGTAAAAATTATTAGGATTAAAAACACCATTGACAACAAGGATGAGATGTTTGACAAAATTTTTGATCCTAAAATCACTACTGAAATTTGGCTGTATGGGCTAGATGATAAAGACCAATTTCTTGTTTCAGGCACTAATAACTCTAAAATTAAAATTCGCTTAATTGGAGGGCAAAATGAAGACACTTACCAAATCGATAACAAGAAAAATATTAAGATTCATGATTACATATCAAAGGAAAATATATTTGAAGGGCAAAATGTATACAAAAGATTATCAGACGACTATGAACCCAATAACTATGATTTCCACAAGTTTAAGCATAATTTACAGCAGCTTCTGCCAACTATTGGATACAATCCAGATGAAGGACTCACCATTGGCGGTCTTTATATTTTCACCAAAAACGGTTACGAGTTAAACCCTTTTACTCAAAAGCATTACATAGGAGCCAAATATTTCTCTGAAACCAATGGTTACGAGTTGGATTATACAGGAGAATTTGCAAGAATTTTTGGGAAGTCAAATTTACGTATTGCCACTCGTTATACAACACCCGCGTTTGCGCAAAACTTTTTTGGTTTTGGAAATGAAACAGAAAACCTTGAGGATAATTTAGATATAGAATATTACAGAACACGTTTAGAGCAGTTCAATATTAAAGCTTCATTTGTGAAAAGAGGGCATTTGGGTAGTGAATTTTCCGTTGGTATTCCTTTTGATTATATCAAACCCAATGATAATAACAACCGTTTTTTAGAGGAAAATTCAACTAATGAAGACTTGAAATCCAAACAATTTTTTGGTGTTGAATCTGCCTATTTGTTTCAAAACAAAAACAACAAATCTTATTCAACCTTAGGTATTGAGTTTTCAATAACTGGTGGATGGAAAATTAATGCTGAAGAAAGCAAACGAAACTTTGCATATATTTCGTCAGCTTTTCAACTGGACTACCCAATTTTGCGAGATGATAAATTGACATTTTCAACACTTTGGAAAGGGCATGTTATTTCAACCCAAAATTTTGAATTTTATCAAGCAGCAAGTATTGGTGGTAAAAACGGATTAAGAGGTTATAGGAACGAACGCTTTTCTGGGCAAACTTCTTATTATCAGAATACCGATTTACGTTGGAATATCACCCGTTTTAATTCAGGGATACTTCCCGCAATACTTGGTGCTTTTATAGGTTTTGACTATGGTAGGGTTTGGTTAAAAAACGATAATTCAAACATATGGCATACAGCTTATGGAGGAGGTCTTTATGTAAACACAGCAGGGCTTTTAACGTTTCAAGCCTCTTATTTTTCATCCGATGATGGTGGTCGATTTATATTTGGATTGGGTTTTGGATTTTAAACAGCAAAAGATAGCCTTTAACATATAATTTATACTTAATGAAACCAAGAGAAATTTTTATTACAGCCGCCGCAATTATTTTAATTACAATAGGCATGCTTTCTGTATTTTGGAAACCCATTTTATGGAGCTTAATTGTTTTTGTACCCATAATACTTATCGGAATTGGCGACATTATCCAAAAAAAACATGCCATTAAAAACAACTTCCCTTTTATAGGCCATTTTAGATATATCTTAGAAGATTTTCGTCCCGAAATACAACAGTATTTTGTAGAGACCGATACAGAAGGAACACCTATAAATCGGATATTCCGTTCGCTTATTTATTCAAGAGCCAAAAATCAAAATGATACCACGCCCTTTGGAACCAAATCAGATGTTTATCGGGTAGGTTATGAATGTATGGCGCATTCCATGTATCCAAAACATCACAATGACGTAGAACAGAATCCAAGAGTTTTGTTTGGAGGTAAACACTGTAAACAACCCTATAATGCGAGCATCTTAAATATTTCTGCCATGAGTTTTGGATCCTTAAGTAAAAATGCCGTTCTGGCATTAAGTAAAGGCGCTAAATTAGGAGGTTTTGCGCATAATACAGGAGAAGGAGGATTAAGCCCTTACCATTTGGAGGGCGGTGGCGATTTAATTTGGCAAATTGGCACTGGCTATTTTGGTTGTAGGACCAAAGAAGGCAACTTCTGTCCAGATACATTTCAAGAAAGTGCAATAATAGAGAATGTGAAAATGATCGAAATCAAGCTGTCCCAAGGTGCAAAACCAGGACATGGCGGTATTTTACCTGCAGTAAAAAATACAGAAGAAATTGCCAAAATAAGGCATGTAGAACCCCATACAGATATACTTTCCCCTCCTTATCATACAGCGTTTAAAAATGCTGAAGGCTTACTGCATTTTGTAAAACAATTGCGGGAACTTTCAGGAGGAAAACCTGTTGGGTTTAAACTTTGTGTAGGGAGCAAAGACGAGTTTATCGATGTATGTGAAGCCATGAAAAAAACGCAAATTCTTCCCGATTTCATTACCGTTGATGGTGGTGAAGGCGGAACCGGTGCTGCGCCAGTAGAGTTCACAAATTCCATAGGGTTGCCACTTCGTGAAGGCTTGTCGTTTGTAGTGGACAGTCTTAAAAAATATAACCTTAAAGAGAATATCAGAGTTATTGCATCCGGACGGGTTTTTTCAGCTTTTCACATGATTCGATTAATTGCCTTGGGTGCTGACACTGTCAATAGTGCCCGCGCCATGATGATGGCAATTGGTTGCATACAAGCCTTGCAGTGCAATACAAATACCTGCCCCGTTGGTGTGTCCACACAAGATAAAAGCTTAATGAAAGGTTTAGACGTAAATGATAAGTATGTTCGAGTGGCCAATTTTCATAAAAAGACGTTAGATAGCTATTCAGAAATGATTGCTGCTGCGGGATTGAGTAATGGCGACGAGATTCAACGAAAACACATTTTACATCGTATAGGGCCAAATAAAATGGCCACCTATGAAGAATTATATCCAGAACTTAAATACTAAAAAAATGAAAAACACATTATTAATTTTACTCGTTATTATCGCTATTGCTATGTTAGTGATTGGAATATATATGAAAATGATGCCACCAGCACTTACAGGAATTGGCTTTATCATTATCGCAATTTTATTTAATAAAAGAAACTAATGAAAATAGCGTGATTTTCAGCAGAACTTTCTTGGTTATATTTCAATCAAGGTGTTATTGATGAAATTGCATTTATGGAAGACAATCATTAAAAAAATAAAGCATGATGCAAAAAGCACTTTATTTTATGCCAGACATTAGTGGGTTTACAGATTTTGTAAATCACACTGAAGTGGAGCATAGTATCCATATTATTGCCGAATTGCTTGAAATTTTATTGGATAATAACACACTAGACTTGCAATTGGTTGAAATTGAAGGGGATGCCTTGTTTATGTATAGCACAAACATTCCCAGTTACAAAGAATTGATCCAACAAGTAACGGTAATGCTTGAAGCGTTTCATAATCACACTCAAAATTATGATACCATGCGAATCTGTAATTGCGGTTCGTGCAAAACAACAACCAATTTAGAACTTAAGTTTTTGGTGCATTATGGTGATTTGAATTTCATAAAAGTAAAACACATCACAAAACCGTATGGAACGGATATTATTAAAATCCATAGGCTGTTAAAAAATAAAATTACTTATAGCGAGTATGTATTGTTCACCAAATCCGTTTACCAGCTTTATGAAAGTGAACTTGATGAAGGTTGGAGGAAAAACACAGAGATTTACGATTTAAAAGATTTGGATTATTTCTATAAAGCTTTGGAAACTGTAGATGCTAAAATTGATATGGAAAGGGATAAATCTGATGAACAAATTGAAAAACCAGCTTTTTCCATTGAAAAAATATTTAATGCCAATATTGAAATTATCTACAGCTATGTAACGGAATTAAAGTATAGACATCTTTGGGATAAAGAAGTCAAGAGAATTGAATATGATGCCAATAAAATAAATAGAGTCGGCACAGAGCATAACTGCGTTTTAAATTTTGGAAACATGAAATTTGAAACCATTACCGAACTTTCTTCTGACCATTTAACGTACGGTGAAAAAACCAAAGAAATGCTGTTTACTGATGCGTTTTCTTATCTAATTAAGCTTCATAAAATAGACCAAAACACTACTGCGGTTGTTTTAGATATTTATATCACCTTTTCTTCTGTCGGTGCATTTATGAAAAATACCATCGTAAAGAAGGTATTAAAAATGTGGGAACTGAAATTGGAGCAATTAGAAAAACTTTCAAAAAATCAAATTCAACAATAACTCAATTTAACCATGGCATTAATAGTTCAAAAAGCCTCACAATTTGTATTAGATTATTTGAATACCAATTTGAATACATCCTATATCTATCACAATTATCAACATACACATTATGTGGTTTCTAAAATCGAAGAGCTAATACGTTCTGAAAATCTTATAGAAGAAGAAAAGGAAATTGTATTATTGGCAGGTTGGTTTCATGATACAGGTTATACTGTTGACAAAGCCAAACACGAAGATCATAGCATAGCTATTGCAAAAAATTATTTAGATGCGCATGGTTATGATGCTGATAAGATGGAACAAGTTTTGGCCTGCATCAATGCAACGAAACTTCACGAAAAACCTAATAATAAATTACAGGAAATTGTATCTGATGCCGATTTTTCACATTTAGCAGATATAAATTATGAAGCCATAGCTGAAAATCTTCGGTTAGAATTTATAAACACACATTGTGGCACCTATTCAAATGAAGAATGGTTCCGTGAAAACATTAAAGTTTTTAATGCCCATAAATATTATACCAAGCACGCCCTTACAAATTGGGCTGTCCAAAAAAATGAAAACCTAAAAACCTTAAATAAACAGCTTGAAAAGCAAGTAAGAAAGGCAAAAAAGAATACCGATTCAAATAATCGCTCTGAGCGCAGTATAGATACATTGTTTAGGGTTACCCTAAAAAATCATATTACATTAAGTGATATTGCCGATACGAAGGCTAACATTTTACTTTCTGTAAATGCTATTATTATTTCTATGGCATTATCCAATTTAATCCCAAAATTTGATAACCCTACAAATTCATTTTTAATTTATCCAACTATTATTTTTGTTGCTTTTAGTATCATTTCTATGATACTTTCAATTATTGCAACACGACCAAGTGTTACATCCGGAAAATTCACTAAAGAAGATATAGCCAACAAAAAAGTGAATCTTTTGTTCTTTGGAAATTTCCACAAAATGACCTTGCCAGAATTTGAAGAAGGCATCAATCAAGTCATGAACGACAAAGACTACTTATACAGTTCCATGAGCAAGGATTTGTATTTTTTGGGAAAAGTATTAGCTAGAAAATATCGAATTTTACGACTAACTTATTCTATTTTTATGATTGGAATGATTGTATCTGTAATAGCCTTTGCTATTTCTTATAATTTAAATGTTTAAGTATGATTTCTAAAAAAGTAACATTCAAAAATAATAATGGACAAATTCTAGCAGCTCGACTGGAATTGCCTGAAAATGAAAACCCAAAGGCATTCGCTCTGTTTGCACATTGTTTTACATGTAATAAAAATTTAACAGCAGTTAGAACCATTGGTAGAACCTTAACTCAAAAAAATATAGCTGTACTACAATTTGATTTTACAGGTTTAGGTGAAAGCGAAGGCGATTTTGAAAATACTAATTTTTCGTCCAATGTGGAAGATTTATACAGTGCGGCGCAATTTTTAATCGAAGATTATCAAGCACCTTCGTTATTGATTGGTCATTCACTTGGTGGAGCGGCTGTTTTGTTTGCTTCCGCAAAGATTCCTTCGGTAAAAGCTATAGCAACCATTGGCGCACCTTCAAATCCAGAACACGTAGCGCATCTTTTTAAAAGCAGTGTTGATGAAATTAATGCATCGGGTAAAGCTATAGTATCTATTGGAGGAAGAGATTTTACCATTCAAAAACATTTTTTAGATGATATTCAAGACAGAAACATCAAGCATAGTTTAAAAGCCTTTAGAAATTCTATTCTTATCATGCATTCACCACAGGATACCACGGTTGGTATAGAAAACGCTGCCGAGATATACAAAACGGCGCGTCATCCAAAAAGTTTTGTGTCTTTAAACGGAGCCGACCATCTATTGTCCGATAAAAGGGATTCTGCCTATGTAGGCAATATTATAGCCACTTGGGCCGATAGGTATTTATAATTTATATTTAAATGTCAGGTTTTTTGTTTTTCTACGTCTGTTCTTCAAAACAGTAAACAAAAATAGCAATCGCTAATTTTTTAATGAGTTATTAAATACTCATTTACAAGGAAATAGCTGTAATGTTTTCATGCAATGATTATCCAAAAACCTACAAAATATTTGATTATTTTACTTTTTTTATTTCATATCACGAATGTCATATACGGACAAAATACAATTCCTGAGGTATTAAAAAAATACAATTCCGAGAGTGTTTCATACATCACGGTTAATGAGGCTTTCAAAAGATCATCGGCATTGTTTTTGGATGCCAGAGAACTAATTGAATTTAATACAAGTCATATACCAGGAGCAACTTATATTGGCTTTAACGAGTTTAATTCCAATACTTTATTAAAAAAAGTGAAAGATAAGAACACATTCATTGTAGTTTATTGTTCAATTGGTGTACGAAGTGAAAAAATAGGTGAAAAACTATTAAAATTGGGTTACACAAATGTCTTTAATCTTTATGGGGGCATTTTTGAATGGAAAAATACGGGATATGAAGTAGTGGATAATTTAGGAGGAGAGACAGAAATTGTTCATACTTATAGTAAAGAGTGGGCTAAATATTTGAAAAAGCACATATAAAGCAAGAGAATTATTAATTGAAAAAAAATAATGTTGACTAAATCATTACAAGCAAAAAAAAGTAAGCTTTCAGAATCAGAAAAGCAATTAGAAATACTTTCAAATGGAATTTTTAAAGATGGGTCTTTGCCCACTTTTAAAGACCAGATTAACAAAACGAATCAATTTCCTATAAAACCAAATAAAATTGAAATCCTTCAAATAAATGTGGGCTATATGTGCAACCAAGTTTGTGCGCACTGTCATGTGGATGCGGGTCCAGACAGAAAAGAAATCATGACGATCGCAACCATGCAACAAATTTTAGAGGTTTTAAAAAGAACAGAAGTACACACATTGGATTTAACGGGAGGTGCTCCTGAAATGAACCCAAATTTTAGATGGTTTGTAGAAGAAGCTTCAAAATTAGGCATTAAAGATTTTATTGTACGTTCTAATTTAACCATTATTAGAGCTAATAAAAAATATCATGACTTACCAGAGTTTTTTAAAAAACACAATATTCATGTGGTTAGCTCGATGCCTCATTGGACAAAAGGAAAAACTGATATGCAAAGAGGTGATGGTGTTTTTGATAAATCCATAAAGGCATTACAAGCATTAAATGCTGTTGGATATGGAATGCCAAGTAGTAATTTAAAACTAGATCTGGTTTACAATCCTTCTGGTGCTTTTTTACCTGGAAACCAAATGTCCTTGGAAAAAGAATTTAAAAAAGCTTTGAAAGAAGATTTTAATATCGATTTCAATAACTTATTTACCATTACCAATTTACCCATTTCTAGATTTTTGGACTACCTAATAGCTTCCGATAATTATGAAGATTACATGTATGCATTGGTAGAAGCTTATAATCCGGCAGCAGTTGCTAATGTTATGTGTACCAATACCATTTCTGTAAGTTGGGATGGCTGGCTGTACGATTGCGACTTCAATCAAATGTTGGGCTTAAAAGTAGCTTCCAAATCAAAGCATATTTCTGCTTTTAATGAAGAAGAACTTAATGGTAGAAACATTATAATTTCACAGCATTGTTATGGTTGTACAGCTGGATCAGGAAGTAGTTGTCAAGGAATCACAGTATAATTAATTGTAAAATGAAAGATTCAAAAACGGCTATTTTAATTTTTGCCCATTCTGCGGAATATGAAGCAAAAATGAAACCCTTTCAGCATTCGAAAGAAGTTTTTGAATCCCTCAATGAACATGTCGTACAACTAGTAAAAAGAACTAAGTTACCTTATTTTTTAGTAACAGAGAAAGAACAGAAAGGTTCTTCTTTTGCAGAACGATTTACGAATGCTATCCAATCAATCTATGATTTAGGTTATGACTCCATTATTACCATTGGTAATGATACGCCACATTTAACAACAAAAAAGCTTTTAAGGGCTAAAGAAGCCTTGTTAAAAAAAGATGTGGTTTTAGGGAAATCTACAGATGGCGGCTTCTATCTTTTAGGAATCAAAAAACAACATTTTAATCCTACTTTGTTATTAAAACTCCCTTGGCAAAACCATAATCTTACTAGGTATTTAAAACAGCTTTTTGTAGTTCAGAAAATAGAAGTTTTTTATCTAGAAACCCTAAATGATATTGATAAATTAAAGGATATTAGTTTATTTATAAACAGTTATAGAAAAGTATATTCTAATTTACACCTATTGCTGTTGCAAATTATTTTTGGTTTTAATGCTATTACAACCTATTTATTTGAAGAAATAACCTTTCTTTTTCAATCCAAATTTTACAACAAGGGCTCTCCGTGTAGTATATAATCGTTTACTTCTAATTTACAGAAAACAAATAATTATATACAATAAATAAATGAAGCAAATTTATATTTTTTTGCTACTCACATACACGTGCGTTGGCTATTCACAAATAACCATTAAGGGGAAAGTTACCAGTAAGAATGATGGAATGGCACTACCTTTCGTAAATGTTACATCAAATATATCTAACGGAACAATTTCTGATGAAAATGGGCGGTACACCATAAATGTTACAGCTACCACAGATAAAATAACATTCTCTTATTTAGGATTTAAAACAAAAACAATCGTAGTTGGAAATGACACTCAAATAGATGTTGTTCTAGAAGAGGACAGTGAAAATTTAAATGAAGTTGTTATTACCGCTTTAGGCTTAAAAAGAGAGTCTAAAGAATTGGGTTATACCGTTCAAACCCTTAAATCCAAAGATATTGAGGAAGTAAAAACAGTTAATTTTTTAGATAATTTGGCAGGTAAAGTGGCTGGTGTTTCAATAACGCAAGGTGCTACTGGCGTAGGTTCAACTTCAAAAATAACCATAAGGGGCGAAGCTTCTTTTTCCAATAATAATCCATTGTTTATAGTAGATGGAATCCCTATTAATAATGAAACTGTTTTTAACTTTACCAATGAAGCAGCTGCTGGTTTTCAAGAAATTGATTATGGAAACGGCGCTATGGAAATTAACCCAGATGATATTGAATCGGTTTCTGTTTTAAAAGGTCCAAGCGCGGCAGCTTTATACGGCACAAGGGCTTCTAATGGTGTTATAGTTATAAAAACTAAAGACGGAAATAAGAAAAAAGGCTTTAGCGTAAGTTTTAATACGTCTTTAACAGTAGATTCGGCTTTTCAATTGCCCAGGTTTCAAAATGAATACGGACAAGGAAACTCCGGACAATTTGAGTATTCAGATGGTTTAGGTGGAGGGATAAATGATAATATTTCCTATTCTTGGGGACCAAGATTAGACGTGGGAACATTAGTTCCACAATTTGACAGTCCAGTCCAGTTATCAGATGGAAGTTTCGTGCGTGGTGGGGATACGTCGCTTTATAATGGATTGCCCATTACCCCAACTCCGTTTATTTCCCATCCGGATAATTTAAAAGATTTCTACAAAACAGGAACAACAACTATTAATAATATTGCTTTATCCAACGGATTTGAAAATGGAGATTATAGGTTGTCTTTTACAGATCTAAGAAGTAAAGCAATTATTCCTGGTGTTAATTTAGACCGACAAACTATTGCCGCTAAATTGAATTTTTACCCTTCTGATAAAACTACGATTTCTTCCTCAATTAATTATGTGAATTCAAGTAGTGATAATCGACCGTCCAACGGTTATGGAAGCGAAAATGTTAATTATGCATTAGTGGGTTGGGGACCAAGGTCATTAAATATTAATAGCTTACGTGATTATTGGCAGCCAGGTCTTGAAGGGATACAACAAATATCTTTCAACTATACGTTTTTTGATAATCCTTATTTTACACTATTGGAAAATAGAAATTCATTTGAAAGAGACCGTGTTTTTGGCAACCTTCTATTAAAACAAGAAATTGCTAAAAATCTAACTTTTACAGTTAGAACAGGGATGGATTATAGTGCAGAAACAAGACAAATGAGACGTAATTTTAGTAGTAATCGTTTTAAAAATGGCGGTTATGCAGAACATGATGTGAAATATAGAGAAGTAAACATAGATTTTTTGTTGAATTACTCAAATACTTTTAAAGATTTTTCTTTTAATGTTTCTTTTGGCGGTAATCGCATGGATAGAATGGCATCTACCAAACAATCACAAACGGTTAATTTGGCACAACCGGGAATCTTTAATTTAAATAATGCGGCTTCTCCAATTGAAGTGTTTCAGTTTGAAAGTAAAAAAAGGATTAATTCTTTATATAGTTTGGTGAAATTGGGTTACAAAGATTATTTATATCTTGATATTACAGGAAGAAATGATTGGTCCAGTGCTTTGGCTACACCTTTTTCTATAGATGGAACGTCCTTTTTCTATCCGTCTGTTTCATCCAGTTTTATTGTGTCGAATGTTATTGAATTGCCAAAAATCATTTCGTTTGCAAAATTAAGAGCTAGTGTAGCTCAAGCTGGAAATGATACAGGGCCTTATCAAACTTCAGGAGCGTTTATATCCCAAACACCTTTTAATGGTCAGCCTACTTTTAGCAATCAAAATTTTATTCCGAATGCTAATTTAAAACCAGAACAAACTACTTCCTATGAAATAGGGACAGATATTCGTTTTTTTAACGATCGGTTAAATTTAGATTTCACCTATTATAATGCAAATACAGAAGATCAGATTATTTCTTTACCTATTGCCACGTCTTCAGGATATAACCAACAAGTTGTAAATGGAGGAAAAGTAAATACACAAGGCGTTGAAATTATTTTAGGAGCCACACCTATTCAAACAGAACATTTCAAATGGCATACCACTTTTAATTTTGCAAAAAATCGATCAGTTATTAAAGATTTACCCCAAGATGGCGGCCGTTTAACTTTAGCATACAGTAGAATTTATGATAGTGCAAACCAAACGGTTTGGTTTCAAGTGGAAGAAGGCGGAAGGATTGGGGATTTTTATGGAACAGGATATCTAAAGAATGATGAAGGACAATTTATTATTGATGATAACGGTGGTTATATTGCAGATAATAACTTGCAAAAACTAGGAAATTATAATCCTGATTTTACTTTAGGTTGGTCAAACTCCTTTGTCTACAAAAACTGGAATTTAGGGTTTCTTTTTGATTGGAGGCAAGGTGGCGAATTAGTTTCTAGAACAAAGGCCCTGGGTAATGTAGGCGGGCAATTGGCAGAAACGGCAAGCCGACCAACAGAGGGCATTATTGCACAAGGTGTAACTGCAACAGGGCAACCCAATACCGTTGCAATAACTGCCGAAAGTTACTATCGTCAATTTTATGATAAAAATCACGAAGAAAATAATGTGTATGATGCTTCTTTCTTGAAATTAAGACAATTTTCAATAGGATATACTTTTAAAATAAAAGAAGGTTTTTTAGGATTAAAAGATAGTGGTGAAATTAATATGTCCATTATTGGAAATAACTTATTTGCTATTACTGAAAATCCTCATTTTGACCCAGAACAATTAGCGGTTCAAGGAAACGGTTTTGTAAGTGGCGTTGAAGATATGAGTTATGCAACCACAAGAAGTATCGGTTTTAAACTTGGGTTTAATTTCTAAAAACGCAAAAATGAAAAAAACAGTATATACAATAACAGCACTTTTACTGGTTACATTTACGAGTTGTACCAAAGATTTCGAAGAAATAAATACCAACCCAAATGCACCAAATGCTGTGCAACCTAGTTTGTTGTTAAGACAGGTAATTTATGATTTTGGTGAAAACATGAGTTATGAAGGTTTTGTGGCTGGCGATTTATTGGCACAACACAGAACGGCTTTAGACTTTAATCTATTTGATCGTCATGCTTTAAAATCGCCTCAATTGGGTGGAAATCCTTGGCCAGTTTTTTATAAGAATTTGAGGGATAATGAAATTATTTTAAAGCAAGCCAGACAAACAAATACCTTAAAAGTATATGAAGGACCTGCGTTAATCTTAAAGGCTTATATGGCAGCGGGTTTAACCGATTTGTTTGGAGATGTGCCTTATTTTGAGGCGTTTAATGGCATAGAAGGGGAAGTTACACCAGCCTACAATACACAAGAGCGCATTTATTTAGACGCCAATGGAATTTTGGATAATTTAGATAAAGGGATTACAGCCATAGAGAATTATTCGGATGCTATTCCTTTGGAAGGTGATATTTTGTTCAATGGTAATTTGCAGTCATGGATTCGTTTTGCTAAATCTTTAAAAATTAAGTATTTGTTGCGAATTTCCGCTAAAGTAGATGTAGCCACAGAATTGCAAAATTTATATGATGAAGGAGACTATATAACCACGAACGCCCAAAATGCGATTTTTAATTTTACCAATACAGCTCCAAATAGTTTTAGATTGGCCCAACTGCGAATAGGGGATTTTAATAATTTTGTTTTATCTGAAACCATGGAGGCTATTTTAACAGATTTAGATGATACTCGAATTAATAAACTGTTTCGCCCATTTTCCAATTCAACGTCTGGTGAATTTAATGGTTTGTTAAATGGGATTGATGCATCTAGCACTTCAATTGCCCTATCAAATTATTCTTTGGCTGGAACTATGTTTAGAGAAGATACATCTACTTTAGATGCTAATTTTATAACGGCTTGGGAAGTACAATTTGCCTTGGCTGAAGCAGCTGAAAGAGGTTTGATTTCTGCAGATGCACAAACCTTATATGAAAATGGCGTTACATTAGCATTTGAATATTGGAGTACACCTTTGCCTAGTTCCTACATAACAGGTCCAGCAGCATATAATGCATCTGGAACAAGTCCACTGGAACAAATTATAACCCAAAAATGGATTGCCAATATTATAAATGGCTATGAAGGCTGGGTAGAATACAGAAGAACCGGTTTCCCTGAATTAAGAACCATTTCTGCAAGTTTGAACAATGATTTAATTCCAGTACGAATGCCATATCCAGCAGAAGAAGAAGCTTTAAATAGGGATAATTATATTCAGGCGGCAAACGCAACAAATGATAATAGTATCAATTTCCCAGTGTGGTGGGATGAATAACAAGTTAAATGGGCATATTATATTGGCAATGGGCAGTAATGATTGTATCTAGTTTGATACTTTTTTTTCTATCGCCATTGGCTAAAACAACCGATCAATTTTTTAAAGCAATTAACAACCGTAAAGCACCTAATACCATGGTGCTTACAGGTAGTTTAATTATCTCTTGGATTTTTGCCAAAAGTATTACCAATGCTGCTAATTTAGGATTGGAATTTGGCATTGTTGGAGGTGTCGCTTATGTAGGTTACTACATGTCTTTTGCAATAGCCGGCATCTTAATTTATCAATTGCGGACAAAAGGAAATTTCAACAGTATTCATGAATTTTTAACCAGCAAATTTGGTAAAAAAGCCATGATATTATTCTCTGTTTTAATTGCCATTCGTCTTTTTAACGAAGTGTGGAGCAATACCATGGTTATAGGCACTTACTTCGGAATTCAAGGAAGTTCAGGTTATTATGCGGCTATTATTTTATTCACAGTTTTAATCCTTGCATATTCGTTGAAAGGAGGATTAAGCAGTTCCATTTTTACCGATGTTATTCAAATGATATTGTTTTCTGTTCTTTTGATAATAATTTTATGGAAAGTTTTTTCTATTGAATCTTTTTCGGCAAAAGAAGTGGTAACATCCAGTACTTGGAGTTTTGAACTAGGATTGAATTTGTTTTTTGCGGCCATCATTCAATCTTTTAGTTACCCTTTTCATGATCCTGTTTTAACCGATAGAGCATTTATAAGTTCACCGAAAGTCACAAGAAAAAGCTTTTTATGGGCTAGTTTTTTAGGTGGATTATGTATTGTTCTTTTCAGTATTGTGGGTGTTTATGCCAAAACACAAGGAATAGTTGGTGATGCTGCATTTGAAGTAGGAAAAATGTTTGGAGTCGTTATTCTACTTGCTATCAATTTTATTATGATTACTTCAGCAGCGTCAACCATAGATTCTACATTTTCTTCTTTCTCGAAATTAGCAGCTATCGATTTAAAATTGGGAAAATCAATCACTTTTGGAAGACTCTTAATGATTTTATTAGCTTTTCTAGGAACGATCCCTGTTTTTTTAAATGCTGAAATTTTATCTGCAACGACTATTTCTGGAACTATGGTTATAGGATTGACGCCCGTTTTTTTGTTTTGGAAGATGAAGGTACCAAAAATAAGTTTTTATCTTAGTGTTATTACAGGGTTAGTTTTTGGTTTTATATTAATTTTTAAATGGTTTCCTGAAGATTTAATTTTTACAGAAGGAAAATATGCCGAGTTACTTTGGGTGAACCTTTGGGGCGTTATAACCTGTATCATTTTATATTGTTTGCCAAAATGGATAAGAAAATAGAGAATTTAGGGATATTAAAAGGAAAAGTGTTGCTTTTTGGTGGCGTTTATAGCAATCTTCAAGCTTTGGAAGCTATTGCTGAGGTTGCAAAAAAAGAAAATATTGCCTCTGGGAATTGTATTTCTACAGGTGATATTATTGGTTATTGTGCCCAACCTGAAGAAACGATTCAGTTTTTTAAAAATTGGAAAGCTAAAAGTATTGCTGGAAACGTGGAGATTCAATTGGGTGAAAATGCAGAAGATTGTGGTTGCGATTTTACAAAAGGATCTCGTTGTGATGGCTTTTCCCAACTATGGTATCCTTATGCCAAAAATAGACTCACTCCAGAATCTTTGGAATTTATAAAAAAATTGCCAGAATTTATTCAATTTAAGTTCGCAGATAATAGCATAACAGTTCTTCACGGTTCTTATTTCAATACTTCTGAGTTTATTTTTAAATCGACACCTTGGGAAAAGAAATTACCAAATTTTCATATTACTGGAAGTAATGTAATAGTTGCAGGGCACTGCGGATTGCCTTTTAATGAAAAACGAGATGGTTTGTTGTGGCTAAATCCGGGAGTTATTGGTATGCCTGCAAATGATGGAAACACGTCTGTTTGGTTTGTGATTTTAGAAGAAAAGGATGATTCGTTGACTTATAAACATAAAAGTTTGGCTTATAATTATAGTTTAACAAATAGTTTCATGATAAAAAACGGATTACCCAATGCATATGCCAAAACTATTCTAACTGGTATTTGGGACAATACCGAAATTTTGCCAGAAACTGAAATTAAATTGCAAGGACAAAAAATCCAATTTTAATATTTAGCTTCAACATACTTCTTTTTTAAAATTTTTTCAATAAAAATTGTCAGGGATGATGTGATTTCTTGTCTGTTCTAAAAATTGAAGTAAAAAAAACAATGAAAAAACTGATTCTAATTATCGCTTTATTGCCCTTTTTATCTTGTGCAAATTCTAATAGAAATAATATCCCAGAAATAGCGTATGGCGTTGAAAGAACAACGATTATTAAAAATTTAGATCATCAAAAATGGAATGCTTTATTACAAAAACACGTTTCTGTTAATGGAAATGTCGATTACAAAGGTTTTAAAAAAGATATAAAATTATTGCAAACTTATTTAGATGAGCTTTCAGTAAATGTCCCCCAAAAATCATGGACTAAAAATGCCATTTTAGCGTATTGGATCAATGCTTATAATGCTTTTACGGTCAAGCTTATTTTAGATAATTACCCTGTAAAGAGTATAAAGGACATAAAAGGTCCTTGGGGTAAAAAATTCTTTGCCTTGGGAAACAAAAAATATAGTTTAGAAGAAATTGAACATGACATTTTAAGAAAAATGAACGAACCCAGAATTCATTTTGCTATCAACTGCGCATCGTTTTCATGTCCAAAATTAGCTAATTATGCCTATACCGAAAATAAACTTGAAACACAATTAGAAACCGCTTCTAAAACTTTTGTGAATGATAGAACCAAAAATATAATTACAAATGAAAAAGTTGAGATTTCAAAAATATTCGATTGGTTTTCAGGTGATTTTAAAACCAACGGTACTTTAATTGATTTTTTAAATAAATACAGTATTGTTAAAATAAAGAGCAGCTCTAAAATAAAATACAAAGAGTATAATTGGAGTTTAAATGAATAAAATTTCCATTATTGTTCCAGTTTTTAATGAAGTGAACACTCTAAACCAGATTTTGATACATCTTGAAAGCTCAGTTTCCAGGACCGCAGAATATCAAATAATTATTGTAGATGGCGGGAGTACCGATGGTTCCCAAAATCTTGTAAAGGGCAAACAACATGTAACATTAATAACTGCTGAAAAGGGCAGGGCAAAGCAAATGAATGCTGGAGCAAAAGTAGCAAATGGTACTATTTTATACTTTTTACATTGTGATAGCTTTCCGCCCAAAAACTTCGATTTGGATATTTTTGAACACGTAAATAAAGGGAAATTGGCAGGTTGTTTTCGAATGAAATTTGATCATTCACACCCCTTGCTTATGGTTTTACAGTGGTTTACAAAGTTTAATCACCTATCATGTAGAGGGGGCGACCAATCGCTGTTTATAACAAAAAAAATGTTTGATAATATTGGCGGTTATAACGAAAGTTTTGTGATTTATGAAGACAATGAAATCATTAAACACCTTTACCAACAAAAGCAATTTTGCGTTATTCCAAAAAATATCGTCACATCAGCCAGAAGATACAGAATCAATGGCGTTTGTAAATTACAGTATCATTTTTCGGTTATTCATCTTAAAAGAAAACTCGGGCATTCTCCAGAACGTATGCTCGATTATTATAAAAAAAATGTAAAGTAAACAGTTATAAAACAACAAGGGATAAATCTATTATCATATCAAAAAAAGCTTTTTTATGGAAAATATTGTCATTATAGGTAACGGAATATCAGGTGTTACCCTTGCCCGCCATGTTAGAAAACTTTCCAATCATAAAATAACAATCATTTCTTCGGAAACGGAATTTTTCTTTTCTCGAACGGCGTTGATGTATGTATATATGGGACACATGAAGTTTGAGCACACTCAACCTTATGAAAACAATTTTTGGAAAAATAACAATATAAACCTCATAAAAGGATTGGTTGAACATGTAAATACAAAAGAAAAAGCAATTATTTTGGATGATGATACTGTAATCCATTATGATAAATTAGTGATCGCAACAGGTTCAAAACCTAATAAATTTGGTTGGTCAGGTCAAGATTTAAGAGGCGTTACAGGTTTGTACCACAAGCAGGATTTGGAAACCTTGGAAACTTTTTCTCCAAACTGCAAACGTGCCGTAATAGTAGGAGGTGGTCTAATAGGCATTGAGCTTGCCGAAATGCTTCGTTCCCGTAATATACCTGTTACCTTTTTAGTTCGTGAAAAGAGTTTTTGGGATGCAGTATTGCCTTATGAAGAAAGTAAAATGATAAACCGGCATATTGCCAAACATCATATCGATTTGCGATTAGAAACGAGTTTAATCAAAATTCTTTCTGATGAAAGAGGTAATGCCAGAGCCGTTGTAACTGATAAAAACGAAACCATTGAATGTCAGATTGTTGGTTTAACAGCTGGTGTTTCCCCAAATATCGATTTTCTTAAAAATTCTGGAATTGAGTTAGGTCGTGGTGTAAAAGTAAATCGTTTTTTAGAAACGAGCATTAAAGATATTTATGCCATTGGTGATTGTGCAGAACAACATGAAAGCATTGGTTTACGCCGATCCATTTAAGCTGTGTGGTACACAGGCAGAATGATGGGCGAAACATTGGCCCAAACATTAACAGGAAAAAAAACAACATATAACCCGGGACATTGGTTTAATTCTGCCAAGTTCTTGGATATCGAATACCAAACCTACGGTTGGGTTTGGGCACACAAAAAAGATTACGAAGAGCAGTTTTATTGGGAACATGCATCAGGAAAGAAAGCCATTCGCATTTCATTTCACAATGCAACCCGATTGTTTTTAGGTATCAATACATTTGGAATTAGAATGCGTCATGAGTTTTTTGATAAGGCACTTACCGAGAACCGATCTATAGATTATGTTATTAAAAATTTGAAATCTGCCAACTTTGACCCCGAGTTTTTTACTTCGTTTGAAAATGAAATTCAAGCAACATACAAAGCTAATTTTTCAATGGCAAAAGTTTAATTATGAGCAAATCAGTACAAAATATATCCATAGCTTCACATCAAGATAATAAATTAAGCGCAGTTCAAAAGTTAGGTTTAGCCATTGGCTTCATTGGGCTTTTTATTTTAACGTTAACGCTTTTCAATGTTAGGTTTCCGAATAAGCCTCTTTGGTTTTCAATCTCCATAATATCTGTTGTGGCAGGAATAATAATCTACTCACGAAGCACGTATTTATCGCGACCTGAAGGTATTAGTAATAATGGGGTTTATCATAAATCGTTGACAAATAGAGGCGTTTTTGCATGGATTATTGGTGTTTTATTAACGGTTTTTTATGTTGTATTATATTGGTTTCCCTCTTATTTGGGATTAGGTGAAAATAACGAAGTAAATTCAGGCATTGTTGGCTTTTTTGACCCATTGAGTTACTTGTTAAATGGACATGCAGCCAGTCAGTGGTTTGTTTACGGAACGCTTTATACCGTTGCCATTTTAGGTTTAGGGTATAAATTCATTTTAAAATACCGTCATAATAAGTATCAATTGGTTCGTACCATTTCAGTTATGTTTTTCCAATTGGGGTTTGCGTTTTTGATACCTGAAATATTGACAAAGCTAAATCCTGAACTTCCCTATTTTGCAAAGGATATAAAAAACATGTGGCCACTTAACTACTATTTTTTTGAAGACTGGCATTTAGCCAATATGTTGCAAGGTGGTAACCTAGGCATGTTTATGTTAATTTTCGGGATTGCCATGATTTTTGTTATTTCTCCCATACTAACCTATTTCTATGGAAAACGCTGGTATTGTTCTTGGGTTTGTGGTTGTGGAGGGTTGGCAGAAACTGCTGGAGATAGTTTTCGCCATTTGTCAAATTCTACCCAAAAAGTATGGAAGTTCGAGCGTTGGATGATTCATTCTGTTTTGGTGTTTTCTTTTGTGATGACCATTGCGGTAATCTTTACATTTTTATCCAACAAACCAGACATGAGTTTCATTACAAAAGAGCAATTTATTTATGGTATTGTTACATTTTTATTTGTGTTTACTGGAGCTTTGTACATTTTTAAACGAAAAGATTTAGATTCAGATGCGGTTTATACCATCATATCATTGTCAGCAATCATCATTCTTATTTTGCTTATGAATTATTTTTCTAACAATAAAAATATATTTTTCATTAGCAGCTATGACTTAAGAAAATGGTATGGTTTTGCCATAGGAGCAGCTTTTAGCGGTGTTATTGGAGTAGGATTTTATCCACTTTTGGGTAACCGTGTATGGTGCCGTTTTGGGTGTCCAATGGCGGCTATTTTAGGGTTACAACAACGGCTATTTTCAAAATTCAGAATCACCACCAATGGAGGGCAATGTATATCATGTGGCAATTGTACAACCCATTGCGAAATGGGCATAGACGTTCGTAGTTATGCCCAAAAAGGCGAAAATATAGTACGTTCCTCTTGTGTGGGTTGCGGTATTTGTTCCGCAGTTTGTCCAAGAGGTGTTTTAAAATTGGAAAATGGTCCAGAAAATGATAGAATAAATGCCAATGAAGTTTTATTAGGGAATGATGTCAATTTAATGGACTTATTGAACAATAAAAATAATTAAAGGAGATAAATGGCTATTGTTTTAATCAAGAAAATCTAGCAGCCCTAGATATTCCTTTAAGGGTTGCATACAGCTATAACATTGGTTCGTTTTGCCATTTACAAAACACAAACAGTTATTAATTATAAAGAATATGAACTCTTTAGTGGAACTTTCAACAACATTATTGCATAATGTAAAATTAAATAGACCTACAACGATTGAAGAGCAACAATTAAAAACCTCTTCTTTGGAAAAATTACTGCATGAATTAAAAAGGGATGATGCCAAAAAAGCATTTTGGATTAATGTGTACAATGCCTATTTTCAGATGTTGTCCAATTCAAAAACGGCCAAAATGAAAACCATTTTTACCGATAAATCAATTGAAATTGCTCAAAATAAATTCAGTTTAGATGACATAGAACATGGCATTTTGAGAAGGTATAGGTGGAAATGGAGTTTCGGATATTTACGGGATCCTTTTGTATCACCGTTAATTAAAAATTTAGCGGTGGAAACATTGGATTACCGCATTCATTTTGCCTTAAATTGTGGCGCCAAAAGCTGCCCGCCAATTGCTTTTTATACTTCAGATAAAATAGAAAATCAATTAGAAAATGCTATGTTTTCTTTTGTTTCCTCTGAAACAAAAATCGATAAAATCAACAAAACAGTTTCAACCTCTAAACTATTGCATTGGTATATTGGTGATTTTGGAGGAACATCAGGCATTAAAAAGGTTTTGCAACACGTTTTAGAACTGCAATTAAGTGCTTATAAACTTCGCTTTAATGATTACAGTTGGGAAACCCATCTAGAAAACTATTCGTAAGAATAAAAATTTAAAAAGTAAGACATGCAAAATATACTTCAAAACAAAAATATATTGATAACTGCAGGACCAACCAGAGAATATTTAGATCCTGTTCGGTTTCTTTCCAACGAATCTACTGGTAAAATGGGCTATGCCATTGCTGAAGCTTTACAAAGCTTAAATGCCAACGTGTATTTGGTCAGCGGACCTGTTTCTATAAAATCCAATTTTCCTAAAGAAAAAATCATTCATGTAAAAACAGGGAAACAAATGTATGAAGCTTGTGAGACTCTTTTTAGGCGCATGGATATTGCTATTTTTTGTGCCGCCGTGGCCGATTATACACCTGAAATTACCAGCGATCGTAAAATAAAAAAAAATGAAAATGAAATCACAATGACTTTTGTTAAGAACATTGACATCGCCTATGAATTTGGAAAAGTAAAGACCGAACGACAAAAATCAATAGGATTTGCTTTAGAAACCAATAATGTTCTGGAACATGCATCAGCAAAATTAAAAAAGAAAAACTTTGATTGTATTGTAGCGAATTCACCAAATAAAAACGAAGGCTTTGGTTATGATACCAACAAAATTACCATTATTAAAAGCGATTTGTCAATCACTGAATTTCCTTTAAAAAGCAAACAGGAGGTAGCACAAGATATTTTGAAAACAATTGTTAAATTATATAAACAAGAAGCCCAAACAATAATTTATTAGTTGCTATTAGAATGTCTTTTTTAAATAAGATTTCAGGTTATATTATTTATTTCATTTTAAGTTCAAATACATTACAGGCACAAAATATTGTAAAAACTTTTTATCAAGACAGTTTAACTAATGAAGCACTCATAAATTTAAAAACAGAATTTGGCAATCATAAAACATGGATTCGCGATTATGATAAGCAAATGCTATTAGCTTTATCATATTTTCCTGAATTGAAAGACATCAAAATTAAATTCCGGTTAAAGAAAAGGAAAACGCCACTAGCTACCAGGCCAACGTTTTTTAGTATGTTTCGAGCTGCTAAAAACCGAACGTATGTCATTACCATAAGTCAACAAAGTACCAACTATTTAGATACCATTACTTTTAAAAATTTACGGTTTAATGCTCAAATTGGGGTTTTGGGGCATGAACTGTCCCATGTATCCGATTATTTAAACAAAGGGTTTGGTAAAATGCTTGCGATAGGAAAAAACGAACTTTTTTGCCCCAAACAAGTCGATACTATGGAATATCATATCGATTTAAGGTGTATCAACCATGGTCTGGGCTACCAACTATTAGATTGGAGCAAGAATGTTCGTGAAAATCTTAACCGCGATAATTGGTTAGGTGCACTACATTTAGATATAAACGAAGGAAACGAACGCTATATGAATCCAGAAACTATAATGGGGCTTATCCGTAAACTTCCTTTGTACCAAAAAACAGATTAAAGCTTTGCTTGATTGTCAGGATTAAATTTTTATGAGTCCATTCCTTTAAAGCATATAATTTATCCATGGAAATGACAATATTACAAGAAATAAAAAAGCCATTCCGGCAAGGTTTAAGTCGAACGGATATTGCAAAGGCTGTTGTTGTTAGTTTGTTAATAACTGTGTTTCCAATATTTGGCATCATCACCTTGCTTTTAACGTTTGTAGCTATCAAATTAAGGTTAAACTTGCCTATAATGATTGTGGTTAGTTATTTGGCAACACCATTGCAGTATATGCTGTTCCTGCCCTTTATTCATGTTGGTGAAACGGTTTTTAATACAAAACACACTTTATTAACAGTTCATGATATTAAAAATGCCTTTGAGGTCTCTTTTTTTGACACCATAGGAAAGCTTGTTTTTGAACTGGTTTGTGGCATCAGTGGCTGGTTAGTGATTGTATTACCTATAGGTTTCTTGACCATGTTTTTAGTTAATAAAGGCTTTCAATTAATAGAAAATAATAAATGAAACTAACCAAAACTTTAGGCTATTTAGGACTTCTTGCTTCTGTTTTAGTTGGACTTGGCGAATACTTTTTACATTATTCCCCACATATTTTGGATCATGCAGAACATTATGCATTTTTCAAGTTTGTACCTCTTGAAAACCTGACAACGGGACATTTTCTTTCCGTTATTGGACTCCCTCTTTACTTTGCGGGTTACATTCATATTTACAGAATGCTTAAATCTGGTAACGAAACTTTGGCTAAAATGGTGCTAGGATTAGGTTTTGTAGCCTTTGCAGTTGGCGGTATTTGGATTGGTTCGCGTGCTTCAATAGGCCATATTGTGCATTTAAAAGAAGCAATTAATGCAACAAGCTATCAGGCGCTTTTAGACCATTACACCAATCACATGGAACTACTGGTAAAAGCACTTCGCATTGTCATCACATTACTCTCGGTAGTTTTTATTTTGGTCGTTTTAAAAGGTAGCACCTATTATCAAAAATGGATGGCCATTTTTAACCCAATAGCCATTCTCATCTTATTGGTTGCCATAGGAAAACTCATCCCAACTATTGGTAAACACATACTGCCCATATTAATGAATGTTACCCACTTTATTCTTTTTTCGCTTTCACTTTATCAATTAAATAAACTAACCAAAACCACTAACAATGTTCAGTAAAAACACAAAAAACCTAATCAGCGTTTTCAAAAAAACGTTTATAATACTAGGAATTATCATTTTAATGGCTTTGGTAGCCGTTATTTATTTCTTTTGGAACGATGCCGTTTCAGATAAATATGATGTTACAATAGACGAATCAAAAATACCCGTTTTTGAACAGATAACACTTGATTTTGTCCATCAGTATAATGGTGAAAAATCATTGCCTATTGCACCTTCTGCATTAATTGATATTGATAATGACCATGTAGATGAAGTGTTTTTTGGAGGAGGAATGAATCAAGAAGATGCCATTTTTGCTTATAGAAATAACGAATTTGTAGATATTTCTTCGGAAGTCAACCTGCCAAAAAAAGGAACTACATCCACTAGTATTGGCGTTGTTTCTGCCGATTTTGACAACAATGGGTTTACAGATTTGCTGTTAAGTCGTGAAGACGGCTTACGACTTTATTACAACTTCAATGGAAAATTCACAGAAAAAATTATTGATACACCTATGAATGAAAAATCCACCCCGGCTGGTTTAACCGTTGGTGATATTGATAAGGACGGTGATTTGGATATTTTTATGTCCACGTACATAAAAAAAGAACTCATGGAAGGCCAAACTATGTTTGAAGATAAAACCTATGGTTCAACAAGTGAGTTGCTATTAAATGATGGCCAGGACAATTTTACCAGCATCACAAAACAAGCTGGGCTTGATTATGTTCACAACACTTTTATGGCTGTTTTGGTGGATATTGATAATGACTCTTGGTTAGATCTGGTTGTGGCACATGATACTGGTGAAGTTAGAACCTATCAAAACAATGGAAATCTCACGTTTACCATGAAAGAAAACCCGTTAACCAACAGGTTTGCATACCCAATGGGAATAGCGGTTGGCGATTATAATAATGACGGATTGGTAGATTTTATGTTCTCTAATACAGGCAGTACCTTGCCAAAAGCTTTGGCAAAAGGCGATATTAAAGACGCTTCAAAATTTAACGAAAAATGGATTTTGTTTCGAAATGATGGCCATTTTAAATTTACCGATGTCGCAGCCGAAACTAAAATTGCCGACTACGAATTTTCTTGGGGCTGCACATTTGCTGATATGAACAACGATGGTCTTCTAGATTTGATGGTGGCCGAAAATTATGTGGATTTGGCACCCAATAAATTATTCCGATTAAAAAGCAGGTTTTTAGTGCAAAAAGAAGATGGCACATTTGCGCCAACCGAAGACAAAAGTGGTGTTGTTAATCCGCATTTCGGTATAACAGCCTTAGTGAGTGATTTTAATAAAGACGGTTATTTGGATATGATTTGGACCAATATCGACTCTCCGTCATTGGCGTACATCAATAAAGGAGGCAAAAACAATTTTATTCAAATAGATTTAGAAGATACCGCTGAAACCATAGGTGCTAAAGTTACCGTTTCAACAGCAACTAAAACGTTAACAGAATGGCTAGTAACCGGCGAAGGTTTGGCAAGTGATCAAACAGCTTTGTTACATTTTGGATTAGGACAAGATACCGCAGTTCAAAAAGTTCAGGTACTTTATCCAAACGGAAAAATAGACGAAATGAATAACCCAAAAATCAATACGATTTTAAATATAAAATCTGAAAGAGAAAAACAGCAAGTGAATGATTCAATAGCTTATCCAAATCACTAGTGTCCACTTAAAATAGACTGATTTTCAGTTGATTGTATTCAAGTTCTTTGATATTATTGTAATCTATTTTGGTAAACAGCTCATTTACAGGGGTTTTGTCCAGTAGGGATATTCCCAATACCTGTAATATTTCGTAGGTTGAACGTTCAATTTTCAAGTCGTGCCCCACAATCGCCACAAGACAATATGTAATGAGGGCTGTGTAAATTTGGATTCGGACGGCATTTTCCGATGTCCCCCAAAAGGATTTGATCTTTAAATGCTGTTTGATCCATTTGAAAAAGAGCTCCACCTGCCAACGGTTTCTATATAAAAGGGCTATCTCCAGGGCGGATAATTCGTTGTTGTTGGTCAAGAAGACGAAAGTACGTCCGGTTTCCTGATCATGGAATTTGACCCTGCGTAACTTGTCCGGATAATCTTTGGAAGCATAGAACCCTGTGAGCTTGCCCAATTGGTCGCATAAAACCCCGGTCGACTTATCGGTCTTTTTGGAATACATCCGCCTGAATTTTAGGTTGGATTTGGCCCGGACCACAAAGTAGGCCTGGAGCGTTGTTATTTTGTACAGCCTTTGATAGTCCACATACCCACGGACAAAGACGTAGTGGGCCTCTGCTTCATATGGGATGACATCCATGGCGTTCATATCATTTACCGTTGCGGCCGTAATGTGGATAAATGCCGGGATCTGGGTGGTTATATCGAAAAGCGTGTGAAGCTTGATGCCCCCTTTGGCCTTACGGAACTTGGCCCACCAAAACACGCTCAGGCACAAGTCTATGGTCGAGGAGTCAAAGGCATAGACCTTCCCTTTTACCACAAAATCGTCATTGGAGCGTTTTCTGCGGGCAATATCGATCAGGCAATAGGCAAACTCCTCAAAGATCTTGCTGTTCCGCTTTTCATTGGCTTTCGCAAGGTTGCTCCGGGTAACGCTTTTCCCAAACCCGAGATGATAGGACTTAGGGTTATGGGCTTCTATGACAGTAATCAGGTCACGGAGGCTGTCCCGGGTTGTCAATTGGCCAAAGACCATGCAGAGCAGTTGGTTCCAGCAGGTGAAATGCCTGACGTATTTGTTGCCATTATGTTTGGCCACTATGCGGTCAAAAATACGCCGTGGCAGAAACTCTGTCAGTTGTGAAAAAACATATTTGCCTTTGTTCATAGATTATGAATTATAAAACCATGAACATAGTAATTCAAATCGTCACGCTATAAAAAAGCGCCGGAAGCCAATGATCACAATATTTTCAAAGAACGTACATCAACTTTTAGTGGACACTAGTGTATCCAAATAAGAATTGATTAAGAGTAAACATTGGTAAAATAACCAATATGCCATAATAATTTTAAAAACTATAATAATGAATACCATACAATTTTATGGAGCCGATTGGTGTCCAGATTGCCAAAGAACTAAAGCTTATTTAATAGAAAACAATATCGATTTTAAATTTATAGATGTTGATTTAGACAAAATGGCAACCTCTAGAGTTGAAGAAATCAACAACGGAAAACGAATTATTCCTACCATAATTATTAATGATAAACCATTTACCAATCCTGATAATGCTTTACTTGCTAGTGTATTAGGCATTAATGAAGCCGGAAGAGTTATACTCTATGGCGCAAACTGGTGTCCGGATTGTCAACGTGCAAAATCATATTTACAGGATAATCATATCAATTTTCAATTTATTGAGGTAGATAAACATGATTGGGCTGCAACATTAGTTGAACAGACCAACAAGGGAAAGCGCATTATTCCAACCATTTTCATAAATGACGTTCCCTATACCAATCCAGACAATGCTGTTTTAAAGGATGTGCTATCAATTGGTCGCGAAGCACAAAAAACCGTGTATGATAGTATTATTGTGGGAGCAGGCGCGGCAGGTTTGACAGCATCTATTTATATTCAAAGAGACCGATTTAATTCGCTTATCCTCGAAAAAAAGAACATTGGCGGTAATGCTTTTCTAACAGAAAAAATTGAAAACTATCCAGGTTTCACTTCAATTTCAGGGCCAGAACTTACAAAAAAAATGGCAGAGCAGGCCAAAACTTACGGGGCAAAAATTGAAACTGGAGTTTCAGTAAATTCTATTCAAAAAACAGGTACTACCTTTTCTGTAACAACAAATATGGGGCAATACGAAAGTAAAACTGTTGTATTGGCTTTGGGCTCAACTTATCGCAAATTAGGCATCCCTAATGAAGAAGATTTAATTGGTGCTGGCATTCATTTTTGTGCGACTTGTGATGGTGCATTTTATAGGGATAGAGAGATTATTGTTATTGGAGGTGGAAACAGTGCATTGGAAGAAGGGATTTTTTTGGCTTCATTTTGTAAAAAAGTAATGATTGTGAATAGAGGAAATCATTTTACAGCTTCAGAAACTTATATTGAAAAATTACCTTCAATAAAAAATATAGAAACCTATATGAACAAGGAGGCCGTGGAGTTTATTAAAAATGATAAAGGCAATTTCAAAGGTTTAAAGATAAAAGACATAAAATCTGGAGCAACACAAGAATTATATGCGGATGGTGCTTTTATTTTTATTGGACTTAAACCAAATACTGACAGTATAAAAAATTTAATTCAACTTAACGAACGTGGTTTTATTGCTACAACAGGATTGGGCGAAACCAATGTAAAAGGCATTTTTGCTGCTGGCGATTGCAGAGAAGGCGCCATCGCTCAGGTAGCGGCTGCTACCGGTGAAGGTGTTTTGGCAAGTTATGGCGTGCGTCAGCATTTTAAATAGAATATTACTTTTATTGTGATATTTCATAGTAGGAATAAAAAACATAGATAAATGTATCATAGCGCAACTAAAAATATAGAATTGCTCAATTTCACTTTCTTTTTTAGGGTATTGAAATGGAAAATAAAAGCCTGATCTATATGCGTTGACAGTCATCCTCAATACTCATGGCTTCTGCTTTCTATGTTAAAACTACCGATTGCACTTCAATTTATAATCCCATTCATTAGTAAAATATCGAAAAGATTCAACTATAAGATAATAAATGACCTTTCAAATAATAAAACGTCTATTAAATACAATCTTAATTTAACAAATAATTCAATGATAATGTTGCAATACCCATCCAACCTTCTCCTACTTTTTCACCGCGAGTAATCACATTTATTTCTCTTCCAAAACCTAATGAAATTCCCGTATTCAATTTATTAGATAAATTATACAAATAACCAGCATTTACCCAGGGTTGTATGACCAAATTGTACGTAGTTCCTGATGTTGGATTTGTTGTATTTATTCCATCTTTCCATTTAGTCCACATATTCCAAGTATCAAAAGAAGCTCCAAAAATAAAGTTACCTTTCCAGTATGGCACATATTTTACTAAACCAAAACTTCCTCCAAAACCCTTGGCAACCTCGTTATCATTAAAGCCACTAAAATCTTCACGATTGGCAAAATTACCACCTAGTCTAAATCGAAGTGTCCAATCTTCTCGAATAAAAATATTCGAAGTTATCATAGTCATATAACCAGCTGGGTATAGTTGTAATTCTGTACCCAGTTCCATTTTCCTTTTGTGATTATTTTCTTCATCTTGTGAAAATAGTTGTATTGATGAAAAAAGAAGAGCAACAAAAAATAAGTTCTTAAAATTCATATAATTATAGAATTCAAATTTAAAAGACAAAAGGAGTTAGTTATGGTTATAATTTAGGAATAATACGTTTGCCAAAATTGATTAAAATTTTAGGTTTCATATATCCCGTTGTTTTCATTTTTAGTTCACCATTAACATCAATTATAAGTAATGAAGGATAAGCCCGAAGGTTATATTTTTTCATTAATTCATTTCCCTCCTTAGTTTCACCATCTATGGTAATATTTATAAAATTGGCATTAAAACACGTACCTACCTCTTCATCTTTAAAAGTGGTCCGTTTCAGTAATTTACAAGGTCCACACCATTTGGCATAGACGTCTAAAAAAACGAGTTTGTTTTCTTCTTTTGCTTTATCCAATGCTTCTTTAAAAGTGCCATCAAAAAATTGAATGCCTTTAAGTCCGTCAAATTCGTCTGCTTTAGGCTCTTTAAAACTGTATAATCCAACAGCTACAAAAAACAATAAACCTATAAATAGTAATGTTTTCATTTATAAATATAATTAATAATCATTGTTTAGTTTTCATAAATTATAGTCGTATAAAATGCTGGTATTGAAAACCAAAACCCCATAAAGGCAGGAGCGGGTTTTAAAAATTGACCTGTCCTAGGCCCCGATACAGCTTCTCCAAATATATTCCATTCTGTACCTTCATTATCTTTTAAGATGACTTCCGTTCCTGAATAAGCATATTCAAATTGTAATTCATTCTTATTACCCTCTAGTTCAAAAGAAACCATGAAATTTTGGTTTCCAACTACTATATAACTTTTTTCTTTGAATAAATCCTTAATTATATGATTAGAAGTAAAACTTCCAAATCTATACGCCTTTGCATTACTGCCATCAACAATGGCAAGTACTCTTTCCTTTAATGGCAACCTTCTGTCTTTTTCTACAGGAAATATAAAACGGTCATTATTTGTATTGTAGTCACCATAAGGCGATTGTCCATAGGTTCTTGAAAAACCGGTATTAGTTGTTAAAACCTTTGAATTTGGGTACAAGGTTTTCCATGTTTTCCAATCGGTCTCGAACAATTGAATCAAATTTGCTTTTTCTCCCAATAATGAGCCATTTACAGATTCATTTAAAATCTGGGACCAATTGCTATTGGTTTCCCTATCATAAGGGATTAAATTGGTATTGTATAATAGTCCTGAAACACCAAATGTGGTTTCTTTGCCTTTTATAACTCTATTCCAACCAATTCCTGTACCTGTTAAAGGACAATAAGTAACTGCAACAGAAAGATTTCCTATTTTATCGTTTACAATCTCGTGCCAATCTAAAATAACATGTGGGTAGGCTTTAATTTCATCGCCTTGCTTAAAACCAATTACAAAATCATTATCCAATAAATAATTTGTATTCTGTACAGTACTAAAGTTTGGGTCTACCAATGCTGGTATCCCATCTTTTCCCGGACCACCATCAAAAACTTCAGATATAGGAATACTCCAAGTTGAGGTTCCAGATTCAGTTGGATTTCCATTTGAAATTGGGTCTTGTGTGTTATCTGAACTACAGGAAACCAATAAGCCAGCAGCACAAACGAATGTGATAATTTTCTTTTTCATGGTGTTATATTTAAAATGTTTGCTTGTCTTGTTTTTAACTTTACCATAATCCCAATGGTAAATCTAACTGTTGGAGTTAGTTGAGTACCTACTACATTACTATATATAGGCAATTCAACTCTTGAAATAGCATATAATTGAGGCGACAATTGTACACCAAGTTCGGGACGAATAAAAACCCATTCCCCACCTGTATTTGGGATACCAACATCATCTATTTTGTCTTGAAATGCCTTACGATACTTAAAAATAAACCCTGGATTAAATAATGTATTAAACATTAAAAACTGATCGGTATAACCCAAATTTGTTTGTATTTCATCTCCATATTCATAGGTTGCCGTATTGTTTAAATAGGATTTGTTTACACCCGTAAACCTATAAGTAGCGGTAGCAGATATCGTTGCTGAAGGTCTAAAATTCAATGTTTTAGACACTGATAACCAGCTTAGCCCATCCCAAGCACCACTGCCTGGTTGAAGATCGGCCGTAAGTTGAATTCCCTGATCATTAAGTATGTCAGACTTCCCGAAGGGGATTTTAGTTCCAACCCCTACATTTAAAAGGGTTCTCTTACCCACTAATTCTGGTATGGAGTATTTAACCAAAAAAACAGCGTCGCCAATTCCTGAAGTTCCTGTGAAATTTTCATTACCAAATTGGTTGATGGTTCTGGTTTGGTTTACCCAAGTAAAAAGTGTTTCAAAAGACAATTTATCAGTAAACGCATATCCAAGGTTTAGCAAAACAGAATTAGTTAAGCGTTTTCTAGAATTATCGTCTAGTTTTTCAGTTCCTGCATTTAATGTGTTCAGGTTGTTATAGTCATAATTCAAACCGGCAACAAATACGCCTTTTCCTTCATTTGGCAGTCCTAAATTATTTGAAAGTGGCACACCTCCTGAGCAACAGGTTTGAGAAAACATATTGAGTGTAAACAAACAAAATAGGAAAAAAATTATTTTCATGAAGATTTTCTATTAGATTGACAGACTGCTTAATTTTTATAAACAGACGTCGCTTTCATAAATCCTGACAAGTAGTAATTATTTTAACATTTTAGTGTTCTAATCTAGTTTAGATAATCCTTAATAATTATTTGAAATTAATTCTCAATAAATATTTGGTTCTTAACCTCTTTGCTTTTATTTACAATCCTTTTTCTCTTGAATTGATTAACAGGCAACTGTTCCAAAACAGCAATAAACACAGCAATCTCCATCTAATGGGCGTAAAATATTTTTACAATTTCGCATTCAGTAGGCTTGGGTCTTCTTTTGCTATTTATTTTTTTAAGAGTCAAAAAAAAGTTACTTTTGATTTTGATGCAAAAGCTCAAATCCATATTGCTGCTTATTATATTGGGAATAACCATTCTCCCGTGGCAAATGGTATGTGCCGAGCATCCTTTTGGAGAACACCATCAGGAGCACGATGGACCAAGCCCTTGTGAACTTCGTCGGATTGCTTTACAGAAGCCTGGAGAGCACTTATTGCCGCCAATGGAATGTGAGAACATCACATCTTTAGTTGCAGATTACAACCCCACGGAAGTTAACAAAATAGTTCCTACCGTTCAAATGGCAGCCATACTGGCGGTAGTGTTCGACCTTGTGGTTTTTGAGCATCAAGAACAACCTTTTTTAACACCGCCCGATCCCAATTGCCGTTCGGCAACCTTACTTTCGGACAGTCCGCTTCGTGCACCCCCTTTGGTTTAATACCCTTTCTTACAGACAGGAATAATTTGTTCCCTTTCTAACAAGAAAGGCTTAAGTGTTTACGCTTATTCCTAACATCCATTGATGTTTGGCTATAGGTGGCAATATCGTATTGATATTGTTTCATAGCAGTTTATGTATTAATCCCAAAGAAACATTATGATAAAACTATCATTCAAAAACCCATACTTGGTGTTGGTATTTGCCATTATCGTGGCAGTACTGGCAGGGGTGCTCATCCCAAGGATG
>Ga0100391_1000622_pt1 | contig 40714 bp, 22 predicted proteins | sample CryGeymeta201515_FD_81541 | JGI IMG/M metagenome (GOLD analysis project Ga0100391, IMG submission 81541) | Groundwater microbial communities from Crystal Geyser aquifers in Utah, USA - Crystal Geyser metaG 2015-15 | ecosystem: Environmental > Aquatic > Deep subsurface > Groundwater | place: USA... | reverse complement strand
CCAACTTAAGATATGACTATACAAATTTTTAGTACTCTACTTCTAAAATAGTAAGCTAAATATTTATCAGTAACACACAAATAAAACTTTGATAGGCCACCCACTGGCTAGAGTGGTTGGCGACTATTGCTTGTTTTTCGCTCTTCATTATTATTTGCACGATCCAAATATTTGTCGACCCTATCCCTATGTCTATCTAGTCTGTCCTTCTGTCGATAATTATAAGATCGGAGGGAGTGCTGAGATTGAGATGAAACGCTGAAAACCCTCCCTCATCATCACGGACAGGACGATAATAAGTTCTCACTCATTCACTCAATAACAAGTAAATAGATGTTGGTAGTTACAGAGTGTCATAGGTTTTGGATAACTAATAAGACATCTGCTTTGCAAAGATAGTTTCACGAATCCCATCGGCGCCTGTATCTCTTAGGCTGCAGTGAAGCCAAGAATGTCGGACCGTGCCAAGTCTCGTGTCTCGTACTTTTACCATCCGACTTGTGTACGTACTACTACACAGTTATGCTGTACTTTTTGAAGTGGAGGCGAACACCGACGACGACGACGATGTTCATCATGATCATCGGTTGACAGTTGCCATCCTACCCGTTTCTGTTCGCCAATTTCACACTTCACACTAACATCCATTCACTAATAACTAATAACTCATACTACACGTATTCCATACCAAACAACCAAATAAACACTCTCACTCTCTATCTCTCTGCTACACAGCCCCTGCACTATTATGGACCATCGCATCCCATGAAACCGCACCGACTAAAGTTAGCACATCACTTGATCCTCTCGTACGGTCTTTACAAGGAAATGGAATGCTACCGTCCTCACCCTGCCAGTGCAGGAGAAATGACACAGTTCCATTCCGAAGAGTACGTGCACTTTCTTTCCAAGATTACTCCCGACAGTCTCCGACAGTTCAGCACGTCGATGCAAAAGTTCAATGCTGGCGATACCACCGATTGTCCCGTATTTGATGGTCTGTTTGAATTTACCCAGCTCTACACGGGTGCCTCCATGGACGGAGCGGTGCTGTTGAACAACGGACAGGCCGACATAGCCATCAACTGGTCCGGAGGGTTGCACCACGCCAAAAAGTCGGAAGCCAGTGGGTTCTGTTACATCAACGATATCGTTCTGGCCATTCTGGAGCTCCTGAAGGTACACGCCCGCGTCTTGTACGTTGATATTGACGTGCACCACGGAGACGGAGTAGAGGAAGCCTTTTACACCACGGACCGGGTCATGACCTTTTCTCTGCACAAGTACGGAGATTTCTTTCCAGGTACGGGACATATCGGTGATGTCGGAGCCAAGGATGGAACAGGATTTAGTGTCAACGCTCCTCTCAACTCGGGCATTACCGATGAAACGTACTTTCAGGATCTCTTCAAGCCCGTCTTGGAGAAAATTATGCAAGTCTTTCAGCCGGGGGCGATCGTCTTGCAGTGCGGAGCTGATTCCCTCACGGGGGATCGACTGGGGTGTTTTAATCTGACGCCGAGAGGACACGCCGAATGCGTCAAGTACGTACAATCCTTCAATGTGCCTACCTTGGTCCTGGGTGGAGGAGGATATACGATTCGAAACGTGGCACGTTGCTGGGCCTACGAAACATCGGTCCTATTGGGAAAGGAGAATGATATTTCCAACGATATTCCTTTTAACGATTACTACGAATACTATGCTCCTGATTATGAGCTACACTTAAAACCAGAGAATATGGACAACCTCAATGGCAAAGAGTACGTCGATCCTGCTTGATGGATGTTTTTGTTAATTCATTATTGTTTTTGTCTCACTCTTTTTTGTTGTTGGTTCCTCATTCATGTCATGTCCCCTCCACAGCTCCCTCAAGTCGATCCGTACGGAACTACTGCAGCAGCTACAGAATTTGCAGGGTGCACCCAGTATTCAAATGCAAGTCGTACCGCCAGCCTACGAACGGGTGGTCCAAAATCCCGATGGTGATCCTGACGAGAAGGGAGGCGGAGATACTGGAAAGCAGAAAAAAACGCACGGGTCGGAGCTTTATGATAACGTGGATTAATCATGAATGTTATTGTACACCGTTGCATTATATATTTTGGGGTTTCTGTAGGAACATCGTTGCAAAAGTGACCGAGTAACACTGGTACCACGGTATACCGTCGTTAGTTAGCCCATCACTGGCTTTTCCAAAACTATCTTCACTGAAGCATTTTCGAGTATTACTTCGATTACGATAGTGACAATATCCTTCCCTACCTCGACCCGTTACTGCTCTGTTCCATTGGCTTGTTCTTTCTTCAACATTGCTATTTTGCTTCTTCCACTGTCGACAATGCGCTCGATTTCCTTTGCTTGTGCAATGTTCTCTTCTCTATTTCGCATGATATCCTCTTTGATCATTTCGTCCGTTAAGGATTTTTTGCTGTTTTCGTCGGCTTCTCCATTGGTGGATTCGTCTGAAGACTCGTTATCATTGTTATTTTTTAGTCTCAACAGTGCACGGATTGGATTGTTAGATATATCCTCGTGGCCTTCGGCTTCGTCCCCTATCAGACGTTCTACTCGAGCCAACAGAACCCGTTTGTCATCGGCATGTTCAACTGTGAAGCACCAACCACGGCTCATGATCAAATCACCAGTGGCAGGAATCTCACCAGCACACATGCAGAGGAATCCGCTGAGCGTGGAAAATTCTTTCAGAGCTGTATCGTCAGCTAAATGAAGCGCCAGAACTGTATTGACATCTTCGAGATCCGCGTCTCCTCGAATCAAGAAGGATCCATCCTCTTGAAGCATGATCGAGTCCTCCGAAAATTCAAAATCCTCCTCCTATGAAATATTATATAATAACAAAAAGGATGAACGACAAATCAGAATCTATCACATGAATAGATTGAATCCCAAAGTTATGCATCAAGTCTGGGCGAGAACTTACGTCATCCTCGTCGTAAATCTCTCCAACAACCTCCTCGACAATATCTTCAAGGGACACCAATCCACCAGTTCCACCAAATTCGTCTACAACAACGGCCATGTGGATACGTCGTCTCCTCATCTCTTGCAAAACAGACCAACCATTAGCGGTATCAGGAACAAAGTAGCAAGACTCAATAAGACCAGCTTCATCAATGGTTTTTTCCATGCGCTCTACAAGCTCCTTGGGTGTCAAAGGCACCACAAAACTTGTGGCAGTTTCTTCGTTGGGACCAAGAGGAATGACACTACTGATGAACGACGGCGACTTTTTGGCTGTCGTAGTGTTGTTGTTGGTGTCGGACTCATGGTCTTCTCCTTCGATAGATTCCAAGTAAACTTCTTCCTTGCGAATTTTCTTTTGCATTTCTTTGTCAACCAAAACTCCTTCCACAAAGAAATCCAACACACTTTTAGCAATTACGATTCCAACAATGTTGTCAATTTCTCCTGCGTAAACAGGAATACGGCTGTAGCCACTCTCACGGACTACTCCCAGAACCCCAGCAACAGACATCGTTTCAGGAACAGCGATTACATCAACTCGAGGCTTCATAATTTCTTTTACACGTTTGTCTTGTAGATTGAGAACTCCCTGGATCATTTCTTGCTCTCCGTAGTCGATGGTTCCCGAATCCCTGGCTCCAGTTACAATGAGTCTCAGCTGCGAATCCGAAATTTCATCCTCGCCATTTTTCGTATTGATTCCAAATAGCCGCAGTGTTTGCTTGGCCAAGAAACTCAAGGAGACTCCCAATGGTGCAACCACCGTGGAAACAACATTCACAGGAGGGACCATCAGCCGGGCCACTACCTCCGCGTTGGTTACACCGATAGATTTCGGTAATAATTCGACAAAAAACAGCGTCAAGGCAGTCAAGACAATCGCGCCGTAGCGTTCACCACGAAGACCAAATTGTGATGCCACAATATGCGTAAAGATGGTTGTAGCAAAAATGGAACTACACGTCGATGTCACGAGGATGGTAGTCAAGACCCGTGTGATATCCTCATTCAATACACCAAAGGTACCCCTTCGTTTGCCTGCCTTCAACTCTTCTTCGGCAATCTCTCTCACTTTCCATGGATAGAGCGTTGTAATTGCAATTTCACAAGCGTGCAAGAGTGCCAGCACCGAGAAAAGAGCGAGAAACAATGCTGATGCCGAGAAGAAATCCCTCCTGAGAACGGTAGTCAAGAGGCCAGCACAGGATGGGTTAGCATTTGGAAACACTATTTTGTTAAAAACACCACTCAAGGATACAACTACTTACTGAGACATGGGCAAAACGGTTCCTTTGCTTCCTCCCATACCACCGGCCATGGCGAGAACACGGGCTGGTTTTATCAGCAAAGCCGAAAAGGACACCGCCAGTAGAGAAGCAACCATTCGAACTGAGCGACCTTTGGGACGTTGATGAGAATCAGCTGCACGATGCCGTCTTGCATGCAGAACCTTTTGAACAGGAACTGTATGGATTATGTCCAAACTTTTTCGCTTGATACTGGAAGCAAGTTGACGCAGTGACTGTTTCACGGATGATTTACAGGCAGTACTAGCAGGTGAAAAATCATCACCAGCTTCGATAGTAGCATCCTGATGTCTAGTTGAAAAAAGTACTGATGATGGAAGCTTTGGTATATTAAACGTGTGGTGACTCCTGCTTGTGAAAGCGGTGGACAAAGAACGAAGCTGCTTCGGATTGGAAGATCCCTGTAAGGCGGAGACTGGGCAACTGCAGGATACAAGCAGGAGAAGAGCCAAAGCAAACATGAATCTTTGATTTAATTGTTTAAAATTCATTGTTTTAACTCTCTCTGATCTTCTCGCTTGTCGACCCATCTAGCCTTGATCTCTTCCTATAGCTGTTTTGTAGCTGACTTGGCCTGGTTGTGTATTTGTCTTTTGTCTGAAGATTCTTTGATTGCCACAAGGGTAAATTAGTAGTGAGATGGGCTCTAGGGTACTCTACTACAGTAGCTAGCAAAGTCTACTTCATAATATTATTTGAGACAGATATTCCGGAGTATTTTTTCACCTGTTTGCTGCGCTCATAACCGAATGAAAGGAACAAGAATGCGTCTCTTTCCGAATATCAGAATACTACTAGAGTCTACTACTAGACTAGCTAGCTAGTATTAGTAGCATCTTAATACAAAAAGATATCATGTTGTACTCGCACGCGAGTAGACTACAGTACTAGACTAGTCTACTATGATGAGTGATGAGTGATGATGTATGTGTTCGACGGCGACAAAAACTATTTATTTCTGCAAGTAAAGATTCAACATCTTGAACCATACTTGCGTGCCACCAAAAGCAATGAAGACGTCGCTCTCAATTTCATTGCTTTTACATACTACCCTCTTTAATCTTCTTATGCTTTCATTGTTGGCGCGACCTGCCAGTAGTTTCGTTTCACGGCACGCATTTACGGCTTTTACGTTTCAAGGTAGTAGGAGTGGATCAGTTGCTGCAACATATTCTTCTACGACCGCCATGTCTGCTACTAGCAAGCCTTTTGCCGTAGTTGTCCAGGCAGAAATTAAACCGGAACGCATGGATGAATTTCTTGACATGATAAAAAATAACGCCGAAAATTCTCGCAAGGAGCCTGGATGCGTTCGATTTGGTACGTGAATGTTTCTCACTTGTTTTCGTCTGATTGCTGTTCGCTCCTGAACGAGGAATATTTAATGCCCCCGAATTACACTCAACCCATTGATACAACTTGTAATTGATATTCGTCTACCCTGCGATAAGACGTTTTGCGGTCTCAAGACAACCCGAACCAATTTACATTTTACGAGCTTTACAAGGACAGTGCAGCCGTGGACTTTCACAAAACTCAACCTCACTATGCTGCGTGGGCTACTTTTAAAGAATCAGGAGGAGTCATCACAAGCGTTTCGGCCAAAAATGACGGAGAATTTGTCGAGTTGTAAAGGATACATTATTTTGAAGGTTTACAGGTGACATTTGTTGGCTATGGCGACGATGCAATGAGAAAAAGATTGGGCAGAAGGCAAAATGCCATACCTCAATTCATGGCTGAGCTAGCTAGTTAAATTTTAGGAAAGTCTATGTAATTAGTGTACGCTTAGAGAATGATGAATCAACGAGAAATGCGTCTTAAAAGACTCTGCATGGTAGACACAGCATTCCTGGAGTGTGAGAAACGTTGCTTAGTGCTATTTGCCGCAGCATAGTGAGTCGGCCTAACCATCGGCGGAGGCATGGGAGCAGCAAACGTCGAATAGGCACGCTGTTGGGATCCAATATCAGAAGCACCTTGGGCTGACTGCTGCAATTTGGGATACAGGCGACTCTTGCTAAAGGCATCTTCGAATTTATCCTTCAGAACGTCCAGTTCTTCCAAGCCTACAGCAATGCGCAGCAAGTTCGGAGGAACATTGTAACTCATAGCAAAATCCAATTCGTGATAATGAGCCAGCAGTGTGTAAGGACAGACCAACGTAAAGTTGGTACCCAATGATGGCCCCTTGGCAACATCAAGCGAATCGTAAAAGGTGCGCTGACAAACGTGCGAATCCAGCAAAATGGACATTAATCCACCATACCCGGACTTCGGCTTTGTCAAGAGTGATGGATACAGAGGCGCATATTTGGGATACCAGACGGTTTCAACTTCGTTATGTCCAGACAACCAATCAGCCAAGATTTCACTTGTTTCATTAATCTTATCGTTTCGTTCTGGAAAGTCCTGGCTATTGACGAGAAGACCTTTTACGTCAGCCTCCAACAATCCAGTGGCAGTGTCATTGATCTCGCAAACGCTGTAATCTCGAGCCAGGTCTTGTTGCATCCATCGGCCCTTCTCGGTATTCGGATTGACCACGATGCTTCCTGCCATGGCATCTCCACGGCCTGACACAATTTTAGTCAAGGATGTACAAACCGCATCAGCAAGACCAGAATTGATCATGTCAATGTTCAAGAAATTGCCAATGGTGTCATCAACTATCAAGCAAAAATCGTGCTTGTCTGCCAAGGCTCGTAACTTGACCAAGTCAGGACATTGCAGCAATGGATTCGAGGGAACTTCCGTGAAAAGAGCACAAACTTTGTTCGAAGGAGATTGTCTTTCCAACAACTGTTCCAAATGCTTCAAATCTTGTGCATCTCCCAAACCGAAAAATTCCACACCGCCGGGACAAAATTCTTTGCGAGAGCATAGTTTGAGAGTATCGAGGTACGGAAAGCCGTAAACAATGGACCGGCCACCCAGCGATGATGAATCTTTGGACTGCAACAATTGATAACGACGTGCTGATCGCAGCGCTGTATAAATACTGGCCATGCCACTGGTGGTTAGAAAAACCGAGTCTTTTGAAGGCACATCGGCCCATTGAGCAATGCGTTGTCGCATTTGCAAAAATACGTTTTCCTCGGGAGCATTAGCCATACTATCGCTGGAGATGCGAACTTTTGCGCAATCTCTATTTTTGTCACAGGAAGCAGGATGGTATATGTACGGGGCTTCTGGGCCAACGGTGACATCTCGCCGAACTGGGACGCCTAAAGCGTTCAATGCTTCCTCTGCACGACGACTGCTTACAATTTCTCCAGTGTGCTGCCAGTACGCCTTGGCCTGCATCCCAGCCAGTGTTTCCGCAGGAAATAACACTGCATGAATATTTGCGGCACCCACAGCGACAATACGAATTCTGGACATGGAAGAGGATTCGACAGGATCTTCTTTGTTGTAACACAATAGAGCATTATCCTTCTTCGCTGCCTTGTTTGCAGTTGACGATTTTCCATTTTCCTCCAGGGCTTCCTGTAAAAATGCCTGACAACGCACCGCTGCAGCGCGACCCGGCAACAGCAAACAATCTTCGGCTTTATCGGCTTTTCCGTATCGTTCGACTACTATCGACATGAGTTGCAAAATCAATGGATGGTAAACAAATCGGGGGTACCCACATCGCATGGCCGAGGTTATGCTTTCGTCTCCCTCTTCGTAGCCGACAACAGAAGCCCACGATGGCAAGCTCACGGAACAGGCGTGTTCGTCTCGAGGCAATGGATCTCCCAACGGTTGACTGCCGGATGGCTCCAGTTCGGCCAGAGGCGATGAGGTCTCCTTCTTTACAGCGCTCATGTTTTTGTCTGGTTTCTTCTATCCTCTTGCTATGTGTACTTTACAACGGCCTATACTTGCTACAATAGTCGCGGTTGAAAAATTGTCTCTCAGTTAAGACAAGTGAATCTCAACAACTTTTGCGGAAAAAATGCGATTGGAGAGGTCCGAAACGTATAAAAATAACTGTCCTCGTTGTAAAATAAATAATACAAGAGTAGGCTAGTCTACTACTAGTCTAGTAGTAATTAAAAAATAATGATAATATGATGATTGAAGTGGTGCGTTATGCTGTCGTGAAAAAAGGATTCTTAAATCCAAGGTTTTCAAAGTACTGTAATCCAAAGGTTGGGTGGTGACGAGTGTCAAGCACTAGTACTACTAGCTAGCTACAGTAGTAGGTTACTCCAAGTACACGTAGAGAACGATCATGGCATTTTCGCCCACTTGTAGCACATGTTTTCAGCCAAGGTACCATCGACGGCTATTAGCATAGACAGCGCTACCAGCAAGTGCAGAGCACATGTGGCGTTCGACTTTCTACGTCAAGGTGAGCAGGCTGTCACTCTTGAGGAAGTTTTCATCGCCGAGGCTACTATGTTCCGAAGAAATAAACGATGCCAGCCGAATTAAAATGGTACGTTATGTATTACATCAGTTATCTTTTGAACGTCACAAAAAAAAACAGGTAGCTTGCGCAAGGAAGAGAAAGCAAGTTTTTACTTGCCAAGATGCCTTGGCACTCTTCAGTTTTCTGTCGGCGGCATCCCCGACAGGTGGCGATGGCTGGACCATCGAAACGTTAGTCTGCAACGATGTCACAGAATTGAATCATCGTATTGCTCGTGTCATAGGTGCATAGATATGTAAGGCTGCGCTAGCTAGTTTAGAGCAGGTATTCAGTTCAAAGTCATCGTATTGTCGTGTCATGGGTGCATAGATATGTAAGGCTGCGCTACTAGCTACTCGAGTAGTGTAGAGCAGGTCTTCAGTGTACATCCTGCTCTGTGCTTTGCATTATTTGCTCCAAATCATCATTGCATTCGCAAACGCCTGCCGACTAGTCTAGACCCCTTGTTACCTGTAATTCTTCAGAACCCGTTGTCACTCCAGGACTCTGCCGCTCTGATGATGAGAAGCACACCGTCAACTTTTTTACGCCACTTCTTTCAGATGCTCGATTTATCCATCTTTCTCCGTGAGTACCGGTACATTCTCACCAGTAAAAAAGTCATATTTTATTATTTAATTTCTGTTAAAAAAATTATCACCTCAATAAGTCTTTCTAATTCGTGTCGTACTTTTTCTTGTTTCTAGCTACTACTAGACTACTACTATAACTCAAGTACTTCTTTGTTTACCACACTGGTACTGCTAAAAAAGTCTTCAATCCGGCGCCTGGGGAAATTGGATTGAGCTTGATTGGAATGCAGATCGAAGTTTCAGCATACCAGTACTACTAGACTACGTACATCTTGGCTTACGACCTACACTACTGCCTACCAGACTACCAGGTACTAGACCCTAGTACATCGAATTCTATGCGAGTGGCTTGGTATAATAATGTTCGAATTCATAATAAGTCTCTAGCATAGATACCTCCGTTGGTTGGGGTTGAGCTGTACACATCATCGCCACATCTCTAGCGTGCATCTGAGCGGTCAGCAGTCCGATCATTATGTTCATCAAATAATGATGAAACTTGTTCCTCCCAAAGTTTTGTTGTACCGCTTACTACTAGCTAGAGTAGCAAATACGTCTAGACTAGTAGTAGCAGTATACTTTTGTGGACTATGAAGGTACGCATAAATTTCATTTCTGTGGCATTTACCCACCCATGAAATTTAAACTATGAAGAGAATAGCCCAACATTTTTCATTGGGAATCAAAGCGTTCGGAAACTTCTTTTGGTGCATGTCAGGTTTTTGTTGGTGCTCTTGCTGTGACTGCTATTATTTCGACGACTAGTACTACTAGACTCTAAGAATAGTATTAGAGGGGTAGAGTACTACGTACTACGTAGGCGCAGGTGTATGTGTATGTGCTAGAGCATTCCCACACCGTGTGGTGAGTGAGAGTTCATTGTTGTTTTACCTGAGCAGCTTACGATGTTTTTGAAAATCTCACATACAAGAGGTAGATATTTGAGTTCAAGATTTTCCTAAGTCTTTCTTCGCGCAGGGTGGGCCAAAGCTTGGAGCGGTTCTCCATGGTACTGTGTAGTGACAGTAGTATTGCTAGCTACTACCGGTACAGGACTGTTGAATAGCCAAAAGAAGCACGAGGCAATGATGTGATCCAGGGATATTCTTCCTTCCATCAAAACCAACTGAAAAACTTATCACACATACAAGAGAAAATCGGAGTGATTATCACACGACAGAAACAACAGTTACTCATATCTACTCTAGTAGACCTAGTAATTACTTGTGTCAAAGGAGTTGCTATTATTATAGCTACTTGATGCATTCCACGTTTCTCTAACTTATTTGTTAACAAATCAATATTATATAATATCATTAACAGAAGCTTCACTCTCGGCACAACAAGCACCAGCTTTGCACCAAGGACAATCTAAGAAATAAATAGAACGTGATTTCTCCGACTCCTCACGCACACCGAGTCCATTCCGTCTTGATTTACGTTGTAAATCCAGGCATCAACACACACGACACGCATTATACACACTAGATATCTCTCTCTGTTTCGCTCATCACATACATGAGTATGACTTCTGGACATTCCGTTGCTACAGAATTCACAACTTCGGAAAGAAACAGGAACGCCAACAAGGAAAATACCAACACGACCTGTGTCACCAACAACAGTCCTATCACCCCCACCACTTCCGCCTCGAAGAAGACCTCTCCGAACAATATGACGATGACCTGTATGCCTCCTCCAGCAGTGGATTCTGCTGTTCCCATTCCGAGACGCAACCTGTCGGAAGCCTTTGAGGAACTCTACGATTCCACACCAGCTGCTGATGCACCAGCAGATGATAATGATGATGATGATGGAAAGACGGCACCACCAAAAGACAAGAATGAACCCACCAAAGAAAGTGCTACTACTCTGAACAAGCAACAGCTCACCAGTATGATTTCTCCCACGGGTGTTGATGAATTGCATGCACATTCTGTCAACTGCAGCAATGATAATGCCAAAAGTACTACGACTGGTGGTTCTCGCAAGGTCAATTCAAAACCAGTTCCCTTGGCTGAGCCCTCTTCTTCTTTACCATCATCATCATCATCCACTGTCTCGTCTGCCTCCAATGCTGCTACTGAAGCAACGACTTTTCCCTATTTCCATTTGCACGAGTCTTTGAAACGAGAATTGTCACAACCCGTTATTAATCGTGTCAGTTTTTATGGCGTTATTCATGATATCAACAAGGAAGCGAGTGCCATGGCCGCCAATGATGATTCTACGTTGATGAATTCAGCTGATGGTAACACTGCTACTGTTATCAATCCCTCTAATGGTGCCAATCCAGTGCCAATTTCTGAAGATATTGGCAGTCCTCTGGTGGAAGCTGTCACGGGACCCAGTCCGTCTACAATTAATGCGACTACTACCGCCGCCACTATTATCACCAAAGACACGGAGACGACAGTTCAAGCTGCTTTGATCGACGAAGAACGCTGGCTATTGTCGGCTATTGAATGGCGGGGAAAGGATGAAAATCGTTCTATTCAAGCTTGTCCTCCTACTTTTTTGCAAGCCATGGGAGAACGCGAATACGAAAATCCACTGACGAGTTTGTCGGTCGGTAGTCGGACGCAACTATGGAAACCATCTCGCAGTTGGTGGGAGGCCAAGTCTGGAAAGGTACGTCTATTCGCTGTAATACAATGTAATTTGCTTTCTTTTGGTTGTTTTGAGATTTATTCTACAATCATTACGGCACTCATATTCTTGTTCCATCCGCATTTCATACACTAAATAATAGAACCCTTGGGTTGAGCCCCAGATTCACAACAAGCGTTGGCGATACTTGTGGCCTTTGATTCATTACCACAAGTTCCTTGCCAAGTGCATTAAAAAACTGAAGCGTAACATGGTCGATGTGAAGCAGTCAGTATCTCCCGTTGCTGCCTTTCTTCGAGAGGAAGTCTGCGCTGTATCAGACCATTTGGCAGCTGTTTCACTATTCGGTTCCGACGAATGGAAGGATTGTCTTCAGCACTTTAATGGGTGGACAGATACCAGCCCAGAAACTGAAGCTCGTCTTCGTGTCCTCATTGGGAAACTCGATCTCCGTCCCTTGGCGGAACACGGGGATGTTGAAAGCCCACTGTTGCGAAGTCAGATTGACGAGCAATACCTCCGCGCTATTGCAGCCCAACGAATGCAGATGGAGCCGGGTTTGACAGATCCAGTTACCGGTCAGAGCATTGCAAATCACAAGAACTCTCATGGAAAGCAAGTTAACCAGCATCGCCGTAGTGGAACTGCTGCGACTCGTTCGGTCCCCAGCCAAGTTGGTGTTGGTAATATGATGGCTCGAGGATCGGGAGTTCGTCGTCCACGATACGGTTACGACCAGTACCCCTATCCATACTGGAATCAAAGTGGCTGGCACCAGGCTCACTACCAGCATCCGTACGGAGACGACTCGAGTGTGAATACATCCCTGACGACCGATTTGTCGGAGTATGGTATGCCTCCAGGAGCGCATACACCTGGGCACTATTATCCCCCACACATGTACCAAATCCACCCTCATCCTGCACAGGATCCACGTTCCAACGGAGCTCTTCCGGCATTCGATCCCAGCATGCACGCAGGAGGAGTCGATCCAAATATGTATCCCATGCATGCACCGTATCCTGATTATGCTGGTCTTGGCTACTATGGGCATCAAACTGTCGACCCGAATTTTGCGTATGCAATGCCGGAGCCCGAGGTTCTTGTGGGAGGCTACTACGGAATCCCACAAACACCCAAAGCGACTTCTCGCGCAACTCCTGCGGCCCAACAGAAGGGACAAGATGAGGATGTAACCAACGAGCAGGCAGGTAGCTGCATGGCGGAACACCACCCACCTTCTAACTTTGACCCCAACCAAACGCCTTCCCGGTCTCCCTACTGGGGGCATTTGGACGCCACGATTGCCATGGGACTGTCTACTCCCCAAACCCAGATCAAGGAGACTTTGAAGCGCGCCAGCATTGTTTCTCCGGAAGATGCAGGTGCCGAAAGTGCTCAGCCTTTGCTCTTGCAACAGTCTCAATACGGGCACTACAGCTATGGGCCTGCTGTCAGCAATGTATGTACCATAAAGTCGTATCACTCTGAAGTGTTTATTTGTGATTGCTCCCTAACACCTTTTCTCTTTCTTTGCTTTTTGAAAACGTCAGTACGGGCCCCCTTCGCCTGCCACGCAGTTCATGATGTCTCCTCAGGGGAACTTTATGAACTATGGCTACACTGGTGGATACGTTCATTCGCCCAGCCAGGGACAACAACAGGCTGGGTCGTCTCACATTAAGCAGACGTCACCCAACAAAACGAAAGATTCGTTGTCTTCCTTGAAGCGAGTGCCTCCGGGATTGTTTCCGTCGGTTGCAACCAAAACCAACGACAAGCGCACCCCCAAGAGGGATAACCACCGCAGCCCGTCGACGGTGGAAACCATTACGGAGAGCGAAACATTGTCTGACGCCGTTTAAGTGTGTCTGGACCTTGCTCCACTACCAATCGGATGCGACCGTTACTAGTTGACTCAATTCTAGTGCGAGTGGATTCCATTCCCAACAGCAAAAGTATAAAACATTGCATGATCTATGGGACAACCTTGTCTGATCTATTGAAATTGTGTCGTAATGCTTATAAGTACTAGCATTGTGAACATTCAGTGACTGCGCTCCTTTTCTTCTTTGTTGGTATACCTTTCTTTTGAAACTGTAGGCTGGCAACTTCGTGTCAGTGTATGGTAGGTTTTTAAATGTAATCCGGAATATTACAGCAACACTGATTCATTCCCAAGGTTTAACTAAAAAATCTGGAATATCTACATTACGGGGATCATAATCCCAAGCTCTACAGGGTACGAATAGATAGCAGCTGCGGTTTCACTCAATTCAATGATATGTTAGCTACTAGTACCATCAATGTAGCTACTAGCTCTCTACTCTAATAGTAGTAGGAGTAGGAGTTCTACAGACCTAGTTATTTTTCTCGCTTTGTCAGAAAGGAAGAACATTCGGTCGGAAAATAATTGTCGCTTCTTAGGTGCATCCTTTACCACTGATATATTTCAAAAATTGTGTCCGAGCATCTGTTGATTCATAATAATATCTTTTTCGTTACGTCATCCAATCATAGTGCGTGTTATCTACCAGCCAAGGCGAGTGACTCGGACTGAGCTGATTCCATCTCATCTCTGACTACCTTTACCTTCTTATTACTGTATGAGAATATCAAGGAAAAGAGACAACGACAGCAATCCCAATCGACACACTCACTGTCAGCAATCCAAAGAAAAATAATATTAATCTTATCTACCCAGGTTGTGCAGTGCAATTATTGTTCTCGTCCAGGTCTACGTTGACTATAATATAAGATACATTTTGTTTCTGAGGTTTGCCAACATTTAAGGAGGTAAGCGCCGACGATGAACGGTGACGACGAGAGGATGCGGCGTCGGCTGGAAATGCTGTGCATGTCGTGACAATGGAAACTTACAACATCGGAGTCTCACCCTGTTGTTATCTACTGTACTTAATGTTTGTATCTCTTCCGAATTTCACTGCAATTTACGGCCTGTAGAAATTAACAATATTGGACAGAACCTATTTGGAACATTTTGAAAATACCTCAAATAATAGACATAAAACGACAACAATATTACTGTAGACAATATGACTCGAACACAAGGAACAAAACGAAGAAATATGTTGTTATCGCACGGACGATTTGTCCTTGCTGCTGCAGCCCTTCTGGTGCTTCAGACAGATGCCTTTACAACATCTCAAAACCAGCCATGGCATCCAAGTCATCTCCAAACGGCAACTGTGCACCGCATGTCGATGATAGCTTCGGAATTGAAAAAGGAAAAACCAAGTCAGTCTAGCCACGGTGCCAGTCGCTCCAAGCCTGTTGTAGTTTCAGAAGAAGCAGAGGCACTCAGTCACTCAGCAACAACCATGAAGTTGACACCCAGTTATGACCTGTTTCAAATGTTAACGGAGGAAGAGGGAGGCGTGATTCCCCCCAAGATGAGCGGCAACGCAATGAGAGACGGATCTGCCCTAAAGAATGGCGAAGAAGACACCTTGGCAGGAACAAAACTTTCTTCTTACGAAGGATTGGGAGGGAAGAACAAGATTGAGGGACTACCTGATCCATTCAAGATGGTGGAAAGAGAGCTCAAACCGTTCGCAGATTCTATTGCGGAATTAGTATCAACAGATCAGCCCGTCTTGTCCATGGCTGCCAAGCATTTCTTCGAAAAGAGACACGGAAAACGATTTCGTCCCACTATCGTACAATTAGTTGCGAAAACAGTGGCGGCTTGTAATCCAGAGCAGAGCTCGAAAGAAGATGATGTCGTCGATAAATCTGGGGGGGCAGCAGTCTGGCAATGGAGTGGAGCTTCGAAAGTAGATGTCGAAGGGGGAGTTGTGACACCGAAAAACCACGAAGGATCGGATGTATGGCGAAAGCAGGCCCAACTTGGACAGATTGTGGAAATGATTCACGTTGCATCTCTGATTCACGACGATGTGCTAGATGAGGCTGACACACGAAGAGGAGGTGAATCTGTTCACAAGCTCTACTCCAACAAAGTTGCTGTCTTGGCGGGTGATTACCTTTTGGCCCGTGCTTCCGTCCTCCTGGCTCGGCTCGAAAATACTGCTGTGGTCCAAATCATGGCCACCGCTCTAGAATCTCTGGTAGCAGGTGAAATTATGCAACTGAAGAGCTCACCAGAGTCCATGCTAGAAATTGAAACATATTTGAGAAAGTCTTATTACAAGACGGCATCTTTGATATGCTATGCGTGTCGATCGACTGCCCTGCTGGGCGGTCACGCGTACGATTCGACCGTGGCGACAGCCATGGAGGAATTTGGATTTCATTTGGGCCTTGCCTACCAAGTCCAAGATGATATTCTTGACTTTACAGCAGCAGCTTCTGTACTCGGAAAGCCAGCGCTAGCTGATATGGATTTGGGACTTAGTACTGCTCCAATTCTTTATGCCGCACAAGAAGCACCTCATTTACGACCGCTGGTGATGAGACGGTTTAAGAAGTCTGGCGACAAAAAGACAGCCCTGGAAGCTCTGTACAAGAGTGACACTGCAATGGACAAGGCCAAGAACCTTGCTAAATTTCACGCACAGGTAGGGACAAAATTTTTCACTTGTGCTTTCTGTGAATTTTTGCAATAAATATTGAATTTGCTCAACTCTTGTTTCCTTTCCGGTTTTGTTTTCTGCTTGTTTGCAGCGCGCTGTGGATGCGTTACTACGCCTACCTCAATCTGAGGCGCGAGATGCTTTGGTACGATTGACACATGCTGTAATTACCCGCAAAAAGTAAAGAAGAAGTAACAGAAAACATCGATTGCCCCTCGCACTTCAAAGTATCCTCTACTACCACAGCACTCTGAAGTTCATGCAACAACACACTCCACTGTTCTCGATATCAATCAGATCAACATTTCAAAATACCACGCATCAAAACAAACCAATCAATGTACGATTGCAAGACAAAACGGCAGCGTATCCACATAGAAAATTGTCTAGTGAAATCAATCTTTATATTACTCTGTATATAATATGTTGTGTTTCTCCAGTTCCCCTTGTTTTCGTGGAAAAGAATTTAAAAAAGGATCTGACGATTGATTGCAAATTTTTTAGAGAGATCAAAATCTTCTTTTTAATGGAGAACCGAAACATTGAGCTCATGTGTCCTCTGTTGGCTCTTCCTACCTAGTCCTTCTTGTCAGCGCCTATTCTCTGCTCAGTACTAGCTAGCCAGCTACAAACAGATACCAGTACTAGTAAAAGTAGACTAGTACGACTGACAATGCTGTTTGGTAGTCTAGTAGGACTGTGATGAGAGTAAGCCTATGAGAGTAGTAGGACTAAGAGAGTAGTATAGGACTATTAGACTACTAGCTACTCTCTAGTAGACACTACTATTCTAGTAGACCCTACTACTCCAGTGCAGTAGACTTCTTGTTGGTCGTAAAACAAGAAAAGGAAGTCCCCTCCTATGTGTCACGAACATGTTCAATCCCTAGTACGCGCGCGCGCATCGTTGGGACAAAATCTTAGAGAGAATAAAATTCACGACAATGGCGGTTCTCGATGATAGCGTGTTTGCGCTGGCTTTTTCCGCAGCTGAGGTTGAACCACGAAAATGGCTGGTTGCTAAATCGAAGCACTTAAACTCTTGCTTGATGCTTCACTGACTCGCAAGTCACCATATACCGTTTATTCCTTGATTGAGCGCATCTTATAACTTGAATCTTTTTTTTTTAGATAGATCGCACTGGTATACAGATATACAGCAGTCAGCAAATCGAGCATTTACTAGCTAGATTTAAACGGCAAACAGAAAGCACAACAGCTTGAGATCCGTTGAGCCATGGATGCTTTCAACAGCGGCAGCGGTAGTAACGGTGATAATAATAATAATGACGACGGCAAAAGTTCCTCGAAAGACGCGGAGTCTCTCCTCATGGCTGCCATTCCCAAGAAGAAACGACCTCCTCCGCCGCCGCCGACTTCTTCTACGGCAGCAGCTACTGGCAGCGGCAGTCTCGTAGCATCGAGCTCCGATGCTCTGGAGAATATGACGATCCCTCGGCGATCCAAACCTTCAAAAGAACGCAGCGGAGGTTTATCTGGCGATAGCTCGCATTCGTACATTGACAAGTACGGGCAACGTCCCTCCAAGATCGGCAGCAGTGGGAGTTACGGCAATGGTCATTCTTCGTACGATCAGCAGCAGCAGCAGCAGCCAGTGAAGGTGAAGAGGGTCTCAATTATAAGTAACTCTCCTTTTGTGTTGAGAATCAGACTAAGGGGAGTGTCCATGGACCAGGGGGGCATTCCTCATTCTACTGCTCCCGCAGCCCTGCTGTCTGTGAATGCACCCAAGAAAATGTCACGGGAAGAACCGCAATCCTTCGAGACGGAAAGTCTGATTTCCGCCGACACTTCTAGACCGCGGAAACGTGAACGTATTTCCTACGAAGAAGTTGATGAATGGGATGGTTTGATCGACAGTGACAGCGAGGGTGAAAATGCCGGGGAGGAATCATTTGGCGGCAAATCGTCCACCAAGAAAAGAAAATTACGACGAACTTCTGACAATGGTCACAAGGCGAGCAGTACTACCGCCAGCGAGTATGCCTCGGCACCTCCGCTGCACTCAGATTCGACAGCAATGCTTGATCCTGGGAGCCATAGTATCGTCGAGTTGGGAGCCGACGCTGCCGATGGAACAATCGATGCTCCACCACCAGGGTGTTTGGGACCTCTGTGGTATTCCAGAGAATGCGTTCTGCATATTTTTGTTGTAGAAAAAGTTGTGGGTTGGAAGCGACGACCAATTACTACCTTGGAATGGGACGATCCGAATGCTCTCAAGTTTCTAGATCCCAATGAAGCCGCTACTTTGTCGCAAAAGGCTCTGCAGCACGAAGAATTTTGGAATGATCCGCTAAAGCGCATGGAGGTATCTCGTATCAATATCACGCAATGTCCTGTGATCATGGCACTTGCCGCGGAACGAGAAAAAGCCAAGGCGAAGGATGAATCTAGACCGCCACATTTTAACGTCAAAACGGCTGCAGCAGGTGCACCTAAAACGTCGGCAACAGGAATCGATACGGATGAGCATGAAGAAGTTCTCCTTGTCAAATGGCGTGGACGTTCATACATGCATTGCAGCTGGGAGCGACCGTCGGATATTATAAAACTCGATCCTTCCAACAGCACAGCGCGTCACAAGATTCGGCGCTTTTACCAGAGCCAAGAAACTGTCTTGGGGTTGGATTGGAGGAAGCGAGTAGAAGAAGATCGGGCGACCAGCATGGCCATTCATAGTCACGGTGGTGTGTCTGGAAGTGAGGAACAACCCAGCGAAATTGACGAGTTTTTTTCGCCCCAGTGTTTGGAAATCGAGCGTATTCTTGGATGTGATGAAAATGAATTGGATATGAATGTCCTGGCGAAGCAACGAGCTCTAAATATCCGAGCTGAGCAGGAGGAGATGCGTCGCAAGGATGAAACAGAAGAGAGTGGTGAGGGACAAAAACCACATTCTACGATAAACCACCTCCTGCTGAAAGATTTGGTTGATGTGCACGAACGTGTAGTTCCTTGGGATCCAGAAGACAACGTTCGCTATGTTGTAAAGTGGAAGGGATTGCCAATGGCGGAAATAACATGGGAATACTGGAGAGATATTAAGCGAGACGCAGTTTACGAGACAGAAGATTTTTGGTATCGGCAGAAGCCTCCAAATCCAGAAGTTATCGAGGCGATGGAAACCTGGCAGCATCCGCATGTCAAAGATTTCGTGAAAATGCAGGAATCGCCCATCTATGGAATATCCGAGAGACCACGACCTACTGCAAGACTTGGAGACGGAAAAGATCCTCCTGAAGAGGAGGAAAATGAAGGAAAGCAAGGTTTCCAACTTCGAAAGTATCAGTTAGAAGGTGTTAACTGGCTTTTGTTCAATTGGTGGAACCGACGATCGTGCATCCTGGCCGATGAGGTACGATTTTGATGTTATAAAATACTTTTTTTCTCGGCCCCGACCTCACAGCTGTTCGCTTGTGTACATTTAGATGGGTCTTGGAAAGACTGTTCAAACGTTGGGTTTTCTGCAGGAACTTAGCAACAACCCACTGACGAAATTGCGGGGTCCATTCTTGATTGTAGCTCCGCTATCTTTGATTGGCCAATGGCAATCTGAGGCTCGTGGCTGGGCTCCGGATTACAACGTTGTACTCTACCACGGCTCAGCAGATGCACGAGAGTTTCTGAGACAGCAAGAATTCTACTACACGGAACAGTTCGTGCCGAAGAAAATGGCGACAAAGTTGCGAAGACAACATGTTACCAAGTTCCATATTCTCATTACGACGTACGAAGTTGTAATGAAGGAAATTCACATATTTTCAAAGATCAAATGGAAATCTCTTATCGTCGACGAGGCTCACCGGCTGAAAAATGCTCAATCAAGGCTCTTTGCGGAGTTGGCGTCTGTGCCGAGAGACCATTGTGTCTTGTTAACTGGTACACCTTTAGCGAACAACACCGAGGAACTCTGGGCGCTCCTCCATTTTGATGATCCAAAGGCCTTTGCTGATAGAGAAGATTTTCTCGAAAAGTTTGGGCAGATGAGCGATTCAAAGCAAGTTAGTGAATTACATGGTATTCTGAAGCCTTATTTGCTTCGTCGTGTAAAGGAAGATGTCGAGAAGTCGCTGCCACCCAAGGAAGAAATCATTTTGGAGGTTACGCTGACACCGATTCAAAAGAAGTACTACAAGGCCATTTACGAGCGGAACACTGCGTTCCTCTACAAGGGAGCTAAGCCAAGCAATGCACCAAGCTTGATGAATGTAATGATGGAGCTTCGAAAGATTTGTAACCACCCCTTTCTCGTGAAAGGCGTCGAGGATCGGATTTTGGCAGATGGCGCAGCGAACTGGAAGACGACGGACGACAGTGGCAACATTATACCTTTTGATAATTTCAAATTATTTGGACAGCAGCTCGTCAAGTCCTCTGGGAAAATGGTTCTGCTGGAAAAGCTGCTGGTCAAGCTCTTTGCGGGAGGGCACAAAGTGCTCATTTTTAGCCAGATGGTCCGTGTGTTGGATATACTAGAAGAGTTTTTAAGATTAAAAAAGTACCGGTACGAGCGGCTGGACGGATCTACTTCGTCTTTCTCTCGTGTCGCTGCTGTGGATCGATTCAATCGGAAGCCGGCTCAGCGATTTGTGATGCTGTTGAGCACTCGAGCCGGTGGTTTAGGCTTGAATCTGACATCCGCCGATATCGTGATTATATTTGACAGTGATTGGAATCCTCAGAACGACCTTCAGGTACGAGTAAATTTTGGTTGGGCAAATTGCAAAGCGGCCAAACACGCCGATTCTGTTAGGTGTTGCTGACCATCAACTGCTCGCCGTTTTCACCTACGTAGGCCATGGCTCGTGCTCATCGAATTGGCCAAACTCGAAAGGTTCAAATTTTTCGGCTGCTAACAGCTAAAACGTATGAGATGCACATGTTTCACAGCGCGAGTATGAAATTGGGACTGGAACGTGCTGTCCTTTCTCAACAACGGGATGACGGTGAAGGCAGCGGTAAAAGCCAAAAGCAGGCGCATGCAAGGGAGATCGACGAACTCTTAAAGAAGGGTGCCTACGACGTTTTTAAAGATGACGACGATGTTGAGGCCGAAAAGTTTATGGAGACAGACATTGACCAGCTCCTAGAACAGAGCTCTAAGAAGGTCACATATGGAACCTCTGCTACTGAATCCATGGGGAGCGGACTGGGAAGTTTCAGCAAGGCTAGCTTTGTTACGGATACTGGCGATGGCGAGAAGGATGTGGATCTGGACGATCCCGACTTTTGGGCCAAAGCCGTAGGCCTCGACGCCCCTGTGGATACTCCTGAAGAGATTGCGCAAATGTTGGATGACGGTGTGAAAAGAAGTCGAAAGCAAGTGCAGCAGTTTAATCCCTATTCTGATGAGCAGGCGAAAGTCGATGCTCAGGCTCAAAAAGAGCAAGAAGAACGGGAAGAAAGGGAGAGATTGATTGCCGAGGAGCGATACAAAAAGGACAAGAAAAAGAAGAAGAAAGAAAAGAGAAGGCGCGAAAGGGAAGAGTTGCACAAGCATCTGGAAGGTGACAATTCACTTTCAGTTAACTCTGGCAAAAGCGATGACGACCCGACGAAAATTCAGGTAGCAAAACCCACAAAAAAAGAGAAGAGGAGTAACCGCAAACGAGCTCTCCGAAGAGCAGCGAACGAAGATCCTTACATTGAGCGTTTAAAACAGGCCTGGGAAGTACCTCAGCGTAACCGAGCCACCGCTGCGTGCCTGCGTTTTGGATTTGGTCGCTTTACAAAAATCCGGCATGAGTCGAATTTGACTAGCATGACTTTGCAAGACTTAGAGGTTTTCGTTCGGTCCTGTAAGTCTGTGCGAGACTAAAAAGCTTCATAATTTTGATTCTGCAGTACCTTCATTACTAACACCTGATTTTGTATGTGATCTTTAGTTTCCTATCAGATTGCGCTGCAAGTTGCTGTCGTGTTCTTAGGACGATTGCAGGACAATGGAAATCAAGAACGGCAAAACATCCGTGACACTGTTCGCGAATGGATTGGGCCAAGTTCGGAGGCCGAAGTCGATTGGCTTTGCACCTCTATTGAGTCAATCATACGGCAACACATTGAGGTCCAGAGCTTTCGTCGATTCTTGCGCATGCCATTGGTGCTAGCTGAGCCGTCGTTTGTTTTAAATCTGAGGCGAGGTGGAGCTTTCCGCGCACTTCGGCGTCTTGGGGTCCTATCTCGCCTAAACCGAATTATCGACTTTTCTCTTGATTCGGTGCTGGTGGTGCTCGGCCACGAAGAACTCGCCAAACGAGGCTGTGGAACTACTGATCTATCGACTTTGGATCTCGACTTGAGAACACGACACGTCACAACGGAAGAAATGGCACTGGCAGTAGGTTCTTACTATCGTGATGCCGTAGAGCTTAAACCCCCCGCAGCATGGTGGGATCGCAGCTGTGACCTTGCTCTGATCATTGGGAGCTTTGTTCATGGTCTCGGAAACTATCACGCGATGCAGAACGACTCTGACTTGCCATTTGCGCACAACTCCAGGGAATTTGCCGAGGCCGATGAGGGTGCCTTTTCCGCGAACATTGCCTTCCAAGCAGCTGCAACTGCTTCTCGCAAAGTGTTCGACGATGCTCTTAATGCTGTGAAAGCGATCGCTGCGTTGGAAATTCAAGCTGCCGTTGCAGCTGCAGCAAGCGAAGCAAGAAAACGCGAGAAGGACGCTCTGGTTATGCGCCAAGGTGGAGCTGCTGCGGATGTTTTAAGCAACAAGCCTGCAATTCCGGCAGATAAGGCTGAGATTCAATTTACCCCGGGTGACAACAGGTTCATTACACTCCCGCGGCTGCAAGAAGCTATCCTCGAGGCTGTGCGAGGTAAGGAGAAACCACTTCTAGAGGCAAAAGAAGCAACGCCGCTTACCGCAGAAAGCAACGGAACAGTGGAGGTTGTCCCAGAAAGCTCCGTGTCAGCTATGGATGACACATTGCCAATGCCAGACGCCCGCATTTTGGATTGCCGTTTGGTGGAGCTAGTTAACAACATTGAGAGTAGCATGGATGGTCGCAAGAGAAAGTATCAGATTGTTGAGTGGGCATCCAAGAATGCTACAATCGCCATCACAAGCCGCGTGAGAATGAATGCATTATCAAAAGTTCTTCCAGCCAGGCGTATCCGCCAATTTTTGAGCGAATACAGCGGCGTCGGTATCAATGGTAGTGAATGTGGAATTTCTCACAAAAGTCTGGACGATGGTGCTAACTATTGCATTGGCGCTGCCACAGCAGACTTGGCACAAGTCGCTTATGGCACAGATGCTCCTCGTTATTTACGAGCCATTGGTTGTCCGATGAATCTGACCCGTTTTGCCATTGCGTCCTTGGTTTATTCGAAAGCTTCCACGTTGAATCAAATGCTGGAGACGGAGCATTTGCGTTTCTACATCAATTCTAGCAAAGAAGCCAACTTCGGGGAGGGTACCGCCGCAATTAGCAAGCACAAACCGACCGAAGAGGAGCTGCAGGCAAGCAACTCTGGTTTGGACGGAGAGGCTCAGCTCGTGAAGGAGAAAGCCGTAAGCACTGCGAAGGCCGCTCGTGCTGAATTCACTTTGGAAGGAAGCAACGAAATTTCACCAGACACGGCCAAGTCTGGCCATACCGCCAACAACATTCCTCTTGATGTGCCCTCAAAACCCATGACAAGCAAGGAACTTGTCCCCGAAGAATTTCGAGACAACACCAAAGTACGAGCCGCTATTTGTTCTGCTGTCCTTATTTACGGATATCCGTCGTCCAGTGTGGGCGCCACATCCATCCACAATTCTTTGTGGAGTAAATTGCAAGAGGAATCGGGTTCTTTGAATGACAAGGAACCGGCTGCTCTGTTCACGATGGATGATTTCTTGAAGCGAGTTGCTTCCTTTGCTGAGGGTGACGACCTTCCCCCGCCTCAACTTATTAGCAGCTATGTGGAGCAAGTTCTTTTACCATTCTGCCTGCGTCTTTGTGTCATGGGAAATGGTCCGTCGACAAGAACTGCTCGCGGAAGTAATGGCGAATTCGATACGGCCTTTGGCATCAGCCACTCTCCAGAAATTTCCAATTCTGTTCAAACTCCACTGCCCGATCCTTGTCTGGAGCTTGAAGAACAATCGTTAGAGGCCCTCGGTTACGCGTTGGCTGTCCTTCGGCGCGTCCGGCTGATGGAGTCAATGTGTTACATTGCCAGTGGCGGAGTGTCTATGGAGACATTGTCCGAAGCAGCGCGCTCTTCAATAACTTGCAAGAATCTCGATGGACTTCCCCTTTGGTGGTGTCCTTGGGTGCACGACGTTGCTGTGTTAGCCCATGCCGCAACGCGTGGTCTCTTTTCCGTTCTCGAGGATCGCCACCAGGACGGGGGCATCTTTTCGCGTCTTCGGACTGTGCAGACCCTGGAGTCTACGTTGCCGAGTGACCTCACAAAGCGGTCTTCGACCGAAGATTTGGATGAATGGACGGAGATTCATGCCAAGGACTTTCCTTCTCTAAATGTCTTGGAGCGCCGCCTGGCCTTTTTGTGCTCGAGAGCTACTTCAGAAGTAGAAGGAGGATTGCGCTTTGACAATTTTCCTATGTTTGATTCCGGTGGTTGGCCTAGACTTTAGAATGAATTCAAAGTCACTTACTGTACTTATGTCTATACTATGACAAGCTATATTAGAAGCCACTTTTTCTTTTTCTCATAAGCTGCGTTGAGCGTCTCTACATGCATGATCACTACGAATACTATCTAGTAGACTAGCTATTGATAGTACGGTATCTGGTAGTACCTATTATCAATTTTAGTAACCACAAGAAGAGGCATCCACACTGACACAAAGTGCTTTCATTATTGCAGTTGTTCGAGTCTGGCCTGCCACCCGGAAGGTCACTGGCAGAAGTTACCCGCCTTGCTTCCGTCAACCGACAACAGCAGCGTGAAGAGTTCACACAACCTTTCATACCTTCAACAAGAAGCAACAAAAAGTAGTACTCTATTCTATTATTTTTTTAACAGCCACACTCAGCATCCTACTAGCCTGATAATCAACAGGCTGCAGAGCCAACTAAATCTTAATAGCCATGGAGCTACGTGTGGGAAAAAAGTACCGCCTCGGGCGTAAGATTGGTAGTGGTTCTTTTGGTGATATTTATCTTGGAACCAACATGACCACTGGTGAAGAGGTTGCTATTAAGCTAGAATCCGTCAAGACCAAGCATCCTCAGTTGCTGTACGAGAGCAAGATTTACAGGATTCTTCACGGTGGATGTAAGTCGAACGCATCTTGGAGGTTGATGCTGTTTGAGTCGGCAAGTTAAAAGAGGCAAAGGCATAGGAATTGTTGGACGTCCATTTTAGATTTTCGTGTTTTACCCCTCCAAAAAGGGGTATTTTTGATATTTTCTTGAATTTTTTTGGTTCCCCCATTTATTTCGCCCCCTTTTCTCACGAACTTGTTGATTTTTATGACACCTCTATTTTAAAGTGGGTATTCCGAATGTGAGATGGTACGGCATTGAAGGAGACTACAATGTTATGGTTCTAGATTTGCTCGGTCCTTCCTTGGAAGATCTTTTTAACTATTGCGGTAGGAGATTCCAGCTGAAGACAGTACTGATGCTGGCGGATCAACTCTTATCTCGATTGGAATATGTCCATACGAAATCCTTTATTCATCGCGATGTCAAGCCGGATAACTTTTTGATTGGACTCGGCAAACGCCAATCAGTTATTCACGTCATTGACTTTGGTCTGGCCAAGAAATACCGTGATCCAAGATCTCACCAACACATTCCTTATCGCGAAAACAAGAACTTGACGGGAACAGCTCGATATGCCTCGATCAATACGCACATTGGCATTGAACAAAGTCGACGTGATGATCTAGAGTCGCTTGGGTATGTCTTGATGTATTTTATCCGGGGATCTTTGCCGTGGCAGGGTCTCAAGGCCAATACAAAAAAGCAAAAATACGAGCGCATTATGGACCGAAAAATGTCCACCAGCACAGAGCAATTGTGCAAGGGATACGCCACTGAGTTCCGCTCGTACTTTGAATATTGTCGTTCGCTGCGATTCGAAGACAGGCCAGATTATGCCTACCTGAAGCGATTATTCAAAGAGCTCTTTTACCGAAAGGGATTTCAGTACGACAATATGTTTGATTGGACAGTTTTGAACTTGCAGCAGGAACGATCGAGAGCTCCCCCTGAAAGACCACTAGTGCCCAACCAACCTGGCGCCGAACAAAACCAGCGTTCATTGGAGAATCAAGACCAAGGAAAAGGTCGTATTCCTCTCCAACAAGACGCGGCCGCTGTGCCAGATGGAGATGGAGGAAGCTTCGCTCGCAATCCTGCTCCATCAGCTCCGGTGGATCAGGCCAATGAACGCGATCGCAGCCGATCGGGAGGCGGGAATGACTACCAGGCTTCTCAGAGTCAGCGTGATGCCAGCCAGCGAAGTGGATACGGTGGACGGGGTGCCGAACCTGCGCCCCGCAGGGATGAAGCATCCTACGATGCCAATCGTGCTGCTGCCGCTCCTGGTGTTGCTCCTGGTGGAGGGCAACAACAGTGGTCCGAACCACATAACAGCAACCAACTTTCGGCTCATGGATCGCAGCCCGGTGGGGACCAGTTCCGCCCTCGTGCCACTGGGCAGTGATTCACTGTGAAGAGTATGGAAAAAAAAATATTAGGTTGGCATGGTGGATGTAACATTAGGCGGAGATTGGAGATAGAATGCGACGAGATGCCTGTTTTGAATTCATTTTTGAAACTAATGAAGAAGCAGCGCATTTTATCACTATTGTTTCGCAATTTTGCCGGAGATCATATTATTATTTCACAGCTGTTTGTCCAAAAATAAAAGTAGTTTTATTAAGACGAAATGCCTTTATTGGGGAAACTGTCGTAAAGCACAGTCGAAGCGGAAATGAGACCACACAAGCAATGAAGACCTTCGTGATTCTTTTTGCCTCGTAACTTGAGATGAAGATCGATGCCAGGGTTGTTGCTAAAGACCATGACATCCACACAGCTCTGCATTGACAAAATAATAAATACAAAATTGAGAAGGTGTGAACCAATAGCACATTCATAAGTACTCATAGCAACGCAAAGATCAGGCAGTTCGTACCTTCAGTAGAGCAACAAACAAGGAGAATTGCTCCTCTCTGGCCTTGTCCCAAGCAGCTTTGGCTTCCTTCCAAGCTTCCTTATTTTTATCATCTCCGTTTTGCGCCACAGCTTTGGAACTGTCCATTAATCTCGAGTGTGCCTCACGAACGGACGTTTGTCGGTGCGTCAAATAGGATCTCAAACTGGTCACCAGACCAGCGACGCCACCAAAAAAGTAAAATCGATTAGCAAAGAGAGCTGCTTTGGTTTTGATTTCACCTCGTCTTGCCATGCGATCCTTCTGGGTAACATCTTGACGAAAGTCGTCAAACAGTCCACCGCCTGCCAAGAAGTTGACATTATCTCCAGCCCAAAATCCCATCAATCCAATCATTTTAAGGGCCGAGCCAACAATCTTCCAAGCAGGATCACTCTTTTTCGTGGCAGATTCATTGAAAAGTAGATCCAAAAATCCCGATTCTCTAATCTTCTGTACTTCAATTAGGGATCGTCCCAAACGGAAGGCCTTGCGACTAGTATTAAGACTGGCTTGCATCGATTGAAAGCGTTTTGCCTGATGAGAACCCATGTACCACCATGCCAACATCCGGGCACTGTACTGACAAACCTTGGTAATCTTATCACGGCCATCCAAGGTCAGCGCTAGTTTAACCCATGATGCCAGCGCATAGGGCGTAGCTTTTCTCTGTAGACCTTGTTTGAGGGAAATTACCGGAGCAATGGTCGGGACGAAATAATAGTCACAGCTGTTCTCATCGACATCGTCATCGTCATTGTCGCCTTCTTGTTGTTTACGCTTCATCCTGGCGTCTGGAAACTTAAAGTTCTTCAGTGGCGGGGAGTCTTGAGAGGTATCAATGGACATCGACGTCATTCTTTTTCATAAAATCTTGTCGGGTGATTTTGTTGTTTGTTGGATGACTTAAAAACATAAACTTATTCTCATCGTCCTATTTGGTACAGAATTATTATTTGGTACATTATCATGACTACTAGCCTACTAGCTAGAGTAGACTGCTCACATCTTTTTATTCTGTTCTTTGACACTCATCATTTCAATGAAGATGATGATGCTGCGTCCGACGAAGTCCCGGAAACTCCCAGTCTTGTTCTGTGCACAGTAGGAGACGGGTTACGTTCAACAAAATTCGCTATGGTACTACTGTACCACTCTACTAGTAGACTACTACCATACTAGACTACTACTAAAAATTTTCTTGAATATCTAATTAACGGGGATCAGAACTATGGCGCCTGCAGGGCGCCAAGGTTACCCGAAGGCAACCATTGGCACCCCGAAGGGTGACAGAGTTGATCACAACCGGACCACACCCTACTACTACTAGTAGTCGTAGGAGGAGGAGAGGAGGAATAGTAGGGAGCCCTACTTGCGGTAGAATAACATCGTACTGATGAACACTCACGAACATTACCTACCAGTGAGTGTATGAATGTCCGGACTGTTCCTACTAGTAGCTAGTAGAATAGTAGCGATAGGTAGTCACTCACGAACATGATCAGTGTATGAACATGCCTGGACTACTAGTCTAGTGACAGGTAGTCACCAGCAAAATGCTTTATCAGTGATAGACGATTGGAAGAGAAATTCTTGATCATGCAGCAGCAGCAGCAGCAGCAGCAGCAGCAGCAGCAGTAGGAGCCTGTCATGCACTAAAATCTACGTACCAGGTAGGAACTCATTCCTGGTACAGTACTCGAATTCTGTACTAGAAACCAATCCCCCAACAAGTAGTACTCTCGGGTACTCGGGTAACGGTACCGTATGCGTTAATCTACTAGTAGTATGACATCGCTGGCGGACACCAGCTGGATTTTCCAAAAGGCCTCACACTGTCTACTACTACTACTAGTAGTCTAGATTAAGCTTCCTTTTTCATTCATTTCAATATTCTCGTCGCTCAAATTGCATCAACGACTGTAGAAGCGCAGTGCGGCTTTCCTCTGCTGATAACTGATAAGTATTTCAGGCTTAATAATTAATTGTACTATCCCGGGTACAATAAAATCAATGGATGTCAAAATCAAACTGGTAGATCAGGCCCCGAGAAGCATGGACTCATGACCTGAAAAATCGTTGTTTGTGTAGCTCCCTACGGCGCGCTATTCGCGCACTTTGAATTACGTACCCCAATCAAATCCGAAATCGCAGCTTCATAGTCAGTTTTCTATCAAACATCACAGTCAGAGAACTCTCATGATGAGAGGCCTCCTGATGAGTGAAGAGAAGGGAAAAGGTTTTGTGCACTATCGCCCATCACATCATCATTAAACAAACTACTGGTCGTCTTTTTCGTTTCAAAACACAATCTAAAGAAGTAGGCATACACGCCGTCGGCATACAAGAAATAAGATATTTCCACCCATCAACTTCTTGACCCCGACAGACACTGCCACGTTTCTTCTATAGAACATGGCGACTACCTTGGTATTATTGACGTTAGCTGTCACATCATCGTCATCTGGAGTGGAGGCATTCATTGCTCCCTTTGTTCGACCAAACCACCACGCTACAAACATTAACACGGCTATCTCAGAATCTAGTTCTTCTTGGTACAGTAGCACCAGCCAAGACCAGCAATTATGGAGCGATCCTTCGAGCGAAGGAAAGAGCGCCTTCATGAAGGACTTGAAAGTGATTGGAGACGACGATCAGGTCATGAACCAAGTACAAATTCCCGGAATGGATGACACTATCGAAAATGCCATATTGAACAAGGAACAGAAGTTACAGGACAGAATGGAAGCACTGGAAGAAACGAACGCTCCCAAGCGAAAGGTCCGTGCCTCTGTAAAGGAGACCGGGTACGACAGTATGCGAAATTACATCAAGACCATGTGCAATCACGAACTTTTGAATAAGAATGAAGAAGTAGTCTTGGCTCGAGAGATTCAAACATTGATTAAATGGGAAGAAGAGCGCGAAAATCTTGAAAAAGCCTTGCTCAGGTACGTTCTATTACTTTGATGTTTTTTGTTGGGTTACCTGCGTCTTTTTGACTTGACATGCAATATCTTTGTGGTATACTGATGAACATCATGTACCTTGTTCTTCTACTCTGCTACAGACCACCCACGTATGCCGAATGGGCAGCTGCCATTCGCGAGGACATGACGGTGCCCGAATTGAAGAAACAGATTCGTCGGTCTCTTCGCGCTAAGGCTGCCTTGACCGAGTCCAACGTTCGATTGGTCATTTCCATTGCCAAGCGTTACCAGCGTCGTGGGTTGTCCTTTCAGGATTTGGCCCAGGAGGGCATTTTGGGTCTAACACGAGCCTGCGAAAAATTCGACCCCGAACGCGGGTTTCGTTTTAGTACGTATGCCACCTGGTGGATCAAACAATCCATTATGCGCGCCATTGCCGATCAGGGACGTACCATTCGATTGCCCGTTCATATTCACGACCAGCTCAATGCCCTTCGCAAAAATACGCGTGAACTAAAGTCGGAATTGGGACGAGAGCCCACAATGGACGAAATGGTGGCCCGTACAAATGTGAAAGCAGAGCGCATTGATTTCTTGAATCGCGTCGCTCAAAATTCTATTTCCATGGAAACAGAATTGAAGTCATCGAAAAGCAAGGGATCTTCTGCCGGTATGGGTGGTGCCGATAGATCTTTGACTCTAGGAGATACAATGGGCGATCCAGAGCAGGCGCCTGTGGACCAAGCAGCCTACCAAATGTTGAAGGATGATCTTTCCCGGTTGATTTGTACTTTAAACTCTCGAGAACAAGCTGTCATTCGCATGAGATTTGGTTTAGACGATGGCAAGCCAAAGACGCTGGAAGATATCGGACAACGCTTCAGTGTAACTCGCGAGCGGATACGGCAAATTGAAGCACGGGCGCTACACAAGCTTCGTCAACCCTATCGCAACCACGCCGTGAAATGCTACGTGAAGGATTACTCATGATAAAGTACTCTGGGTCACACATACTTGTCGGGCTACACTCGGCATCGTATCCTGCCTCCAATGGGTGGAGGACCAATGGTATGCATAATTAAACGAGCGAGTGAGCTGCATTGGACCGGGACTGTCACGATTAGCAAATGCATTTCCAAGCATTTGAATCAGACCAGGCCGACTGAACAATCATAATAATTTAGAATGAAACATCACAACTTGAAAACTTTCATGACAGTTACGAACATTAGTTTTCTATATTAGTAAGCATCATTTGCTTTTCACCTGTCAAGTAGGTGGATGTGTAGGACACAACAATCACCACCCACCTTGGTGATAGGCGCCGCACACGTTTTCTTGCTTGCATTCTACAACCTGCAGCTACCTCTGCCCTTTCTCTGATAAATCTTCGATTATTTACTGCAGTACATTTACCAGTACTACTAGCTAGACTACTAACTAGATGGATCGACTGGTATAAAACTAAAACAAAAAAGAGTGAGTAGACCAGTCACCGCTGGTGACCTACTGCAAGTTGTAGCAGTCTATCTATCCCCTGGTAGTGGTATTAACGTTGTTAGCCCCGGCCCTAAAATGATAGTCAAGAATGATGACCGGCTCTCGGTTGCTGGCTGCAACCGCTTCCAAGGCAATTGTTGGTTTGATTGGTGGCTACTACTACTAGTAGTCTACCAGTAGCACTAGTAGACTACTAGTAGAGTAGCTAGCTACTACTCCGGAGTACTACTAGTAGTACTCGGGTAATCGAGTACCGGAGTAGTAATACTGTAGTACAGAAGAAGCTACCACGGGGGCCGTTACAGCAGTACTAGTCTACTGCCTATCTAAAAAAAAGTCTCGCTTTGTCACATGATGTTACACGAGAACAAAGAGTGAGTGTGTTTGTGTGTGAGAGAGAGAAACTGATTTACATAATAATACACTGGAGCAGAGTAGATCAGGAGTCGATTGTGATACATCAAAAGAAACTTATCCCAAGCCAGCAGCTGGTACAACTACAACTACAACTACAACCACAGTATACTGCAGGCAGAAGAAAAGCGGGACAACAACAAACAGTCAGTCAAAGAAGACCTTGAAGTCAGAAAAGGCGACTCTTGTGGTCCCCTGATTCGACTTGAATTCCAGGAACTGCTACTACTGTAGCTAGCCAGAAGAATCTTCTTCCTTCAGCATCTTGCGATCCGGTCATAAGAGAAGTAGAAACATCCTACTCGTATTACGGAATCAAAGCTTTGAGCCATCCTCTTCTTTTTTTCCCCTCCCTTTTTCAATTTCCTTTCCGTTGATTTGTTGATTCTCTCTGCCAGGAGTTTCCTCAGTCCTCCAGTCATGTCCTTGGCAGCGATTCCTCCCCTCCGCGTAACAACAGCGTATGATCTGCAAACGCCCATTGCGGCTTGGTTGGATGATATCGATGATGCGGCATCAGCAGCAGCCGCTGCTGCTGCAGCTACGGCTGTTTACAATAGTTCGATGCTTGGAGGTACGACAACAGCTGGTACAAATTCACTGCGTTCATCGTCACCCAAAAGACCGCACTTTCGTTCTCGAGAAGTAATGCACGACTTGGCCAAGCTGCAGAGATTGAGAAGTACCATTGTCGATGTTCTGTTAGTGAGTAGTCGAGCTGGTGGGAAATATGATGAAGCAGCGGCTGAATTGGATACCTTTTACGAATATCACGCATCTCTGTTGCAGTGCGAACAGCACGGGATCTGTGTCGAAGAAGTCTCGTCGCCCTTGGAAATACCCTGGGCACTGTCCGACTTTGGAAGCAATGGCAACAATGCCCACGCTAACAGTCGGCACAACAACCAGGAGGGTGACTCGGACGATGACCGAGCCATGAATTTAGGACAAAACAGCAGCACTGATCGATACCGGACCAATACAGGTACTAGCAGCAATGATATGGAAGTACACGGTTCCATTACTTGGGAACGAATTAATATTCTTTGGAACATTGTGGCACTGGAAGCCTACTTGGCTTCGAATCAACGTTTGACGACACGGCAGGAATGGATGAAGGCGGCAGTGCACCTCGAAAAGGGTGCTGGTCTTTTGCGGTACCTTCGCAACAATGTCCTGGGTTTAACCTCCAACAACAGCCATTCAAGCAATGGAACTCCCAGCAATCCTCACCAGAGCCCCTATCACCAGGAACAGCAACAGCAACAGCAACAACGACCTCAACTGTCATCAGGGGCTTATTCTTCTTCTGGATCACCTACCAACTCTCCAGATTTTTCCAATGTCTTTTTACATCCCTGGGAAGCTTTGCTAACGGCACAGGCACAGCGATCTTCGTTCGAAGCGTTCCGGTGTGCAGCTCGACCAAGACATTTCATGTTGGCCAAGTTGGCTGCGGCTGCGGCACCCTTGTACGGAGAATGCGATCAGGCTTGTCAGACATCTGCGGCTTTTACACGTCAAGGAGGAGGAGGTGGTAGTAGTAGTAGTAGTAATGAATACCACGTCTTTCTATCACGGTGGGAATTGTATGCCCGATTGTGGGGTATTTGGATGAGAGCCAAAGCAGAACACCATCAAGCTGGCGTGCATCGCGACAAGCGACAGCTATGTATGGAGTTGGCCCGTCTCAACAAAGCGCTCGCACTGGGAAGCAAATGCCAGGAATTGTGCTCGGCAGGTTCGCAACGGTACGAAAATAATATGAAAGAATTGGAAGGATTTGCATTAGAGGTGCAACAGACAGTCGACGAGATGCAAGCACGCCGCGCCGATGCTACGCAAGAGCAAGCGATCGCGGACGACGATCTGGGTGGCAACAATACTCACGCGGCAGTGTCACCCGAGGACTTGCCTGAAATTGCCCCTCAATTGCAAGTGAAGGTCAACCAGCCGCTGGAAAAGATACTGCCACCGTTGGAAACACCACTGTTTGAAGATATAATGAATCCTATGGTGCGAAGATACGTAGATCTATTTATGACAGAAATGGATAAACTCCTCTTTCAGATGACGTCGATTGCCGAAGAGAAGACCGAATCGGCGCGGAAAGCACTTGCCACTGTCAATTTGCCACATTCTCTCACAGCTTATCGGCAAGAACAAGCTGGCGGAGGTATTCCGGAAGACTTGTGGCTCCGGGTCGAAGCTGTACAACAAGAAAAGCGCGTTCCTCGGATCAAACAAGAGTTATGGGAATTGCGGGATATCGCTGACTCGGCACGGCACACTTACAAGGTGATCAAGCATCAGCTAGAGGAAGATTTGGCCATGGACGAGTTGTTTCGCGAACAGCATCCTAACTTTCAAGGACACGATGCAGCCGAGGTTCAAAAGACCTTCCGGCAATCGCTTGAAAACTATGATCGACTTCTAGTCACAGCACAAGACGGTGACGCTGTCTTGCTGCGTCGGTTGGAAATGCTGGATACAGATCCTAAATACAAGCTCTTGCAGTTTCAAAAGTCACAATTGGACCGACTCTTGCCCGGAGCTGGCATGGTGGGACCGGCAATTGATACATCGCTATTAAGCAAGTTGTTGGTAGAGCTGTCGGTTCTATTTCGAGAAAGGGAAATGATTTTAAACACCATGCGAGAGGAGCTTAAAAACTTTGACATTCATTCTCGATTATGCGAAGTCGATCTATCGAATGTTGCAAGTGTTGCCTCTCTTCCCAGTGGTGCCGGCGAAGTGAAAGAGCTTAGTCAGGGCCAAAGTCAGGGCCAAAAACCCGAAGTTGAACGGGAATTTCGACGAATTCTCATTGAATCTAAGGAATCATTCAATGAGATTGCCTACGACATCCAAGAGAACATCAACAAGCAAACTGAGCTGGTTCAGACCATTCTGGTTCAGAATCAAAAATTTATGGATGCCCGAGATGCCATGCAATCGTCCAGCTCAAGTGATTCCTGCATTGTCATGATCGAGGATGCAATTGAAGAAATCGAGCAGTTATCAAAGCATTTAAAGGAAGGTAAGGACTTCTACGATGTGGTCATTCCCAAGTTGGACAAGCTGAAACTTCAGGTTGGGGATGTCAGTGCCAGATTGACAGTTGAACGGTGCGAGTACGAAGATAACTGTCGGCGGAACGAGCAAGAAGCAGAAGATGCGCGTATGGCAGCTACTTTCGCGGGCAACAGTAGTGAAGGTTCCGGTGGCAATGATGACGGCGACGGTGTCGGTTCATCGTCGAATGCGCCCATGGGCGAAGCCGGTGGATCCAACAGAGCCGGAGCGGATGTAGCACCGCGAGCACAAGCGCAACCAGGCGTTGAGCAGGTGTCCCACAGTCAACCGCAAGTTCGCGTCGACGACGAATCGGTAGCGACTCTCGTTGCCATGGATTTTGATCCAGAAAAGGTCGTTGCGGCTCTTAGAAAGTATGACAACAATGTAGAGCAAGCCTTGAATGAGCTTTTGTCCGGATAAAAGATTTTTTTAAAATCAATTATTTCGCTTTGTTCTGGTTCGCCTTGTTGTGTTGAACTGTAGGTGCTCTGCTGTTTCTGTTGGTCGATGCCAAGGAGCTCACTGTAGCGCAGTTTTGCGTGCAGCAAGCTGAATGTCAATAAATTAAAGCAATTGCAAAGTAGAGCTCTAGACTGTAAAACATAAGCTCATCAGTTGTGCAAAAGAGGCCGGGCTGAGTCGAACTACTGTAGGATCAACAGGGGCAGCTAAAAAGTTGGCTTAGAAATATCGCTGCAGCAATGCTTTATAATCCTCAGACTGTCGGTGCTGTTTTGAGTAGTTAGAGAGTGGAGTGAACGAGTTGCGCAGCCTGCAAGCAGGCAAGGGTTGTGCCCGTTTGCTGGGGTGGGCTGCAGGCATGTTCGTATGTTCCTGCAAACAAAGTATGAGCAACCAGAAAATTCAAAGACGACATTCAGTTATAATCCACCCGGAAAAATAACGCCCACGCCAGCCCCCATTTGTGTCACTCCCTGGCAGTACCACAGCTAACACTCGTTTCAACAATCATGGATCCTGCCCCTGCCCTTGCTTGCGGACCTCGCTATTACACGATCAATCCAACGAGTGTCGAGAACTTCCTTCCACTGCAAAAACACTGGCTGCAAGTTTGCTTTATTTCAGCGCAGCCTCAACATCTTCTACTACAGTACTCTAGTCTAGAGCCCTCTTCGTTTGATTTTACTCTCTCGACCGTATCTAAGCCCAACCTCACCGTTCAGCACTTCGTTAATAAATCCTTCTATCTCTTGTTTTTGTCTGCAGTTACAAGGCTAGGCTCTGTCTTCTTTGACACCAACGAAGCGAAAGTAGCCATATCACAGCTACAGTGACCACCACTACTACTCCAACACTCTACTACTTTTACTACGTTGATCAAAGCAACCGATTTCTGTATTTCCTTTTCGAACAACCCACCGACCACGACTCACCAGCCTCTTTCTTTTTCGAGCATGCCATTCAATCATGACGAAGACGCAGAAGCACCAGCAGTGGCAGCCTTAACTTCTCTCAGCGGTAGCAGCCAGGAGAGCAGCGGTGAATATATTTCGGAAGACGACCATCACATCCACCGTTTGGATCGCTCTGGAGCTCTTGCTCAGGTCGCCGGTTCTCAGTCCATGCTTTCTCAAGAACTTTCAATCCTTGGAGCCGCAGCAACCACAAAAGAAGAAGAAGAAGCCATTGGAGGATTGTCTCAAATGTCCGATATTGCTTTATCGCAAGAATCCGCCGCTTCTGGGGGCAGCGACTTTGATTCGCAAAGAGTGGCTCGGAAATACGGTCTGCTATCGCAAGATCCTTTTGCTATTCCCGCTCGCAGCCTCGCAGAACAGCCCGTGGCTCAGCGCAGCTACGGCGATCCTGCTTCTCCGGGTGCTGGGATTCAAAAAGCGCTTCCCGATAGTCAGGGATCCTGCGGAGGCGAGGGAGCCAATTTCGGTAGTCTCCTTGACGCCGTGTCCTTCGTTCAGAGTCAAGAAGAATTTCAATTGACTCAAGAATCTCAGGAACTTGAGAACAGCGACAGCGAAGAAAATGTCGATAAAAGTCCCCAGGTCAGTCCCAGGAAACGGCAGACTCGACCTCCTTCCTCTCGCATCAAGACAAAGAGCCGCAAAATGGTTGACAGGGACAGTTCCTCTTTGGACGAACTTGTTAAAAAGAGTACTAAGAAAAACGCCCAGCCATCTCCCAAGAAAAATGTCAATCAAGGCCCGCTCCAAACGAAAAAGAAGGCGATTTTCAAAAATGAACCACCTCCTCCGGCAGAAGACCCGACTACTCTTAAAAAAGCTGCTGCCAAACAACCCAAAACCAACAAGGCACAACCATTGGAACCGAAAAAACGCAAGCGCAAGGACGAGTCGGAACAAATTAAGCTACAGCGTCAGGCGCAACGCGCAGCGGCCTTGGCGCAGCGTACCATTAACGATGCTGATTTGGCCAAACGGTTGCTGTTGAGCATGGCATTGACCCGAGAAAATCCCAGATCAGCTCCGGATACCTTGCCTGGACCAGGATTTGCACTGCCCGAAGGATTCTTTTGGGCGCATTATCCACCGTTGGAAAAAGGTATGATTGAATTGTCCATTTATGGTTTTTTGAATTCATTTATTACACTGAATTCATATCTTAACACATTTTACTTATCATCTTCGCCGTGCAGTCTTGAAGGATAATATGGCAGAGTACTACGAGCTTTCTGTAACTAGGTGTCAATCCGCGCAGCAACAGTCCTTCAATAATACCTTGGTCAAATTAGTCCGTAAAGAATCGGATAGTCTAGGTTGGTCGTTTGCGCCGATTTTTACCGACAAATCTCTCCGTGACCGTATCCGTTGCTATTACAAGACGCACATTCAAAATGCCAAGAAACGCTTGCGGACAATGATTAAGAACCCGACCAAGCGAGCAAACGCAAGACACCTTTGTGCCCATCTCGACATGATTGAAAGCAATGTTTCGACGAATGGAGAATGCAAGGATTCGGCTTGCACGTTGGAACCATCGTCACCTGCTTCAAAGACCGATAAGAGCGAAGACTGGGGGGCTTCCATGGCAGGAGACCCGCGCTTTTTGCCCCAAATTAAAGATTTATCTCAGCAGGAGGCAAGCATGACCCCTAAAGCAGGTCCTTTGCCGTACAAGCCTCCTCCCTTGGACAAGAATAAAGGCATGGCAATCGACAAGGACAATTCAGCGAGCTCAAAAGCTGTCCTGCAGGAAACCAATCAGTTGTCCTGGTCTGACTCTCATGGAACGACGTTCCCTCCGCCCCTCTCATCAGCTGGGTCTACCCAACCTACAGATTCCGCTGCAGCATCTCTCGTGGCAACGGCAACATCTGTCACTGGTTTAGCCCCAACGCCATCGCTGTCGGATCCGGCCACAGGGGCAACAGCAGCTGTTGCTGTCAGTGCGGAAGCTAAACAGGTTGTGGTCTAGTTAAAAAGACCAACAATAAAGAATAACGGATTTTACATGTTTCCTGAAATAGTCTAAAAGTTTTCTTTACAATACTACAATGCAAAGGAACAACCTATTCGGAATATGAAAAGGATTGGTTGAATTCCCACAACATAATCTTTAGAGTTTGAATGCAAAAAATTGCAGCTTTTAGTACGTGTCGCCCAGTGAAGGAAGAGCGCTTTTCTGGAGGATCTGTTGTTTCTTCCTATCACATGTCGTCATCGTCATCGTCATCGCCTTTTTCTTCTTGCTTGCGCTGTAATTCTTCCAATTCTTTGTTGGACTGTTCTGCATTAAATCCTTTCGTTCCACCCTGCTCCGGCGTGAGTTCGTGTTCGTGGAGAAAGGGAGTAGAAAAATGCTGTCCAGGAGCAACGCGAAACTTGAGACAGTGCTGTTCCAAGTCGATTTGACACAGGTGGCGTTTCAAATTGTCAAGTCCGAACAAAAAGGGCATTTCCTTTGCGTCGCTACCTGGCGGTGGATCTTCCATAATTGTGAGCGTTACTGGGAAATGATATTCTCCCAGTTGGAGCTGTGCAAGATGAATCCTCCCGAGGATGACGCCCTGACCAACACCCACGGCCACTCCCTTGAATCTTGTATCTAGTAAATCCATGAGACCAAATTCTCTGGCCAATCGTTCGCTCATAATGGTAGACTGTGCACCACTATCAACAAAGGCCTGGACCGAATGGCCGTTCAATTTGGCTTCAATGTACAACATCAACACCCGTCCCAGACTCTCGGGATACTCGTTCATCATTTGAAAGTACTGTTCCTGAACCTTTTGTCGTCGCTTTTGATCTTCAAAATATTCCTTAGCTTCTGCGTCGTTGGGATTTTGCTGTATTCGACGACGAAATTCTTGTTCCTTGTGAAACTTTTGCGTCGAATTCATGGCCGTTTGGATCCCACCCTTCAAAATTTCTTCGCGCCAAATCTGCACCGCCTTGTCGTGGGGTTGGTTTCGAATTTTCTCCGCCAATCGAGGTTGGTGATAATTCAGCTCTTTCATTAAACGATCCTTCGTTTGCAACAGCTTGACAATGTGCTCGGGTCTCGTATTGCTATCCCAGGCATCATTCAACGTCATACCATCGTAATATACGGGTTCGTCGTTGTGAGATGTGGTGCCAGCACCTGCTTGCATCAAGAGATTACTAAAATCCAAACCACCACCACCGCCGCCGCCGCCGCCACCGAGAGGACCAGCAGAAGCTGCTGCTGCATTTACACCCGACAGTAACGACGAAAAATCCAATCCACCAGTGCCAGCATGTGGTGTTGTCTGCTGCTGCTGCTGCTGCTGCTGCTGCTGTTGTCGTGATAGTGGTGGTCGGATGACAGAAGCTCCTTCGTCTTGGGCTGGTGCCAACAATAATAAGTCTCCATTGACAACTCCAGCTTGGTCCAATTTTACCGTTGGGTTCAACTTTTTACCATCCTTAAAAAGATGGTGCACAGGACCGGTCAATCCAAAAAGCGCAACACTCCAATCACACAATTCTTGAACGCTCGTATTGGACAACGATACAGGCAAGGCTTCCATTTGACCTGTCTTGGCAGCAGTAATAGTAATGGTACTCTCAGGATCCATGATTGCTGCTTTTTTAGTTTGCTTGTTGTTTCTACTTGTATTAGAAAAGACTGAAGTTACACTGCTTGGACTTGCTTGTTTGTTGCGTGTGTGTGTGTGTGTGTGTGTGTGTGTGTGTGTGTGTGTGTGTGTGTGTGTGTG
>Ga0100391_1000619_pt1 | contig 40772 bp, 24 predicted proteins | sample CryGeymeta201515_FD_81541 | JGI IMG/M metagenome (GOLD analysis project Ga0100391, IMG submission 81541) | Groundwater microbial communities from Crystal Geyser aquifers in Utah, USA - Crystal Geyser metaG 2015-15 | ecosystem: Environmental > Aquatic > Deep subsurface > Groundwater | place: USA... | reverse complement strand
CCTCGGAACGGAGAAAAGGTCGGCCCTAGTAAATTGCCGAGTTTCTCCAAACCACCCTACCTAGCCAAACGTAGCCCTAGAGAGCTGGCATAGTCGAGAGAACGCGGTAGCGTTCGCTCGTCGGGCTACATAATATATTATCCTTGACCCTAATCTAACTATTATGACGAGCAAGATTTCCGGAGACAAGAAAGATTTCCAAAGATATGATTGGCTAGTTAGACTTCTGAACCAATCAATTTCATCCATCCTGGAAGATCGCAAATCACAGGAGGCGGAAGGCAGCACGGGAAGAAATGCTGTTGCAATTAGCGAACGACAGACTACCAAAAAAAATAAGAATTTTAATAACTAATTACTGTACTCGAGTATTTATTTCTCCGTAGGCTTTGATCTCCTTCCATTTTACTATCTTCGTTTCTATTAATTTATTGAAGTCTACTTTTAAGTTAAGATTATTATTTAAGAGAAAAATCATGTCGACCTTATCGTTGCTTCTCAAGCAGCGTCGCTTGATGGCATCTGTCTCTCGACAAGTCCTTCGTCGCAACATTTCCACTGCGGTCGTAGGCTCTCGTTTGGTCGATGTCCTTGACTCTGCCTTTAACAGCAACCTCAACGCTCGCGCCTCTTTTGGACTGAGCTCAAAGTCTGCCTTTCAAAACAGTGATAACAAGAACATCAGCAGTCGTCGCTTCCTTTCAACGTCGAGTTCTTTTTTGGACGAATACCGTCAACACGTGGAAGAAAGAAGTGCCATGGCAGAAGGACACGGTGTGGCGCCTCAACCGTTGACGGCGGAACAGGTCTCTATGTTGATTGAGGATTTGAAAGCGGATCATCCCAACCATGAAGAATTGGTAGCCTTGTTGGTCCACCGCGTCCCTCCCGGTGTCGATGATGCGGCATTTGTAAAGGCGGATTGGTTGTCGGCCTTGGCCAAGGGTGAAGAAGAATCGCCCTACATCAGTCGCTCTTATGCTGTAGAACTGCTGGGAACCATGCAAGGAGGATACAATGTGGCAACATTGATTGAATTGTTGAGTGATTCTGATGCTGCCATTGCCGATTTGGCGGCTGACCAGTTGTCCCTGACGTTGTTGGTCTTTGATGCCTTTTACGATATTGAAGCCCTGCACAAAAATGGATGCGCGCCTGCCACCAAGGTCTTGGAATCTTGGGCCAGTGCCGAGTGGTTTCTAAGGAAACCAAAGGTCCCCGAGGTCATGACTGCCACTGTTTTCAAGGTACCGGGCGAAACCAACACGGATGACTTGAGTCCTGCCCAGGATGCCTGGAGTCGTCCCGATATTCCCCTCCACGCTGTGGCCATGCTAAAAAATGCTCGTGATGGAATTGAACCCGTCAAGGACGGAGAAATCGGACCTCTCCATACCATTAAGGAATTGCAGGAAAAGGGATTTCCTTTGGCCTATGTCGGTGATGTCGTCGGAACTGGATCTTCCCGGAAATCCGCCACCAATTCCGTCTTGTGGTTCATGGGAGATGAGATCCCACACGTGCCCAATCTCAAATCGGGTGGGTTGTGCTTGGGATCGAAAATTGCTCCCATTTTCTTTAATACCATGGAAGATTCCGGAGCTCTTCCTATTGAATTGTCAGTCGATGATATGAACATGGGTGATGTTATTGATGTTTATCCTTATGAAGGCAAGGTAACCAACCACGAGACTGGTGAAGTAATTACGGAATTTAAACTTAAAACGCCAGTGATTTTGGACGAAGTCCGTGCTGGTGGACGTATTCCTCTCATTATTGGACGTGGATTGACCAGCAAGGCGCGTGTCGCCTTGGGTCGTGGCGAGGCTATTGCCGATATCTTTAAAATGCCAACATTGCCTGAAGGCGCAAAGCCTCCAGAAGGTTTCACTCTGGCCCAAAAAATGGTCGGAAAGGCATGTGGGCTTCCCGAAGGAGAGGGCGTCGTTCCTGGACAGTACTGCGAGCCCAAGATGACAACCGTTGGATCCCAGGATACCACTGGTCCTATGACAAGAGACGAACTCCGTGGCTTGGCTTGCTTGGGATTCACGGCTGATTTGGTCATGCAATCATTTTGCCACACGGCCGCGTATCCCAAGCCTGTAGATGTTATCACACACTCGACTCTGCCCGATTTCATTGAGACTCGTGGAGGAGTTTCCCTCCGACCGGGTGACGGTATCATCCACTCCTGGTTGAACCGTATGTTACTCCCGGATACTGTAGGAACTGGTGGGGATTCGCACACTCGTTTCCCCATTGGTATTTCTTTCCCCGCAGGATCTGGTTTGGTTGCCTTCGGTGCTGCTGCTGGTATTATGCCTCTGGACATGCCTGAGAGTGTCTTGGTCAGATTTTCGGGAGAAGTACAGCCTGGTGTCACGTTGCGTGATTTGGTTCAAGCCATTCCTTACACAGCCCTCCAAATGGGTCTTTTGACTACCGAAAAGAAAGGAAAGAAAAATATTTTCTCGGGGCGCATTTTGGAAATTGAAGGTTTACCCACCCTCAAGTGTGAACAAGCTTTCGAATTGAGTGATGCTTCTGCCGAGCGTTCGGCTGCTGGTTGCACCATCAAACTCGACAAGGAACCCATCATTGAGTACTTGAAATCCAATGTTGTCATGCTCAAGTGGATGATTTCCGAGGGCTATGCAGATGCTCGCACCTTGGAACGTCGTATTGCTCGCATGGAAGAATGGCTTGAAAACCCTGTCCTTATGGAAGCTGATGAAAAGGCCGAGTACGCTCAAATAATTGACATTGATTTGAACGAGTTGAAGGAACCCATTTTGGCTCTTCCCAACGATCCTGATGCTTCTGCTTTGCTCTCGGAAGTGCAGGGACAAAAGATTGACGAAGTATTTATTGGAAGTTGTATGACGAACATTGGACACTTCCGCGCCGCCGGAAAGTTGTTGAAGGGTCTGGAAAAAGTTCTTCCTACTCGTCTCTGGATTGCGCCTCCCACTAAAATGGACGAAGCCCAACTCGTCAAAGAGGGTTACTACTCCATCTTTGGCGTTGCTGGAGCGCGAACAGAAATGCCCGGATGCAGTCTCTGTATGGGAAACCAAGCTCGTGTAGCTCCCAAGTCTACTGTTGTCTCTACTAGTACACGTAACTTCCCCAACCGTCTTGGACAAGGAGCCAATGTCTTCCTAGCCAGTGCTGAGCTTGCTGCCGTTGCCAGTATCGAGGGGGAGCTCCCAAGTCTCGAAACGTATATGAAGTATATGGACCAAGTGAACGCCACCGCCGACGACACTTACAGATACTTGAACTTTAATGAGCTTCCCGCTTTCATCAAGAGTGCCGACACGGTCGAGATTAGTTCTGAGATGAAGGAGGCCGCCCACAAGTTGTCCATGGACAGCTAAATTCTTGGATTGAAGTGCTTGGAGTAATGTGTGGTGTGCACATATCGTAATGTGAAGTTTCGAAATAAGCTGTCAATGATAGTAATAAATTTATTCAAGTACTTTTTTTATTTTCGAACAAAGACTCCACTACTAGACTAGCTGGTAATGTTGTAGTCTTCTCTACTACTAGTAGCTAGCTACTAGTAGTAGCTAGTACTATGCATTACAACAACATTACTACTACTGCAGATAGCGAAGGGTGCTGGTGTTGATACTATTTTAGGGAGATACTGTGCGACTAAAGGATGAAGTGCAAAGAAAGTGCACACCCCACCCCAATCAACAATACTACCACAAACACCGACATTCACCGACGAGCCTTCCATAGTACAGTACGTAAAGCACTGTCTAGTAATAGAGCATAACTTCTGATCTGATCGTGCTTTATTCTTTTACACCAAAAGTAGTGTATCAAGACCTGCACTTTGTCTGGCAAGATGGAAGGAGACGGATCCTCGACTGCTCTTTTCTTGAAAATCAACATGGCTGACAACGCTGGCAATTCCACCACCAAAGCATTGGTGGAATACTTGCGCATGGAGGCCGATTTGGCCGACGAGAAGGCGAGACGGTTGCGGTCACAAGCAGCCGAACTGAGTGAACAGTATGGAGTCACCGCAGAAATGCAGTCCCAGTACGAATTGCACCCTGACCAGTTACCACCATTGAATGATCGGGGTGTGCCAAAATACAAGGGCAAGAAACGAGGGAGAAAGCCCAAACCACGGAAGCGAAAACTGGACCCTAATCGGCTCAAACGTCAACATACGGCCTATACGTTGTTTGTCAAGGAGATATATCCCACTGTCAAAGCACAAAACCCGGCGCTACAATCAAAAGAAGTCATTTCCATTGTTGCCAAACAGTGGAAGGAAAATCTGACGGCCGATGAAAAACGCGAATGGAAGACTCGGGCGAAATCGACTCACAGAGATGCAGATGAGGATGACGCTGACGATGACGATGACGATGACGCAGAAACCGACAATGATGAAACAGACGACTATGTCGCTCATCTACAAGTTGGGGGGGACGCCGAGGCAACGGCTGTAGCAGATGCTGTTTATCAACAGACTGTGGCCGATATGGAAGCTCAGGAAGAGCACGATGACGAGCAGGAGGAGGACGAAGAAGAACACACACACGATGACGATAACGAAAACGATGTCGAAAAGAACGAAGAACACGTCAATGGTTTTCATCATGACACCGTTTCAGAGGAAGTCGAGGAATCGCCTCCGCAAGCAAAGAGACGGCGGGGAAGACTCAAGAAGTCTTAGTAGGCTCGTGTGGTGTTAGAATCAAAGTTCGAAATTAAACAAGGTTTATAATCTAAAGAAGGCCATCGTGAGAAGGTTTTTCAGACTAAATCATTGGAAAAATCTCGGTCCGAAGCAGAAGACGCTGACACTGCCGGCTAAACTGGGTGGGCGTGCCCGCTAAAATGTTTAAGAAACTCTAAATACAGAAATATTTGGTGTAATTACGTGTGATATTGATACTACTTGTATATAATTATTAAATTAGATGTTCAATTTTTTTTTACTTGTATATAATTATTGACTGCGTAGTTTTGACGCTGTCGAGGTGCGCTCTTCGCATCATGACGCTTTTGTTGGGGTTCACCATGCGATATCCAAGTTCTCCTCCATTTCTACCGATGCGAACGCTTGCTTACTGTTTATCCTTCTTCTTTTTCGGTCTGTATTCGCTGATCACAACGGCGTGGTCACGCTCATAAGGCTCCAAAGTCAATTGTTCCAAAGGTTTGAAATTTTCCGCTTGTAATTTGCTAACTTCCCGTCGAAACACAGCCTCAGGTGCCGCTGTACTGTCAATGCAACTTGCCTTAATCGCAATCACGGCATGTCCGCCATTCTTGAGGAAATAATGACTGTTCAACGCCACAATTCGAGCCTGATCGGGCTGGGCAATATCGGCAAAGACGACGTCCACCATTCCGATCAACATTCGGTATTTCAGGGGATGACGGGCATCCTCTATAATGGGTACAATATTGGTACGCAACTTTGCCACCCCCAAAAGATCACGTCCCGGTCGATGCGAGAATTCCACAGCGTATACGGCTCCAGTAGGACCGACAATGTCACTGACATGCGACACAGAGGTTCCTGCTGCTGCTCCCAAATACAAGACCTTCTTTCCAGGTGCAATCCAAATATTGTCCATACCACCTAATACAGCAGCAGCCACTGTGAATATGCACGAAAGAATGTTGAAGGTGAGATTGTTCGTGGAAAACGAAAAACAAAGTACAGTAGTACTTCACTAACGACTTACACTTTGAACGGAAGGGATTCCAAACACGATATTCAACCTTGGTTGGGTTGCTGTTATCAGAACCAGGTACTGGAGGAACCTCTACGCTGATTCGCTTTTCTCCGTACACAGCAACTCCAGGAGTTGAATTCAATGTGACCAGTGCATCCTCTTTACCACGAGCCACAAAAATACCTTCATGGCGATGAGGTTCGACCACTACTTTGGCACCACCCTTCATACCACCACGGCCTCCTCCTCTTCCACCTCTGCCTCCATCGCGGCCTCGACCACCCCCACGGCCACCACCGCGGCCTCCTCCTCGACCTCCGCCACTGTTGAAAGCAACGGCATACAAGAGTCAGCTCGCATCCGAAACAGCTTCAATCTATCTCAGTATATCACGATCAACTATCAAATAAACCAAGTCCGTTAGATTATCAACTCACCGTCCACCTCCAAATCCTCTACCTCCACCTCGGCCTCCATCGCGACCACCGCCGCGACCACGGCCTCCACCACGGCCTCCTCGGCCTCCTGGGCTGCCTCGTCCTCTACCGAATCCACTCATCTTTGTGTTGTTATTAATTTGGTTTGTTCGGTCTTTTCTTGATTCCCGACTCGTCTAGCTTCGCAGTACTATGTATTGCAGCGCTTTCCTTGTTGCTTAAAGTAAAATGAAGTTCTTTGTTTAGTTGATAAGAAAAGTACTATGGTAATAGGCTTGTAGTAGGTGCTCTGTTGTGTTGTGGTGCTAGTAGTAGACTCTAGTCTACTAGCTAGTATTGGCAGTAGAAAGGTTTTGGTCCTACCTTTCAAGATGTCTTCGGCAGGATTTTTCCTTTGATTGGCGGTGTGGTGGATAGTCAACTGGCTAATAACCTACCCCTAACTCCAAACGTATTCGCGCACAGAGCGCGGAAGAATTTTGCATCATGTAATCATGAAGTGAGTAGGTCTACTCCTACCCAGTTCTTTAATTATGAGAGGCTCTCTCTAGCTGCTAGACAGTGTTTCTGATGGAGTAGTACTTTGCACATCTCGAGCTAGCTAGGCTTGTTACAGGTGGCTAGATTCTAGAACGGAGCCTTGAACGCACAAACTATTTCCGGCTAACAATTGTGTACAGACACTTGGCAGCAGTCCGTAGTTCTTCTCCGCATTTTACCTTAAGCGCGTACTGTACACGCCTTGCCTATTGAATATTCCTCCAAACATATCCCAAAAATGTATTCATGTCCAGATTGGACGTGTCGGTCGTTACGAGCCAGGATTCTTTTTCTGTGACGTATTGCTGCAGATCCGAAAATTCTTGGTCAGTCAATTTGGGCTGTCCCCTCTGAATGCTGCAGACGGCCACAATATAGGCGCATTCGTGAGTATCGAGCCTTGGTACCAAGGATCCTTCCTCCTGAAGCTTTTTCAGAAGGACGTCGAATTCGGCATCTCCCAACACTGAGATTTGTGTTTGATAGTAGGTATAGAGACAGTCGAACATGATTAGTTCCTTGACGACCCGACTTCCAGCGTACTGCCAATAAGAATTGTAGGGAATTGCCTGGAAGAGAGCCAGTGGATTGATCCTGTCGGCCGTAGATTCGGGGTCCATTTGCAAAATCATTTCGCAGACATTGTTAAGTTCGTACTCCAATTCTTGTTGTGTTACTGGTGGTAACAGAGATTTGAGGAGCATGCTCACATCCTCCAAGGTGCAGACTTCAGGTTGAAATGCTTCCTTACGCTGGGCAAAGGCCGTGTATCTGGCATCCACATACTGTGTGACCAGTGGAAACATGTCCTCTTCTTCGCCTTGAAATAAGCTGCCTGACGACGAGGAGGCGTCCTCAGTCGACGCCGATAACAGAAACGATTCGGAGAACTTGTTAGATGAAGCCGCAAAATATTGCGGCTGTGTAAACGCCCAACATGCTCCAAGGATCTGCAGGACAAAAACAAGGCGAAGAGAAGATGTCATCATAACGAGGTGATTTTTTGAGAGCCGAGTGCGGTCGTAGCTGAGCAGCTGAAAATTACCTTGAAAATATTCGTTCATCGCCATACTTTTTTGTTGATGAAAATGCGAGACTCCATCAGTCATGAGTTGGCATTGAACCCGTAGAATTTTCAGCACTTTTTCAGATATTTCTCCAGCATTACTAGACCTACTAGTAGACCCACCCAGCACACTAGAGTCTAGTACTCTACTAGTACTACTTTATTCATTAAATACTTGCGTCGTCTACCGTAGTACTCGGAGTAATTGTTTCGCTAGGCAAGCATCATTCCTTTTCTGCCTACCGCAGGCACAGATGGTCAGTTTGCCGCCTCTGCAATTCTAGCTAAGTAAAATCTTTGGCTAATAATAATCCATACGATGAAAGTAAGGCATGCAATATTGGCGTCATCGAGACTTGCCAGTGGATCCAACAACGAGCCCAACAGATGTGTTCATCTGTGTTTCTGGTTGCTCAAAAATCATAGCTGGAACATGTGAGCACCCCCACGGCTATTTCTGGCGCTTGGGTCGCCAAAGGCAACCCAGTCACAGTCGCCCGAAAGTGCCACCTTCGGGTACGCCCAATGCTCGCCGTCCATCCTGTCTTGTGAGTCGCCAACAAGACTAGAGGAATAAAAGTATTCACCCATTGGATTCCACAATGCTGTCGTAGAATTAAATGCGTAAGCAACAAAGAGACCGTCTCTAAAGCGAATGGCAAGACACTTTCCATCGGACGAAAGTGACAGTGCAGTGGCAAAGGAAGAAGCAACGTCTCCCATCAAAGCTTCTCCCAACTGTTGCCAAACGCTGTCTATCATATCATACGAATAAACTAGAATTGCTCCCCGAGAATTCATGTGTTGCTCAACGGCAACGGTTGTACCGTCCTCTGATATGGCCACCAAGTCGCCAGAGTGCCACGATTGGTTGTAAAAAGTCGCCAGTGGTGCTCCCAGATGCGACCACCGACCCGCTGGACCGGTGTGATTCAATACGTACAGTGAGCTGACAACGCTACCATCTGCGCGTTGACTTATAGAGCCAACGGCCAAGCGCTCGGCATTGCTTGACAACGATGCTCGAGCAAAGGATCGAACAATATCACCTCCGACCCCAAACATATGCACAAATTGGACGAGCCACGTATTAGTACTCGACCTGGCAGCAATGTATATTGCGTCAGCAGCAACAGCAATTGTACGGCAATCTGACGATATTGCCACAGAGCTAATGGACGCTTCGGTCTTTATGTGCTTGCGAAATAATCTGTTCACCACAAAGTCCTCTGTGTAATTTCCGGTCTGTTCGTGAAAGAGACGAACTTGTCCAGCCCAGCCGGCTACCAGACAAATCCCATTTGATGACAGACTAATATGTAACATGGCATCCATGCTGGCAGCATTTTCCAACGGAATGGTGCCAAGGGAAAGGTCGCTACCCTGTTGCTTTTTTTGGGATCTGGAATACGACCTCACTGTACCTCGCAATTCCTCGGAAACACGGTTAACACTGCCAGTGGCCATGATTTCTGCATCTCTTGAAATTGCCACAGAAGTTCCCATCATTTCCAATTCACGGTACTTGGTGCCCTTTTGCTGTGCTGCACGTTTTGGATACACTTCAAAGAAGGGTGCATCAGAGCTATCCGTCAGCGATTTGGTTGGCACAGAATCGATTACCAGCACTGGACTAGATTCACTGTTAACCTGTGAAGCTTGGCCAACAACAGTTGGAAGTTGCAGTTGCTCTGCCGTTGTTCCGGTCGAGAATGGCTGATCTGGTAGGGTACTGGCAACTAGAGCTGGGAACACTTTGGATAATTCAGGCATTGGGAGTAACGCATCGACAAACGTTGCTTCTTTTTCTGATGTGAGCAGGCTATGATTGTTGTGTCCTTTGTAAACCTGATGGTCGGCAACAAAACAGTAGAAGCCGACCAAAATGATACCAACGAGAACCAGTCGGCCCATTGCGCCGATGACCTTCTTTCCAGAAATGCGTTCTTCGCTGTTTGATAACTCCATGATAACATCCAGTTTGCGAGAAACGGCAAAGACATCCTCACTAGTGGAAAATTCGGGATGAGAGGCAGGCGGTGTGCCGTCGACCTCATCTTCGTCGTCCAAACTACTCGCTTCGCTCCTGGGTGGTGTTGACCCATCATCGTAGTAGGTCGCAATGAGGGGAGAACCAAACGTTACTCGTTTTGCGGGTGGTGTTTGGTGACGACTAGGAGAAAAGAAAATACCATCATTGCCGGTCGTCATATTATTATTTCTTGTGGCGGTGGGTGACCGGTTGATATGCCAGTCCAACTTGATATTGTCGTCTTTCCCTAAGCTGCAGTCCTTGGCTGTTTCCTTAGCATAATCATCTGCTAGATCTTCACACGCAGATCGTTGGCGGCTGCGAGAAGGTTTCATTTGCATACAGTTTTCCGCATTCTTGGATCGATTGTAGCTCGTATTAGTCCCTGTTGTCACTTGGTGTTCAAAAGGGTGGTGGGAGGGTAGGAAGGGAGATTCTATCATTGTGCCTTGACTCTATTGTTTCTTCTCACTCGTCCACTTTCTCTGCTGGATTAAAATGAAATCTGAAGATCAATTATATCATTTAAAGCGCCAGTTCTGAAGACCTCTGCTGCGTTGCTACCTATCGTAGATTAAGGCTTGTTCTGTTGATAAGGTGGGAAGAACCAAATTTTTAGAATGGTCTAGTAGTCGTCTGGTCTATTCTAGTAGAGCAGTAGGTCTGCCTGGCTACTACTACTACTACTCTGCTACTTCTTGAGTAATAGCTACTAGTAGTAGAGTAGCTAGAGTACTAGTAGTAATACTAGTCTACTAGTAGTTGTGTTATTGTAGTTGTACTAGTAGTCTACTAGTAGTAGTACTAGTAGCTACTACTGTACTACTAGTAGTAGTAGTAGTCTAGTAGTAGTAGTAATATTCATCTCGCTAATTCTACCTTTTGAAAACATTTTTTAAGCACGAGTACTGTACGACGCACAGTGTACAGCAGCCTCGATTCCCTAACTCTAAATTATCATTGTTGATGAACTACGAGTACACAGTACTTGCCAGAAGGTGCCACCCAGGCATCATATCGCTCTCCCGCGCCAACTTGGCAAGGTATGCGTTTTGTGAGTGCAAAACAGTTGACTCAAAAATAAGACGTTAACTCAGATTCGGAGAGTACCTACTAGTAGAGGACTGTACTACCAGCCAGCACTGTACAACTCACTTTTCCGCCCCTGTTCGTTCGTTTTGTCGGTAGAAAGCATCGAGCAGCGAAATCAAAGCGAAAGCCCACGCAGTCAGCTATTCCATCACATAAAAGAGAGCAGCAGAGCAGCAGAAAATGCCAGTTTCTATTCAACTGAGCACAAGTTCTGACATGAAGGAAAATCAAGTGGATAGGGAGGAAGGCGAAAATGCACATCAGGATCAGTCGTCATCTCGTACGCCATGGCTCTTTTTGTCAATGACACGTTGTACCTACCCCTTCTTGGTGACACTGCCCTTTCTGTTTATCCTATTAATTTGCCTGGGATTTTCTCGACCAAATATTGTTGAGGAAGACGTGTCCAATTTATGGATCCCTTCTGATGGTTCCTACAAGCAAGCCAAAGACTACGCCAGGAGTGTCGGCGCCGACGGACCCGATGATATGAGTGCGTTTGCCGCCATGGCTCTCAGTCGTCACGGCGACAATCTATTCAAAGAAGAGAATTTAAATTTGATCAAAGAACGAATGCAACGAATCGAAACTACACCGGTATGGAATGGATGCTGATTTTTTTATTTGCTGACACTTACGTCTCTGCCTTGGTCGGTCTGCTCAACTCAACCAAAAACCTCTTTTTTTGCACTCACAGCTGACGTACAAGGGAGTTAATTACACGTGGGACGATATTTGCTGGAGTAATGAAGTTGGATCACACGGAGATTATTCCATGCCTTGCTTAAGGCTCTCGCCCATGGATCTCTTTTTGGAGGCGCGATGGTATTTTACGGAAGACCACCGTTCGACTTGGTACCAAGAAGTGAGATCTGTCTTAGTGAAACCCTTGGTGATTCGTTATGGCATTATGCTAGATATGTGCACGACAGCATCCGAGGACCCAACCAGTACCACCAGCAATATTTGTGATGCTACATATCTTTCAAGAACCAATCCCCAATACGCCGCCGATAATGGATATCCTGATGGACATTCGGGTAGTATCACAGGACTACTAAAGGACTTGCATTCTATGTCCCTTTCCGATCCTTGCCGAATATGTATCGAATCTGGGATTGACGAAAAGATATCAAACTTGCAATACAATTATGTGATTCCGGCTTTTACGACATTGACTCAACAACTTCGACGTTTCTTGTTCTTTTTGGAGGAGAGTGATGGCGCAAGCGCTGAAAGCATCAGAATGGTAGAGTCCCTCATTCGAAAAACGGCGTCAATCGCGGCAAAAACATCGTGGGAAGATGTCAAGGACTTTTACATGCACTACACACTTCGGAGACTGTACGGTGAAGGTAAAGAATCCTATCAAAAAATGTATCGCGAGGTTAACAATCCTACATACCGTGGCTTTATCTGTGACATGGCTGGCATCCAGTGCCCACCCGAAGATGTGACATTGGAAGAAGCAAAAGAAACGCTCATGAGGCACGCCGACAATACTTTTTCCAGTCACGTCTCTTTTGGTGCACCCTTTCCTTGGTGGAGTGAATCTGATGGCACAGGGTATCTTTTCGCTGGCTCGAAGCAAGTCGGAGGCTCGGGAATCAACATGAGCGCCTCGTTGGAATCGCTATTTGTGTATCTGGATTTGGAAAATAGAGAGAGTCAAAACAACTGGAGACCTTTTTTCTACGACAGCCGAAAAAAAGAAGGTTATGTTGATCCTTTGGGTAGCGACTACCTCTGGGAGACTATGGTGTCCACCAATCCAGTGTATGCTTGGTTTATGGCAGGAGAAACAGAAATGACAGCTCGTAAGTAATACTTCTTGTGCTTGATGAGAACAAACCAACTATATTTGGTGAAACTTCATCCAAGCTAACTACCTATCTTTTGATGCACAGATTGCGGAAATGGCGATCTCAAGGGAACAAACTCATCCGATATGACCGTGGATGCTCTAACAGCACAGCTCGTGAAAGAATACTCTCCCGATTTGTGTACAAACTATACGGTTCCTTTTAGAGAAGACGCAACATACACTCAACAACACTTTGCCCGTATGTGGTATAATCTACTGATCGATTCCCCTTTTGTCTTGGAAATTACAGAAGGAGAAAGCGATCCATACATTTGGACCAGCGGTGCTGGCTGTGGGTATGATCTAGGATATTCTAGATTCTCTTATACTGGACAGTCGGAGGAGACGATTCTTGCTAATGCATCCACCGATAGTTTGTACAACATTGATGAAGGTGTTGAGGTCGGAGTTATCGACAGGACCGCCCTCATCGGGGACGTCTACCCTGCTGTGGGCGAATACTCTCTGGACAATCCAATCCAACATGTAGGACTTTTACAGAGTTTCTATGCAGCGTTGACGTCGGAAGGAATTGTTGAACGCGTTCAAAATGAGAACCGGCCCCAGGGTCCGCTAAATATTACAGTCGAGGAAGCGCGAGAAATCCTTGCCCGATTCAAAATTCAGTTTGAAAAGTTGTGGTCGGAAGGCTGGGATAATGACAACGATGGGGAAATTCAATTTGTGGGATTCTTCGACGACGCCGATGTGCCAGGAACCATGGGCTTACTCTTGAACGACGTGACTATGAGCAGCGGTCTTCTTACGGCTATTTCCATTCTTGTCATTGCGCTATTTTTGGGGTTCTTTCTGGCCAGTCGGAATCCAGTCGAATCCAGGATTGGAATCACTCTGCTTGGTGTAATTCTGGTGATGCTCGCCTTCTTTGCGTCGGTTGGTCTTGGAATTCTGCTTGGCATTAACATCAATTTGACCATTGCCTGGACGCTTCCGTTTGTGATTGTGGGACTAGGAGTTGATAATCTGTATATTGTCCTTTTGTCGATGCAAAAACAAAAGGACTATTCCGACAAGAGCTTCTTCTGTGGTATGACAGAGGTAGTGATTCCGATCACCATGACAAGTCTTGTGAATTTGAGGTAAAATTATCATGATCGCAAGTTCAATCTGTATTTTGCATGATAGACGATTTAGCTCACCAACCCTCCATTTCTCGCAGCATGTTTGCCGTCATGAATGTCAACTCTATTCCTGCAGTGTACTTGACAGCCCGTGTTGCGGCCATTTCCGTTATTTTTCTCTACCTTACAGTTGTCTTTTGCTTCCCAGCCTGGTGTTACCTGGACATGAAACGACAAGATGAAGGTCGCCGGGATCTTCTGTGCTGGAAGACATCAAACATAGACATGCAAAAAGAAGGCAGCCACCCACTCGAATATTTTTTGTACAACAGATGCTACAAAGCCTTCCTTTTTGGTAACACCCTTGTCTGCAACATTGTCCACGCTCTTATTTGGTCATGTGCCGCACTTTTGCTTGGCATAGGTCTCTATGGTATTAGCGTGTCGTCTGTTGGCCTTGGCCTGGAGGACTTTCTTCCGTCTCATCACCAAGGACATTTATGGGCTGTTGCACAATCTGAAATCTTGGGATCTTGGCTTCTCAGCATGAATTGGCCCGCCCTGGACTATTCTGACCCTAATGTGCAGATGCGCGTAATCAAACAGTTTGAAGACGTTGCTAGTACACCTTACGTTGTTGAAATCGATACAAGGAGGCTATGGATTGCCGAAATGGCCATCTGGACTACACGACAATGCGATTATAACTCTGAAATCAAAGCGCCAGATGATAAGGTCTGTGGAAGAGACAAATATTACTCTGACGGCTCAATCTGCGGCGGATCTTGGAGGAGCAACATTAACGGGTTGCGCGTACAATACTTCTCTGACGACAGCGAGGACACTTGCCAGCCATACGATGGTGGTGTGTGCCGCCCAACGTCTCGGATGCATCCTCAAGATTTAATGGACCTTGGCATTGACCCTAGAAATATCTCTGAAGTAGACTTGGAGGCATCTTGGTGCCCTGTTTTCGGCGAAGATTGGACTGAGGAAAAGTTCACCTTTTGCGTCCGAACCTGGTTCGAAATTGTTGATGGATCAGGCGGTTTGGTGCTCGATCCTGACGCAGAATGCCTAGGTCAATCATGTATGGACTACATGGTGAAGGTGCCTATTCCCTATTCTCGTGGCCCCACGATGACGGCTAGTGATGTTGTTTCGCATGAATCAACCCTTGAAATGATGCAGCAAACACGAGCTCATTGCGATGATGATCCCAGTCAACCTTGCTGGATGTCCGGCCCGCCGTTTGATTATTGGAGCCAATATGAGAACATTTCAATGAACCTTGTTGAAATCAGTGGGGCGGCACTCTTGATTGCTTTTGGGATCTCTTGGCTCTTTCTTGCTGGCAAGCTGTTTTCAGATCGCAGACATGGCGCCGTAAAGGTGATTGCCGGTAGTCTAGTGGGAGCGATGCTAATCGCGTCTACCTGCCTTTTCTGCCTTGTGGCTGTAGTTGGCATAAGCATTCTTGCTGGTGTCAGCTTCACTGCTTTCAGCATCATGTCATTTGTACTAAGCGTCGGGTTCGCCGTTGAATACAGCGTTCATATTGTTGCGCGATGGCTGCGTAGCGACCAAGACTCTGCAACTGAAAGAGCGGAGCAAACCATGTCGTTTCTCATGCTGCCTACGTTCATGTCGTTTGTGTCGTCAAGTGTGGGTGTCATCTGCTTGGCATTTACCGATTTCGACTTCAACACACGGTTTTTCTTCCGACCCTTGATCACAGTCATGTTTGTGACTTACTTTTTTGCTTGCTACTGGTTGCCCGTCTTTTTGACTTGGCTCGATTTCGACTTTGTCAAGCTTGGACCCGCACGTCAGACTTCTTCGCGCGAGAAGACCGACCAAGACAACGATGACTTCCCGGACATCCAGGTGGCTCCAGAATCCCACGATATGGAAGAGTCAACAAGTGTGTATCTGAACAGCAGAAGCTCGGACACGAGTGTGATCGTCACTTCTATTGCAGCAGGTTGCCTATCAGCTATTGGAAACAATCAAGGCGCTCTCGAATTTCTGCCATGTTACGCAAGCATGCAACACTCCATTCTTGAAGGCAAGAGCGACCACGCGGTGGATGAATCTGAGCGCATGAAAATTCCGCCATCTGAAGATACGTCATCAGCGGCAATTCAGTGTGACAATGCACAACCTGACACAGTCAGTTCCTTCCTGTCGAACGATTCTTCCCTCTTGGCTGCTAATAATCCACCGGTCCTATCCACAGTATCTTCCTCGCAAAGTACGGTCGTCATGAATAATGCTCGATGTACAACTCAACGAAAGAGCGCAAGGAATCCGTCTGAAGGTATGCTTTATCACAGAGAAGTCATTCAAGAGGAAACACACGCTCTTAATGCTGCTTCTTTCGTTCCAAGACTGCTAACGAACTCGCCAGTTGACGATAGTCGTGAACTTGCGGCAGTGTCGACCGAGAGCTCCAATGTATTTGACGGTGTTGATGGAAATGCCTCTAGCGACGCGGACGAGCTGCAACAACCGCCAGTAGAACGTCAACAATATCGATCGGTGAGTGCAGGTTCCTCGCGCCCGCATGAATTATCTCCATATAAGGCCACACATGCAGTTGATGGGCCCAGTAGCGAGGAAAGTGTGGCTCCGCCCACCAACACCAATTGCTCCAGCGAAGGTCGCTCATCGAACAGTCAACTGCTATCAGGTCCAGGAAGCAACAAGAATGTACTGACAAGCCCTCATGGTAGTTTTCAGAACTCTCTCGAGCATCTCGAGCCGAGCAGTGATAACGTGTACTTGTTAGATGATGTTGACTTTGTTGGCCTTGGAACAACCAGCAGCTACGATTTTGGTTGTATCACAAGCGAATCGAAACAAATAGATTCATCGCCATCTTCATCCGGCCACAATGTTGCAACGAGGGAGCCTGGCGAAGTGCGCTCTGTTCTTTAATTTTCGCCGTTCGTCTAATGGACTGCACTTCTTATTCAGGCCACAGAATGGCCTCTCCAATTCATTCAAAGTGCTGTCGTCGGGATACTTTTTTAATGAGTCTCTTCACGCCAATTCCATTTTGAGGAACATCTGTACGACACCAGAAACGAGGATTGCAGTTCGTATTTTAATCATGGGCATGTTCAGCATGTTGGTTATATCCCTCATTCATCGAAGTTTCAAGTTCGATTCTTTGCTTCGAGACCTACAGTATGAACGAGGTGCGTTCGGCGATTTCAATTTGTTTTCCTGCTGCACGAGAACTGCAACTGCTGCGTGTTTTTAGCAATTGGAGGCGCCACTCGACAACGTTTGCGCAGCCAGTGTAGCATACATAGCAGACTCGGAACGCAACTGATTTTACTTATGCAGATTGCCTCAGTTATCTGAAGGGAAATCAAATGTGGTCAGATCCGATAAGCTATAGAAAGGCGTCTGGGAATCAAGCACAAGTTGGTACTAAAAAATTGAATATCCAATTTACGGGGGAGCTTGGAAGTTTTGTTGTTGAAGGTACAGCTAGTAACTAGCTGGCTGGCCGGCCGGCCACAGCCAGTTGGCCTACTCGGGTGTTGGCTCCCTAATTCAGCGTAAACTGACGACCCAAGAGGCATCGATGTCCTTACTTCCATAGCAATGGCTAAAAGTCAACGAATCAAAATAGACTTGCAATACGAATCGTTCTTTTTCATTTTATCTTGCAGACGGCATATTCGTTTGCAAACATATTAGACCATTCGCCTTCGAACCCGCAAGATATTTTCATGATTGGAAAGATGCCTTCTCCCGCCAGCGAGAAGATTAATAATTTTTGGCTCCTCATCCTCTTTACCTTTCTTGTCTTTCTTTTTCTTATCGTTGTCCTCTTCTTTCTCGTGGAAATCTTTTCCGTTTTTGCTTCCACCATCTTCGTCAGCCACATTTTTGTCATAATCATCTTTATTGCTCTCATCAGCATCTTCGTCGGCATCTTCATATAATTCGGCTGCAATGACTTCCGCTATAAGAGTCGTAGGAGGTGATGTTGTGTTTTTTACAAAAGATTCCTGCTCGACGACTGGTATCAAGGGTACATCATCGGTTGGCGAGAACGTCACCTCTATGGTGTCTTCCACAGTAGGAGAAAAAGTGGCAATAGGCACTACAACCACTCCCGCTACGCTCGACAAATGTTGGCGATCCTCTTCATCGTCATCTTTTTCTTTGTTGTCTTTATCTTTCTTGTTTTCCTTGTCATCCTCTGTGGGGGCTTCAGTTAGCCACTTTTCCACTATAGGCGCCTCTACGGGGATCTGAGAGGGCGCGAGAGTGGCAACAGGCACTACAACCACTCCCGCTGCGCTTGACACATCTTGGCGATCGTCTTCATTATCATCTTTTCTTTTGTCCCCTTTATCTTTCTTTTTCCCCTTGTCATCCTCTGCAGGGGCTTCAGTTAGCCACTTCTCCGCCACAGGCGCTTCTACGGGGATCTGAGAGGGTGCCCCTGTATTTTTGCCACTAATTTCTCCATCCGCCGGTGTTTGGCTTGGTGCATTTGTTGAATTTGTTGTATCGTCTAATTCCAGGAATGTTTGGTTTGGAGCTTCTGTCGAGCGCACTGCATCTTCCCAGATTCCCTGGTCTTGGTTGACAGCTCCCGCTGATACCGTAGTAATAGGTGATGAAGTAGGATGATTGACTGGATATATACTTGGAGGAAGCGCAGAGGAAGTCACTGATTCCTGTACTGTATCTTGTCGAGGTGCCTGGATAGGATTCAAAGGTTTGACGTCAATAGGACCAGTGCCCTCGTTATCCTTAGATTTTTCATCGTTGTCTTTGTCATTATCATCTTTTTCATCTTCTTTCCTTTTCCCTTGTTTCTCTTCTTCTTCGTCTTCATCGTCTTCATCGCCTTCTTCTACTTCGTCTTCTTCTGCTTCGTCTTCTTCTGCTTCGTCTTCTTCTGCTTCGTCTTCTTCTTTTTCAGCAGTTGTACTGGGAGGAGGAGTGGGAAGTGTCATGGACTCTTGCGTTTCATCTCGCTGTGGTGTTTGGGCAGGATTGGACGGTTTGACGTCTACGGGGGCAGTATCTTCGTCATCTTCGGCGGAATTCTTGGAGTCTTTGTCGAGGGATGATTTATCATCTTCGTCATCATATATTTGTGTATCAAAGATACTTGCATCGAATGGTGGAATGTCACAAATAGATTGCGGCAGGATGCCATCGCAAAGAATCCCTCCTACCAACGCATCCTGCGCAAGACTGATCACATGCTGTGCTCTAAAAGCAAATACCAGCCCAACCAAAAATATAGAATCAGCAGAACAAGAGCTTGTTATTCTCATGCTTAAATCGAATGCGAGAGTAGCAACTGGCTACTAGTACGAGAATTCCGTACTTATTTGAGTTATTCCAAAGATGGGATACGCCTGACGGTCAAGCAGTTACTCGGAGACAGAGAGTTGATTGATATTAATAATAATGTATGTGTTCTGGATTTCAGGTACTCTAGGCAGTTTTGGATGGAACAAATAATATTTGTTTTGCGATTTAGTGTCCTCCAAATTGTATGTCGTGGGCTAATAATAATAAGATCAAGAACTTCGGTACTGGTAATTTGTGGATTGGAAAATACATCGGCTGCCGTTTTAACTGCCTCACTGATAGTAAGCGAAAACCAGTACTACTTATGCACCAGCACTATAGAATGTTCTGTACCATAGTAGGTCACATTGAAAGTCTCATTTTTTGTTCCTTCAAATATCAGCGATTGAGCTCAGCATTTTGCATGATCAAGCAGGAAGTAGTTTTCTTCGCAAGTTATTCTTTTGTGCCATAACATAAAATCTCGCTCAATCACGCAATAAAAACAAACACTTTTTAAATAAAATAATACAATGAAGATTTCATCCATCGTTTCCCTTACCCTCTCCTTCATTTGGATGTCCCAAGTGTCTGCTTTGCCCGATGCGTTTGAGATTCCCGATCTCAGCGGATTGTTGTGCGATGAAAACGGCGAAGGTCTCTTGTGCGATATCCTTGGAGGAGGAGGAGATGGTGGCGATAATGCTGACGCTGGTGGACTCGGAAGTACTGCTTTGGACATTCTCTGCAGTGTAGGTGTGATTCCTGAATTGTTCTGTTCAGAGGAGGCAGCTGGCACCAGCACGGCCAACAACATCACAGTCGCCACCACCACCAACACCAACACCAACACAGCCACCAACGGAGGAGCTCGTTACTTGCGTTAAGAGTGACAGTTTATACGTTGAAGCAATGAACGACACCGACCAAACCGCGGAGCGATGATTCCATTCTCTTGTGTTTGGCGACAGAGCTGCGCTGCTTTGGGTGAGAAATGACAGCGAAACAGACTTTTGCGACGAGCAACAACAGAAAGTGATAATTAACATTAAGAACCAGTATAAACATGATCGTATTCAACGTTCAGACACCTACTTACTTTACTGTAGATGTTATACTACGATGACTTGAAGTGCTAGCTGTAATATATATCCTGAAGTTGCTCTTACTTGCTACGTCAGCAGGTACTCTGTGTTTTATTTATTCATTTATTGGTAAGCAACAACCAACAAACGGTGAGCGAATCGCGAGTCATATTCAGTAATTGACCTCGTATCTCCTCTTGGTTTCTCGTCGTGAGTAGTGAGAAGTACATACTTGCATATTTAGCAGGTACTTCGTTCTCTATTTTCTTCCAGTGACGCTGTCTTTGAGCGACCACCTGCCAAGGGCGGACGCATCGTATTATTTTTATGTTGTTGATGGCCTAAGAATTTCCTTGTGTTGTTTCTCGTTGTGGGAGGAGGAAGGGGCTTCGACGTCACGGCAGTAGCTCCTTTTTGTTTTTGCTTCTTCAAGTCTTGCGCAACTCTTTCTCGTGCGTGTTCAATGTTTTTGAGCATACTTAGAACATCAACATTTCCCCAGCTAGATTCCCGGTCGTGATGCTGAACCACGCGTGGTTTGCGAGGAGGAAGAGAGTCATTAGTAGAGTGGCATTGGGGAGCCAATGGTGGTTTAGCGGGAATCACCGATTTCAATGCACGTGATTTGGATCGGTTTTTGCTTCCGACTTTTTTGAGTCCATTGTACTGAATGGCACTATCACTCTGGACGAGGCGATCATTGCTACTGGTGGCATTCGCGTCAATATTGGCCCAGCTGCTTACACCGATACTGGCATCGTCCTGGTCAATATCACGGGCACTCATTATCTTCTTGTTTATTGAATTGCCGGCATTGGATATCTTGGAACTTGGCCGACGATCATTACTCCCGTCATATCGAATGGCCCCATCACTCTTATACAAACGTCTATGGAACACGAGATTGCTGCCACCTGCCTTGTCGGTATCAATATTGGCCCAACTGCTTAGACTAATACTTGCATCGTCTCTTTTAATAGCAGAATCAGCAGGCGCACTATTTGAACCTGAACGGGGAGTCCTATTAGCCGGGAAAAGATCACCGGACGTTTCCGGGTTTGGTCGACGGCAAAAAAAGTTCATGGTGGATTACTTTTATTCTTTATTTAGGACGTTATCTGCAATTTCCAACAAAGGAATGATGAGATTGCACTACTGTACCTTTCTCGCTACTACTGGTAGAGTACCTGTTAGCTAGATTACATACATCTGTCATGCGGAGTATTCCTTCCGGAGAAGCAAGAGTAGATTTTTGGTCGAGACTGGCTCAAAATTGTATAATACTAACGAAGAAGTGAGCCAGTGAGATTAAAATGGACAACTTCATTGGATCGTGCTGACACTGAGTCGGGTACTGAACTACGCTAACGCTCGTCAAGAACAAAAAAATTAAATACGAGAAATTCTTGACTCCTCAAACACAATTATTACTCTTTTATTTAGTCATCAATTGCTGGGTGCTTTACTTTATTTTTTGTCTGAATTAACTCATCATAACATTCTTGAGGTATGAAAGCACACTAGTAGTCTAGTAGGTACTAAAATGCTGCTCGTAGACTAGTAGACTAGCTACTGCTCGTTTGCCAGTTTCATTTTAGCTTGAGTTCCAACGAATCTACTTTTTTCTCCGCTGACAATTCTTGAGAAGAAGGAGGAAGGAGGGATATAAAGGCGTGGTTGTGACTTCATGCAGGTTTTAGAAGCATTGTCTGTAGTAAATCGGATGCTTTGTGCAAGCAGATCTCTGTCTTGCTTACGCTGAAATATTTTATTGGTATGCTTTTTCTGGTTTATGATTGCGTATATCAGCAAAAACAAAAGCAGACCTTCGATTCCAGCCAGCCAGCGAGCCACATATATCTAATTATGTCATTCGTTCTCAATTGATCAAGCTTTTCATTGTTTTCTACTCTAGGCAAAATCGATGTCAATCTCCCAACATTTTGTCAATATCCATCAATAATCGCTTGGCAGTGTCTACACTCCTCGGATCATCCTTCAGAGCCACAGCCTTCTGGCAGTGATGTTTGGCAGATTGCAAACATTTTAACCCTTCTTCTCGTAAGGTTGCGACAGAAGTAGCTTGTCGAAGGTTCAACACGGCCAAATTGACATGCGCCGTCCCCAATTGACGATGTTGCAGCGCCTCTCCAAAATGATCTCTGGCCAAATCAGGCTGGTTTTGGCGCAAATGAATGGCACCCATATTGACGTGGACTTCAGCGTACTGCGATGGATCCACTTTGCATTGTGCCGCGGCCTTGCAAAAAAGTTGATACTGTTCAAGAGCTTCCTGTGTGTTTCCCGCTCGCTGCAATATCAGGGCTCGTTCAAAGACGGTGGCCAAAGATTGTTCATTCTCCAACTCCATTGGTCGCTGGGTAGAAAATAACGCATGAATTCTCTGACAAAAAGGAGGGGATGGCGATAAAATTACCTTTGGGATAAAGTCAGGTACATCATTAAGACTAGCTGTGGTTGCCACAGGCAAACACCCCACACCTACAGGTTCTGGATGTAGGGAAATCAAGAATGCCATGACAACGTGAGGGATGGAAGAAAATATGATTATCTGCAGGATTATCCTGGAATCCACCATCTTGTTCGTCGGGCTCATAGTTTAGCTACGAGTGGTGGTTTGTGTCACTGCAGATAATTGAAGCCTGTAGGATAAAAAATGTTGGTACTACCAGTAGTAGTTCAATGTGTGGAGAACAAAGTGAAAAGTTTTTTGTTTCAATAATATTTATCTACTCGATCGTACTATTATTACTACTAGATCTACTTGACTACTCGATTATTGTATCAGAGTGGTGGTACCATACTAGAGAGTAGTCAACTGGTACTAGACTACTCCCTACTACCTGGTAATAGCAGTACTAGTACAGTAGTACCTCTACTACTAGTAGTACTGCTACTAGCAGTAATAGAGTACTACTACTACAAGTGATACTACTCTCTAGAGTACTAGTAGTAGTATTAGTAGTCTACTACTACTACTACTACTGGGCCATTCCTGAAATTGACTACGTGGTACTGGTAAGCAATAGCAAATCTAGTACTACTAGGATCTACTCTCGTAGAGTAGAGCGAGGATGTGAGTTCCCTTCGCCTCGTATCACTCATCCCTACCAACCGGTGTCAGTACTGCACAAAATAGTGGTAAATTAAGAAAAGCCTTATACGGTGTTATGACGAATAGAATAATACGATGCCAGTAGTCTCTGTCGTCCAGTACTCTAGTACGGTACCTGGTACTACTACTATCCCTGATAGTAGCTAGTGGTAGAGTAGTATTCGAGTACCTAGCAGTACTAGTATTGCCTACTATGGTACCAGCAACTAGTAGTACGGTACTACTACCAGTACCACGTTGGTTGAGGAAGAACTTGTAATCCAGCTGTTCGCAGTCAGTGGTGTCTTAAGTGTTGATATAATTATTATGATAATTGGCCGAAACCATCGGCCTTGCCTTTGCCGATGCTGCGAACTTCTTTTCCCTAAACGTCAGAGTGCACATGTTTAGGGTCTATACATGTTTTTGGGGTATATTTTTAGTTGTCACTGTGATTGTTTTTCTTCTACTACAAAAACGTGTGAATGATATACCCCAGAAACCGCCAAATACCCAGCACGTCAGTCTACGTAAGCGCTTGTTCACTATACCCTAAAATAGTACTAAGGTGTTGAAGGCTTTCAGGTGGAGAGCGCCATCGGGCAGTATCTCTTTGATCGTCCGGTAATCGACTTCCATGTCCAGCGCAGGAGGCAACTTCTAGTAGTAGCTACTGTACCTGGTACTGGTAGGAGCTACCAGTAGTAACTCAGGTATCTGGAAGTAGTCCTATTTTGCTACGAGTAACACTAGGTCCACTGGTACGTACTCGTAATAACTGGCTGGTTCGCCTTTTGGCATCCCCTTTAGTACCAGGTAACAACGTGGCGTGCAGCAGCAAGGATTTTCACGCATCTGTTCACATAATAACCATCGAAAAACAACCAACATCTTAGCTCTTAGAGTAGTCACCAACTAACTCTCTAGCTAGCTAGTAGAAGTCTGCTTAGAATATAATAACAGGCAAACCCATTTAATAATAGTAGTAGCAGCAACAGCAGCACATTGCTCACAGTATGGCGGCACAGGTAGTAGCAGCAGCTTGTGCGTCTCCTCGATTGGTAGAAGAGGAAGGCGACGATGAGTCCTGCTCCTCTCCCATCGCAAGGGAAGACAACCGTCGCAACACTCCTTGTCCCATGGACGGACCACCGGTTGGAGTTGTACGTCCCGTGGCGTTGAAGGCTCAGGCAAGACCGTCGCTACCACTCAAGGTGGCTAAGCCCATTCCTCAACGCGCCACGGAGCAGTTTTACGACGAAACGTACAAGCAGGGCATTCCAGCCTACGCCGTGAACGAGGCCATTATGGAATCTCATGATTGGCATCGCAAGTGGACGCAACAGGATGAGCAAGGACACACGATGCCCCATGATCATCTCCTACGACAACAGCAACACCATCAGCACATTCATGGTGACACGGTTAGGATGGGAGCTCTGCCTCAGCAGTACGCATTCCAGAATCCTGACTTTCATTTGGAACGTATGGCGGGTGCTCGCAATCCATCTCCCGAGTGGATGGAAGGAGACGAATCTTCTGTTTCATCCTGTGCGGAGCAACGCAAGCGTGGTCGTATGGATCATTATTCTGCTCAACCGCTGCAAGGAGAACCTATGATGTCAGCAACGTACGCTCCTCCCTTGATGCAAATTTTTCAACAACAGCAATCTCCTCCTCTTCGTGCCGTTTCTCAAATGGACAATAAAAATGGTGATGAAGAAGATGCAGATGAGGCGTCTGCCAGTGGCGACTACTTGGTAGCCCCCGCCGCCAAGCGTCCCGTTCCCATTCGACCGGCTGCTCCGGCCTTGGATACGGACGAAGATGACAGTGATTACGTTTCACCACTACAGCAGCAGCATCTGAACGCCAGATCATTGGTACGGCCGGTAGCTCTACGCGCGCCTCGTCCCGTGATTGCTCGATTGCCTTCGAGTAGTGCCAGCAGCAGCAACGCTATGATGGGATCGATTCCAAAGTACATTCATTCATTGGAAGAATCCGATGAAAACAGTTGCTCCACCAAGATGAGCGTCATTACTCAAGGCACGGGTCTCTCTCAATGCTCCAGGGACTCCAACCGAGGTGGCGGAGATGCATCTTTTGACTTTTATCATACGGATGCTCCTCGTTCTCCGCAAGTGCACGTCATCGACGACGATTCGGACGAACCAAGCTCCTTGGGTCGTTCGGTCCACACTTCCCTCGAAGAATCTCTTGTCGATCGCCGGGATGCGCTCTTGCAAGGACTGGCCATTAGTGGAGGCGACGCCCAAGCAGATGCCTTCACGACGACCATTGAACCACTCGCTCGAGTCTTTGAAGAACGAGATCTCGATACTCGTGCCGTCGTGACCGACAATGATTGTCAGGAGCACGAAGATACCGTACAAGGAACATGGCTGACCCTTACCAAGCCTACCTTTTTTGGGAATCTTGGCGAAAACGATGCCGGAGATCCCATGTACACTCTCGGTCGTATGACCTTTGACATGTTCAGCCCAACCAATCTGGTATGCAGTCTCCAAGGCAATTTTAATTCTATTGAAGTTGTCGGAGATGAACAACGAAATGAAATGTTGAAGGCCGGCCTTGTGCCCAAGGGACTACGCACCGAAGTGGAGAACCGCGATGTGGTCCTTCGCACGTATAAGTAAGTTTTTAGATTGGGGAATAGTGTGAAAAGTTTGGAATGTTGCAATGACTTACCCTGCGTTCTACCTTTCCAACCAATCTTAAGTGTAATTACGGCCTTTACCATTGAATCTAGTCTGGCCGCTTACCCGGAAGCCCCCAACAAGGATGTCCGTCGTCCCATTCGAGGAATTATGACAACTTTTGGTTACACTTTACCCGATCCCGAAGTACCCAATCGTCATTCTATTTGGATTACCGGTGGACGCATTGAAGCCAATAATAATCCCGCCGATCAAGCCGAATGGAAACGACTCTTTAGTCTACATCCACCCAAGCATGGACTTGGTGAACAAGCGAAGCTTCTTGCCGTCAAATTGTTGATGGGAGCTACTATTCCCGATTCCATGAACGAGGATGGATCCATGGACTACAGCTTTACCCGACCGTTGGGAGGACACGGCGTCGCGTACGTGGATGTCCTTTACTTGGACAATTCACTACGAGTCGTTCGTGGTCATCGTGGAACCTTTTTTGTCTTTTCTCGTCTGCAGCAAGAGTAAAATTGTTTATATTTCTCAAAGCTCGCAACTGTTGTACAAAACACGCACACACACACACACAAAATGAAAGGAAAAGTGTTGGCAGCTGCAATCAATGCATTGCACACCTCACTTTATTGGCGGCCCTTGTCTCTATACTACTATCTCTCTATATCACACGAAGACCCCTGTCATGGAATCCCATTCCTACCACAAACATGTACATATTCTGTTTGCGGTGAATCGAGAGCCGGTGACAAGAGAATTGAGTCGGATGTCTGTGCAGCTCACACAAACCACAACTGTATTCATTTTTTGAGCGACAATCGAGAGCGGGCTATTGTAATATTAACTGGAAATTCTCATTGCACATGATGATGATGAATGTTCAACGCCCACCACCATACATGCTTTGGTTGTCGACGCCGATTTGTTGCTTCACGCGTAATTTTAATAGATCAAAGCATCATAACATCTTCCGTGTCTGCGCATTCTAGACGGTCTCAAGATTCCGTATCGTTTGCAGCACGAACGCCACTATAATCACACGAACGACAAGACGGGACTGCGTTTGTTTGGTTTTGCGTCACATCTAGTCATCTAGTTGAGAAGAAGATGTTAGCCACAAACAGAAGATCCTACAGTAGTATGACTATTTTAAATTTATCTGAAGATGGCTACATCCTGGACCGTACTATCATTTTGGGTTCACGATGTAGCGAATTTACTTTGTGTACATCTTGGCAAAGTCTCCAATGGCGTGGTCCAACGCATCGCAGGCAGCCACGTCCATTGATTGCTTGGCTTTCATTGCGGCCTGCATGACTGCGTGGTGAGCTTTGAGAGCATCGACATAGTCAGCGTCAGATGAAAAAACCTCCTTTTTGACACGTTGGCACAAGCAGTATTCGGAAATCTCGGTGATGATTTTGGCGCAATGCTCTTCCTTAGTGTTTACCCATCGAATCATCTGATTCATGGCCAAGAGATCCGAGCCAGCACTTGCGTGCAAATCCTTGGACTGGACCATGGCCTTGCGAATGGTCTCAGCACACTGCTTGATTTCGGCTACCTTGGCCGGATCGTCGAAGATACCACAGGGAACCTGGCAATGTCCTCCTCGCAAGCGAAGCACCAAATGCAAGGTGGATTCCTTTTGAATGTTGTAATCACTGAGGGTGCGGCCATCCTCAAGCTGCTTTCCAGCGAAAATCAAACGTTGTTGATCGGGCGGGATTCCCTCCTTGTCCTGGATCTTGGTTTTTACATTGTCGATGGTGTCCGAGGGTTCCACGTCCAACGTGATGGTTTTTCCTGTGAGGGTCTTGACAAAAATCTATGGGGAGGGGGTAGAGGCAGGATTGGATACGAGAATAGGTATAAAAAGTTAGTCAAGCAGAGGCGGTAGTAACGAGAAGACATGAATCAATAGTCTCAGCCGGCAGGGCATGCATGAACCATGAATCCAGCGCTAGCTATGAGCAAATGCCTTTTCCCATGGCCTACGCAAGACGCAAGAGAATAGGCCGCAATTTTTCTGGCGTACCTGCATGTTAATCTGCGGTTGCTTCTTAGAGGATTATTTGATGAATCAATTAGACTAGTGAAAATTAAAAACAAAAATAATATTTTGCTGTGAAGATCTTTGAAGGATTCCACTCTAGTAGACTCTGGTACTAGTACCCTGGTACTACTAGTCTAGTAGTCTAGTGTAGTATGCTGGAAGATGATGATGATGTATTCCTATTTACTTAAGAGTCGGAGTAGTCAGTCTAGTCCACTGGTCTACCGTACCTGGTAGCTAGAGTATTGATTGCGTATCGAATTAGAACGAAAGTTTTCGAAGATCGCTCTTGTGTAAGTGACAACTTCTTTTGATCGCTATTTATGACGGAGAGCTCGCACCAAAAAATTCGAAGTGAGCAAAAAGTGTCATCATCACCAGAAGATGCTCGGTACTAGACCTACTAGACTAGTAAACGTACCGGCTGAACAAAATGGAACATGCGAACATTTGGAATGCGGGTGAACGTCATTTTTTCGTGTTGTTGTGTACTGTAATACGAGCACTGGAGTATTCATCCGCTGCCTCTACAAAGGCCTTATGGCCTCAACGGCAGGAAGTGATAATCAGCAGCTAGCTATTCTTGATTTTCTGAGGTGCAGGGCACCATGCATGCTGACCTTTGGCATTTTGTGCTCGAGTGGCGATTGCCAAAAAAATTCTTCGGCAAAAGAAATAAAAATAATAATGACGTTTTGCAAAACCGGGGACGATACATGGTTCTCAGTTTGGACGACCAGCCCTTGCACTGTGAGACCTTGCAGTCAATCTAGAAACCAAAATATATTGTACTAAAATAACTGACAGAGCTGTCGGAAGAAGCTAAACCAGAATCCCATCTGTGCTGCTTGGAGTACTCAAAACGACGCACCTCTACCTGCTGACTTCTGCGGTTTCTCTGTACCTCTCTGCCTGCTGACTTCTACCAGGGTACCGCTCCGCACCTCTGCCTACCGGTGGCAAAAGAACCGTCAGTCCAACAGGAGATCGCGCTCTTGTAAAATATTTTTTCTCTCTAGTCTAGTACCATAGCCTAGTAGGTTTTTGCTCGTTTGCTTCGTACGTAGTACCATACTTTGCTACTACTACTAGTAGTATTTACTAGAGAAGTAGAGCTCGAATTTAACTCATCTTTGACAAATTTTCCATTTTAATGATAATGTGTGCGTCGAAAATAATTTCTTGAATTCAAAATTCAAACCGACAACTTTTTGACCAATACGGGTGAGTGTCAATTGTCAATGATGTTATACTACTGTGGCTATCCCATGGTTATCTTCTATTCGATTACCAAGCGAGGAAACAGTCAACACCAGCAGTGCCAACGATGCAGCTCAAACGAGCTGATAAAAGAATAGGTTCCAAGGCGGCTGCATACTTCGTTGTGATTTGGTCTGCACTGTGTATTCTTTGCTATTTTCGGATACAAGAATCCTCCGCCATGTTGCAACTCCATACAATCTTACTTAGCACTAATTCATCCTCAGAAAAAGAAAAATCTAAATTATCAAAAATTGAGGATTCAACAAGCATGTCCTCGCCATCCTCTACAGCACCAATATCGCTCGCCGCTGGAATGACAGAATACACGCCGAAAGAAGGTCATGTCCCCACAGGAGTGCTCTCTACGAAAAACAAGCGTTACTTCGACAATATACGATTTCGCATTGATAATGTCCACGTTTACGATCGCTGCAAGGCGTACTCATTTTTGTTGCCCAATGCGACAGTCAGGGACACGAAACCAGTCCATCGACGTATATTTTTCGGTAGCCTCCTTGCCGATGAACCCTGGGAACTTTTGGAAATCATTGCGGCAGAAACTTACCAATTGTTTTCGGGCATGGTGTTTGTAGAATCCAACCGAACACAGCACTTTTCGATACGACCTCTGCAACGAATAGGGAAAGAGAATGAACTCCAGAAAATGTTTGGAGTGGGGCGAATACAAATACGAACCTATGTCAACGAGGACCCTCTCATTCTTGATTTAGCAAGAGAGCACGAGCAACGACAAGAAATATTAACAGGTTGGAAAGAAATGGGGATGACAGCAGAAGATGTCGGGTACATTGCGGACGCCGATGAGACGTTTAGCAGAGATTTCCTTAAGGCTGTCCAAGAGTGTCCGAACATTGAAATGTTGAACTACAATAGTCACAAGTGTCATCCTATCAAGGCTAGGCTTCAAGGCGCAGCCAGAATTTTTGAAGCATTGCCTGATTGTATTGCACAAAGAAGAACCTGGCATCATCCCGACATGGTCATTGGAGCGTGCATCGAGGTGATCGGGGCCTCTTCTGTCAACCCGGTAGCACCAAGGGAAGCTCAGTTCCTTCGATCCGAGGGCTTTGGAAGCCAGTGCAATGAGGCAGGACTACAAAATATAACTGACGGAAACTATCCTTTGTACAATGCTGCTGACTTTCGACGAGCGTGCGGTGGTCAAATGATTCGAAACACAGCCAGAGGCCACACTGAGTATTCTGCCTTCCACTTTCACAACTTCTTTGCCAATTTCAACCAAACGCGATTTAAATACAAAAGCTATGGACATCCGCAGTATGGAGCCTTTCGAAAGAAATTAGAAGATTTGCACGAGGACTTGGAACTCGTCTATCGATGTGTGCACAACATGACCAATGCTGACAATACGACCTCTACTAAAGTTGACCCGGAGCGGATTCATCAACGTGAAGAAGGCGGGCTTTTAGGAACCAAACCTCATTGGCCGGTTTATTTCCACGACGATGACTATCGAGCACGCAAATATCAATCATTGTACGATGAACTCATAGCGGACGAGATACAACGACAGGCTTATATCAAGGGCCGACAGGAAGCCGAACTTGCCCGTCGTGCGAATATTATCAAAAACTCAAAGCTGAAAAATGTTCTACCATACTAAGACAAATATAAGTCAAGCGCCACTCTGGCTTTACCTAGTTTGCTTAGAAAGAAGCATACCTTTGTTCGTTCAACTGCCGTAGCCGCTGCTGACCATCACTATGAATCCTTTCTAGTCCTTGGACAATCGAGTGTAACTCCATTTCTGCTGCATTGATGCGACGCTCGTTTTCAGTCCGCTCGCGTTCCAATTGTGCTAATGCAGCCTTCGCCTTCAATTCAGCCGCTTTCAGTTTGGCTTCGAATTCTATCATGGTAGCAACCCTTCGTCCTCTGCATGGATGATACTCCATGGGGAGATCGCCGGTCGTATTGGCTTGCGTCGACGCATCCGGATATTCTTGCAAAAGAAACGCTGACACGTTTTTGGAATTGGTGGCAAAGGCAAGATGCAGAGGAAGATTCCCATCGCTGTCGGGGAGTCGAATAGCTGACGGGTACAAATTGAATAATAGCTTTACTATTGACAGAGGTGCTAAATGAGAAATAGCGGCGTGCAGGGGTAATTGTCGTAGTTTTTGGTGTGTCAAACTGTCCTGGTAGCTAATCCATATATGAGCTTGCGTTTCTGGTCAATCGGTAGAGTCACCGTATGTTTCTGCCTTTTGGAAGGATCCTGTTGTGATGTAGCATTGGAGCTCCATCCAATCATAATTTATTATCGCCTCAAACAATGGTGGCCTTCGCTTATTGACGGAAGCGCCGCACGTCAAGGCTTTAAGGGATACTCGGTTTCTTCTTTTTTTCTTTCGACAATGTTGTCCTACCATCATACTGACTGTTAGTGAAAAGCTGTTTTTTAAAAACTTGCAAAGCCCGAAATAGCTCATTTTGTTCTGGTCCGACAATAAATCCTCTAAAACGAAGTACTGTACATAGTAGTACCTACTGTAGCTAGTAGGTACTCTACATGATAAATGCGAAAGCACAGGAAGTTCTGGTTAATTTATCTTTTAGCGATACAACATCCCTAATAAAAGATTCATTATTCGAGCTCTACTTTTTCGCAATGTTACGGTAGAGCTGCTTGATAAGATGAGAACGCTTTGATATGTGGTGTGCCTGTCCAGCCAGGCATTTATTATTATTTGGCATTCACGAATAATAATAACCAGTCATTTCAACAAATATTGCAATTTTCTGAATAATCTTGTACTGTATTTAATTGAATTTGTTTACGGCATTAAAAGTTTTAATTCCCTCTCATTCATTTTCCGTTCTCGATAGTGTTATTGTACGAAATCGTATTTTTCATAATAATCATTGCCATGAAAGTTCTTTTCGAAGTAAATCTACCTGACGCGGTCATCAGCAGCAGCCAGTAGTAGATGAAACAGCAATTACTGCTGTAACAAGCAGCAAAAACAACGAAAGTGAAAGTGTTATTATTAAAGTAGCACAGAAGTCAGAGTTGCAACTTCTTTAGTCACACTCTACTTGCTAAGATCTCTTTCATCTGAGCTATCGTTAGCTACAACCCCACAAGAAAAAGAAAAGCAAACAATAAGTCAAATCAAGTCAAGTCAAAAGTCAATTCAAGATAAGATAAGATGAAGTTCGCTACCTCCGTTGCCCTTCCCATGTGCTTGGCTGCCTCCAACTCCTTCTTCGTGAAGGAAAAGGATGTCGTGGCTGGCATGGACGAGAATTGTCCCACAGTCAAGCATTACACTGCTGAGTTCCATCAGAACCATGTTTGTGATCGAGCGGCACAGAATGCTGCCAAGAAGACCTTGGGTCGAGGAGCGACTCAAGCCAAACTCCACAATGCAGGCACCGACGGAGTCCCATCTGAACACACAACGTTTTGTCCTCAGACGGTCAACCCACTGACCAACCCGGAAGCCACGATTGGGTTCGACACCGTCTGGCTGGTAGAGAACACGGCTACCACTCCCGTAGTCATCTCCTACATGATTGAGCAGACCGACGGAACCTTCAAAGAAGTCTCGGCCCTGGACGCCAAGATCTCTCCCCCGCATCACGACCCCAAGGCTATTCTCCAGCCCAACGAATGGAAGTCCATCCAGACGTACGAGGGACACGTCTTTCATGTGAGAGAAATCATGCCCGATGGAAGCATGGGACAGGTTCTCATGCAACATCGGGTGGGATTGGTTCCTGTCACCAACAAGTACGGACACGAGCTTGACTGCGATCCCAGCGAAGCAGATCCCGAACCTTTGGTCGAAGTGGCGCCCGGACAACTCAATCGTGATCCCAACTTTGCGCGGGAAGCTCCGCAAGAGATGCGTCCCTGCAATACCTTGGATGTTGGTTTCCGTAACGAAGTAGGATGTCCCATCAATGCCTACTATACGGGCATGTATCAATTGAAGGGCGTCGCCAAACCTCGTGGTGAAAAACGATTTATGGGAGCCAATGCCACCGAGGTATCTGACGGTCATACTCCCAAGTCGTGTCATGAAGTCTTCAAGTTCCATTTGGGGCTGAAAGAGAAGACCAATAACTTTATGTTTGATTGGAACTCCAAGACCAAATACGAAGGAACCTACGTGGGACACAACTTTGTTTTCCGATACGCAAAGGACGAACGCATTGTTGTTGATAGCATTGCCATGCACCCAACCCAAGTCATTGATTGTCCTGGACTCAAGAATCAAGTCAATGCCGCCAGTGTTGCCAGCGGAGAAGCCATCATGGCTGGCGTTGTCCAACAGGATTACGATGTTTCCCTGGTTTTGCCTCACCAACAGCACTTACTTGACATGCAGCATTCGAATGCCACACAGCCTTCGTTGAACAATACTAGCTTTGCCTTGCTTGAACTTCCTTCGCCCAGCCAGCGCCGACGTGCACTTGCCTCGGCCGCCGACGGTGCCGCGCGGACATTAGGGACATCTGCCCACTCATTGTAAATAATACGGTTTTATGGTTGATGAAAATGATTCGGATGTTTTAAAAAGAAGGTTGGTGAAACAGATTGATTGCTGGTGTCCCATCGGACGTAGTATACTTGTCCTTTATGCGAAAGAGTAGATATATAAGGATCCAAAACAAAAAGGACCATTTACATGAGAATCGCAGATACGCGGAGCAATAACGGGGATTCACCAGGCGGGTGTTTTCCAATGAAAAAAATAGATTATTACATTATTTTATTTTCGTGAGGAAGATAGATAAAAAGTAGATATGTCCAAACAAATTTCACGAGAAGAATTTGAATGCGTCTTCAAAATGCATCAATAATTCTCTGTGAAAGAAATGTTATTAACTACTGTACATGCTTCTGTCCACTAGTGCCCGCCGCTTTCGCCTTTTGAAATGGACGGATAGACAACGCCGAGAGTACCAACAGCTACAAGAAGGTTTCCAATCCATCCGAAAGTTCCCGGCAGACTGCCAACTCCCAAAGCATATGCTATCAAAGTGGCAATCATGGGTTCCAAAAGCGTTGCTACTGCGATGATAATATTGTCTATAGCAGGGGATTGCGCAGATGAGATTCAGCTTCAAGAATGTCGAGCAGCAGTAGCACAATAGTAACAACAACGAAACGAATGGCAATAACACATACCAAAGTACTCCATGGCCCGAACGAAACCCATTGTTCCGACGACGTTGCAAATGATGGCTATGTAAAGAAGAATAAAAACATGATGATTCACCAGAGTGACCCATCCGAAAAGTCCTGTCTGAGGATCGTTGTCGAACGTGTATGGCACTCCCATGGCCGTCATGGAAAGAAAGCACAAAATGCACCCTGACAGCATCACCATGAATATGAAAATCGTAACCGATACGTGCGATCGAACAGTTTTCGCAAAGGTTAAATAGCAGACACCGAAAACTGCTGATCCAAGAGCCATAAAGTCGCCCAAAAGAGCTTTATTATGTATTGCCTTCGCCTCTTCTTCAGTGATAGCGCCATCATTCTCACCGACATGAGATTCTTCTCCGGCACACAAAATACAACCGCCGAAAGCCAACAAGACTCCGAGGCCTTCCATGACTTCAACACCTTCTCCTGTGAAAATTTTTCCCACGACCAGCAAAAGAGCTTGTGAATTGGTTCCAATTACAGCATTTCCAATCGATGTCAAGGACAAAGCAGTAAACGCTAGCATGGTGTGCACAAAGAAGCACAAGGAGGCCGATCCAAATGTAACCCATTGGCTTGGTGATAAACTGGGTAAGAATTTTCCTCCTTCTCGATACCGTTCCCACATGGTCCTAATGGCAAAGTAACTGAGAAGACAAGAAACCGCCGTCATTCTCCAGAACAGTTTTAGTGACGGATGCACATCGTGCAGCAATGCCAGTGCCGTTCCATTGGAGGATACCGCAAAGACGGCGCTTAACAAAGCTAACCAGCTCCCAAGTGAAGCGACTGGTGTATGAGGAATCGGTTGGGCTTCTGGCTCACCCTCCAAACCCATTGTATCGTAGTCTGCAAAACTGAGACGCGCCTCATGAGCAAATTCCGACATGTCTTCCGGAATAACCGATAGTGATCGTGTCATGTTCATGTCCAAAAAGTAGCGATGCCCTCTGTCGCCCTCTTCCAACTCCTTCTTCCAGGTTTTCTTGAGGTCCTGCACTTCTGATACGACATCTTCTTTGATGGAACCCAAAACTTCCGAAAAAGAGCTTCGGTGCCTTCGGTGTCCTGGCCGCTGGCGTTGAGCATCGTTCATCGGGTTCAAGGTAGAAAGCAGGGACTGAGTTTTGCGATGTGATGGCGACGGAGGAAGTTTCAACTTTGCCTTGTCAAAGGTTGGCATTGTTCCCACATTATCCGTGGCCTTTTCTTCGCCATTGTTGGATGCATCTCCTATACCGGAAAGCAGCTTTTCAAGGCGGTCGCCTTTGTAATTGTCAGGAGAGCGGCTCATACCTCTTTTAATCGAAAATATTAGTACGAGTATGTTTTAGTACGATACGATTGATAGTACGAGAAGCAAGGCTGCTCTTGCTCGTACGGAGCATGGACCTGCAACCTTCTTCTCTCTTGATAAAAACTTAAAATAATATTACTCAGTATGATAGTAGCTGCATAGCGATTTATGCCGGATACGTACATTGTTATTTTTTTACAAACGTCTCTCTGCTCTCTAGTCTCACCTTAAACTAGACTTCTTAATTAGACTAGTAGTAGCTGGATTGTTGGACTTCTACTACAGTAGTAGACTAGTCTACTACTAGTAGTAGTAGTAGACTACTACTAGTAGTGATGATTTTGGAAAGTCTTCGACTTGCGAAAATAGCTCTATCCCCAACAACGACCCTCAGTCGTGCTATTTAAAAAGAAACACGACAACACCGTGCTTGAAAGGCCATCGGTTCGTTGGATGCAATACTAATATGAGACATTAGAAGAACTAATTTTGCGCATCACAAAACAATATTAGATGATTTCAAAGTTACCGAATCCACGCGTCGTTGCCAAAAGAAAACTAGGCTATGGAGCTGTAACCATAGGTTGAATCTTTTCGCAATATCCAACGGCTATCGTGTAGCTCCGCTGGTGTGGCGATAGACCTCGCACTTGGTATGCTTGATTCAAACGATTCTTGCTGAGCTGCTGCTAGTATTTCTATTTGCTCAGAAGAAGTCACTGCCCACAAGTCCCTTTTGATTTTGATTCTACTGCCATCGCTGCAATAATTCTGGCGAGGGCTGCCGACTGTTGTGCTGTGATGGTATGCGCGTTTTGCGGTCTCTGATAACGCCACTTCTGCGGTTTCCTCGAACATATCAAGAGAATACTCTAGCTCTCTTTTGTCGGTACATTCGTAGCGCAATTCGCTGTCAAGATCCATGCGTTGTTCTGGGGCCTGTCTTGTTGAATTTTGTCCGTTTATCCTCATTTTCCATCCTTTCGTAGTTTCAACATTTATCAGTGAACTTCGATCATCCTTTCTATCACCATTCTTTCCACCATAGCATCTTTCAGTATCCTTGTTACCATCAGATGTGTCGGTATCATAGTCAGTCGCCATTGCATTTGACTTCCATAAGACAGTAAGCAGCTGTTTCTGCGACTCACGGTCATCTGTTTTTGTCGAGCTGACCTTCTCCTCCCACGAAGCACCGAACTCAAAACTTTTCATTGACTCGTTTCGTTTTGTCTCGCGCTTGTCGTCGTCCATGATTTGTTCTTTTTTTTTCTCACTTAAACCAGAATCATGTTTTTTCGCTTGTTTTTTTTCGTTTTCTTGAGTTTTGGTACTAAATAGGACCTCATCTCTGAAATCATCAGCAATTTTCGCAAATAAGCTTTTATTCTTTTGTTGTGATCGTACTTTTTGCAAAGGATGGCTAAGTTTCTCTTTGGGGAGCTCAATACTCAAAAGGGCTTTCTGGTGTTGTTTAGAATCTTCTAGATTTGAAAATCTAGCTGGGGTAGGTACTTCCTCTTTTGTTTCAGACTTTCTTATTGTGTTGTGATCCATAGGATCTACAGCAATGTCTTCAGGAAGCTTGATACTCAAAGCTGATGACTTCTGATGTGTGGTTTCCGTTGGCTTTGAAAGTCTATTTATGGTAGGGAGTTCTTCATTGGCATTGGCTTTCGTGACTTTGTTCTGTTGTCTAGGAATTGAAGGAATATCTCTGAGATTCTCACTACTCAATGCTTTTGTTTGGTGCCGTGTGATTTCCTTGAGCCTTGACATTTTAGCTGGGCTGGATACATTCTCATTTGTGTTGGTCCTCTCGCCAGTTTTCTGTTTTGGAGAAGCTACAGGAATATTTTCGGGAGGCTTGGTAGTCAGATTTGCTTTCCGTGGTTGTGTAGTTTCTCCAAGAATTGGGATTGTAGCAGTAGCAGGAATATTTCCAGTGATATTTGTCCTCCAGCTTGTGTTCCGTATCTTAGGCGTCAGATCACAAACCATGAGTGTTAGATCACCCACCGTAGTGTCGCGAGTACCTTTACCTAGTTCATCGAAGATGTCATTTTTTCTCCTGGTTGATGCCATTTGGATTTCTCTTTCAATGCCTGTACTGCAAAGCGGTTCTTTTGCTGCCTCGACAAGCAAATCTCTCGCTTTTCTGAGTGGGGGCCTTTTAAGATCTCCAGTCCTCTTTCTAGATTCACCATATATTTCCTCTTCTTTTTCTGCAGTTTTTTTTCTTGGCCTATTTTTGCGTTCTCTTGGTCCAGATGCAAGCTCTATAAGCTCACTAGCCCTGGTACTCTTAGGTCTGGCATACAGTTCTTCTGCCGAGGATGTTGATCTTGGGCTTCTTCGTTCTCTTTGTAAACAATCAAATGTTTCTGCTTCTCTAGATATAATAGGAATGTCTACAATCAAACCAGAGCTAATACAGGATTCCTCACTTCGCTTTTCAGATGCTTTCTTCCGCCGACTTCTTATTCGTTCTCCTAGTCGAGTGGATTCAAGGTCTTCCACTAACCTTGTAGTTTTAGAAAGGAGGTCTCCGACCGATTGTCGCGACGCTTGTTTTGTTGCATTCTGTGGAGTTTTGGTCACCGTGTTCTCCTCTGATATTTGAGGAGCTGCTGGGATCTTGCCAGCGAGCGCTTCCTCTTCTGTTTTGGTTGACTCTTCAGGTGTAAAACCGGCACTACTTGAATGCTTGATTTCTTCGATGGCCAAGGAATCAAGAGGCGATGTCTCTTCACATAGTTTACCAAATAATTCAGAATCGTTGTCATCATTGCTATTGATTAAGGACAGCAGGCTGCGTTGATATTCGTGTGCAGCAATGCCAGAAGCAATGTCCTGAACTTTGAGCAGACGATTTTGATCCTTTTCAGCATGACTCTTAGCACTAAGATCTGATTCAGCCACCGACATTGTGCCGGTCTCTTCTTCTCCTTCTTCTTCGTTCTCTTCATCTTCTGATGTATTTGTTGCAGACTCGTGTATTTTCATGTCAGGTTTGTCTTTCGTTTCTTCACTACAGTGCAAATCACGCGAGAAAACTTCATCTCGAATGGACTTTCGACTTCGATTTTGAGAAAAAAGAGATGTGTGCGCCAATTCATCTGCAACTTGATTGAATTCTTCTTCAAACCATGATGGTGCACCATTTTTGCGTGCGGAAGGACATGATGCTGTTTCATCAGAATCGTCTTCTCGGCGCAGACTTTGGTCGGCCCAGCGCTGTTTTTCTGCCACTAGTTGTTCCCGTTCAGTCCGCAAGATTTCCAATTCGGCACGCAGTCGCAGGACTTCATTTTTCATTCCACTTTCCTCCTTTGTTTTGCGTTCCGCGTGGTGGCGATACTGCTCTTTCATCATGACGAGTTCGACTTTTGCCAGTCGTAGCTCGGACTTGGCGGCCTCGATCGACTTGGTCACCACCGCGACATCGTGTTTCAAGTTGTTGACATTGCCGCTCGCGACATGCTTGGCTGAGTGAACATATCTCTGTAGGACTTGTCCCCGCATGGGAGAACTGTCTGCGCTCACACATTCCAAGGGGAGCCTTCCTTTGCCGTTTTTGGATTCCAGCGCTCCTAGGTGCTCTTGAAGAATCATTTGAACGACATCACTGTCGGCGTTGTACTTCAACGCCAAATGAAGAGGCATGTTACCATCCGAATCAGCGAATCTGACTGCAGACGGGTACAGCTCGAAAACTTTGTAAAGAAGGTCCGTAGGTGCCTCCTTGGCCAGAGCTTCGTGAATGACGAGCCTTTTCCATATCAACTCACCATTGGTCAAACGAATCGTGGTCCAAGTTTGTACTAGCTCCAAGGGTAACACCGTGCGAGGTTTATCACTGCACAGGACTTCTTCTACAGTTGTGTTGTAGCTGACACATCCGGACTTGAGAAGTGATTTTGCCAGATCCCATTTTCCTCTTCGAATTGCTTCAAACAAGGCTGTGGTTTCCTTGACAACATCGTGGGCTTGATCTTTCCGGACGATACGGTGCTTTTGTTTGTGTATGGGATAATCTAGTGAACCCATGTCCGTTGAGTAGCGTTCTGCTACACTGTCAGCATGTTCACGAACCCCACCGTTACATCGGAGATGTTTCCGGTGTCGAAAGTCATCGTCTGCCATGGCCACTATTTCACCACCTTCTCCTTCACTTTCAGTATCACTATTGTCATTGACAGATGCTTTGTCACCAAAGGAAACAGCACTGGGTGATCCAAAGACCGTGTAATCGTCTTCATTATGCTCAGCCGTGTGCAAAAGACGCCGATATCCCATGCAATCCATGGCCAGAGAAAGCGCCGTCCCAGTGACGGGTTTTCGGGATTGTCTTGTCATTTGCTGTTTGTGTGCTGTAAAATTGCCTTGTGTCGTACTATACACTCTTCCAAACTACTCGAAGTATCAATTGTAGCTTTGAAGCTTGAAGGGGATAAATACAGATTCAAGATTCAACGATCCTGAGCGATTTACTATAAAATTTGAAGTACTATTGTTTGCTAGTATTTGAGTTATTTCAGAACATTCATGCACGATTGAAAGACATGTCTTTTTATTCATTAGGTGTAGGGCTTGTCGGTGACAACTGCAACTCGGAAAGCAAGAGAGTGACCTATTATTACACGACCTAATTAAGTTTTTAGCTGCATGCTTCCGCAGTGCCTGCTAAGAGAGTAGCTACTGTAGTCAAGTACTACCAGTACCGTACTGGAAGGTACGCTAAATAGAGCTCATATCCTACACTAGTAGATATAACAAGGTTTGAAATAATACTATAAATAATACCTCGTGCAGTCCTGTGTTGAAATACAGTCCCGCCAATTGAATCATGTTGAAATGTATTGAAATGTATTGAAATGTGTTGAAATGTGTTGAAAT
>Ga0100391_1000617_pt1 | contig 40818 bp, 18 predicted proteins | sample CryGeymeta201515_FD_81541 | JGI IMG/M metagenome (GOLD analysis project Ga0100391, IMG submission 81541) | Groundwater microbial communities from Crystal Geyser aquifers in Utah, USA - Crystal Geyser metaG 2015-15 | ecosystem: Environmental > Aquatic > Deep subsurface > Groundwater | place: USA... | reverse complement strand
TGGTTAATTACATAATTCTACAACAATGTACACAGGTTCAATAACCATACCCCGTAGGGTTTGTGTTTGGGTAATTTACACAGGGAATCGGGATTTACCCAGATGGTCATTCTCTGATGAGTACAGTAGGAGCTACTCCGAGTAGTAGTAATAGTAGTAGTAGTAGTAGGCTACTAGTACTACTAGTAGTAGTACAGCAGTTCTACTCCCTGCTACTACGCTACTACTACTACTAGCTAGTAGTAGTAGCTACTAGTAGAGTACTAGCTAGCTAGTAGTAGTAGCAGTAGTAGTAGTAGCTAGTAGTACTACAGTAGCTACTACTAGAGCTAGCTCGTAGTAGTAGTAGTAGTAGCTAGTAGTAGTACTAGACTAGCTAGGAGTGCTCTAATGTGTGCTCTCTACTAGTAGACTACCATACTGTAGCTGTAGTAGAGTAGCTACTATGGTACGAGTACTAGTAGTACAAAATCCCTTCAATTTCACCCGGGCGCCGGTTTTGAAATAACGCCAGCACAAGCAAGCATGACAGGAATTCTTCACGACGACACCGCATCTTCTTCTTGTTAACAACTTGCTTCATGTCTTATCCTTTCTTGTCTTGAAATTGTTGTATTACAATACCGATAGACTATTGCATTAGCTTCAGCATCAGCATCAGCATCAGCAAACAAATATGTCTTACTCCTACCTGTTCAAGTATATTATTATAGGCGACACAGGTAAGAAGAAGACGAGAGAAAGGAAAAGAAGAAAAGAAGAAAGTTGCAGTTGCTTCGACAGGGGAATGAACAATGAACACGTGGTTAATTATTGTCTCACACCCTCGTTCGTCTTTTTCTCTACCGTTTTACATTGCTCTCTGTGTGGGCGTCCCATCGATATACTGCACTCTTTTGTCACGCAACATTCTTTCGTCACACAAACAAAATAAATGACGCATTTGCACCTCTTTTTCTTGTTCCACAAACAAACAAACAAACAAAAAGGCGTCGGTAAATCATGTCTTCTGTTGCAATTCACGGATAAACGCTTTCAGCCCGTCCACGACTTGACCATTGGCGTGGAATTTGGAGCCCGTATGATCGATCTGGAGGGTAAGATGATCAAGCTCCAGATTTGGGACACTGCTGGACAAGAGTCCTTTCGTTCCATTACTCGGTCGTACTATCGAGGTGCAGCCGGAGCACTGCTAGTGTACGACATTACGCGGCGAGATACCTTTCAGCATCTGGGCCGGTGGCTGGAAGAGGCTCGGCAGCACAGTCAGAGCAATATGGTTATTATGCTCATTGGAAATAAGAATGATTTGGACCACAGGCGTGCCGTGTCTACCGAGGAAGGTCAAGCCTTTGCCGATCAACACGGATTGGTCTTTATGGAAACCAGTGCCAAAACGGCACACAATGTAGAGGAGGCCTTTCTCAAGACAGCCTCAGAAATCCACGGCAGAATCATGACTGGGGAAATTGACGCCAGCAATGAAAGTCACGGAATCAAAGTAGGATTGGCAGCTTCGGGACAAATGCCAGGAATGGCAAATCAACAGAAAGGAGGGTGCTGTTAGGAAGAGCAAATACCAGATCATGGTGTGAGCAAAAGGATTGTGTGTTTGGATGGCAAAGTCTGGCGTGTTTATTTGTTTTTGACGGATGAAAATTGTTTTGGAGAGACTTATTTTCAATGCGACAAACGTTCATTCAGGATCTACCATCTTTTCCTCGAGCAACTGGGCATCGCAATTTCACATTCTAGTACAAACAAGCATACGTACAAGCGGAGAAACTTTCTCTTTCCTGTCATTTTTTTGGTACAAAAGATATAAAAATTACAAAATAATAATACTCTGATAAATAATAACATAAGCAATGCACAGTTTCATTCAACGTTCTTTCATTTTACGATGGTGACATGGTCATCGTCAAATCCTTCATTGCCTGGCTGCTAATAACGCGCATGGCTCGTTGTCGTTCGCTTCTGGCCTGTAGTACCTTAACAATCTCCTTGAGACGCATCCCGCTGACTGGCACTTCATCAATGGCTGTTTTTGAAAAAGCGAGAAAAAAGATCGTTTCAGCACTTGAAGGAAAAAAAAACAGACATTAAATTTGAATGTCTATACAGAGAAGAATCTTACCGATGAGAATGTCCGATGGAAAAACCCATCCGTACAGAGGGCTGTCCTCCGAGACTTCCGCGACCATAGCATGACCCCTGTACTCGACAAATGATACACCAATGCGACCGGGAGGTGCGGATACCAAACGATGATATGGTTCGTCGGAATCCAACTGAGGATCTTCATCAGAATACTCTGTACCGATTCTTTGTTTCGGAGTATGAGGTGGAAAATCCATTGGCCCAGTCCCTGCAGCACCAGCAGCGGATCCCATGTCGTACGAATTATTGATGGCTGGGATGCCTGCGTCATAGTAATGAGATGAGTCTGGCTTGCGCCGAGATAACAATCCACCAATGGCACCACCCAGCGCTCCCATGATTCCACCTTGTTGCTGCTGCTGGGCATTCTCACTCCTGTCGTCCGAGGATCTGTGCGGCAACAGCGACGAATAGTTACTGCTTGCACCAGCAGCATACATATCACTCTCAGCCAAGTGCCCATTATGCACGTGAGCAGTGACAGAACTGTGAGTGGCACTGTTGACAGCGGACACAGCATCGGGTGCTGGATCAATGTCTGGCAAGACTCGTACTGGTGCGAATGGTGCGCGACCATTCTTTGACACCGACACGGCAATATCATAAGTGGTTGTGCGATGTGCCCTTGTCTTTACGTCAACTACAATGTCAGGTCGTCGCAGAAGCAATGGCAAAATGTGCATCATGAAGCCATCGCGGACTTGATGGTCGAGACTCGAGAGAGTTAGGGGTGGAATTAGGGCAGGATCCTCTCCAGAAATCGCTCGATCCATCCAGGACAGAAGCGAGTTGTGCAATCCCTCATCGTCCGACCACTGCTGCAATAGAGCGTTCACTATTGGCGATCGTAATCCGTGATCAGGTGGAGGCGGGAGCGAACCAGCTTCATCCCAGTCGGTCACGAAGTTTTCCCCATCTAGCATTCGAACATTGATGGTTTTATGGTCGGGTGAAAAACTATTGGACTTATCAGGACTAGCAGCCGTTTGATCAACAAGAGCCACAGAAAATGCTTTTTCTGACACTTCGATGATAGGGGCAACCGAGCAGCCACTGGGCTTGGCTTCTTGCAATTCAGCGTGAAGCTTCTTTATGATGGAATTGGCATCCGCCAGAGCTGATTTGAACATGATGAGCTCTCGGACTACTGGCTGATCGGAATCTCTCAAAACTTCAGCATTCTCTTCGTGGATAAAAGAAGAGTCGAGATCAACCACATCCTCCTCTAGAAGTTTGCTCTCTACTTTCTTAATAATGGGGTTGCCATCTGCGTTCTTTCTCTTCGCACTGTCTCTCTCGGCTGTTGAAACTGTCGATTCATCGTCATCGTCGTCAAGAATCGAGCGGTTCGGTGAGGTAAAGCTGTTTTTGTTGGAGCGCGATACTGACCTCAGGCGGCCAATTTCAGCTCGACATTCCGACAGCTCTTCGTTAAGTTTCCTTGCTTCTTCAGATTTTTCACGTGCTTTTATTTGGGCTTGATGCAGCATAGCCTTTAAAGCCAGAACGTCTACATCACTCTTGGCATCGCCCGTTTCACACGTTTCGGCTTCTTCTTTCTCGGGCTTTGCAATCGGCTTGTCATCCTGTGCTTCCTTAGAATCTGAATGTCTTATCGAACGAAGCCACGCATTGGCCGACATGGAAGCGCGTTGCATCTCAAGCGCGTAAGTATGCGAGCGTTTCAATTGGTCCAGCACCTCCATCCGCAGCTTGTGATTTGACGAGGATGATGCCTTTTCTTGCTCATCGCAAGATTCTCCTGATGACAACCCCTTGCTGATCTCTCGGAGTTTGTCCAGCGCGGTGTCGATTGTTTCAGTCTCAAGTTCAACTTTCGATACCTTTTTTTGATTTAACTGAGAGTCTCTAAGTCCGCCCTTGCTGGATTCCTCTACCGGTAAAGCTTTTGCTGGGCACGACAACTCGAAGTTCTCACCGCTAGACACTTTGGGGCCATCATCTTGCGACTGCAGCGTTATACCGCGTTCGCACAGACAAGCAAGGAGATTAAGAGCGTCCTCTCGTTCAATCTCAATGCGCTGCGGAGTTTGAAGTAACTCGAGTTTTTCTTGGTGTTGTTGATCTGTGAAAATGTGCCCTGTAGTCGCAGCAGAAGCAAGCCGGTCTCCGTAGAACCTGTTAAGCCGTTGGTCATGCGGGTGCTTAAGTTGACGTTCGTGTCTCAGATAAGGTGCCGCGCGGAAAGCACTAGCATCCAGGGTGACCCCCTCTGTTCCAAACCCCTCTTGGCTGCTCTTCGAAGATGTGCCTGTGCCAATCATTGTGGACACAGCGGAGGAAGCTTTCCCGCTGCTGAAATCCCAGCTTCGGCTGGATTCGTACAAGGTTTGTGTCTGACCCTTCTTTCCGGTGATCTTCCCCCCAAAGTCTTTAAAGCGTTGACGGAATGCCGATGCAGCAGGTCTAACAGGCGAGGCGGGTCCCTGATGCCGAACATCGTAGGACTTTGTTGTTCGAAGCCATTGGTCTTCATTTGGCGTGTTGGACGCGGTCGTTGCTCGGAATAATATCTCTTCTCGGTGTTCATCGTAATCATAGCGCTGGTCTACAGTAGTATCAAAGCTCATGCAGCCCCTAGCAAAGCGAAGAGGATCGGCCTTGACAAGCTGGAGCGCGTTGGAATCCTTACCCCTACGTCCACCTTTGGAGCGAGGAGTGGGTTCGTTGCCGACTGATGGAGGCGAGCTATCTGAACGAAGAATACTCGGAATTCTGCCGTTCCAAAACCGCTGACTGTCTCCGTCTCTCGTGCCTCTTGTTCCTCCGCTACCACTGCTGCTGCTACTTTCCCGGCGAAAATCTGCCATAAGTCGGGCGGATGATCCGGGTGAACGGAGGAGAAACGACTCAAGAGCATGCTTTGACCTTCCGGCGCCATCTCGACTGGGCGATTGAGGAAATGCCTCTTGAATTTTCGCCAAGGAATAATCATTGCCACTGTGATAAACTTGTTGCTGTTCTTGTCGTTCTTTGCGTTGTAGTCTTGGTGTAGTTGGTGCTGATCTAGTGATATTAGGTTGATGAAAAGTATGAATGTTTTGCGACGAATCATGGCAACCTGTTATTTGGCCATCTTCGTCGCCAATATCAAAGAGAAATTGACTTTCAGCAGGTGCTTTCTTGATCCCATTTCGTGGCGATCTCTGTATGAGTTTGTCGCCTATTCGTCGGAGACTGTTCGCAAGATCCGTTCCAGGGCTGCCGGTGGATGCATGGTGGGACGAATCTGCAGCTTTAATGTTGTTGCCAAATTCCTTGTTCCCTTCCTCTTCTTTGGGCACCTCAAAATGGTATTGCTGTTGGTGGCAGAGTTCGTCTTCTTTTTCTTCCTTTTCGTCCTCTTTCCGTGATGAATGTTTGCTCGGACTTTGATTGCTACTGGCTGTCGTTATTTGGTTGGGATTGCTCAAGGCTCGTTGCAGCGAGGAGTCGGGGCGCTTCTTGCGTTGTTCGCCAGATACCGTAGACACGTTGGAGGAAACATTTGATCGAGTATCAGCATCAATGGCTTGCAATTCTTCGTCCTCCTTTTCACTTTCATTTGAAAGCTTGGCACTGAAAGCTCGCCCAGCTGTACTTGACGGCGGAGATGCACGAGGCGTGTGATTTCCTTTGGGTGGCTTGCCGTGTTGAATTTCCATGCGACGACTTCCTGTACTGGGAACTCGAAATACCTCGGCACTATTGTTGCTGCTACAACTCTTTACCGGGCCAGCACCCGAACTGTCACTAGCACTTCGCTTCACTAATTGATCAATTTCAGAATCTACAACGGACAGAGATGTTTCACCGTCGTCAGCATCGCGAATAGGTGTACTAGAAAGCTCATCTCGTTTTCTTAGCTCTTCTGATGAAATATCTCCCAATTGTTTCGGTTTCGAATTTCCATGTTTTGGCGTGCTGGATTTCTCGTCATTGTCGTCGTGATGGACTGTCTCTGTCCCGCCAGCATCCATTGTTGGAGATTTAGACGGTTCTGGTAGAATACTATTGACATCGTGAAAATTAGTCGAATCGTCAACTTGATCGTCTACCTGACCCTCGGCATCGCTGTGACAACGAAAAGCTTTGTAATTTACCAACTCTGGATCGTCTTCCAAATCAAACATATCTCTTACGGGTTGCTGATTATCTGACGAATCTACAACATTGTCATCTGGGTAATGTTGCTCTCGTTCCATCGCTTCCACTTCGGTAAACCGGTTCGACAACATGGACGCAGGAGCTCCAATGACGGTTCCAAATTCCGAAGCATTGGAGTCAACGTCGCTGTCATCGACCTGAGATTGGTTGGTTCCACTTTTTCGAAATAAATCATTGGGTTTCATCGCAGATGCAACAAGTGGATTGTGATAGGGATTATCGTAGTAAGTGGGAAAACCTTGAACTGGTGATGCCTTGCCAGGTGTTTCCTCTGCCAGCTTTATCATTGTATCACGAGGATTAACATTTTGATGCTGTGGGGTGCTGCTGCTGCTGCTGCTACTGCTACAAGTGCAATGGTCACTGGGATTGCTGCTACCTTCTTTGATCAGTCGTTCACGAGCATCATTTTTGTTTTTGGCAGCTATTAATAACCGTTGTTGTTGTAGCCTCTTCAGCTCCTGTGTCGTCGAGGTATTGTCGTGAACTTCGGTGATTTCTGTTTCTCCATCATCGGCCGCTTCCTTTGACGATTTCTGCTTCTGCTGTTGTTGCTGTTTGGCTTTGAACTGTTTCAAAAATTGCAATGAATCGTCATCTTGATCCGTTCTTGTTGCTGATGATGATAAGGATAATATATTTTTGCTGCCATTCTTTTTTTCTTCTATTTCAGCTTCCGACGGCGATGGCTGCACAGTTGGACCAGATTTCGTCGCCATTCGGGAGGAGGGAGTGACAGGTTGTCGATTCAGTCGCGGAGGCGATGATGGGACACGACACGGAGTCTGCAAGGGTTGTTCGGGACTATTGCTGGCAGAGGACGGATGCGTGGAGCGGAAAAATCGTGGTGGCTTGCTGCTGCTGCTGCTGTTGTTGAGTGCTACCGTTGCTCTTGATACTGGAAGGTGATGTGGAGACTTTCTTGGACTTGGCGTGGGAGCTGGGACTGACGACGTTCGAGTAAGATCGGTTGCAGATGAGGGGGCTTTCAAGGCATCGTTGAATTCCGATGACGAAACAGAAACCAACACATTCTTCAACACGGTTCCTGTGCCATCTGCATTGGTTTCTTCAGTCATGTTAGGTAATGGAAGCTGTAATCTGGGTTTGACCTCTCTGTGGTACGTTCATGTATGTTGTTGTGCGTCAAATGTTGAAAGTTGAAAAAATGACGCTGGCAGAAAATCCACGGACAGTTGTCAGTCGCCGCTTTCTCGAGGAAAAAGGAGGCTCTATTATTAAACTAAAGAGAGTTTTCGGATACTGTGTTCTCAATATGTTGCAGCTGCTGGGTATCTTCATTTGTAGTCCATTGTTTCTCAATCGATTTTAATGGCTTAATTTTTGATGTCGGTAGCAAAATCGGTAGTCGCACATTAGCTCTTCTAAACACGATTTATACCGTGCCAATGACATTCCGTTGCACAAACATGTTATTATTTTAGTTCTCCGAAAGTCTGCTTTATTATTATGTAGTTACCAGGGTAGTCAAAAAAATTCTCGAAGATTTTGACGAGCAGACAAAATTTGACCAAAGTAACACGTCTTATTTACGTTACTTCTCATCATCAGAAGTACTTCTAGACTCCTCTCGCTGCTGCCTAGTAGCTAGACTACTACTTCTACTAAAAAATGTACTCCGTACTGCTCTAGCTAGAGTCGCTCCGGTTTTACCCAATGCCTAATCACGTATTCATACAATAATTATTCTAGTTGCCCTAATATCCCATTCATATATGCAATAGCTGGCTCAGTCAAGCCTTCCTGGAGCTCACATCATTCGTCTACCACTAATAGAGGCTCAAAGCCCAAGAGCGCTGGAGCCATCAAGGTCAGTGAACCGAGCCCAATGGATCGTACAAGTGCCTCCAATCACTTCTCTAGTACTAGCTAGTAGCTAGCTGGCTACTCGGAAGAGGCCAAGCCAACAGAGCAGCATCACACAACTTAATGTTTGGATTCGCAAACTCAGTAGGGTTGATGATAATTTTCTAATAGGCCGATAACCTATTTTCTTTTTGCCGACGCACCTTGAGAAAAAGAGGCAGATAGAGAGTAGAAAAGCAAACAAAGATAAACTATGTTTGTTGACCAAGCACAGTCGAGACAAAATAATAATAGTCTAGTAGTTCACCCTGCTTCATTCCTTTATCCCTACTGCCAGAGGACAGAGAAAATACGCGAGTATGGGAGCTTCACAGTCAAACCAACGGGAGCAATATTCTAGCAAAGCCGAGAATGACAGAGCCTTTACCTCGCGAACTTTTGGTCCTTCGTTCTACAGTGGTTTAACAACACAGTGCGACGATGGCAGTGCTCCGCCACCCCCGCCTCCCTTGGAGGGGGGTGATTCGTCAGCCCTCCCTCCTCCGCCACCAGTGGATGGCAGCAACGATGCCGATGACAGTATTGCTAAAGCTGCACAAAATGTCTCTGCCTACACAAATCCCGGACCTTACGAGATGCTTGCACAGGACAGCAAACGCTTAGTGACGCTGGATACCTACGACGGATTTCGGTGTGATATCAGCAAGCAATTAAGTCCCTACATGGTAGCAATCCACAACTTTTGGTTGGGAACCTCCATGATGCAAGACGGACGAAAAAGTACGTATGCCTTTGTGTGCCAAGTCGCAGACGAAAATGGTTTGTTAATGGCCCGCGTAGATCCCGGACGGGGGAGCTGCGATGGACGTGTCCATCGTGCCGTTTTGGGAGGACTGGCCATGGCCAAACTTCAATTGGGCTTGAGTACGGAAGGTCAATCGGACCAGGCGTTAGCGGAATTGGATTTCGGTGGCATGACGTGGACTGGAAATTTGAAATACGGATCCATGGGAGGAGGACTGGCCTACGGGTGCAATTACTATCAAGCAGTCACGCCTCGACTATCCATGGGAGGTGAAGGAATGTATCTTAGTGCCAACAATATGATGATGTCCAATTACACTTTGAAGTACATCATGCCAGCCAAAACTGGGGAGGAAGAACTCTCTATTGGAGTTCCTGCCCAACCCAAAGCTCCTGGCGCAGTGCCCACGGAAAGTGAGGGAAGCTCTACTATTTGGGCTAGCTTCAATACTATGCAACAGCAAGCTTCGTTGAGCTACAGGCGTGTGGTGACTCCTAACCGTGTCACTCTTGCAGGATCTCTGGACTTTAGTCCGATGACTCTAGAGTCTCAAGTTGTGCTGGGAGCGGAGTTCAAATTGAACCGCAGCAAACTCAATTTTACCGTAGACGGAACAGGTCACATTCAATCTACGCTCGAAACAAAGTTGGGCATGACACAGGGAGTTCCTACATTATCATTTTCCGCGGATGTAGATCACATGCAAGATGCCATGAAATTTGGCTACGGTCTCAACTTTGAAGGATAAATAACTCTAAGCATTTCATTACTTTCAATTGTCACTACTCCCTAAAAGTCCTATCAAGCACGCAGCAATCTTTAAGTTTTTACTTCAAAATTTAAAGCCTGTTCGCAAGTCCAACACTACCACTGTGAATGACTGTCGTCTCGTCAATGCAGCAAGCCACTTTTGTAGCCGACGTTATAGTATTGTCATGTAAGATTGACACTCCATATTGTAGCTAGTGAATACAATCTTATTTTGTTAGAAAATACAATGTACAACATCTTTAAAAATGAATGCATCATAGTTTGATATTTTCTGTAAGATTCAACAAAGACTCTTCAACGCATGCTGTAGCCAATATAGCTGGTAGTTGCGCCGAGAGAAACATAGATCTCATCTATCAATAAACGCGCTCACATTTCCTTTTCAAGATCCTTATGGTTACATTTCATCAGAGAGCCGGGATGTCGACTGCTGGTCAAAATCCCTCTAGCTCGACTAATACTCGTACTGTACCGCACTTGTTGTGAGACTTGTTTGCTGGAAACCGAAATGAACATTTATTTCGCTCCAGCAACACAATATACCTCGACTATAAGAAAATAAACAAAAATTCAATAATAGATTCGCAGACAGCCTACTAGACTACTAGACTAGCTACAGTAGATAGGAGTTCCAGTATCCAGTACCACCTGGTTCGTACTCAAAATCTACAAAATCGCATCATCTTAGAACTGTATTTCAGCATACATTGGTCATTATCACAACGGAAGGACTCGTTGAAATGAAGTACTGCAGCAGGACTAGCCCCTTGATAGGAGGGATTGCCTTAATTTTTGTGATTTTCTACATCAACACAGTTAATGCCACATACAAGGAAGACAAAAGCAAACCTCCTCCTCATATTTTGTTCGTTCTTATTGATGACCTAGGATGGGGCGACGTCGGCTTTCACAGTTCTAATGCGAGTCGCGAATTGCAGACTCCAGTTATGGATCGATTGGCTACAATAGAGGGCTTGCAATTGAATCGCCATTACGTACATTGCAGTTGCACAGGTACTCGCACGAGCCTCCAATCGGGTCGGTTTCCAGTCCACGTCCAGACATCACTTAAGAATCCAGAAGATCCCAGTTCGGGAATGCCGCGAAATTTGACAAGTCTGGCCGAGCATCTCAAGAAGCAAAATGCCAATTATGCAACTCACTATGTTGGCAAATGGGACGTAGGAATGGCCAGCCCAAAGCACACTCCCAGGGGACGTGGCTACGATACCTCGTTGAACTATTTTGAACACAAGAATGACTATTGGACACAAGCATGCTTGCAAAGTGCATGTTGCCGGCAATATTGAAATGAGGAAGAGCAGAGCGCGCAATCAGTGCATGATGCCACGGACACCATATTCGACCTATGGGATACGGACCACCCAGCGAAAACTATTGTTGGAACGGACTATGAAGAATTCATTTTTCAACGACGCATGTTGGACATTATTGATAATCACGCGGCAAATCACACCCAATCAGCTGCTGTTTCTGCTGCTGTTTCTGCTGCTGCTGCAACAACAACAAAACCACTGTTTCTCTTTTATGCCCCGCACGTGGCACATTGCCCACTCCAAGTACCTCGATCGTATTTGGATCAATTTGATTTCATGGACGATGATGAGGGTATGTGTCAAGGAAAAACGTTCGATATTGTGGGCCCCAACAGGACAGACCCGCCGTATTCATGTCGTAAACAATACCACGCAATGATAAAACTTCTGGACGATATTTTGGGCAGCCTGGTTGATCGACTGAAAGAGCATGGATTATGGGAGAACACTCTCATGGTCGTCACATCGGACAATGGCGGACCCATCGATCCCAAGGAGTCGGGCGCCACCAACTATCCTTTACGAGGAGGCAAATACAGTGACTGGGAGGGCGGAGTTCGAGCGACAGCTTTTGTCAGTGGTGGCTACCTGCCGAAAGAACGACGAGGAACCATTGTCCGAGAAGCTATACATATCGCTGATTGGTATGCTACGCTCCCGGCCCTAGCGGGAATTGATGTAGGGCAAGAGGAAAGTGTCTACACCGATGACCAGCGAGTTCCTCCCGTGGATGCGGTCAACGTTTGGCCTCTTATTGTGGGAAGCTCCGATAATAAAAAGGACAGCACCGAGCGCACTAGGAACGAAATTCCTTTGTCGAAACATGCTTTGATTGTCGGAGAATACAAATTGATTTGGAACGACGAAGCCCAAGTCAACAGGGCAGGATGGACGTATCCAAACTATCCAAACGCCCACACATTACCTGATGAGATTGACAATCAAACTATTGATTGTTCTACGGGCTGCCTATTTAACGTAGAAACAGATCCCGGTGAGCACGAGGACATTGCCAGTTTGGATCCATTCCGTCTGCAACAAATGAAGAAGCGGTTACAAGAACTACGAAAAGGTTTCTTTGAAAACGACGACAGAGGTGTGGACTCTTGCCCTTCTGGTTACAATGATGATGACAAGTCACTGATGTGTGCCTGTTGGATGGCTGTGAACTACTATGGTGGGTTCCTTGGTCCCTATCAGGAAGTAGAACTGCTCGCAGAAAAAGCCGCAGTTAAAGAATAAAATATGCGGCATTCTATTATACTTTTTTTGACTTTATGAAAATAGTTTGAGGCCATTTCTGATACGATGCAGTGCTTGTTCCAAGTCGTCAATAGTTTCGACAGACCTCAGCTTCTTTCCGAGGCCGCCCATAAATCGTAGCTTGAGAGACTTCGGTTTGGTTTCGTGCTTTCTAGAAATGAGAGCCCGGCAAAGCTTTTGGATACTAGAATCCGAAATATATGCTCCTGCGATATCCAAGTGAGCTAGTTTTGATGCCTTATCAAATTCTTGGTGCAACTCTCTTGCTTGACGAGCCGAATCAGGAGTCTTGCCCAACACGTTACGACAGGTCGAAGATAGATTACTTAACTGTGTCTCGCCTTTTGCCATTGCCACCAGTTTTGAATACTCGCCGTAGCAATCAAACTCCAGTTCCAAATGCTCCAGCACAGGCATTTTTCCGAGAGCTTCGGTAAGACCATCGATGGAGGTCAGACTTTTGTTGGGATGGATCACAACAACCAAATGCCGGAGATTGATAAGTTTGCCGAGTTCCTCCCAAAGTCGATCCAAATTTTCAAGATTAGCGCAGTAAGCAATATTCAGCTTAAATACCTCCAGGTTTTCACCAAGACGCTCGAATCCAATCGCAAATTCTTCACCATACCGAAATTCGAGAAAGCTGTAGTCCAAGTCCAAATGGCGAAGCGAAGATGGTAGGGACTCAAAAAATTGTAGTGCATCGCGAATTTTGAAAGCTTTGCAACCACTAAAACTCACACAGAGAAATTCTATTGGTGAAGCAGACAAAGCGGCTTGTACCTTTTTCAATTGTTCTTTCTCGGCTTCGCCCGATGGTTTCCGCGCAGCACTCTCAAGAGCGCTACGATACACTTTCCCGGCAACGAAACCTTTCAACAAAGCATTCACGTAAGAATAGCCAGAATGGGATGTCAAGGCCTCTGCTTCGTGAATTCGCACATTGTCAATAATATTGCCATCTGTATTATACTGAACAATGCAATTCATAATACGTCGTGCATCCTCTTCCATACTAGCATTCGAAGACTCCATATGTATATCAAGCGCCGGAAAGAGAACTGGAAAATCAAAATGACACTGCCTGACGGCTCGCAGCTCAGACCATTCCAACTTATTACAAGGGTGCTTATGAAAGATAAGAGAATCTTTGCCGTCGTAATGCATGGTGCGCTTTTCCGATGACTTTGACGTATCCTTGGAATGACGGTACTTGTCCACTTCCACGGGCCCGGCTGTCAAGCCTACTGCACAACCGTCTTTGTTCACAGCGTAAATATCAATCAAATGGTGGTTCCCGTCTCCAGAAGATGAGCTCCTGGATCGTTCCAGAGCCAGAAATAATTCCCAGAGGCACCACACTCGCGTATAATATTTGCAGTTCTTGTCAATGACAGAAATTACTCCTTCGGTGGCGTTCATCGCCTTCCACGTTACGAGAGGATTTTGAAGTGACGATTCGTCAATTGTTGAAATGGCTATGGATGCTCCTTTCTTTGAGTGTTGGTTCATGGCCAGGGCACAGATCCAATACATGGCAGAGTCGGGGTCAAGATTTCGATCGGATGCATGTTGCTCTAGGCAGTCCGCCAAGTGACAAATGGAATCACTCCACGAATGCGAGACAAACCATTGCGGAGGTCGCGGCAAATTGCTTCCTTCGGTCTGGTGGTTTTGACCAAGGGCTGCTTCGACGTAGCTGCACGAGTGCGTTTGGGTTCTTGGTAGGACATAATATCTCATCAGGTCGTACATGGTAATTTGATGAGGTCGCAATGCGAAACCAGTATCACTATGTTTCCATTTCTCAACGTCGCACAGGTATTGAGCTTCTTTTACGATGCTCTTGAATTGGCGCAATGTAATGCTCCGGCGCTCCAATTGGGAAATGACAGCATACGTATCGATCGTATCAATACCAAAAGTCGTCGATTCTTGTTCGCTCTTTGTCGGTTGTTGCTTGGCAAGATTCATATTCAATTTTATAGAGGAACCGAAAGCAGCCATGCCAGTCGACAATTTTTGTCCTATCTTTTCCGTCGAAAGTGGTTGCTCCTGTGGTGATAGAGTATCGTGGTTAGCATGAACAGAACTTCCGCCAACTCTTAAATTTGCCAGAGCTAAAGGTGCTTTCAGGGACGAGCTTATTTGGGGAAGACTCCATCCCCTGACTCCTGGTTCTGCCTCTTCATCATCTGTTGAACTTTGAGAAAGTGTTGTATTCACAGAATTCAAATTTTTATTATCATGTTGAGGTGCGACTTTCTTCATCATGGAGGATGCTGTCCCCATGGTCGAGGCAAGGCTCCACCGTCCTGGTGCATTCGTAGTCCGATATTTTTCAGAGTCTGACGATGCAGTCGCGTCATCCGAAGCATCCGCTCTGCCTCCCATTGGTGTTAATTTTGGCAAACTGGTTGTGGATGGCGTTATTTTTGGAATGGCAAATTTACTCAACAAGTTGGTGTAGGATGCGTTTTGTAGTGTGTTTTGGTTCTGGATTTGAGCTGCCTCCGCTGGAAAAGCATTACTGCCGCAGTTCCTTTGAAAGGTTGGAAAATGCATACTAGCTCTCAACGCCTGAAATTTCTCAGAAGTACTTTGCAAAGGCACAGAAACTGCAGCATCTTCTAATGTAGATGCATCTGTGGGTTCAGAAGATGAGGAATAATCATGCAGTGGCGCGTGCGATGGCATGTTCATCAAATGATCGAGGTGATCTTCAGCAAACAATGGTACTTGGGGAATTCGTAAAAAATCTTCCGGTAGCTTCATGGGTATTCCGATGCGCCGTCTTGTTTGTTTTTCAATAGTAACTGTCGCTGAGTCAAAGGAGTCAGCCAGAACAACATGTACTTGGCTCTTTCGGGCCGGAGGGGGCTTTTTCATCATGGATTTGGGAATACTCGATGATGGCGGTGGCGGACCGTGAGGTTGTACTATTTTTCGATGCCTTTTTCCATGTTTCTTGGTGTCGCTGAGATGCATATGAGGTGGTTGTGGTAGCGAAGTGCAGCCCGTAAGAAGCAGATTTTCCACCAGTGGTGTGGGATTTCCGTTGTGATGTTCGTTCAAGATCAAAAGTCTGCTGATGGCTTCATCTACATTGCCATTGTAATAATCCAGGACGCTGCCTAACAATTCAAACGTCCAAGGAGGCCCAAACATGGCCTGTAGCGACATGACATCTTCTTTGCGTTGCTGCTGGTAGTAAAACCGAGACATTTTTTGGTTGGATCAATTGATACTTGATACATACCCAGTGGGCACTGAAGGAACCCCAGGCCGAATATATTAGTGAAAGCAGATTTGACCCCGATATAGATCTTGCTCTCGTTCTACACACTAGTAGTAGGGCCAGATAAGGCCGTCCTCAATGCTTCTCCAAGAATAGTTTCAAACAATAAAAATGTTTGGAAGGATAAGATATTATTGTAAGATGAAGAGCAGTAAGATATTATTGATTATTTTTAATCACCTCCAGACCTGCAATCAATTATTTATTTCGCAACCGCGACGACGAAGCGAAAAAATGGTCATCCAGCCAGTCGTGGTACATTATGACCGCGCGTAAATCGATACGCTTCGGTATCGTTTGCTCTCCTTGATCTGGGAATCCAACAGAGACAAGTCAACGTTCGTACAGTAAGGACCAACACCGAATCAAACAGGAAAGGACAATCATGAACCAACCAAATCACTTTTTCTACTACTTTAGATTATTCGATTTGATTCTGTCATGCGACAGAGACGATGATATATGAGTGGAAAAGCTTGCCGTAAGCTGCGCGGCCGTTCGGCGAAACACACATAGCAAGCTTTGATGCTTGCCCGCAAAGGTTCGAGGACAGTAAAAATAATGGTGTAGCACAAAATGAACGAAAGAATGGTGTTGTGTGCCACCGATGCGTCGTGCACCTCAGTGTCACCATCCCGTTCCAATTTTCGAACCAAAGCATAGCTCGTAAAAATGACAATTGCGCCACCAACTGATCCACCCACACAGGATGTCACATGAGTTGTAATATCGTCATGAATAATCGGTTCTATCCCTAAAATAATCACATGCAATGCAGAGAGAGGGAATGCGTCAGACAATATCCAATCAAAAATAACACGAAAATCATGCTCCATTTTTGCCAAGCCTACACTTACCGGCTTGCTCCACTAGATAGGACACATCCAATGCAGCTCGCTTGTAGCTCTTATAATAGGCAGCAACATGACTCATGGCCAAATCAGAGTGCGATCGCACAAAAGCTCGCGCCATGACATTGCCTCTATTCAGTAGCTTTTGTACTATTGAACTGTCACCCTGTCCGCCTATTTGCATTCCCCGAAAGCCTCCGTTGGCATTCACTCCTGTTACGTCCATGACCATGGACACTGCTCGATTTGGTCGAAAGTCACGTGGCTGCTGTTGCAATCGATGCACAATTGCACTTCGGGTGGCATCTACTTTGCGCAGTTGGCACCAAACAAACTGGGCCGGTCCTCCCAACAATCCGCACTGTGCCACCGATCCAAAAGAGACGCTGATAGATGAAACAAAGAGGGATCTGACGGTAACCTTGTCCACAGTGGCTGCGCTATTTCTCGGCGTGGCTCGATCAAAGGTAAAATCATCATGGTCGTCTCGTCGACGAGAGCTGCTCGCAAATCCGTATTCAAAATCATCCTGGTCATCGTCGTCCATGCCTTCATCGTCAAAATCCATTACAGATTGATAGATGGAGGCGTCAGCGGTTCGATATTCTTCAGGGATGCCAGACGTATCGTAGCCAACGGCCTCATCTTCGTCCTTCTTGTCGTCCTCGCTAGAATTGTGATTGCCATTGGCAGCTTCATTTTTTCGTTCTTGCAATTCCTGATCATCTACCAAGGCAGCATTTTCTGCAAACCAACTGGCAACACCGCCAGATGAAATCAAGCTCAAGAGTCTTGCGATGGTGCCCGTGGCCCACTTTCCACCTACTAGTGCCAGGATGATCCAAAAGGGATTTCCCGTATTCAAGGCTCCCATAATAGCCCAACGCCAAAACATGGCCACCAAGGCTTGCAGTGTCAGCAATGTGACGATACAACGATGGAAAGAGTTACGTCTGAGTGATCGACTCAAAGTATCCAAAGCCATACAAGTCAGGGCTTGGAAAAAAGCGTGTCTCGTACTGTTAGGTTGGCTAGCATGCACTTGAGATGGCGAAGCTTCCATCGACATTCCTGTACTGCCCTGCAACTTCCACCTTCGAAACAAGTAAATGTCGCGGATAAAATACCAGAGTGGAATCAAGGCGTAATAGAGGGCACGGGGCAATAAAAAGTAAACCGCCAACACCAAAATGACATTTACAGCAACGCTAATTGGTACGCATGCCAGCAAAAATTGCGAAGCCTTGTACCGAATATCATCGCCTTCACCTCCTCCCACACTCCGGTAGAGGAACCTCGCCATGACCAGTGCAATGGCGAAGGTCGACGCGAGACTCCAAAAGGTAGCATGTCGCAGTACCGGCAAGGCCAGCGGTGTCGTGGTATAGCTTTCTGTCCCAAAGATATTTTGTCGGTGCCACATCAAACTAGGCCACAACAAGCCAAGGGGTACCACTGTGCAAAATGCCACTGCCCAGGGCAAATCCCGGGGCCACCGGGGTCGCGATCTGCCTCTGGAGCTCGATCCTAAAATGCCACTGACAGTACCGCCACCATCAATGCGATTCATGGGAGTGCTCGACAAGTATTTGCTCGAGACAGGACCGTCCGGATTGCCTTCCAGAGATGTGGAAGAAACCGGCTGGTTGTTGCTATTATTACTGTTGTTGCGTGTGGGACTGACACTGCGATTCCTCGTCCTGTCCGCACTGCCACCTACTGCCTCCAAATTCGGCAATTGCAACTTAAGTGCCGCCGGTCCACTTCCGGAATCCACTGCCAGAAAGCGACGAGGAGGATCCGGAGTCTCGGCGATATCATGAGCTTCGTCTAGATCCAGTGTCGCATCCGCAAAAAAGAGTCCACCACTGCCGGCGGATCCATGATTGGGATCTTGTTGGTTGCCGGGAGTTTCGAGAGCGTGATGGTCACTGCCACTGTCACTCTGGACCATGTTGTTATTGCTGCCGTCCTCCATCTTCCACGCTATCGAGGTATCTTGTCTCCTTAAACCTGGGGAAGCAACCAAATTTTGGGGAATGTGGATTGTTGCTCTTCTTGCTTGAGCTAAAGACTCTACAATTCCGTTTAGCGTCAAGGGGAATACTGAGAAGCGATCGAGCTACTTGATTAAGGTAATTAATAAACGCAGGCTAATGCCAATATTAGTATCCTCAATTCTGAGAGTAAGTGCTGTTGTTGCATGGCATAACTAATATCCTTTTATTTTTTATTAATACCTTGGTGTTGGTGGCATCTCACAGCATCATCAACTCAAGGACATCCAGGAGTCGATAGTCTGCCTGCTGTCCGGAGGATAGATCAAATTTGATTCTGACGCACATCAGACCTTTGGAATATCTTTGTAAGGCACGACTGAGTCTAACAATTCGATTCGCAACGGAGAAAACAATATCGCCAATGGTTCATCGTTGACATTTCTTTCCTTCGCAAAAAAGAAAGAAGAGAAGAAGAGTAGTAACACAGCTCAAAACACTCGTGCAAACAAAACAAGCAGACACGAAAAAACAAACGCAATGATCTTGGGTAAGCGCACGCTTCGTCCAAGAAGGATGATTGTTTCGGTTTGCGACCTCGTTTGGCTGGCCGCAGTTGTCATTCTGGTATCGGCAACTACTCCTGTCCTTGCGAAGCATCAGAGGGGCGTCAAGATGGCGCAGACAGGTACAGTTCAAGATTTCAACGCTGATCCAAATCAACAAAATCATCGTCAACTCTTTGGTGAGAGACTCAGACGTGGAGAGGCAAGGGGTGGGGTAGGAGGACAAACGAAATCATTTAGCGAATTTGTTCCCATGAGGAATCAAATTGTCATACCAACTCCAACAATTTCGCCTCTTCCAAGTCTCATGCCCAGCTTATCAATTCAGCCTACTGTATCCTTTGCTCCCTCCGTGAGCATCAGTCCAACAACAGAAACAGCAATACCAACAATGTCCTCAGCGCCATCCATTTCAAAGCAGCCGACAACAAGCCCAAGCTCTTCTGCGGCACCAAGTACAAGTGCTAGTCCCACAGTCACAACTGCACCTTCCTTCTCAAAACAACCATCCACAAGTCCAAGCCTTTCATCCTCACCAAGCACAAGTGCTAGTCCCACAGTCACAGCTGCACCTTCCTTCTCAAAACAACCATCCACAAGTCCAAGCCTTTCATCCTCACCAAGCACAAGTGCTAGACCCACAGTTACATCTGTACCTTCTTCCTCAAAGCAACCATCCACAAGTCCAAGCCTTTCAGTTGCACCAAGCACAAGTGCTAGTCCCACAGTCACATCTGCACCTTCTTCCTCAAAACAACCATCCACAAGTCCAAGCCTTTCATCCGCACCAAGCACAAGTGCTAGCCCCACAGTCACATCTGTACCTTCTTCTTCAAAGCAGCCATCCACTACTCCAAGTGTTTCATCCGCACCAAGCACAAGTGCTAGCCCCACAGTCACATCTGCACCTTCTTCCTCAAAGCAACCATCCATGACTCCAAGCCTTTCAGTTGCACCAAGCACAAGTGCTAGCCCCACAGTCACATCTGCACCTTCCTCCTCAAAGCAACCATCCACCAGTCCAAGCATTACAGTGTCATCAACTCCAACCTTATCAGCTGCGCCAAGCACAAGCAGGAGTCCCACAGTGTCATTGGTCCCTTCTATTTCAATGAGTCCAAGTGCTGCTTCAGAAATTCCATCCATGTTGCCATCCCTGGCTCCTTCTGGGATGCCATCTGGAGCCTCCGAGCAGCCAAGTCTTGGTCCTAGCCAAGGTCCATCCATGTTACCTTCCGCAATTCCATCACAAGGCCCTTCTGGGGTGCCGAGTGAAGAACCAAGCCATATTCCCTCACTGCGACCTTCTGACACTATATCAATGTCTCCGAGTTCATTTCCCTCATCTCTACCCTCCACAAAGGCATCGGAGGTGCCTAGTTCGTCTCCCTCGTCTCAACCTACCAGAAAGGTATCGGAATCCCCTAGTGCAACACCATCCTCTCAGCTGTAAATCAAAGTATCGAAAGCACCGTCTGTGTCACTATGGTCACGACCTTCCATCCAGGTATCGCACGCACCTTCGAGTAAAGCATCCAGGGCTACCCTCTACTAGCCAGCCCAGCAATTTACCGTCGTCTCGACCCTCTGTTACACCATAGGGACTAAATGTATTCTATTTTACACTATGCGTGTTTGATCATCACAGTAGCTAGCTAGAACAGCTGACTAGAGGACCTGACGAGCTTGAAACCAATGCAGCATTTAGAGACCAGCTAGCCAGCCCAGCAATTTACCGTCGTTTCGACCCTCTGTTACAGCATAGGGGCTAAATGTATTCTATTTTACACTATGCGTATTTGATCACTCTGACCCTTCACGGCAGTAGCTAGCTAGAACAGCTGACTAGAGGACCTGACGAGCTTGAAACCAATGCAGCATTTAGAGACCAGCAGTACTTACTGGTACCAGCGCGCGGTGATGACAAAAGGTACTCGTGTCACGTTCCAAATATTATTATTTGCTATCTGTACAAATATTGACAAGTCCAGATTTCAGCATCGTGCCTTGCTACTGCTGTGTTGCATTATTGATGCCAGAACTACATGCTACTACGTTACACCGGCCGCAGTTTCCACTGTTTGTCTCAGCAGTGTGCGGGCGCCAAATCTTGGTCCTTGCGCCGTCCGTCGTCACCTGCTATGTATCATTATTTACCGTAGCTGTTTTCTAACGGTTTTTATTTTTTGTACTGCTGGCTCGTCATCATCAGCCAGTACGCAATGGCTGCTGCTTTGTGCGAAAGCAACAAAAAATGCGAGGCCAGCACTTTACCTCTTGCCAGCAACGCACAACAACAAAAAACAAGAATAGATAGTACGAATAGTAGTACGGTCGTACCTAGAAGGTTTTTTACCTGGAACTTCTCCACTTTACAAGCAACGTATTAGCATATACCATGAGCACAGCACCCAAAGCAGCGGACGTAAGTATTAGTCCAGTCAAGTTATTTTAATAAATGGAAGTGTCTCTACTACTTGGTTTACTGTAGACTGTAGTACAAGTACAGTACATCCATTAAAGAGAAACACGATCAATCAGCTCTTCTATCTGGTCTACTTAGTCAATGGCTACTGTAACCAATACTCATTTCTTTCATCCTCGCTCTTTCCTTTTCTTGTCTACTACAGCGCAAGGGCGCTTTCAAAAAGACCCTCGATGCGGAAGAAGGCCGTCGTCGCCGTGAGGAGACGACGGTCCAAATCCGTAAAAACAAAAAGGAACAGCGCTTGGCCAAGCGTCGTCAGATGCCAACAGGAGGTTTGTCCAGTCCTACCCCCGCTGGAATGGCCGCCGCCAGCATGCTGATGAACAGCGGAGACAATACCTACAGTACCATGGTCGATGCTAATGACCAAGGTGGTTTTGGAGCTCGTCCCGGAGCTGCTGCCAATGCCACCAAATTGGAACAGTTGCCACTAATGGTCCAAGGAGTTATGGGCAACGATGCGGCCGTTCAGACGGAGTGTACCACGCAGTTTCGTAGATTGTTGTCGATTGAAAAGAATCCACCCATTCAGCAGGTCATTGATTCTGGTGTCGTCCCTCGTTTTGTCACCTTTTTGCAGCGAGATGACAATCCTGCCCTGCAATTCGAAGCCGCTTGGGCGTTGACCAATATCGCCTCTGGGACTAGTGAACACACCAAGGTGGTCATGGAAGTCGGCGCTGTCCCGGTCTTTGTCCATTTGTTGTCCAGTCCCAATGACGATGTTCGCGAGCAAGCCGTCTGGGCCCTCGGTAACATTGCTGGAGATTCGCCTCCATGCCGTGATTTGGTTTTGCAGGCCGGTGCCATGCAACCCCTCCTGATGCAGTTGCATCAAAATTCCAAACTTTCTATGCTTCGCAACGCCACTTGGACCCTGTCGAATTTTTGCCGTGGCAAGCCTCAACCGGATTTCGAGAATGTCAAACCTGCCTTGCCAACATTGGCGCAACTCATTTTCAGTCCCGACGAGGAAGTTTTGACGGATGCCTGCTGGGCACTGTCGTACCTTTCCGATGGACCCAACGAAAAGATCCAAGCGGTCATTGAATCCGGTGTCTGCCGTCGTTTGGTGGAGCTTTTGTTGAATCCATCTCCAGCCGTTCAGACTCCTGCGTTGCGAACGGTTGGAAACATTGTTACCGGTAACGACTTGCAGACACAATTCATCATCAACAATAATGCCTTGCCTTGTCTTTTGGCCTTGTTATCGAGCCCCAAAAAGGGTATTAGAAAGGAAGCGTGCTGGACAAGTAAGTTGTTGTGGTCCTTCTCTCCTGTGTAACTGTTGTGTTTAGACAGATTTATTATTTTATTGTTTCTGACCTTATCTTTTTGTTTGCTCGTACAGTCTCAAACATTACCGCTGGAAACAAGGACCAAATCCAGGCTGTCGTGGACAATAATATTATTCCTCCACTCATTCAGCTTTTGACGAATGCCGAATTTGATATTCGTAAGGAAGCTGCCTGGGCTATTAGCAATGCTACATCGGGGGGTAATCCAATGCAGATCCGTTTCCTTGTCCAACAAGGCTGCATTCGTCCTTTGTGTGATTTGCTCACTGTTAGTGATCCCAAGATTGTCACAATTGCCTTGGAAGGCCTCGAGAATATCCTCAAAGTCGGCGAAGAAGATTCCAAAAACACTGGAGGACAAAATCCCATGGCCGTGTTTATTTCCGAAGCCGACGGGCTCAACAAGATTGAAGAATTGCAGCAACATTCCAACAATGATATCTACGAACGTTGTATCAAGATTCTCGAAACATATTTTGGCGTTGAAGACGAAGAAGAAATGGACGGAATTGCTCCTGCGGTGCAAGGAGATCAATTTGGATTTGGTATGGATCAACAAGGCCCCTCTCCAGGCGGAGCTTTTGACTTTAGCGGATGAAGTCCTTAATTGGATGACTGCTGCCATTAGAGTGCGCCATGCCGTTTCGATATCCTGTTCTCACGGCCTCCATGGACGAAAATGTTCTCGCCGCTGGAGCCCATGACAACCATCTACTATCACAACCATCGTCAATCAGAGAGGAAGCTGGAGACGATAAAGATTCGCCTTCCTTTCCAATTTTCTGCTGGCAAAGTTATGGCCTCTTGAAGTGAAGTTCGTTAATAACTCAACGAACGCTTCATGAATTTCACATCGAGAGCCCATAGGAGTACCCAGCAAAGCAAGACACAATTATCGCGCAATACAAAAGAATCGATGCAGATCAGCTGCACCTCTCCTTGCATTGACGCTAAGGAGACGTCTGGCTGATTCTGTTTTCGACGAAAACTAAGTCACAAAATGTAGCTTACAGCTCTCTACTGTAGAATGATTTGCTACTGCAGAGATTGTTCTTTTGTAGGTGGACTCAGTGTTTTACAATGGCCACATTAGAAATTTTGATATTGTTTGTGAAACAAGATTTGTCATTATTTGCTACTCCGAGTAGTAATATTTTTTATGCGTTCCCAAATCTGCTCTGAAATCCACCCCCAGAACCATCATCGACTGGGATAATAAAATCGTTCATATAGTCACCTGGTTTTGGTTTGCCATCGCCACGCACATCACTGTGCGTAGATTGATTGGGCCCCGGTTGACCAGAACGTCTGGGTGGAGGTGGGGTTGCCACTCCCAAATCAACGGCTGGAGGAGCCCCTGTTCCCCGCCCGACTCCCCCCATGCCGTTTTGGACGCCTGTGGCGGAAGGATCCATGACAGATCGTCGTGCACGAGCTTCAGCTCGTTGACTGGTTGGTTGCTGCGGTTGGGTTCCTGCATTAGGACGAGGCGGCTGTTGACTTCTTGGTTGTGTTGTGGGCGGCTGTTGACTTCTTGGTTGTGGTGGAGCTGGTTGTTGTTGTTGTTGCGATTGCTGTGGATTTGGAGGTGGCACCCAATCCTTCTTGGCGAGGAGAAATTGGATTGTTCTCATTCCCTGGAACGTCATGCGGACCGAGTCGCACTTCATAAACGCATCGATACCCAAAATTCCACCAACACCATCGTCCCTTAAACTATCCAAAATAGCAATATTTCCAATGTCCACACTTAATCGTCGCTGATCTGCTAGAGATAAACCTGGCTTCAGACGCTGACCAAAGTTCAGATTGCTACTAATATTGATGCGGTGAGTTAGCTCCATTGCTATTGCATCGCTACCGACGGCTCCCATCGGAGACGGTAGGCTGGCGAGAAATTTTGAATCGCGACCGATACCCAAACCTTCTTCTACTCCCTTCCAGTTCATAAAGGAATCCGAAGCTCCTGTATCTACCAGCATTTTCACAGGACCCCGACCACCCAGATAGGTATCGACTACATAAATTCCCAACTTTGACAAGAGCTCCATGTCACCTTCGGCAACAATTTCCAATTCGGAGGGAAGTTCGGGCAACTGTCCCCGAGGGAACAGAAACAACTTTCCGCGTCGAAAATCTAATTCTGCACCAGCAAATTGGTTCAAAAATGACAGACCAATAATTCCGTCCAAAGTAGAAGGCAAAGCTCCAATCTCTTGCACAGCCGCTGGTAGCGGACCAAAAGTGGACTGTTCCAGTCGACACTTGTCGAGCTGTGTCAAACCGGTGTTGCTGGCCACACCTCCGGCTCCCGTCATGGTCACCGGAGTGGACAGTTCGGGCAATTTGTACTGTTTTACCACGGATGGTCGCAACACAATGCCGGAGCAAGCCGTATCTAGCAACAAGTTCAGGGTACATTCGGGTTTTCCGGGAGCCGGTGTGACTTGGATCTTGATGGAAGGATACGGATGATCTTTGGCTTCAACTGTAATATCGTGACCGTTGACCGCTGCAACTCGTGTTCCCGTTTCCAAAGAAGTAAGGTACAAGGGAGCAATAATAATCTGATTCTTACTAGGAGGAGGAGGAGGAGTTTGCTGAGACCAGGCTGCTGGAGCAGCAGCGGCAACATTCTGTGGTTGTTGTTGTGGTGGTGGTTGTTGTGGTGATGATCCGAAACCATTATTTTGAGGACCTGGTGGAGATGCGACGGTAGCTCCTTTTGCTGATTTGGCTTGATAGAGGCGCTGAACCAATTCTTCCTTTTCAAAAGCATCCTGTGTAGAAACGCCTATTTTTACCAATTCCTCCTTGAGCTGCTTCACGCGCATAGCTTTAATTTCATCCAACAGGGCATCTCCACCAGCTTGTAGTATACTGGCATACGTTCTGGGGGGACGTGTCAGACTGGTGGTAATACCATTATTTCTCGACACCAGCCGCTGGGGTGCTACTGCTATTGCTACGAACGAGGATGCTGGTCGACATAATGTTGTTACCAGCCAAGCCAACCTGCCAACGAATCTCGTCATCGTGTCTTGTTTGATAGTTGTTCGATGTGTCTAGCTAGTAGTTATTTGGAGTTGTAAAAGTCAGTAATCGCGAGATTGTCAAAAGATTACTAAACGCAGAGGTCTCCTCTCATTTGTAGTACACACGAGGAATCCTTTTTCTTGCGGTGGATCTTTGGCTTGTTGATGCACCTGTCTCTTTTATTTTCCTTGTATTTTAGATGGGTCGACTTGATGGTTTTTTAATTTTTTGGTGGATGCTCATGTTCACTACCGTACGGTATGATGACACTTCAGTGCGTCATTTTGGTCACGAATTGGAGTCTTGGCCTTCCCTCATTTTCGCACGGACAAGAATTATTTGGGGACAAACAAATTTTGGGTCAAATTTTGTTCAGTAGACTAGACCCTACTAGTACTATCTAGACGAGGCAAACTTCCTCGGGGAATTTTTTGACCCAGACCAAAGTAATGACATTAGCAGTAAAAGGATGCTCACACTTCGTAGGGGAATCGGGTCAGGTAGCGAGTACTCGAGTAGAATCTATTCGAACTTGTTGCTAGCTAGCTAGCCTACAGTATTTCGTAGTCAATTTCTGTGTGTCCATGGCCACGAAAAGAAAGGTGGTTTAATGTACAAGATTATTATTATTAATAATATTTGATAGAATACGATTTCGACTCGGTGATTCCATTCTTTTTCTATACGGTTTATGACATAGATTTGAGACTCTTGCTAGAATTGGGAGCCTTGGGGTTGGTTGGTGCTGACGTTGCAGTCGTAGAGAAGTTATGAGAGGAAGGAACAAGAGTGTTCTTGGACTGGGTTGCATCGTCGGGGTTTTCGCGGTCACTCTTTCGGCGGAACGAACCAAAGAACCCGCGCTTCTTGGCACAACCATTCGGAGTGTTGGGAGCTGATGCTTGCTTTTGTGCCGACGTACGGGGCTGCAAAGGTGCTCGCTTTCTCTGAGGAGTAGCCTGTCGAGAGCCAGGTCTGGATATCGACCTCTGTTGACTCTCTTCTCGCTGTTGCAATGTACCAGATCGTCGTGTGGGTGTACTCGAACGACTTCCTGGGAGAGAAAGAGCCATTCTTCCACGTCGGGCGGGAGAGCTCGGTACAGAACTGCTAATGGGTGGTCGTTCGTCAGTGGGGTTTATTTTGGCAATGGCTTGCTGGTTCTCCTTTTCCAACTTTTCGACGAGCTTGGTCAATGCACCAACCTTACTCTCAAGCGCGCTTGTGCGATACTGCTCGTTTCGTGCACTTTGAACTTCTGCTTCAGCCCTTTCCAAGCGCGACTTCAACTTAAAGTTCTCCTCTTGGATTGACTGGTTACGCTTACGAAGACTCTCCAGTCTATCCTTGACCTCATGAATGGGGAAATTTGCCAAAGGGTTGGATTTTGCTTCGGGGGCGGCTGGAGTGCGTGGTATACTCAGCAATTGGTCCTCAAGTTTGTTAATTTCCGACATACTCGCGAGCTTATTTTCTTCCAGTTGCATCTTGAGCGAGGTAATTTCTCGCTCGTACGCTGCGTTTCGAGTCGTGAGGTCAAGGACTTCCTTTTCCATGTCTTCAAATTCTTCTTTGCGGCTATACACATTGTTCACCATACTTCCTTGCAACTGGTCCATTTCCGACCGCATATTTGCCACGAGCTGCTCTTGGGCATCCAGTGTGTGCTCGAGGGCGAAGATCTTGTTATTTTTCTTTTCAAGAGCCTTCTCCATTTCTGCGCGCAGTGTTTGGTTTTCACGATCCAGTTTCTTGAGGTCTCGAGCCATGCCATCGAAATCTTCCGTCGCCTGGCCCTTGATCTCCATTAACGCCTTCTGCAAGGAATCGATAGTGGCATCCTTGTCAAGCGAGAGCAAATTCAACTTGCGTTCGTATGCTTCCGCCATCTTTTTGGACTGTTCCTGAACAGCTTCGACTTCCATCATCTTGTCTTTATATTGCGAAAGACGGCCATTTTCGCTTTCAAGAGCCTTGACTTGCTGCTGCAATTCTTCAACTTCTTCAAACAAGCCGCTGTGCTCGTTCACGCTCAACTCGGCATTGGCAAGAAAACTCCTGGATTTTTCTTCGGACTGTCTGAGGGCTTCCGATTGGTTTTTGAGTTGCTTGCGCAACGCATCGATTTCTGTTTCAAGCGCGTCAATCTGGCTCGTAGAGCCATCGATATTGCGTCGCAACTCTTCGATAATCTTGTCACGCTGAGACACAAGGGCATCCTTTTCTCTTGCCAACAAGTCAAATTCCTGGCTGTTGCTATGGTTCAACGCCAACAGTTCTTCAAGCTGGTGCTCGGCGTCACGCTTGGCATCAAGAGCTGTCTGTAGCTTTTCTTCGGAACCAGCCAAAGATTGCGACTTACGTTCATAATCAGTCAGCTCAAACTTGACACGTTCTAATTCATTCTTGACATTCTCCGCATCACGGAGTTTGAAGCGAAGGTCTCTAAGTTCGACCCTGTACGTCTCATTGGCTTCTTCCAGCTCATCAATCACAGCCTTTAAGCTCACAACTTCTGGAGATTCGCCATCGGGAGTAAGCATGCCCGGCTTGTAGTTGGGTCCACGAGCAGCGGCGAGTTGTCTTTCAAGGGCCACGATCTTCTCGTCACGGTTACGAATGTCGGCACGCAGGGCTTCGAGCTCTTCGTCTTGTTCAATAATTTGTCCGGCAAAAATTTCGCTTTCCTGGTGCAAGCGACGGAGCTCGGCGCGAAGCTGACCTCCGGATCTACCTTTTTCATGTTTTAAGGATTCCAGCTCCGACATGCTTGCTTGCAGCTTCTCTTTCATTCTTTGCATTTCGTTTTCGTGAGCCATAGATTGTTGCACAAGAGATGAGACAGCATCATCGCGCTCTTGGATTTGGCGACGATAGTGGTGCGAATCACAGCTGACTTCGTCATCCATGACCTCCTGTAAACGCGAGATCTCAGACTCGGCAAATTTGAGCTGCCGCTTGGTGAGACCAAGTTCATGAATCAGGCGCTTCTCAACTTCTTTATAGTCCGACAATGCTTCACGAAGCTCGTAGACTTCATCATCATTTGTTGGGCCGGTGGTGACAAGACTCCTGGAGCTGCTAGTGTGTCCTTCGTATCGGCGAGATTCAAGTTCGGCGGTCAACTGCGCAATCTTTTGTTCCAGTCCAACAGAAGTTTTGACGAGAGTCGAAATGGTAGTGTCTCGGTCCTCCAGCTTTTCCTTGAAAGAAGTTCGGTCCTCTTCTCTTTGTCGTTTAACCTTTTCCATCTGTTTGCGTAGTTCCTTTTCGGCAGCACTTCCAATTTGACGGTCGTTGGAATTGGACTGATGTTCTTGCTCTTGCTCTTGTTCCTCCAAGATCTGCTTCTGAAGTTTTTCCAATTCTTGCTTCAAAAGTGCAACCTCATGAGAATCAGAGCTGGACTTTGCAACGAGTTTGTCATGAAAATCTTGCTCAATCTTGTCCTTCTCACTCTTGAGCTGGTCGAGAACTTCCATGTGGTTCTCAATTAGTTCCTGCTTTTGTTGTGCAACCTCTTCCAGTCGCTCACGAAGCTCTTCGCTTTCCAATTCAGCCCCTTCGAGAGCTTGCTTGAGTTCAGAAATCTCCTTATTTTTTGCCTCAAGACGGGTTTCGTAATCCTCTTCGATGAGAGTCTTACCATCATCCAGCTGCTGCAAAGTCTTCATGTGGGATTCTAGCATAGCCGCCTTTTCTTCCTTGAAGATTTCTAGCTCCAATTTATCATTGGCGTTTTCTTCTTCAAGTCGCTTTATCTTCGCCATGTACTCTTCGACGAGGGCCGCCATTTCATTATCCACTTCGCTGGAGACAGACCTTGCCTCTTGCAACCGCTTCTCCAGCTCTTTGACGCGCTGCGACTCATTGGCTTTCAGCAGCCCGCGGAGCTTTTGGATCTCGGCGCGGTATTCCTCCATGGCCCCATCTCGGGTAGATGCCAGCTTCGCTTCAGAATCCTTCAAGCGAGCCACCAGCTCCTCCAATTCATGGGTTTCGCTCTGACGCGAGGTCTTTAATTCTTCCAGTTCAGCTTGAACGTATTCCAGTTCCTTGATGCGAGCGATAGCTTTACGTTCATTTTCTTGCAATTGCTCCACGTTGCGAAGCATAGTCGTCAAGTCGACTGCCTTATTTCCGCCGACTGAAACCTCACTTTCACTGGAACTATCCAGGCTTCGAGAGGTTTGAACCATCAAGACGGCCGAAAGCTGGGCTAGCTGTTCCTCAGCGTCATCTTTGCCTTCTGTAACTTCATAAACGACCCGTTCCAAGTGTTCGACACGATCGTGATGCTCTTTACGTGTGTTGTCCAAATCTATTTCCAGACGTTCAATGGCGGCTTCCGAGTCCTTCAAACGCTGCCTCAAATTGGCCAACTCCACGGGGTCCACTGCATCATGGCTTTGATCGTCGTCCCCAGATGTGTCTTCGGTAGGCTCTTCAGCATCATCTTCGGGCGATTCCTTTTCTTGGACGGGAGCAGCAGCAGCAGCAACAGCAGCAGCAGCATGCGCCTTTTCCTGCTCTTCCATAGCAAGCTTTTGCTCTTCCAGTTCCTGATCCCGCAATTCTAATTCGTGATTCAAGTCGTCAACTTCCTTGCGCAATCGTTCAATTTCTTCCTCTTGTGCATCGTGCAACACTCGCAAGTCCTCGGCTTCGTCGGCACGGTACGCCTCTTGGTTCTTGGCGTCCGTATGGGCCTTCTCCAACTTGGCCGTAAGATCGGTCACTTGAGTTGCATATTCGTCGATCTGTTCTTGCAATCTCTGAATGGTCTGTTCTGCCTCGACCGACTTGTCACTGAAACCGGCGGCTGTTGTTATCTGGCCGGGCCCGTCAATGCTAGAATCCATGTCACTGGTGACGCTAGTGTGCTGCTGTTCCAAATGTCGAATGGTTCCCTTCAACGCTTCCTCTCGCTCGCGATGAGACTGCTCTGCCTGGTCAATTTGCTCTTGCATTTCTTCGACTTCCATTTGATGTTCTTCCATCATGCGAACGCGTTCCTGCTTGAGAATGTCTAAAGCGGCTTCCGTGACGGACAACTTATGTTTGGTCTTTTTTAACGTCTCTCGTGTCTGCGGCAAATTTTGCTTCATAAAACTACGGTTTGTGTAAGAAGATCGAATAGAATTCCCCATGCCCGACCCGACACTTTCGTCGTCTCCCGTGCCTTCGGTCGAAGTCGAATGCAAGCGCATGACTTGTAGTTTGTTATTCAAACGATCCACTTCTTGTTGCAAGACCTGACCGTCTTGAACTTGAGCTTTCAGATCTTCAATTTCCTGTTGCATGGCTAGCTTTTCCACATTCCAGTTCGTGACGACCGAAGAGTCGCATGATCGCTGCTGCGATGGAGATCCTGATTGTTGGTTCTTTTCAAACTCGGCTTCTTCTTTCTCTAGTTCCATTTGATGCAATTGATTTTTCAAGTCTGAAATAGTATGCCGCTGAAAGGCAGATTCTTCTCTCACTTTAGCTAGCTGATCTTCGCGTTCTTTGAGGGCATGCTCGGATGTCTTGCAGCGACTTTCCAGTGTCGTCAAGATTTGTTCGCTCTTTTTGAGTGTCTCTTCCATCCGTTTCTTTTGTTCTTCTGCCCTGCGAGTGGCATGATTCAGTTGATTCATAAAATCTGCTTCCATGGTGGCTGTCTTGGCAGACCACGCCGCATTACTTTGCTTCAACTCTTTGATGATCTGCGATGCCGATTTGCCGTGCGTCGAACCCTCGTTGTGTGTCGACCTGTCCATTGAATCTTGGGACGGCAATCGATTGATCATGGGAAAGAACCCAGAAGCTCCTCCTGAACGAGCAGGAGAACTCGGAGCTGACATACTCCCACGAACATTGCCGCGTTTCTGAAGGCTAGAATTGGGCACAGGTGTACTGGGACGAGGCGCCAGGTTAGAAATAACCTCCATACCCGATATAACTTCCATCGTGCCCTCGAACCAGCCTTTGGAATTGCGAGGGGAAGCGGGAGTAGCCGGTCTTTGGCCGCTACTCCGCGTGCTGCTCACAGAGTTGTTGCTCATGACCGCGCTGCAGTACGGGTTATCAATCTGTTGTGGTGAACTTGATCGTTGTTGTGAATGTGCATGTAGGAACTGAACAGCTAGTAGGTTTATTCGGTTTATTGCTGCCACTGTCAGCAAGCTTCACTCTGGCTCTTGAGAGAGAATTCATTGGTTTGACCTCAACGCTTTCGCCTGAATTATTGAGCTGCAGGAAGATGGGGTACTTGAAATATCTCATCAGATCCATACTTAAATGGAAAACTCGGCTGCACTGCAAGACCTTGTTCCAATACTCCATCTCCCTCTAAAACGGTACGCCTGCCTGCTGAAAATTTGGTCTTGCGGGTATCAAATTTCGAACAAAGAGAAACTCGGCAATCTGCAGTAGGTCTACTAATAATAGTCTAGTAGTAGTAGTACTAGCTAGTAGTTGTACTACTAGTAGTAGTAGTCTACTACTACTCCTACTAGCTGCAGTAGCTACTAAAGTACTACTAGCTAGTAGTAGCTACTAGTAGCTAGCTAGTAGAAGGGAGTTGGTAGTAGATGCTACTAGCTAGTGGCTAGTAGTAGTCTTGCGAGTGCTGCTTCACAGTCTCTACTAGCAAGTAGTACTACTAGTAGTATGCTGGTGGGCTGGCTGATGAGTACTAGACTACTACGTACACGAAAAAAAAATGGTAGACGACCGTGTTAATTGATATAAATTATTACGTTAGGCTACACATGTCTACCAGACGAGGCGCAAATTCAGCAAATACAGCGGCTGAACGGTGGTTATGTTATCTGTTGCTTCACTTTTACTCAGGTGCAAAAACGTGATCTTTTCCTTTGTTCACAAGTTGTTAGTTTGTCGTAACAATTAGAAATTGGTGTTGCTGCCTGTTGTTCTAGAGAGTAGACGCCGCCGCTTGTGTAATAGGAGAAAGGGGGACACGACAGTCCTAAAATTGGTTTGTCCTAAAAGCTGTGCTATAACTGACAGAAGAAGTTATGGCATGAGAATGCTCGCCTCTCAAGCCTTCCTTAGTCCGTACACCACTGTCGTTTGATAATCTCTCTCGCTCCTGAGAAATTGCAAAAAACTTCTATTGATAAAAGCAATTTCAATACATGTATTCTTTCTAGTAATTTTTAACCCTAAATTACTGACAAGGAAGTGATATGACAAAGGTGGCTGTTGCTACTGCAAGGCCTGTGCCAGCTCATCGCAGCTCTGTATGCTTCGCTCTAGTTTTTCCTTGTACCCTTCACAGCAGCTCCATGCTTGACTTGTCTAATAAGCCAATGTCATGTTTCTCTTCTTTGCAACATTTTTATCCTCTTCAACATCTTTATCCTCTTCAGCATCTTTGTCTTCTTCAACATCTTTGTCCTCTTCTACATCCTCTTCGACATCTTTATCCTCTTCTACAACTTTGTCCTCTTCAACATCTTTGTCCTCTTCAACATCTTTGTCCTCTTCAACATCTTTGTCCTCTTCTACAACTTCTTCTACAACCTTGTCCTCTTCTACATCTTTGTCTTCTTCTACATCCTTGTCTTCTTCAACATCTTTTTCCTCTTCAGCAACTTTTTCCTCTTCAACATCTTTGTCCTCTTCAATATCTTTGTCCTCTTCTACATCTTTGTCCTCTTCAATATCAATGTCATTTTCAGCACCAATGCCATTTTCAATAAATCTGTCCTCAAATGTGACATTGTAATCTGTGACATTGCTATCCTGTTGGAAATAAACAACCCCATTATCTCCAACATCAATGTTTCTATCATCTGCGGCATCCTTGCCCTCTTCCACATCTTTGTCTTCTTCAATATCTTTGTCCTCCTCAACATCTTTGTCCTCCTCAACATCTTTGTCCTCCTCAACATCTTTGTCCTCCTCAACATCTTTGTCCTCTTCCACATCTTTGTCCTCTTCAACATCTTTCTCTTCTACATCTTTCTCTTCTACATCTTTCTCTTCTACATCTTTCTCTTCTACATCTTTCTCTTCAACATCTTTCTCTTCAACATCTTTGTCCTCTTCAACATCTTTGTCCTCTTCAACATCTTTGTCCCCTGTAATTTTGTTTAGAGCATAAAAGCGCAAGGAATGGATAAACGTAGAGTGTAAGTTAAACTGTAATACGTAGGAGTTGACAAAAATCATCACCGCTCGCAAATATAACGTGGGATGTAAACAAGTAGACATACCATCGTTAGCCACTTCTTTCATTTGCGCCATTCCAAGGTCCTCATCGCTTTGAAGTAGACGGTGCAACATGCCCGTTAGAGAGCTGCTTTTCTTGTCAACAGCAGCAGCAGCAGTTACAGCAGCATTGGCATTTCCTCGAAGTTGGGCCGAAGCCGAGTTCACGCCGAGTGCAAGGGTCACAACGGCAAATGTTTTGGTATAGGACAGCATATTTTGATTTTTGATTTTCGTTTTAGTTAATAGATTGAGAAATTCGTATTATGATGAAATAAATTTTAGGATCTGCAGTGAGACGAGGAGAGAAAGACGACCTTGGATGCTATTCCATGAAATAATCGTGCCAAACTCTCTACTTTCTACTCTGTATTCGAGATACTCCGTCGTTTGCTTCCTCATCAACGCACCGTATAATGATATTTTTGATCCACTTGCACAAATCTGTCACTTAATTGGCGCCATTTTCAAAAGACTTCAACGCCTTTGAGACTACTGCTCTGTGTGTCATACGTCACACACTACAGACTACTATCAGTTGTCACAACGCGCACCTTCTAAATTTGTCAATCGCCAGCTACAGCTACGATGTCAGTTGAGCTCGATTGCTTCAATTCCTTTCCAAAGAGATCTACGTACAATTTAGACTTCTTATTCCGAAAGAGTATGCATGTAGTTTCTCGAGCTGTGGTGATGAAACGAGAAAATAATAATTAATGTTGTGACGTGATGACGAGATATATCTATCGGCAACTGAACTTGTTTCCTGTCGTTTTCTAATAGGAATAAGATTATCTTCTTTCTCGAATTTGAGTCTGGAGCGGGACTGGAATTTTGGGAGGCATAGTCATCCTGCAATAAGAGAGAAGTGGGCTACTAGACTACTACTACTAGAGCTACTAGACTAGCTAGTAGTCTAATACCTAGAGTACTAGCTACTACTAGAGTAGTAGTAGTAGTAGTTGTATTGATGACATCCATTGACAAGAGATACGTAGAATTGAACTCTTTACAAGCGTCTGCCTTACTAACCCTGACTACTAGACTTGGTTCACCTTATTTCATACACAACTTAAACATCATGGCTAGCGACCTAATCAACAGCTCGGAAGAAGAAGATTCAAAGGTGGAGGAGGTATTGGAAGTACTCCAATCAGCCTCCAATAGCCTGGAAGAAGCGGAGGCAATGGCGGAAGAACAAGAAGAAGAAGACGAAGAACTGGCGGAAGTATTAGACGGAGCCCAATCAGCATCTAACAGCCAAGAAGAGGACGCTAACGACGATGAGTCTATGGGTTCCTTTGGCGAGGCAGCAGACGGCGAAGAGCAAGAAGAAGAAGTTCCCGTGCTGGAAATAAGCCATCAATCACTGCAAGCTCCTTCTGGCCACACGGCAGCTGATGGGACACTGGAAGAAGGAGAAGACTTGACGGAAGAATCGAGTTCAAGCGAATACGAAGAGGACTTATTCCCCGAAGAGGAAGAAGGAGAAGACAAAGCAAACGAAGACAGAGATCGAGGAGAAAGCGGCGACGACGAAGAAGAAGTGACTGAAGATCGTCGTAACGATTTTGGCTCGAGCATTGGTGGAAGTGCCCTTTCCTCTCGTTCTCTGGGAGGAGGACAATCAGTTCATTCCGTCAATGTATCAGCAGCCGTTTGGGCACGGACGTGGGAAGACCGAATCAAAGACTTCGAAAAGAACTACAAAGAGGAATACCAGGCAATTGAAAAGAAAATGAAACAAAAGGAAATCACTCACATTGAAAATGAAAGATCCCAGCGTATTTTTGAAAACAAATTATTCAAGAATGTGGATAGCATCTTCAAAATATTGGGAGGTGCAGTTTGTGCCCTCTTTTGCTGCACTATTTTGATCATCATCATCATGGCAACTATTATGGGACACTCTTCCGACGCTCCTCCGGCCCCGACAGTTCCACCAGAGGGATCGATTACCACAGCGCCAACAATGTTGCGGGCGACGCCGGCACCGACGACGGCATCCGAACCGACTGTTGCACCCACAGTTTTTACTACTTCCGTGAATCAGACTGTGTTAGCAGAACAAGGAAATGGAGGTGGTGGCACTATTGTGCGACCTGGTAAAAGGTTAAGAGTTTAATAAGTCATACTACACTACAGTTTAGCATTACGAGTTCAGTTCTGTTTATGTGTATGTAATTTTGTCATTTGAAGGGCCATGCTGTTATTCCGTACCTCTGCGCCAGGGAACTTTTCCATTATGAAGGTGTCTCTCTTGGATCAAATTTCGTTGACGTGGTACTGCATTCTGTGACAAGGGACTGCCCCACGAATCGTACTATCATGCTGGCGCCCAAACACTTTCTTATCCTACCTTTCACTGGTGTAATACAAGGCAATCCGGTCTGTACTTGATACCAGCTAGTGCTATGCCAAGAAGTGCATTCAGGCCCAAGTCTTCACTACTCTATACACTTTTAGTTCCACTACTGTATTAAAAGTGAGCTACAGTACTTATTCTTGTCTCAACCAGTTTGGTGCTATCCGTGGACTTTAGCGGTGGTTAGGTAGGAGCTGAGCCAGCTACTATTCGTAGATCACAGGACCTGTATTAGTTGAAGGTAGCGCAGGAAAGCCACTCAATTAGGTCTAGTCTACTCGTACAGTTTTTTTACTCTGCGTAGACATTACTACTAGACTAGTATTAGCTAGACTACCACTACTGTAGTAGCAAGCGTGCAAAGTGGTCACGAACGTGAATAAAACTTATTACCGTACGACTATCTCCTCTACCTGGTGGTAGACTAGACTACTGTACTCTACTAGACTACTGACTTCGTCTCGAGAAAAATCTTTCGATCAATCATCAATTATTATGTCTTGAATCCGTATCTACTACTGTTCTGACCCTGTGAAGAGAACGAAATAAATTGTCGCAACACTCTATCTTTTTATCAACTTGACGGAACAAATTTTCAATACCTTGGCTGCTATTTTTAAAGGTACGGCAAAACCAAAAAAAAACAAGCCATGTCTATCATTTTCGGCGAACATCCCAAGGTAGAGCCTCGTCCTGGAGCTGTCGTGATCTTTGAGGTCCGGGCCTACACGTTTGGAGATGACAACCAAGAGAAAGAATCGGGAGGTGGAGCTGACTGTCACAAGCAAGCCAAGGGACATTGGATTGTCGACAGTGACATTGCCAATCCCATGTCGGTTTACGAACAGTATCGCTCCAGTCGGTCGAGTTGGGGTATTGATGCCATGGGCACAGTCGTCGTGGAAGTGGAATTGACAAACGGAATGATTGGTGTTGGAATTAGTATCGGAGGAGAAGCGGCCTGTTTCATGGTAGAGAAACACTTGAGTCGATTTGTGGAAGGCCAGGATCCCAACAATGTGGAATTAATGTGGGATCAAATGTGGCGGAGTACCATTAATTATGGTCGCAAAGGTATTGCGATTCAGGCTATTTCGGCCGTCGACATTGCCATTTGGGATGCTCTAGGGCATTTGCGAGGCTTGCCTGTCTATCAGCTTCTGGGAGGAAAATCACGAGAAAAGATGCCTTGCTACGCAACAACTGCTCGACCAGATTTGGCCAAAGAGATGGGGTTCCATGGAGCAAAGTTTCCCTTGCCTTTTGGTCCTGCAAATGGACAGGAAGGAATGGTAAAGAATGTAGAGCTCGTCAGAAAATGGAGACAAGCCGTAGGTCCGGAATTTCCACTCATGATTGACTGTTGGATGTCGTTAACAGTGCCCTATGCTCTGGAATTGGCACGACGCTGTGAACCTTACAACGTCAAGTGGATCGAGGAAACTCTCCCACCCGATGACTATGACGGCTACACTGAAATTAAAGCCAAATGTTGTACGACATTGTGGACAACAGGTGAGCATGAATATACTCGTTGGGGCTTTCGCACACTTTTGGAAAAGAAATGCTGTGATGTCCTACAACCTGATATCACCTGGTGCGGCGGAATCACGGAGGCTCGGCGTATCATAGCTCTGGCATCGGCATACAATGTCCCAGTTATTCCTCATGGATCATCCGTTTACAGTTATCATCTCCAAATTTGCTTTCCGAGCTGCCCCATGGCTGAGTTCTTGATCATGTCTCCCAAAGCTGACAAAATTGTGAGTTTCTTTGGCAATTTGTTCAAGGACGAACCGCTGCCAAAGAATGGATACGTCGAAATACCCGACAAACCCGGCTTTGGTGTTGAACTCAATCGTGAAAGCTTGAACATGGTGCGGCCATATTCACGCGAAAAATAGACAAAATACATAGAGCTAAAGACGACAATAAAAGACGTGATATTACAATCTTTGGACGTGAATTATTATGGATTGTTGACGGTAAAGTTGTATTCGATCACCTCGACCAAAAGTTGTGGTTCGCCTTGTACAAGCTGGTTAGACCAAGACAGTTGCTTTGTAGCAGAAGACCCTGAGACTGGGTCGTCGAATTTGTAGGTATATTTGGCCTGAAAGAGTTGTTCTTGGACGGCAATTTGTTGGACTTTGGAGAACATTTTTTTCTCCACCTCAGTTACATTCAGAGTTCTTAGTTGAACAGGCGCCACAGTCAAATCGGGATTGTCAATAATGTTCAGGGCTACATTTGAATCAAAATTGATGAAGCCAGGAGTCTCACTGGTGGAACCGACAGCACTAATTTGTGTATCTACCAGCTGCAGTTGAACCGCCTTTTCTCTCATGGGGATACCAGGAATTACGGGAATGGCCAACGGCGTCCTTTGGAAAAAATTTTGGACTGCCACGTTCACCTGCTTGGTTACCTCAGGAAGTAATAGTTCAATAATGTTTTGATTGACAAAGTTGTTAGGATCGAAAATCCAACCAAAAAACGCGTTTTCAATAAAGTTCATCTTCGCATCTCGCAAAGCTAGACTGGATATTTCCATTCCATATACTTTTTGAGTCATGGTATCATAGCTCGGCATCGGAGATCGCCAATCGACGACACCCGTCAAGGTAAACAGGTCCTGGACAGGCTTGCGATCACCGCGGGGGACTCCTTGTACGAACATAGTTGCTTCCACCGCCCCTTGGAATTCACTGTCGACAAAGTCCAGCGTCGGAGGCGGAACGACGAAAGAATATACATAGCTCGAATGGAAGCCAAAGGGATACATCAGTTTCAGAAGCCACCAACTGTTATCCGAGCTAGTACTCGTGGACATGATTGGTAAGAAAGGACACGGATCTCTTTGGTTCGTAGCGCTTCGTTCCTGATTGATTAACAAATTAAAGCAAAGCTTGGATGACACGGCATCTTCATTTGTAGCCATATTGGCCCATGCTGTATACCAAATTGATCGCAGTAGATCATTCACGGCAAGAAAGCTCACGTGGGCACTCGCCAAACTTTGAACGTCAACCTCTTGGACATCTCGTCGTGTTGCGGATATAGTGGTCCCCAACGTATTGCCGGCGCGAAAGTCAGGTTTCTTGAGAGAGGAGGTAAAGGAGGTTGCCAATGTTGCGTAAACATCTTCTGTGGTGACTTTCAAATCAGTCATGTTTAGAGAGGGAACAATGCTACCACTAGGAAGCTGTAGTGTGGTCAACCTACTAAACGGAATCAGTTGTCCTTCCATGGTTTGTTCAATAAAGTCAAGAAAGCCACCCTTGAATTTGTCAAACAAGCTATCTTCCAAATCGCCCAACGTTGCTGCTTTCGCCAAGAATTCACCAAGATAGTCACATATTCCCTCAATTTTGGGTTGAAAATTGAGGGTCAAACCTTCCATGCGAACATCCGAGGATTTGATTCGGCCGTTGCTTTCGTCTACCATTTCTAGTTGAAAATCAATGTTCACTTCGTCCAGTGTTATGTAAGGATTCAACCCTACGGCACATTCACAGTTCCGAAAGGGTATCGGGCACCTATCTCGCAAGATCCCTGCCGTTGCCGATGCCATGAGCTGTATTTCTGCGGTTGTTGCTTTCAAACGAAAGGTCCCAGCTGTGAGATTCGGCAATTCTCGATTCTGAGACGAGAGATCTGGGATGGTTTCCAAAGACAATTGCTCTGGTAGGAATTCTTTGATCTGTAAATTTTCTACCAGCACCACCAAGCTAAAGAAATCGTTGATACCCAAGAAATCGAATTTCTCGTCAACCAATGGCTTAACAAGCATACCGTTGCCCGCATTCTCAAACATGGTCGGTAAAAAAGATGTCCCCAGATCACCCAGGAGTTCGTTGAGTTTGGCAACCTTGAATCCGCCCGAAAAGGTATTTTGTGCCTGTGTGATACTGCATAGCAGCAGGATCTGAACTATTGCAGTCGCTACTACTAGTAGCCGTGTTTGGATGCTCATTGTCGTCACGGCCTTGTGTCGTTTTACTATTCTCGAATTATATATGGTACAGCTTTTGAAGGGAAAAAGCGACCATCGTTTGTCATAAGAAAAACATATTGGCGTGTTGGCGATAATAAAATAAACTATTAGTTTTTTGTGTGTTCCGATTTGGCTAAATTACGATTTTGTTAAATAAATACAGTAGTGGTCTACTTAGTAGTAGTAGTAGGTTAGTACTAGTAAGAGAGGTGCTCTCTTTCGTTCATTAGGGTTAGGAACATGCGTTGATGACTCACGAGCGAACGCTACCGCGTTCTCTCGACTATGCCAGCTCTCTAGGGCTACGTTTGGCTAGGTAGGGTGGTTTGGAGAAACTCGGCAATTTACTAGGGCCGACCTTTTCTCCGTTCC
>Ga0100391_1000610_pt1 | contig 41057 bp, 30 predicted proteins | sample CryGeymeta201515_FD_81541 | JGI IMG/M metagenome (GOLD analysis project Ga0100391, IMG submission 81541) | Groundwater microbial communities from Crystal Geyser aquifers in Utah, USA - Crystal Geyser metaG 2015-15 | ecosystem: Environmental > Aquatic > Deep subsurface > Groundwater | place: USA... | reverse complement strand
GCTTTGCCAGCGCTTGGAAAGGACGCTTTCGTCCTGCTACGAGGGTGGCCCTTTGTGGTTTCACCCAATTACTCTTTTAGCCTAGCTAGTTTAGTAACGTAGTAAATCATGAGTTACTTACTTCGTTATCACAGCCAGAGGAACAGGTCTTTGCTCAAGTTTCTCACAACTCTAGCTACGGTACCTACCAGTTCTACTCTACTAGCTAGTAGTCGTCGTCATAGTAGCTACTGATAGTAGTAGACCTCTACTAGAAGCAGTGGCTACTGTGAATAAGCCATCAATAGCAGAACCGCACCATCATCGGAAAAACTATTCTAAGAGTCAGGGCAACAGTTCTTACTTCTGACCATGCATGTTGTTCCTCCTGCAGTCAAGAAAGCTAAGTACTCCGTATTTTGCAGCCAGCTGATGAGAACCTATTTCTAGTACAGCAGTGAACGCTAGTACAGTGAACGATGACACTTGGGCTGCTATGTTTTTTGTTGTAGCAACCGACAAGGAACTGCAACTAATGCATAATGCGCAACGATGAGGCATTACATAATAAGAAGGCACAATGCCACCGAGCAACCAACGACGAATGGGCTTGACAACAAGGAGGATGAATAAATTTTGCAGGGCAATTAACACCTGTCGAAAGAATAGGTCAATCATTGTTGAAAATTCGGGTTTGTCTGAACTCGTTGGCTGTTTTCTCACACTGGTGTTGATGGTACCAGTATTATAGTAGTCTACTACAGTAGGACTTTGTACCAGAACCAGTACCAGGCAGGGGTGGAAAAGTACAGATCTGCTGGTACTACAAGTACCTGGTACCGGTACCTCGTACTACCAGGTAGTAGTAGTGGTACCGGTAGAGGGATCCAGTTCTTCGGAAAGTCAAAGAACACTGCTACGACTGAAAAGAACTCCTCACTCTTAAGTACAGATGTGCAGAGAACCTGATCAATTTAAACAGTACCACTACCACTGGACCGCGATTGTAAAAGCGAAGTTTCACTAGGATTTTTACATCCAAAACTATTGCAGCAGCAACAGATTAAACTGCAGGCGCAAACAACAGCTCATACATTTTATCCGTCCGAACTTTATTTCAAATAACACAAAAACCATATATAATGTCGCTCAATAAAAAGCATGTCACCTTTGGATCAGCTTCGGAAGCCATGGCAGACTATAGTGATCAAAATTGCTGGTACAGTCGGGAAGAACTTATGCAAATTCGCCAAGAAGAAACATCACTCGCCAAGAGAGCCGCTTCACCCTCGGATGAAATCTACCTGCGTGGTTTGGATCCCCATCAAGAAGGCGTTGATCATATTCACAAACGACGTATGAGCTTTACACGCGCCGTTCTGGCCATTCAAAACGAGATGCAAACCATGCGTGTGTACGACCCCAAGGGACTGCAGGTCTTTGCTTCCGCGCATTCCTCACAAGACGTAAAAGCAGCCCGACAGAGAGGCAAGCAAGATGCAGCCGATGTGAACCAGCCACGAGGAGGTGCTCCAAAGTTGAACAAAAAGTCGTATGGTTCAATCAAGCAGTTCCATCCTCAGCATCTAAGAGAGGCTGCTCAAAGTGCCTAAGTGATTTTCATTTTCTGTATCCACATTTTGCTTTGCATTCTGGAAACGCTTTGCATCTAAATGACCGTCTTTGTACACTACCATAACACCACTTATAGAATTCCGAAGTATAGATCACGGCGCGACTTTGATTGCGTCTTGTAGCTCTTTACCTAGATGCCCCCCCCCTACCCCCAACAAGCTGAACAATCAGCAAAGTGCCTTCCATTACCATTTCCGAAAAGCAGCAGGATGACAAAGTAGCGAATGCTACAGTCACTCCTGCAAACTGCAACAGCTGCATTTTTGTATGGTCCCGACTTTCGCGTTCCTGTTCTGTGACATTGTTATGTTAGGGTTCATTACGTGTTAGTTCTCAGGCCTCCTTGGTCCGGTGTATCCCCAACAATCGCTCCATATGATATCGTTTCCAAAACACTGCAATCCACACGACCGCTACGGCAGCGGTAACCAAAAGGAAGGGTCCTTCTGATTTGGTGCCCTCTTGTTGCAATAAAATTCGAGCAGAATTCATGGGTTGTTTTAGTTCTACCGCCTTTGTAAGCGCTGAATTGGCAGAAACGTCAAAATTATGCCTTTGCCATGGCTGCTGCTGCTGTGGTATTGAAAAGGAATTTTCAGGCCAGTATATACGTTTCAAATAATCATACATTTTTGCGGAGTCGACTTTGTGGGCGGCACCGGGTTTGATCCAACAGTGTGGGCAGTCCGTCACAGGAGGCCACATGACGGTTTGTGTTTCCGCTGTACTCATCACATCACGTCCTTGTCGCTTTTTTTGCAATCGAAGATTCATTCCATTGTGAAATTCTACCAGCCACAGAGGTAGTTCTATCCAGTGTAGTAAATTGTTGTTGGTGCCCTTGGCTTCCACGAGTCGTTTGCACCGATCGTAGGCACAGCTGTCAAAGGTTTCTACAAAATGGTCCGCACACTCTTTGCAGGTCATGAAATGATAAATGTAGTCTCGCAGTGTTTGTGCAGCCTTGATGGGAGATTCGTATGGAAAGCTATTGTCCTCGGTAGGTACGACAGCACGATTCTGTTCGACCAATCCAACTGTCATGATGTGAAACAAAGTCCAGAGACCGCACGTGTACGGTGATTCGTGCTGTTGACATCCAGTACTATAGGTCCACTGTACCGGTGGATACCGATTTAAAACTGCCATCCAATCGGCTTCACTTTTAACGTGACCACGAAAATCATCGATTAATTCTTGCAACAAGAAATGGATCCTCCAGGGTGGCAGTGTATTGGCAAGCAATTTCAAAAATGACAATAAGGGTTGTTTCTTTATGACTCGCAGTGGGTTGGCGTTGGTATTACTGTTCTCCTTATCATTGAAGAGTGTCTGGATTTTTTCCGTAAAGACATTTTCGGTCATGGATTGATAAAAGGCCAGGTACGCATCTCCATACATTTCTGCTTGGTTCCGTTTTCCAAAGGAATAGCTAACTACAGCTGATTCGGCCTGTTCTAGCTCTACTGATTGTCGTTGCTGTTGTTCTATCCGTTTATTATCGATCACAAAACCTTCTCCCAACACTTTTAAAATAGTGTAGGGATGCAAGACCTCGTCGTAACCTCCTCCTGTAAGTTGCAATTCGTGAGTATCGTGCGCCAAAAAGAGTCTCACGGTGGGATATGCCGAGACCTTTTGTGATCGACAAATGTTCTTGTAGGATTGACAGGACAGGGCAAAGAATTTGACTTTGTGTTGCATCATGTTGGTATTAGCATCCTGAATGGATTGAAAGTAGTTGGCAAATTTCTTGTACTTGGGGGCAAAATGAATGCAATGCGGACAACTGGGAGAGTAAAAGACCACCATACGATGATAATCGACATTGTCAAAAAGAAAGTCGGGACGTTCACTGGCATCGTTAGTGCTGGAAGCATTAACATACTCGATAATGGGATGGACATCATAGTCTTCTTCTTCTTCTCCATCTTGGTTGCTGCTGCCGTCTTTGGAAACATAGAGAAACTCGGGACCAAGCTTGAGCTGTGGGTTGGCTCTTCGAATGGTTTCATAAGGCGACAAGTCCCGGCCTTGAGTGATTGTTGTCGACGTTAAGAGCAGAATGAAGAGTAGCGTAGTATGTGCATGGTTATACTGGTAATATGAAATGCCTTTCGTCATTATTTGTACTCGAGGATCGAGTAGACTAGTGAAGAATAAAAGGTTTAAAAGGAGACATACAATGAGGTTGTTCGTTCATCAGCTTCGAATTATTTCAAAACAAAACAAAAAATGCTGTGGCAACGAGCGTCTCAACATTAGGGTTAGTGTGCATTGAAAGGATTTCCAGGTTGTACTCTATCTACTACGCTAGCTACAGTAGCTTGTAGTTGTACTCGTAGTACTGGAGTAGACCTACAAGTAGCTTCAAAACTGATTCCACTCATCACATACAATTTTGAGACTTCTCCGGGTGCAAACATAAACGTAATCAAGCTGAGGTGTAGTGTATGTAGTAAACCCACACAAAAATGCAAAATTGAAGGCATCTCTATACTCTAGCGCAGGGCCTATTCGACCCAGTACCTCCCACGGCGTCAACGCCATAATAAAGTGTTGACGGGCCCAACCCCCCGCTCGGTCACTCAAAAGTTCCAGTGTTTTCCAAATCTTGAACACCATCGACCATTCTTCTTGACGCCGATGCAATGGCAGAATTAGTTTCTTCCTGTGTCTTTGTCAATCGCTCCTCTAACAGAGCCTTCTTGACGAGCTGTAGCCGTTCCATAGCATTCATCGACTGTAGGGCTGTTTGAAGAATATCCATTTTAAATGTTTCATTTGCAACCGCCAATGCCGCCCAGCCAATGGCTTGCTGTTCTTGTGCGATTGACTGATTCACGATAAAGTCGTTGGTACTACTGCCCGAAACAGTGACGTTGAGTGCTGCCTCGTACAGTCTGTCAAATTGTGATCTCTTACCCAACGCGTCCACGGTGGTTTGAATTGTCTCCAACAACTGCTGAATACCGTCGTCGTTGCCATTGGTACTGTTGTTCCTATCAGCAGCAACATCAATAGCATGGTCCGTAATTTCTCGACAGTATCCCATCGTGATGGGTTTCCAGGCTGTCAATTCATCCAGAACGGCTCGTCCCACAGCTTCCAGCGCTACCTGTAAGGTGATTTCCCCCCGAAAACCGGCATCGACCTGAAAATCTGTAATTTGGATCAATACGACCGTCGATGTGGGACCATCGTCGTTCATTAACATCATACCCAGAATCATATGATGAGAATCCATAACATCTTGAAAGAGATCTAAGAAACGACCGTGCTTGAGAGTGATAGTAACAGATTGACCCGGCACCAAGGCTTCTTCCATCCGAAAGGGAAGTAGCAGCAGTAACACCTTGTTATCATCATTAGCAGTTTCATCGTCACCTTCAGCAGCAAAATCCTGTCTCCATTCTGCCAACCCAAATAAACGCGATGATGATGATAGCATTGTCATCATGCGGGATTTAGCGTTCTTAGGTACATTCGATGGAAGGGTAAAGCCTTGACATCCTGAGCACTTCCACAACAGCAGCAGCAGCTGCTGTTGCACCGATGTCACTACCAATACCAGCAGAGGAAAAGCAAGGTTGCCGATCTGAATTTTCATATTTCTTTGTTTGTTGTTCTGCCGTTACACTTGAAAAATACTAACACTAAACACTAATAACTTGCAGTACTAGATTGGTAACTGGTAACCACGCGCTGTTTTCAGTTTTCAGTCCTTCTTCATCAGTCGAGTCTAGCTGTCGCTCCTTTTACTTCGTCGCTCGGAAAGACTACCTATTCTTGTCGTAGCTACTACTAACTAGAATAATTAAACTTTCGTTATTCCCTGTAGTAGTCTAGATGAAAGAATAATAATTAATGCGGCTCGATTTTGATTTACGAGCGTATCTAATACGAGACTAGTACTGTAGTACCGTACAGTAGTACCGTACAGTAGTACCAGGTACTAGCTAGGTTTTATGGAGTACAGCATGGACGCGAATTTTCTTCTCGGTCGTTACGGTGGAAGAGGAATAAAATGGCGGGACTAACTCGGTCATGAAAAAATAGATTTCCGAGTCTTTGATTTTTCTCATCACTCAAGAGTATTAGTATTTATTTGCTCTACAAGTAGTACATCTATTAAATCAATTTTTATGATTTTATTCAGTCTACTTCATTGTCTGTAATAATTTTTGAAAACGTTCATTTTGTGGTGCAAAGAATCGCTCCATGTATTGCAACAGTTCCGCGTTCATTTTTGGTTGGTACTCGCGTGTATTCTGTGGCGAAGCATCCGTCAGTTCGAAACCCGAAGAGATCACCCCGACGTGATCAAACACCCGTTGCATAGTATCATGGACCCGATCAGATGCTAAATCGGATTCCAATTCCAATACCAGGAACTGATCTTTATCAAAAGCCGCCAACCATGGTAGTAGATTCAGCGCGTACAATCCACGCGCCAATAGTCCGTAAGAACCAGTGTTGAGGGGAACATGATTCTCCAAATACAAATTCCAGGCGCTGTCTTCAGCATCCGTATTAATGAACGAGTCAAATACCACCTTGTCGAAATTGCCAGTATCAATATCCCAATAAGGAACCAATCCACAGGCTTTCATGTCTCGTAATTCCTGTTTGACAACTTCTTCGAATGATTTTGATCTCCACTCCTTTCCTCGCGTCTTTATTTGCGCCGGTGTTCCGTGTGGTGATGTCACCATGGCATAGTGCGATTCGGCTCGTTGAATGGGATCGCGTGTCATGACGAGGAACTGGACCCGCCAATCAAATACTTGTTTCAAGCGAGGAATGACGCGACGGCTGTCCAACAGATACGATGGAGTAGAATCACCCGTACAACAACTGGGACGCAGGCGTAATGCTTCTTCCTCGTAGAACAAAAAGCAGTGTTGTCGAAGTTGTTTCGTAGTAAATGTCTTGTTCGGTTCCAGCTCTTCCTTCCAACGCCAATCCAGACAGTGAGTTTCGCGTCGCTTGGGTCGGACAATTAATGGATGCTGCATCATATACTCGTACAGCGATGTCGTACCCGCCTTTTGAGCTCCCAGAATCAAAAAGGATGGTGTTGGACGGCTTCCCTGGTCTACCAAACGATCCACAGACCTACGCGTTTGCAGCAATCGTTCGCCAGGATTTAACAATATTCGATTTTTGACGGGTTCGTCCTGGTAATCCAAAATCAAGTGAACCCGATAATCGGAACTGCAATTGCTCACGGCGTGTCGACATTGGTTGTTCATTTCAAATAGGTGTCCGGGTGTGCAATCAATACGTTCCAATTGCTCATCTGTCTTCCCAACGCGGAACATGATCTCGTTGGGATGTTCCGCAATGATGGGAACGTGTACCCGGTGGGTCTGGTGGACCCAGGCTCCACTGTCGTGATGCAAGGGAATGGTCTGACCGGGCGGTAGACTTGCCAACAAGAGGCGGATCACACGATCGGGAGTAACTTGCAGCACGTCCAACACGGGTTGTACCGCGTCTCGAATATCGGATCTCAAGTGCCACCAAGGCATTTCAAAATGTTTCTGCAAGAAATCATCAGCAAAGATTAAGACAATTTTGCCAATTCCCCAAGCATCGTGAGAAGGACGTACAATGTTGACGTTGTGAATGCTGGCATTGATGGGATCCCATAGATTCGTCGTCGATTTTATCTGGTTTGGTGTATTTTTTTTTGTGGCCAAATGTTTTGATGATGTCTTTTGCTTATTGTCTGTGTTGCTGTTCTTGCTGCTTGTGGTTGCGGTGGTTGGTTTCGGGGTTGCTGTAGACTTTGGTCTACTGTCGGGAGATGTTTTGATCGATGGAGGAGGTGTGTGTTCGGATATCCGATATCCCTCACGGACAAGTTCTTGCAATTTTGTGACATCAATTTGACCACGACTAGTCCATGTTATGATGTCTGGATAAGATTGTGCTTCGTTGCCATCCTGTGCAGGATCTACGTTCGTGACATCATCATCACTAGTATTGCCTTTATCCAGCATCTTTTTCTCTTCCTGGTTTTCCTTCTCCTTTGAAGGCATGAAAATATCGACAGTAGGCCGAGTTTTCATGGTCAAGGGGATTTCCGAGTGACTGGAAGGTTTGGCACATACCATGGAAACCAATAAGGATCGAGCTTCCTCATGTTGTCGAGCAATTTCTTCTACTGGAGTTGACATGGTCTAGGTTGGAAAATGCAGGATGGAGGAAGGCAAAGGGAGCTACCAAAAAGCTGAGGAAGAATTTATCCTTGGAAAGACGTTTGAATTTTGGAGTTTACTATTCGAATAGAAGCCTCTTTGCAAAACTATACCTATGTCTGGAATTTGTATGAAGTAAGTTTGGTTGTTGATGGAAGATGATAACTTTTTGGTAGCAGCTGAAAAACAGTGGACGCAACGGAATTTGAGAATGGGTTATGGGGCAAAGCCAAGACTTGATTGCTATTTGCTTTAAGTGCCCGGGTCGATATTAAATAATAAAGAGAACCCGAACCAAAAAGTCGAGTCACACTCAACATTCTACGGTAACGTCAATCAAATAAAAAGAAGAGTAATAATCATTGACGGCAGCTAATGGAATTCAGCAATCACGCAATCTAACAACTATCAATCCCAATCTCATCATCACGTGTCAACAAATGTAGTCAGACGAAAGAGCAGATCAATCGGTGCCAAAGGCATCATCAGTGATCTTTAGTCTTGACTGGTGAGTAATACCGTAAAAGATGTTGTTCGTGCTTCATCTAGTAAACACTAACAACGACAGGGTTCGTCTGCTCACCTTGTGTTGATTAGACATCTTATTCGGGTTTGTGTGAACGCAGCTTCTGTTCATCTGCCAACTATTTCTCGCTTTGTCTTATCATAAATAATAACATATTAGAAAATAGGAGAAAATATAAATCAACACACTGATCGAACAAACTTTAGTTAGTCTAAGCAACACCTGAACATGGCCAGCACCAACAACGAAAAATCAACATACAACGACATGGTCGAAATTTCCATGGACGAAAATGCGAAGGAACCAGAAACGCTATCCCCTTGTGGTAGTCACGCCCTTGTTACCAGTACATCAAAACATAGCTCTGCGGATACAGAACAGGCAGGTCAACATCATTCCGACGACCCTAACACGACCAACGGACAAGTCACACCAGTAGAACCCATCGATACCAACGCTACCTTTTCCAAGGAAAAACTGCAGCAGTTAGACGCCGCCGCCGCACGGCAATCATTCAAGCAAGGACATCGCGGTTTTCCATCGTCGCTGCACTCAACCGGGTCCACTAAAAAGCCGCGTTCCTTGATCGGTTCTGCATATGTTCGATCGCGTCATGCTGATGGACAAACAACCATTCGTCCGATCCATTCGTTTGCACAATTGCAGAATTCCAAAACAAAAGACCCAGCGGGTAGTCCGGAATTATTGTTCCTGGAAGACCAAGGAGAAGCGACCTGGAAAGATGTGGGACGTGCTTGTTGCTGTCATTCAAGGGAAGGATGGTTTCATATTTCCATTGTCTTGTCCATGTTGCTCTTTTTTCTTTACTTTTTCTTGGTTGGATTGGATCTGATGGGAACATCCTTTGCGGTGGCTGGAGGTTGCACGGCTGGATCTATGTTGAGCGCGGACACCAATCCTATGGCATCCCTCATGATTGGAATCATTGCCACTGCCTTGTTGCAATCTAGCTCGACCACCACGGCCATTATTGTCACTCTTGTCTCCGGTGGTTTGGATGTTCATCAGGGAATTTACATGGTCATGGGTGCGAATGTGGGCACTTCTGTACGTAATTTTCTGTTTTTCGTGTTTTCTGTTTTTGAACGTCACACTTACACAATTTGTGTTATCGTATTTTCAATTTTTTAGGTAACGGCCATGTTGGTGTCGATGGCACATATGGGCGACGGAGATGAATTGGAGCGTGCCTTTGCAGGTAGCTCGGTTCAGTACGTTTTCAAAATCCTGTGCGTAATTCCCTTATTTCCCATTGAAATAATTTTCGAGTACCTCTACCGTTTGACCAAGTTAATGCTTCCATCATCCGTGGGTGAAGGCGAATCTTGGGAAGGGCCTGTCAAGAAAATGGTCAGTCCTCTCGTCAACAAAATTATCATCGCGAACAAACAGCTTATTGACGATATCTCCGCCGGAACAGTTGAATCCTGCTCTTCTGAGGGCATTTATCCCGTCACTTGCCTAGAAGGTGAAGAGACTTACGAGTCTTGCAATTCTGGTCTTAACGGGACATCGATAGGCGTCATTGCCTGCGATGAAGACGGTGGAAATTGCCCCCTCTTTTTCCAAGATGGCGCGTCCAAAGACGACGATATGGTTTCTGGATGGGTTTGCATGGTCTTGGGATTGACTATCTTGATCGTGTGTTTGCTTGGTCTGGTTGCGGTCCTACGAAAGATGCTCGCTGGGGCTAGTACGCAGATTATTTACAAGGCGACCAACATTAACCCCTACCTAGCCATGATAATTGGCTGTGGTATTACAATCCTTGTTCAAAGCTCAAGTATCACAACATCCACCCTTGTGCCTCTCGCTGGTGTTGGCGTATTGTCCCTGGAGAATATGTATCCTTTGGTCCTTGGAGCAGACGTTGGCACGACGTTCACTGCTTTGATGGCGGCTCTTGTATCGAGCAAAGTGGAATCACTCCAGATTGCCCTTGTTCACCTGTTTTTCAACATCACGGGCATTCTCATGTGGTATCCTATTCCCTTTATGAGGAATATACCATTACGCACTGCGACATTGATTGGAAAAATCACAAGACAATGGAGAGGATTTCCACCTGTCTTCATTCTTACAATGTTCTTTATCGTGCCCCTGCTTCTACTGAGCATAAGTTCCTGCTTTGAACAAGGAAGCGTTGGTTTTACAGCCCTTGGTAGTTTCATCGTGTTTCTCATTGTAGCTGGTGTTGCCTATTTTGCCATGTGGTGGTACTTTCGAGATGGAAAACACAAATGCGCGTCCTGCATTGAGCATCGTCAGAGAAGAGCCGCAGCTATTAAAGCCCTGGCAGACGATATGGACTACCTCAAAGTCGATACTGAGTGGTGCAAAAATGAGATTGGACGGATCAAGGACTACACCGGCGATCATCAGCACGGTAGCACCTCCCGGATTGAAGAAGGACGACCAGTTGTTACCACGGCGAGCTCTTCGGCTCGTATCGTGGATGACGGTACAATAAACGACGATGTCGATCGTGTGTCAGTCTTTGAATCTTGTCGCTCTGCGTCATGGAAGGACGTCTTGTACTCTGGCGCTGGCTCGATAAAATCGGGGCTTTGAGTCTGCCCATCGATTTTCTGTATGCACGTTTTTCCACCATAAATAATCATGATGCAGCCACTGCATACAGTACTTTGCGCTGGAGGTGAAAAAAAAAAGCCACAGCTCTGCTACGAATAATTGCAAACAAATCTTGTTAACTACAGAATTCAATGTTTACTATGCAGATCCCCTTCCCTGCTGTCAGGCTGAATTAATTATGCCGCCATTGTTTTTCCTTTTTAAGACTCCAGGTGCTCGATGCTGCCAAGGCATTGACAACTAGTCATGCGTCGTCTGAGCAACCTGATGTGATGTTCGTTGCCGTGGTTTGGTATTGTTCATGACAAAAGCCTTTTGCACCGCATCGACCACTGCTTGCTTAGTATGTTCGCCTTTGAGAATTGTGTTGCCACTGGTGCTCAAGAATCTTGTAAATTTAGCCCGTGTCATTGTTTCCAGTGATGATTGAATACCTTCCATTCCTCCCTTCTCAGGATCCACGTTGGCATTTAACCATGCCTTTGATACTACTACGGGAGCTTTGAGCAATCCTGCCATGCGCATTCGTGCCAGTGAGGGTGGATTGCAGTACGGATTGTCGATTTGATGTTGAACGCAATGTCCCGCAATCAATATATTCCCACCATGGGCTCGTTGCAGCAACAGAAGTGCTTCTGGTTCTTTGGTCGATCGCAACACGAAGCATCGGCAGTCCTTGTGAAAGAAATCATCGGGTCGTTTGTTTTTCAAAATTCTGTCAACTCGTACTTTGGGACACGATGCCAGTCGACCAGGTGCCCACCGTTGACAGGCCTTGAATTTGTCTAAGTAATATTGATCTTCACTCTGAGATCCATCATACATTCCCACAGTCGATCCCAATCGTACAATGTTCTCAACGACGCCCTGTTTGAGAAGGGTCTTTTCACCGGCCCCGCTCAAAATGAGAGGATCAATCAAGGTTAAACTGGTCGAACTGGTCGAATTCTCAGGATCTTTGTTACAGGAACTTTTACTAGTAGGTCCACATTTCAGAACAATCATGTTGCGATTGATTTTGTAAGAATCTTGAAAGATTGCCACACAATGAAAGATCAAACAATCGTCTCCAATGCTTTTGATTGCCTTGGTAGCGAATCGCAGCGGTTCTTGTTGCTCCGGTGGTTGTGGTTGTTTGCACGAATTCCTTTTATTGGAGGAGGTGGAGGAAAGCTTCCCGCCTACTCCTCGGAGTTGACGGGCTGCCATAGTGGTATGCTGCTACTTCTTTTCCACAACTGAAAGTTAAATTATAACGAATTATTGTTTTGATTTCAAGGCAAGCAAAAAGAATCGTCAGCAGCTAGTCTGCAAAAGTATAATTAATGATAAAGAGTGATATTTTTACCATTGCTTGCTTATTATTGGACATCTCATTTAAGAGATATTATGGCCTGAAGTCATCGCAGAATGCATCAATGCCTTTTTCATGACCGGGTTAATCTGGAACCCTAATATTAAAAATAATGAGAAAGGACAGAAGTGGTCCGTAATCCGCTTTTAGCTAATCAAAACTATGGTAAAATAATAAGTAGAGTACTCATAGTCTACTGTAGTCGTCTACTACCTACTACAGTATATAGTAGTCGTAGTTCTACGTCTTATGGAAAGAGGAAAAAAATAACTAAGAATTGAAATCTTTTCTATTCACCAGTTACATTTACGCCCCCTGGAGTCAACCAAGGACCACTTTTCGTGCGTTTCTTCTTAATTTTCTTCTTCTTCTTTCGTGACGACCCTAGCGATCCCTCCTTTTCTAGCTTGGCTTCTAATTGACGAGCTCGCTCCATGGCTTCTTCTCGTTTTGTGGCTCTGCCTCCTGTTCGCTGATCTCTAGCTGCCAAAAAATCCAGTTCTTCCTGCAGTCGCAGTGCTTCGTAGGATCGCAGGCATTCTCCTTCTTGTGCTTTCGGAACTGTCACCAGATGAGCATCTTGTCCATTCTTTGAGTAATAATGCTCTAATATAATACATGCTGCATCAGCATCAAGAGTACCATACAATTCCCACGAACCTGTTGGATTTTTGCTCTGTGCTCTGGCAGCCGCAAATTTGGACGTGTAACGTTCATCCCACAGCTTTACAGGAACATTCGGCCCTAGCTCTTTGAGAGCCATGATTGCCATTTCCTTTGCAAATTGTCGTGTCAGAATTGTTTGCTCCGCTTCTGTTCCATTTTTATGAAGAGGCAATCCAATGATGATTTGTGAGGCTCGTTCACTGCGACAAAATTGAATAATTTTTTCACAAACTTGAGCAGTGGTTAAATCACTAATTATTGAAATTGGCTTTGGTTCATATCCTACTGTGGCTGCGACTCCGGTTCGTACCAAGCCATAGTCCACCCCAATGGACTTAACCCCAAGCAATTGACAGGACTCTTGTGTAAATGCAGCTGCTGCATCAATGAATGACTGTTCCTTTTCATCTTGATGATTCATTGAATGTTGTAACTGGTTAAGGGGGAGCTTTGACAAATAGACAGAAGGTTGCACCCAGGCAAAAGTTGGCGAGCAGCAATAAAGGAATAATAATTCCAGAAGTATAATGAAACGACCAACACTCGAAGACAATGCATGTTGACTTGGTAACCGTTGCAGTCCTATTTTGAAAGTAAGGCTTTGAAACTTCTCTTTTCGCTGTTGAAAATTCATCATTGGCTCTTTTTGCTTACAAGATCTCTTCCCGACAACCTCATTATCGTAAGTGCTCACTGGTTTTATGAGCAATTGATGATACCAATCGCAACCCATTTCACAAAACGCCTCATAGGCATAGCGATAGAGTGTTTCCCAGCAACATCGACGGCCAAAATTGACTGTTGCCTCCTCGTAAGACTGAAAACCCTTAACAACTTTTCCCGTTTTGGACTCAAAAGTAATTTTTCTAGTCCTACTTAAATAATGGTTAGGCATAGTATTGGATTCCTCAGCCCATAGTGGTGCACCTGTCTGTACAGTAAATTCAATCGGCCTTGTCGTGGGCCGCCGATTAGTATCAGTTGTGCTTATACACTCCGTAGTTGCACCATCATAATCATGCTTTGTCAGAGGATACTCAAAGACATCAAAATCTTGCTCTGCGGTTGTCTCCTTGAACCATTCATTAGCATCTGGCCAATCATACACTGAGATCCTATTGATGCCAATAGAACGCAAGGTTGTGTCATTGTTCGTCATGTTGCCTATTGCCTCGTTATTCCGCAGGACTTAATTACAGCTACGGTAGCACTCTGCTGCGTAAAGAATGATGTATGTGAACTATTACTATTGTTTTTTATCTTCTATTATTGTTTTCTGAGAATGCTCCAAACTCTGAACGCAACATCATAAATCGTACCAGGGCAGTAGACTAGTAGTAGTCTACCGACTGGGAGGCGGTGGTAGCACTACTACTACTACTAGCTACTCAGTAGTAGGTACCGGTAAAGTAGTAGTACAAAAAACACAGAAGTATGTAGATTATCCTTAACCTTACACACAGCTTTTGGATTGAAGCAATCCAGTACTACCTACTCGAGCAGTAGTACTACTGATGTAGCTACACTCTAGCTAGTACTACTACTCCTCTACTACTAGCTATTAGACTACTACTGTAAAACATCAAAGCCGATTAGTCTACTGTAGTAGGTCTAGTCAAAGTTCTTGAGAAATTTTAAATACTAAAAGCCAAAATAATACTGGCGGAATAAATCTACCCTGACAGCCAACTTTAGCGCGCAATCCTAATTAGAGCGAGACAAGCGTCGTTCAGCGAACCAACTAATGCAGCAACAAAAGATGGAGTCGAGGCCTATTCTCCAGTGATTCCTCACTCAATGACATTTTGATGCACATTCCCGCACACTCCAACGTGGATGGCGGAAAGTCATCTTTCTGCTATAAAGAGTTGCAAAACAAAGCTGTACACATAAATTGGTTTTTAGAGACGAACTTTTTCTTCTACGGTATTGTTTTCGGTTCTCTAAACCAGAACTTCTCCTGTCGTCACAGACTCACTCGCATGGATGACACAATTACACAATTGCTCAAATCATCTTAGCTTTCTTGGAAGTGGCCTTGTAAAGAAGGAAACCAGCAGTAACAAGTCCAAGAAAGGGGGAGACGAAAAATTGCTCACAGGTATACCAGGCGGACAAGATAGGCACGCAGACAGCAGTAAGGAGGTGCTGGCCAAAAGCATTGAGGTTATTGGCTTTCATGTACAACTGGATGGCCCAGTTGCTCCAGTTGGAAAATCCACCGGTAGTGTAGGTTTCATTTTCACACCAAGAAAAATCAATGCCACAGAGCAAGCGCTGGGGGGCCAGGAACATATGGGTCAAATAGTGCTGGTTGAATGGAACATGGTCCATCAAAGCCACATAAGTTGAAGCTTTGATTCCGTTCACCATGATCACACCACTTCTAGTAAAGGGCGCAAACACACCAGCACGCTTGACAGACTTGATATCCGTGACGGTTTTGCTGTCATTCAGCATGTCCCCGACTTTTACAGAGTCAGCACGTACGACGTTTCCGTTGACGAAGAGCATATGACGGGGAGTCATCTCGATGGGCGCTTCAGTAGGCTTGGTCAAGTCGGACTCGGCGAAGATCTGGAGAAAGTCGGTTTCGTGAGCGCCGTCACGGTGGGCGAAGCTGTACACTTGAGAGAACTTGTCCTTGTCGACACGGACAAAGTCGCCAATTTCCAGCTCGTCCATTTGGATAATCCCCTTGCCTTGGACACCCACAGTGGTAAACTTGGAGAAGCAACCGTCGCTACTGCCGTGATTGTCGGCGTCATGATCGGGCACACCATCACAATCGTGGTCATGATCGCCAGCACAGTCATCGAGCTGACGACGAAGTCCGGGGGGAGATGACGAAGCGGTAGCCGATGTGACAGCGAAGAAGGAAAGCGCGGTAAAGAGCTGGAGCTTCATGTCGAGAGGAATTCTTGTGCGGGACGAAACCGCGGGCAAATATGAGAACTGTGTAAGGATATTGAAAAAGCGCTCAACAAAAATTTACTCGAGCCCAAATTACCTTTTTCTTTTTTATGAGTTGAGAATTTGTTTGCTAAATTCAAATAAATTGAAAGATTGTGATCTTTTGTAATTGCAAAAGTTTGATTAAAAAGTTGGGCTTCGAAAGCTTTGCTTCACGCATATCCTTCGCCAAAGAAAAGCCTCCGCTCAGCTAGCAAACGACTGAGAATAGCCAGACCTATCTTCTAGATTGCTTTCCCCGCAAGAAAGGCGCCAGTTGCTTTCTGGATGCTTCTAGGTCTTTTGATATAGGGCTTCTAGGGATTGCAGGGGCGGTTTAAAGATTCTGTTGGATACAAAACAGAGTACTCCGGAGTAGTAGCTATTTGCGCAGCGTCTAAGCGGAAGGGTTAGCTGGGAAGATATCAGGGTACAAAGTTCCGGAATTTTGGAGCTCGTACCCTATAGGATAGCTCGATCTTGCTTGATGACCTGGTGAAGTTGAAAGAGCTCGTCATGCAAAAAGATTCTGATACCTCGTGATGCAATCATCTGCAAATAAATAGGATCAATGCTATCGTTTCACTTCTCCAAACTGCGAGAATTCGAGAAACTCTTTCTACGTGGTACTATCAATCCTTAGTTTTGCCACTTTAAAATAGCTTGTAAGTCAAGTTTGAAGTAGAACTTTGGCATCTTGGAGAGTAAGATCATCAGAAGTATGCATCCTCACACTGAATGAGCCCAAAGCGCTTATCTAGAACCTGCGCTCATTATTGTCTCGCGTATAAATGCATCAATCACAGTGATGAAGAGCTTTGACCGGTGCATGCCTGTCATCTATGTGTCAATTCCGTGGTGAGAAAATTCCAGCAGGCGCTTAAAATTCAGACGAGAAAACATCATTAGGTAGAAAATGTGTGAGATTGTGCTTCAGCAGCACATGTTTCTGTAGTGAAATGTGACTGTAGAGCCAGACTAAAGTGATGTAGCAAACATGGATAATTATTATAGCACGTACCATCTTTGGTCGAAGACGCAGAATTTGTGACATAGCGTTATGTAGTATCTTCAACATATTGTGTAACAGCAGCCACCGCAGCAAGAACGATTGTGTGAAAGAAAACATCGAAACGCTATTTTCAATGTGCACCCGCACAAGCAAAAGCTCTAAAAGTAGAGGCACTGCATGCAAAAGCGAGAGATATCATTGCTAATAATAGCTGCAACTATTAGCTAGTACTGTACCTGGTAGCTAGACGCCAGGTACCTGGTACCAATCGAGCAGGCTTTAAATGTCACATATTTCCCCGTTGGATCTGTTTTAAATAAACCGCGGAAAATTGACGCCGGAAAATTACTCGTATGTTGAAGGCCTGGCAATAATCAGGATCTCAAGAATTCTGCCGGCGCAGCGTGCCGCCGGCACTTCTCGCCGGACAATAATATTTTTATTTTTCTTGTTTTTCCTTTGTTCGCAAGTGAACGGTACCATACTACTAGTGGGACTAGAGAATACTAGACTAGTAGAATAGTACTAGCAGTAGGCAATAATAGCATAAAAAATTGGTTAGATCCGTTGGTACCTGGTTGTACTGCTGTTAGTAACTGCTAGTGTATGTTCCCAATATAAAACCAATGCTGCATTGCAAGTGTTCCTAGGCGCGTGCCTTCACGAGCCTCTAACTGGTATCTAGACTATCTGGTACCACTACTAAGAGTGGTAGTAGTTCAAAAAATAATAAATAATGAAGCATAGTGGAGTGTCTTTGCTGTCTGCTTCTACAGTAGTAGTCTCGTAGGTCTAGTAGTAGGAAATAACAGTCACTAGACTACTACCGTAGACTAGGTAGTAGTACTACTAGGTACCTGGTACCTGGTACCTAGCAGCCGATGAGAACCCGACAAGAGTACCTGGTTCTATTAGTAGTAGACTACTAGTATTACTACTACTACCAGGTATGGTACAACCTGGAAATGTCGCGGGCGGTGTGTGTCTGTTCCCACCAGCCAGGAGTTTCTATTGTTACTACCAGTACGTACAGTAAGACGTACCAGGTACTAGTACCAGGTACCTGGTACTACCTGCTACCACTACCGTACTACGTACTTCTACTAGAACTATGTTCCTGGTACCAGGTACCTGGTAATACCAATACTGCTCCTTGCTATGGTAGTGGTACCTAGTACGGTAATCGTGATAATCAAATAATGTCACTACTACTGGTAGCTTGTTGTAGTAACTAAAAAATCCAAAAATGGTTGTGCAGTACCAGTACCTGGTACCACTACCTAGTATTGCCCAGGGTGGCCGTGACAGTCATAGCCAGCTTCTTTATATAATTTGTTCCCGTTTCTTAATTAATGCATTGATAAAGTCTTCTTGAAAATATATTTATGACTGCTTAAATTATTTAAATGATGACTGACGTACCTGAAATTTCTCCCCTTGTGACGTGGGCAAAGAATCTCATTGCAGTTGAACATCATTCACTATTCATATCAACAGTACTAATACTTTCACCTTTACTAGGTAGTATTACTAGGTTGACAAGTGTTCAGGTGCTGTTGTCAAGCTCGGGGCTTAAGTATTGCCCCTCGTGATTGCCTGTGACAAGGAAGCTTTGGCATTAGGTCCGGCGAAGAGCGCCGATCTACAGTACGTACTCAAGCACCAGTACACATGCATTTTACTGTACGTACCTGGTACCTGGTAGTAATAATTTCTCAACTTGCCTTGAACCTTCTCCAACTTCTTCTTCTTCTTCCCCGTCACACTCTACGCACACTGAGATCGTTCATAAATTTAATTAACTTATCAAAACACAAGATCACTAGTTTACTTGGTTGCTTGTTCATCTTAATCGATATCGCTATTACATTACCATAATGATGCTATTGCAAAACCTTCAAGAAGCACAAAGCCTCAATACGGCAGGCGCCAGTATGCTGGCTAAAAACAACCGCAAAGGTGCGGTAAGAGCCTTCAAAACTGCTGTTCAGATCATGGAATCTGTTTCCATGAGCCCTGAAGCAGACGGAAAGATCCGATCCAATCAAGAGCAGCCTTGCGGAGCCATGGGAAGTATGCCCTCGCTGGATGACTCATTCTATGTTTACAACCAACCACTGCTTTTCCACGTTCTGCCCCAAGCCATTGACATGGGATTCTACAATGGAATCATCATGTTTAACTTGGCACTGGTATTTCATCAAGAAGCCGTCTTTAGAGGAGATTTTGCCAAGTTCCAAAAGGCCAAGAACCTGTATCAGCTCTGCATCAACCTCATGACAGGCGATAAGACAGCTGCCTCGGGCGCTGTCATCCTGGCTGCCATGAACAACAGTGTTCATGCTTCTCTCAGGCTTGGTGCCTACGACGATTTCCGATCAGGCATTGAGAACCTTACGGAGCAGGCAGCTGCAGTTTCAACTCAAAAGTCAACGGCTCCTACTCCCTTCGAGCGAATGCACCTTGAAGAGTTCTACCTGAACATAACGCTTGCAAGCGAACCAACTACTGCGCCTGTGGCATAGTGAAAAGGAAAGCACGCCGCGCCTGCGGCATCGTTCTCCTCTCTTGCTGGCTTGGATAAACCTTGCCTTCCTCTGTGGTATAGTTTTCTGTTCAAAAATGATACGAGCAAGACCTCAAGGAGACCTGTATTTCCTATTCTACATTCACACTACTTGTAAATGAAGGCAAATGACATGCTTGAATGCATGATTGCACCCTCCGGACAGACATCAACAAGATTGCGCCGACAAGTACATACGTTTCCGCTAATAATAATCTGTGCAATAGAAGCCACTTTAACTCGCCACAAAAATGCTACTTTTAAAAGTCTCGCTTACTCGCTACTCTAGTACCCTAGTAGAGCTTTGAAGCCTGCTTTGAAGAGAGTCGCTTGTTCCATGCAGCAGAGCATTGCTCATCCATATCGGTGTTGTGATATTAGTTTCCTACTACTAGTACTGGAGTAGTAGTACTCTAGTAACTGTACAACTAGCTACTCCGAGTAGCTACTGTAGTAGTAGCAGCAGTTAGCTACTAGAGAGTAGGACCAGTTCTGTAGATTCTAGTAGTAGACTAGTAGGACGGAGTATTGGTACCTGGTACCCAGTTCTCGAGTCCGAGTCTTACCAGTAGGTACTACTACAGTAGTACTACCATAATAGTAGACTAGCTGCTAGCACTCTAGTACTGTGTACCTGCCACTCACTAATTAATAGTAGCGCTAGTCTACTCCACTAGATTACAAGCCATCCAACCAAAATCGTCCTCACAAATGCTTCGCTTTGTCCATTTAGTTGAATTTAATTGAGTGGACGTTCGACCTTCAACTTTTGACACCAATGTCTTGAAACCAGACAGATGAGAATTCGTGTCTTTGGTTGGCAACTGAATGAAAAAGTTCATCCTTCGGATTTTTTGCACAATCCTGTGAAGTACGTGTGAGCTCTTCTATTGGTGGGTAGCTTATCTGGTGGATACAGGTCGGTCAACCCTTCGACAGCTATCACCAGCAAAGGGGGCAAGAAAAGTCTGCTATTCGTCGAGCAAGGGGAGCTCAAAGCCATCCTACTAATGAGATTATTATTTTGGCTACTACTAGTCTAGTGGAATAGGCAACAAATAAGCTCTGAGCCAATTGATGATGCTCGCGATGCCCATCATCCGATTGAGCCCTACGCACCACCATAGAGCTTCTTACAATCTCAAACACGAAGCACACTAAATAATAATAATATTTTTTCTTGAGCAGAGTTTGCCTCGCTTGCGCAGTCTTGATGAGACTGGTTTGAAGTTGATTTATTTCGCCGCCAAATAGTACGTACAGTAGTATTCGACTGTTCTTGCAATGACTGGCTCAATGTTATCGGTTCTCCTCAACCCTAAAAACGATCATTTCAGGTTTCAGGGTCTTGCTGCCCCCTGGCTTTTCGAATCTTTCAATATTCTGCAGCTTGGAGTACTACGGTGTAGGCACCCCATGCTCACCTTGTACTGCACTTGCTGTGAGTCTCCACTACGAGGTAACAACCATGAACGAAGCCCGGGGTGTAATTGATGGATGTGTCGACAGTGCCTGTCCTCAGTTTGTTCAAAATGGATGTGGTTGTGATGCAGCATGTGGCCAGGTCGCCAACTGTCTCGAGGCAGTAAATCCTTTCCTCGAATGGTTTGCGGATGTTATTTGGGTCTTTGGATCTCCTCTGGCATTTCCCTTCATATTTTGTTTCGATCCCGAGACGACAGATTCGGGAGGTTGGCGTATCAGCATGCTACAAGCTCCCTTGCGGCGGCCTCTTTCCTGCTGTGGAGCCATGACTTGCTGCCCCTGTGGCCAGTGGTATTTGAGACGCGAAGCGCTGGGAGGAGATATGACCAAATACAAATTATGGCAGGGTTATCACGATGGACCTCAGTGCATGGCCAGGCGCTGCCCTGGTGCTCCAATTACAATCCAGTCTGGTACATATGGAGAGCAAAATTGTCCGGAAGCCTTTCTTTGCCTGGAAGTCTGGTGTGCTGCGGGAGTTTGGTCTATCTGTTGCGCCTTTGACGTGACCCGGCGCATGATGAGGGAAGAACGTGGCCTTGGAAAAGATCCGACGGAAATTCGGCAAGAAAAATGTGTCAGCTTCTTTGGTCAGCTGGCTCACCAGTGCTGTATGATGGCATGCTGTCTTGGCATCTGCAGTTGCTGTGTAGGAACCATCGCCCAAGACAGCGAAGGTGCTCAAGAATGCAGTGGAGAGACTGGCCGGGCTAGTCGGGCCTGCTGTAGCATTGTCAGGACTTGTTGGCGAGGTATTTATTCCGTCAAGGTGAGTTTCATGCAAGAACACATGCTTCGTCTGTTTAGAAGTGTTGTGTATTTATTTTCCCATTCAATTTTTTCTCTGTACCTGTTAGGTTATTGCCATTGGTTGCATGAGCGCTCAGATGATTGAAGAAATTGATAATGGACCCGCCCCGGGTCCTGCTGCCCCGAAAACGAATGTCATGGAAGAACGTTGAACGGTACACTTGCTGATAACAAAATCTTATAGAAGTAAATATTGCTTACAAATTTGCATTATTCCTTGCCGGCTATTACTTTGAAACCGTATTGCTTTAGCTTAATCGACTGACTGATGGTAAGTCGTCTAGAAGTGCTTGCGCCCTACTTCGATCACCCTTGCGACAGTAAAGGTGAGCCAGATTGCATGAGATAGCATACAGCAAGACTTTGCAGTCTTCTGAATAATCAACAATACTTTGCACTAGCCGCAAACAGTGCTCATACAAGCGAAGGGATTGGCTAAAAGCAAATGTGGAAGGATTCACAGCAATACGGCCAATTGCAGCTGCTGTCAGTTTAGGGCTCGGTGTCAAGCCCAACCCAAAGCTAGAGTCAGAGGATGAACGCATGGCACTGCAGATCGATGCTGCAGAAGGACTTCTCGACAAATGCTGATTGCTAGCGCCGCCGCCACTGCTGCAATTGCTTATGGCCCCGAAGCTGCTGGTGCTGATGTTTTCCACCAAAGGCGAACGTTGGGCCTTTGCTGAGACCACGTGTTGCTTATGGTACATTAGAGCGATGTTATAGATTATCTGCCATTATGTATGATGAGCGTTAGAAATGTCATTCTCGCAAAAGAGTACCAAGACATCTCAACAACAAACTCACCACAATTGTATAAAATATGACTAGTTCTGTTGGGCACTGTGAATCACAGCCTGGAAGAGATTCCTCAACAGGTACAACTAACATCAGCGCTTGGTTAAAAATAACGTATTGGTCGTCCCTGAGCTCTGGGATTTCTGTCATATTTTTCGGTTCATCGAGTCTAAGTTTAGCATGTATTTGATAGTTGATGTTTGTTGGTACTAGTAGTTTTGAAGAAAAAGAATCAATGGAACCTCCCCTTTTCACCGTAGTTGTAGGGGCTTGCCGAGAAGTCTTATGTAAAAATGAGGAGGGGGGCGTAGATGGAGTATTTTTGGCGCCACCAATTTCTGATGGGGTTTCGTCTAAAGTGTTGGTGTTGCTGCTGTTTCCCCTGCTGCTGCTCCTGTCGCTTGGATTATTTCTGGGGGAGACACTCGATGCTGAACCGGAATACGATGTTTCCCTTGAAGATTCTACCAAATCGGACATCCGCCGTTCAACGATAATCAGCGCTTTCCGTAGCGTTTTTACGGCCTCTTTCTCTCCACCTTGTGCCAGCAGCGCCGCACCAGTGTTGTTGAGCTCGCTCACCTGAGGGATAGAGGACATGGTTTCTGCAAACTATTGCAACTACTCGATACTCGATCTTTTAACTATGGTGCACGTGTTATGTTTTATTCTGCATTACAATGATGTTTCACTCTTGGTCAGTGTATAGAATCGCGAAGCGCTCAGTGATGCCGAGTTCGTTCCCAAGCAAAAAGCGAGTATCAAGAACTGCTTTGGTATTTAGAGTTCTACTGCATGACACTTACTACCTGGTGGACTACGGTACCGGTACCTAGTAGAGTAGTACCTGGTATCAAAGGAGGTAAATATCCAGTTCAGAATAGAAAAAGTGTAATTAAAGCACTCAACCCCACCCCGTCTGGGAGAATTCGGAAGAATTCGCAAATAATTTGGTTGACACCGAGCTTTAAAGAATATCAGAAGACTGCTTCTACTCTAGTACCTGGTAGTCTACTGATAGTAAAAGTAGTATCTATTACTACTACTAGCTACCTAGTAGATACCTGTTACTGTACCTTGTAATAGTACCAGTACCAGTAGACGAAACATGACACGGAAACCAAGTGCGTAATCAAGGTTTCTAATACCGGTACTGGTAAGCATGTTCAGGAACTTGTACTCATGAACTACCAGGTACCTGGTATTACTTAGTAATTACCAGTAAGACAGGGAAAAGAAGAAAAAATAATACAGTCAGTACCAGTATTAACAAATGTCTTATGCTTAGGTAGCCAACGCACGTTTTAGATGGCGAAGATGCGCGAACGATAATGATGGGCTTGGTTTCGGCAACCAGCACTACCATTATTAGTGTACCTGATACTAGCTAGTACCTGGTAGTAGGTACCAGAGCGAGTAGCTACTCTAGAGGTACTGTACCTAGTAGTAATGCTATTACTCTTGACTACCTGGTACTACAATAGTAGTAGTACTAGCACTCTACAGTAGTAGTACTGTAGCTAATAGTGATGGACGAGGACATTAGTTCGCTACTGGTACCAGTATTAGCTGATGTACCAGGTAGCAAACTACTACTCTACCAGGTACTACAGTAGCTAGACCTACTCGAGTCTTAGTAGAAAGGGCTTAACTTAATTTTTCAATGGCACCTCATGTCTGGTCTCACACAGCACCAATCAAACCCAACGACGAACAACTGTGCACCATTGCTTCACATTGGCTGCCAACAGTTATTGATTATGGCCAACCACTCCTCAAGTGGGTGGCCTACACAATTTATTTATCTCTTGTGCCACAACATAGTTTACTCTTTTTAGAGTAGAGTGGAAGAAGAATACAGCCAGCAAAATCTGTGTTTTTCTGCATTGCAGATCAAATAATAAGGCTATTTCAGCAAGTTTTTCTCTTTTTTTTTTTCCAATTAGACTATCGCTTTGTCCAAATGATGAATCGCGTGCCCAAAATCTTGAAAAACTCTAGCCCCACCACGAACATGCACACTGCAAACATGCAATACCACCACTTGTATGGTGCAATGAGCTCGCCATCTTCGAATTTTGCCCAACCAAAGACAAACAAAATAACCTCTCCCGGGAGACCGTTGGTGATAACATCAATGATAGACTCTGCCACAATAGATATACCAGAAACCATGTAAATTGCATTGCTGATCACTTCTTTAATTTCTTGCAGCGTTCCGCCGGGCAGAGTAGCATTCAAGAGACACAGTACCATTTCTGCTTGTTGCTCTTCTGTCAAGAGTCCAAAATTAGCAATTGCAGAAGTATCATTGCCTCCGTTGCCAACCAAAGTGGGAGATAATATGGAAGCTGCCGCATCAATAATGATGTTGGAAATGGCGTTCTCGCCAGCACCTGAACCCAGACACTTTGCGACGTTGTCGCTGCCATCTTCGAAAGCCGCCGCTGCTGCGTCAAACTCATCCCCACAGGGTGGAGACTGTAAAATACCAAAGACAAAGCAGCTCATAAAGTTTCGCGCAACGGGCTCAACGAAGCAATTATTGTCCATTCCACAGTCAATCATATTCGCTGTCGTACCAAGTATGGATGAGTTCCAGTTTTGATTTAGCGATGGACTGGCAGCAAGTACAAGGTTCATAATGGTAGATGCCTGACCGGCACGGCTCCCTGGAGACCTATCGGTTCCTCGTGGAGTAAGGAACATGTTGGTAGCATTGCCACCTAGCTCACCGAAGATTGTTGCATTTGCTGAGCCTCCCTCAACTGTGTTAGGATCAAACAGAAGGTACCGATTGTCACCAAGCTCATTGGAACACATGCCTTGGATCACATAACGCAAGAGATCAGCATGATTGGCCCATTTCCACCCATCTGGCATTGCATTCAGAGTGATGAGGAAGCCCATGAACAAGACAGAGAGAATAGTCGTGAGCCCAGCTAAACCGTTTGCGGCTTCTTCGTTGGGTGTCACAATGGCATAGACTTCCCCTGTCTCCGACAAAATCAGGAAAGGAGTGAGTACCATATCAAAGTTTCAACATGCGCCAACTACAAAATTTCACTTACCGATGGAGGTGAAGGCCCAGTTTACAAAGAATAAAATAACCAGGAAGTACGCTGGGCGGTTGCCACCACGCTGAAAGCCAACAATAAAATAAAATCCGACAAACATGAGAATAGCGTTAACGATATGAAAGGGAATGTCGGCAAGTAGGGAAGCAATTGAATAGGACCAGCGAGAGTACAACCCGGAGGTTGCCTCCCGATAAAGAACAGCTCTGTCGGCAATCAAAGGCACTACGGATGCCTGCATAGGTACCACCAAGACGAAGGTCAAGAAGAATGTAGACCCAATTGAGAGAACAGCACCCTCGATTGTCGACTTATCTGCTCCAAAGAGGATACCAAAATAGATGGAGAGCAGGAGAGACGCACATAGCCTCGTCACAGAATACGCGGGATTCCGCCATTGCGTAATGACCATCCGCCTTGTCAAAATATGAATCTCCCGAAAGAAGCTTCGACGCTTCGCAACTTCAGCTTTTGTCCTCTCCATTGTCTCGATTGCAGCTTGTTTTTCGGGTTCGGGTAAGCTTGCTTCCTCATTCAGCATTTCCATCAGGCTAAGATGTTCCTTAGACTTTCGAAAGGCAGTTTCAGCCTTGTCTGGCTCTACCGTTGCTACAGCCGAAATGACATAGTCGGCGGGGTTACAATTAGCGGAGATGCGTGTCCCGGATAGACCTGCGAAGTATTCCGTCACTTGTTGCGATTTACTTCCTATTTCGCCCATGTACGCCACCTATGTGATAGGACAAAGGAACAGTTAGGCACAAGGACGGTCCAATTGTGGCATCAAAAACAACATAAACTTACCTTGCCCCCCCGTGTCAGTAAAAGAAGGTCATCGAAAGACTCCCAGATTACTTTAGGCAAAAACAGATGGCAAAGAGGATTAGCTCAATGTCCCTAGTATTGAATGGTGGCACTTGATACAATGAACACTTACGCATTGAGGGCTGGTGGATTGTAGCAACAGTAATAAGATTCATTTCCGTTGTTGAGCGCCGGATGGCTTCCATGACAAGATTAGCGGCAGTTGTTCCAAGTCCAGTCGTTGGTTCCTGAGCAGCCAAAACAGAAGGCAAATATGGAAGGTGAGAAAATTGAATAGTTTTTTATTGACACTGCGAAGGTCGAGAACGTACATCCAAGAACAAAATCTTGGGCAGCATCACCAGCTGAACGGCAATAGTCAGCCTCTTTCGGACGTGCTTGGGAATTCCTTCACCGTCCTTTTCAACTCCGACAACAACATCGACCCAATCTTCCAACTTCATGAGCTCCAAAATTTTGTTGATGAGAGTAATTCGATTCATTGAAGCAGGAAGTCGACAACTGGCGGTGAACTTAAGAGTTTCAAGTACTGTCAGATAGGGGTTCAGAATATCATTTTGCTCTGCATACCCACTCAAAAGCTGCCAAATCTGCTGATCCTTTGGGAGTCCACTAAAAGTAAGACACCCTGTAATGCGCCCACCTGTCTTGTAGCCAGCAATGACATCGAGCAAAGTCGTCTTTCCGGCTCCACTAAATAGTAAAGAATGAAGAATGAGAAAATATTCAAAACCTCATTTAAACCAGAGCTTTTCCAAGTTGCATACTCAAATAGTTGTCCTACCTGGTCCCCATGAGCGCAGTTGCCCGGCCTGCTCGGAAGGTTGCTGATACTTTGTCTAAAAGCTGCAGTTCAGACTGCTCCTTCGTGGTTGCCAATTTGTCATTACCTTTCTTTTCGCCAAGCAGCAGGGGGCCAAAAATAGAGCTAACGCTACAGCTTTTGGGCCGGGCTTGTGTTTTCAAAGGCACCAGATAGCAAAGATCTGTCACAGTGAGACTGGAAGGCCACTTCGGCGGTTCGGCGGCATCGCCTGTCCCAGTGTCTGGCAAAAAACTCAAGGAGGTACTTGTTCTCTGCGCTCGGCGAAGTTGGCTGAATAAAATTCGGCGGCTTCGTTCCATGAGGATCATGCCCAAAAGATCGAAGACAAAGGCAAGAACAAGCAACATGGACAAGTCAAAAAATTTGATGGTTGTAAGGTTGTCTGTCCAGAGAACACGGGGGATTTGTAGGGTGTTGAGCCAGCTTTCGCCCGGAACAGTTTTGCTTGAGGTGTCCAAGGAATCGCCGTTCGAAAGTGTAATACCATCAAGCTCACGACCGACGTATTCGTTGATGGCCAGAGCTTCAAAACCGTATGCCGGCGGAGAGAGCCAAGACAACCACCTAAAAATAGGAGGAATTTGCTGGAACTTGGGCATGAAACAAGAAAGCGTTGAAAAGATAAGTGTTGCTATGGAGACGATCGACTTTGCCACCACTTGCGTGCGAGAAATAGCACAAAAGAGCCTGCCCAAAGCCAGACCACAAAATTCCATCCCAATAAGAACTGAAAGGAAAATGAAATAGAATGGTTAGCATCGCACACACATATGAATAGTTCAAATTTTCCACAAGAAAAGAAAATTCTGAACAAATGTCCAGCATTTACCTGCAATGTAGAAAATGACCCGCTCCGCCTTCGGGTTCAGGTCGACCCACCAATAGGAAACCACTGCAATCAATATGGCTTCTAAAATACTGAGGGGCAACTCGTAGAGAACCTGACAAAAATAGTAGACGTGACTTGAGTAAAATTCAGAGGACTGGCGCTTGAAATAGGTAATTCTCTCTCGAATATTTTGAGGGACGGTGACACCTGTACTTAATAGCAACACCAAAAAAAGGTTTTGAAACATGAACGCTGTCCTTGCCAGTGATGAAGGGATATCTTGGGTCAAGACGGAGAAGAGGGATCCAACCACTACTCCAAAAAAGACGGCAACAAGCAACCGCAGATAGGTTGTAGGATTCCGTTTGATGAGCATATACTTGCGTCGACCAAGAATTTTGAAGTTATGCCTCATGCCTGACGCATACTTGGACTTGGGCAAGAGCTCCTCAATATTAACGAGATTCTGAGCCTTTCTGTTGTTTAACAAGCAAAATTGCTCAAGCATATCACGATAATTATCCGATTCCTTGAATCGGATTTGAATCGCATTGACAACCTCATCTTCTCCAGACATTCTATTTAAACACATGTCACTGATGCTCCCAACATCCAAATCGGCATCAGTTGTCCCTAAAAAGGTTTGGCGCAAGTTGTTCCGGTCTGAGGGAGGACCGAAGAAGACCATTTCTCCTCGATGATCCAGAACCAGAAGATTGTCAAAAAGCTCCACAATCTCATCCGAGGGTTGATTTAGACTTACAACCGCTGCTGATTGAAAAGAAAGGCAGGCCTTCTTCAGCTGCTGGCAAATGATAAAGGAATCCTGCGAGGATAGTCCATCGGTAATATTTTCCAATCCCAAGAAGCGCATACGGTACGCAATTAGCATTTCGCCAACCGTCACCCTTCGCTTCTGTCCACCTGATATTCCACGTAGATTTTCGTCGCCTATTTGAACAGAAAGAGAAAAAAGTGAGAACACTGATCATCTGTAAAGGAGGACTACATTATTTCCGATGCTTACCCACGACAGTATCTGCGACATGAGACAAATCCAGGCTTTCCAGCACCTCATCAACCTGCGCAAGAAGAGGAAAGAAAATGTGCCAGATCACAGATCAGCACAGAGTGCCACAACTATCGCCTACTGTGGTGACTTCTTTGTACTTACAACATCGTCAATTTCGCTATCGGTAGCCTTTTCAGATCGAGTACATTCGGCAGCAAAACGGAGCGTCTCTCGCACGGTCAAGACTGGAGCATGAGTTCCATCATCAGCCGAAACGTGAGCCGCAATGCGTCTCCACCCTTGAAGATTATTCGTAGGAATCGGCCTGCCGTTCACCCGGACCGATCCACAAATGCTGTACTTATCCGATAGGCGTCCCGTCAGGGTCTGAATCAATGCTGAGGAGAATTGCATGTCGGGACTCAAGACCAGGACCATTTGTCCGGATTTCACGTATCCGCTTGTTTCGTTCAAGGCGTAATAGGCATCCCTCTGTTCGACAGTCCATCCCCAGTTCTGCACCATGTAATTGGATACCGGCCGTGTCAGGCACGTGCATCTCGAGAAACAACCGTCGGTGCAGCAGCCTTTTTCTTCGGGAACGTAAACAGATACATCTTGAAAGGTCATGACAAAAGGATGCAAGGAATCAACGTAGGACTTTACAGAGGCATGTCGCACTAGACCGTCATGTGGACGAATCGATGGTTGCGTAAGAGAAACCGACGGACCGCCGGCGGGCTTCTCAACTGCATCAGTCATTATTTTCGAAACTTATAATTCGCTTCTTCTTTTTGAAGACGAGGCGCCTGCAGTTGTTTGAAGAACGGATTGAGATGTTACTTTGGCTTTGGCTAAACTTCAAAAAAAAATAGTCAAAGGTTGTGTTACAAACACAGGATTTTGAGTTTTGAGTTGTAGTATCTTTTTAAACTACCGGTACGGTATTTGCGAACCTTTGTTTATTACTACTCGAGTAGTAGTACTGGTAGGGGTGTAGTACTGGTACCAGAATAGCAGCGCTCAAACAACATACCAGGTACAGTATTACGGTAACTGGTACTCTAGTAGTAATATTTGAGCCTGCTGATTTTTTTTTGGAAGATTGATTTTCTTTAGCAGTACCAGGTAGCCATAATACGTAGTCACACTTAATGCAATCCATTCTTTTTTGTGTTTCTTTTACAGCAGTCCGGCGGAGAACAAGAGAAAGGAAACTTTCTGGTTTTGAACTAGACTACTGGTATTCCATCTAAGATTTTAATTATTAGTACCAGTACCGTACGACAGATCCGGAAAACAGTTTTCCACCCGGGCCATCAACTCTGCCCCACCTACTACTGCTACTAGCTAGTACCTGGTAGCTAGTACTGTAATAGCACTACACGGTCCAGACTTCTTATTCTAGTCTACTACCAGGTAGTTCTACTGTACCTTGGTATTCGATAAAAGGAGTAGCTACCACTCGTAGTCTACAGAGGACTAGACTAGTCTAGTAATACTAATGTTAGTAGTATTGTACTAGACTACTACTACTTGTATGTACTATTATGTAGGAGTGACAAAGATAAGGCGAAACGAAACATTTTTTTATCACAAAATAATGTACTCAACATGACTGTAACCCCCACCGAATTTTCTGAAGAACATTGACAAGCGACAACAAAATGAGCTATACAGATAATGTGGCTGCTCGAGATCGAGTCTCAACTCTACAGTAAAGAAAGCTAGTGGCAGTAAGCAGTGTCTTGTTTTGGGACCTACAAAGCCATTTTAGCCGAAACTCGTCAACGAAGGAATTGCACGCGCGTATCATTTTAAGAACACATGGGTGCCTCGCTTTATGGATTCTTCGTCTTCTTCTTCATCTCTGCGCAATGTGGTGCCCAAACCCATCAATATAATTTGCACTGTAAATCGCCCAAGGGTATGTCCGTTGCCCATCTTGCGCTGCTTACGACATCTGCGACTTTCTTAGGTTCCAGGGATCGAGTCTCGGGCATTCATTACTTGCCACGAGTTTCTCGCAAGAAATGACGGATCAGAACTGCTAGTCGTTACTAAAGTTTTCTGGAAGAAAAGAAAAAGGCATCAGATCTCCAATAATTGCTTCAGTAGGCTCCCCCATTCAATTCTCGTATTCCACCATGTCACGCGTCCTTGTAGCTTTTCTTTCGTGTCGTAATTTGTTGTGAGTATTGTGTGGATCACTGACGGTATTTTGGCTAGATCAGAAAAAATGACACCCCCACACTGTCGATAGTACTTGTTCACACCTAACTGATCCCCAAAGGTTTCCACCACTGACAAACATCCCGATGGTGCCATTTCTGAAAGCCGATGATACTCTCCCGGTGACTTTGTACCACCCTGTTTGTTGTTGGTGGTGTTGTCGTCGTCGTCTTTATTACTGCCACTGCTACTAGTATCTCCCACAAAGGAATGAACAATCAAACAAATTTTGCTGCGTTGGTACAGGTCAGCCATGTAGTCTAATCGACTGCCGGAATCTGCTACTTCTTCAAAAATGATATTCCACTCTTGTTGTAAAGCAATCTGTTGAAGTTGTAATTGAATTTCTTTTCGTCGTGGTGTCATAACACCAAAGAATACAACATCAATTGGTCGTGTCTTAGGATCTTGAAAATCAGCATACTCTGCATTAATAACATCCACCACGACATTGTTCTTGAATGGAACTTTACCTTTTTCTATGCCGATGGTTGTTGTTTCCGTCAAAGAAGGAGCATTGTAGTAATATGAATTCAATCGATGCTGATGGAGCGTCGGCAACAAAACGACGCTGTCTTCCAATCCCTTGGTGGATAACCATTGGTAATTCAAGTACGAATATTCCCAGATAATGCAATTTGGTGATTGGTGACACATGGTAAGGTATGATTCGGCATGTTGTCCGTACGGCGAACAACAGACTTGTTCCGTTTGAATGATAATGACGGCCGCGTTTGGAACGTTCATATAAAACGTTTCCATGGTAGGATCTTTTCTAACAGGAGAAAATAAAGTTTCGACCTTGATCCGCCCTGTACTGTTGAAAGAATCATCATTTTTGTGTTCTATCCTGCTTCTCGCAACCACAGGTTCATCCATACTGTGAATTCGCTTTAAACCGTACCCTTCCAATGCCACAACCATGTTATCCGAAACATCATCAAACAGCTTTTGATGGCCTCCCAAGTCGATGAAAAAGTACGGATGTTCATCGAGAATTCTTTGAAGTTTGGTACGCGTCATAGGAGCTGTTCGGGGACATGATATGCGAGCCATTTTCAAAGCCAGGGTCGTTTGTGTGTGAGATGTTCCGCAATTTGGTTGTAGAAATTTGGAGTTGTCGTTTTTATCTGTTTTGTCCTTTTTCATCAGACAAGTATTAGAGCTATCATCATATTTCTCCTCTGTAAAACAAATATCATCTGATGACAAAACCAGAAGAATTTGCATCGGCAGTAGTAGTACCAACCAAAAGTACGACCACCAAATTAGGCGCCACTGCTTGGCTGCTGCTGCTCCTCCTCCTCCCATGTTTGGCATTGAATGCTGGAGACAGGAGATCTGTATACGTCAAAAGTTGCTGTGTCTGTACTATGTACTACCTTCTATTTGCTGGAACGAACAGGTCATTTAATGGCTGAAAAGCACCGCTAGCATGCATGCATGCATGCATGTGTGCAGTGTGCATTATTTATGCATGCTCAAAATACCTACTCTACCTTGATAATAATTACAACTCGTCTCCTTGATTGTTGCTGGTTTTAGATTTTGATAACCGGATTTTCTCGTGACCGGGTGGATCATTCTTTCATCCAAAGCTTCACTTGGAGAGACACAATCATCAAGAACAACAACTAGCTAGCTAGCTAGTAGCTCTAGTAGACTACTAGCTAGTAGTAGTAGCTACTACTAGCTTGTAGTCTAGTAGTAGTCGAATAAAAATGGACAAAAATAGAGTACTCAGGACGGTAGTAGACTCTGCTACTCTAGCTAGCTAGTAGTAGTAGCTAGAGCTACTACTACTACTAGAGCTAGAATCTACTAGTAGTAGCTACTACTAGTAGCGGAGACAGAGAAAACTCAAAAGAGTGTTCTGGGTAGACATTATAACCCTAGCTCTAAATTTGCGCAGCACTCTACACATACGAGTAGCTTTTTTTCTCATCTTTGACAAACATCGTATTCCTACTCGAGTATAAGATTCAACCCTAGTATGCAACAGCACAATGTATCTCACAATTCACTCTGTAGATCATTTACCTTTTGGTTATTAATAGTATTAATCGTCTCGATTTTTCAGTACCTTTCTCGCCAATTTCGCAATTCTATTTCACGCCATGAACTTTGCAGCTTCTATCCTTCAGCGGCAATTCCAAGCTTCGAATAGCAAACGAATGATCTGTCAGCAGATGCAGATTTCTCGTCATCAGAGGAGGTTGTTACTGTTGTCGTGGCCGATATCATCATCGCCGATGTCATCGTCATGGACAAGATCTATGAGTCGTAGCAGCAACAGCAGCAGTGGCCAAGACACTAGTCACGACAACAATCGTAACGACAAAGATGACGAATCTCCTCTAATCGTTAGTCAATTTAACAATCGAATAGTGCACAAATTGTGGACCGAACGAGCCAAGGCGAAAAAATCGCCCAACAAAAACGCTCCTCCTCTGGGTGGTACCAAAAATTGTCCCTCAACTCTACTAGTAGCAGGCAAAACACCGTGTCAATCAGAAACAACCGTCGATTTTCCTTTTTCCAGTCAAGAATTATTAGCTGAATCGTACAGAAGTCCTTGGAATACCATGCGTATAGGACGATTATTAGAGGATTTGGATGCACTGGCAGGAAACATTGCCTTTTATCATGTTCGAAAACAAGATAATACTCCGTCATCGAACAGAGGTAATGACGAGGATGAAGCACAACAACAACAACAACAACAAGAAGAAGAGGTCCATCCCTTAATTGTTACTGCTTCAATAGATCGTATCAAACTTCGCAAAGATTCGCCTTCTATTGATTTAGATCAAACCCTCAGTGGACGAGTGACGTATGTTGGATCCTCTTCAATGGAAATCAAAATGCATTGTCGGGTAGTGGGAGACAAGGAACCATGGTTGGAAGCCTATTTTACCTTTGTTACGTTGGATCCTGAGACCAAAAAGCCCATGAATATTACACCATTACTGCCACAGAATGCGCAGGAACAGGTCGACTTTGATTTGGGAGCTAAGAAGGCCGCATTGAAAAAACAAAGACGTAAGGAACACAAACAAACTGCTGCCGAGGTCCAGGAACATGCCGAACGATTGCTGCAAGAGGCCCAACCTGTACTTTTGCACTTTCATTGCTCCTTGGCTGCAAAGTCACTCTTAATGAGCGCGACCAAAATGCAAAATGCCATGATTGTAAGATACAACCTGTATTTTTCATTGTGCATGTAATATATAACTGTTTTCGCTTCATCTTACCGAATACTGTATTTTCGCTATTCAACAGGCACAACCACAGGTGCGTAATCTGCACAATCGTATCTTTGGAGGATTTCTCGTGCGTAAGGCTTTCGAACTGGCGTTTGCCAATGCCTATGTATTTGGTGGTTCCCACCCTATCTTTAAAGAAGTTGACGAAGTATCCTTTGCTGCACCCGTCGATGTTGGTGACTTGCTTGTCTTTAACAGCCGCATACTATATACCAGTAGCAATCAAACGGAACGGTTGGCAGAAACAGATCTCAAACCATTGGTTCGCGTGGAAGTGGAGTGCTGGGTAACAGAACCGGAAACTGCTTCTGCCAAGCTTTCAAATCAATTTTATTTTACCTTTGCAATTGCGCGTGACGAAGTGAACGAGAACACTGTGCCGTCAGAGCTTCGCCAAATCATACCGGCAAATATCGACGAGGCAACACGAATGGCGCTCCGAATGAAAGCCGATCGGGACCAGGACGCCTACTAATTTTTATTTTGATGCGTTTAACGTTACAGCAAATGTAGACACTATTTATTTTTGTTCTTCAGGACCTGATATTTTAATCCTAAATAGATCTAATCATAGAAATCAAGTGCATGTAATGCATTTTGTCAAGCCCTCCAATATTCCTGGGTGGCTGATACTGTCGAGAGTACTATTCTGGAAGGTAAAGTCTTAGTTCGACATCAAATACAGGGTGGACAACGACTTTATTTCTATCCTCAGCAGACTACCTATTTAGCGTCGTCGACGGCGAAACTCAGAGGTTTTGTAACCTTGTTCGTTTTCTGTGAGGACATCGTTGGGATTATTCTCAGGGATTCCATCTTCGTTGTACTGAGGAACTTGAAATCGAGCCCTCTCAATACGTTCCTTGACGTGAAATGGATCGGCTTCCTTTACAGCAGCAGTGGTTTCGTACGGGGCTGGCCGAGCAGACACAGGAACGCTCTCGTGAAATGCTCCCGTGGTCTTGCCGCTTGGCAACGATTTCAGTTCCTCTTCATCCTCATCCACTTCTTCGCCGTCATCTAGGAGAGACATAATTGGGATGGTTCGAACCGGCTGGTAGTTCTCCATATTGTCGGTATTCTTTGGAGCGGTAATAGTCAAGACACCATTATCCATGTTGGCGGATAGTTTATCTGCCTCAACAAAGGGGTCCAATTGAAAGGATCGGGAGAACCGAGACGAGAAATGATATCCCGTACCTTCGTTGTGCTTTTCTTGATGCCCGGTCACTGTCAACATACGCGAACGCTCGTCGAAGCGGATGTTCATGTCCTTGGGTTTTGCTCCCGGAGCTTCGACGGAGATCTGGAATTTATCTTCATTGTTCATAATCTCGTAGTATGGCGACTTTTCCGATGAAGCCACCATGGGATAGTAGGCAGATCCTCGTAGGGACGACAGAGCGTTTTCAAAAAGGCTTTCCTGGCGACGCATCATACTACTGAAGACATCACCAGGAGACTCCACCCAGTCAAGCAAAGAAGAGGATGGTTCAAAGATGCTAGCGGGGCTGAGATCATAGCCCAGGACCAACCTGGGGCGCAGCCCAACAATGATAATCGCGAGCCAGAAGGAGGCAAAGTTCATCTTTTTTTGGTGAAAATACTAGCTTTTTATTTATTGATGAAATTTTGAGCAATATTTGTGGTACGTTTCGTTTAATGGGATTGGAGAGAGAGGTCACGAGAAACTGTACAGCATCTGCAAGCAAGACTAGGATAGTTGGGTGTGCTACGAGTGTTCCTTTGTCACTTGCCTCTATGCAAGAAGTTTTGTTCAGAAAGTACTACTTATAACTCCACTGCTGCCTAGCAGCTAGTAGATAGTACTGTAGTAGCAGAGGTTTCAGACATCCTTGTTTTCACGATTCTGATTGGATAGGACTGAAGGTGCACGTTTCAAATTCTCCATTTTTGGCAAAGCAACACTGCTTGGTAGCTACTCTACCTGATATAGCTGTACTACAGTACTATCGTAGTAAACCGCATGAACGATTTAACTGTACATTTTTTAATCTACTACTATTGGATACGAGGAACCAGCGCCAGCCACCTACGACTACTACTACTATTACTTAGAGTACTTAGTCGTCTACTGGTACTCGTACAAAGGTTTTGAAGGGGAACGGAGGTACTGTAGAATCACTGGAAGGACAATGGACGGTATCTATCTGAATGTGCCATGACACAAATATGAATACTGAGTATTGAGTATGTATCATTTTTTACTAGTAAGCAATCGAAATAATTTATTTTAGTAGTTATTGTTATTTTTCCTAGTACTCCAGTACCTATTTTCGTTTACACAATAGTAGGAAAGAAGGATTCTTAATCAATCGTATTCGGCTTTGCGATTCCTACAGTATTTTCTACAAGTGCATGTACTCGTTCATTGGCGCATCTAGAGCTCGATAGTTGCGTCCTCCTCTGTTTCAACATCGTGCACGTCCTTATTTTCCTCTGGTTTCTTTTCTTCCTTTTTAGTCTCGGAGGCCTCGAGCTTAGGTTGCTTCAATTCGGGAGGAGCGGAGGCAAGAATAGGGATTGACTGGACAGTTTGTTCCAATCGTTTTACATCCTTGGGCGCAGTAATCGTCAAGACCCCGTCCATCAAATTGGCCTGGATCTTAGTGACATCAACAACCGGGTCCAAAGAAAAGCTTTGAGAGAACTCGGAAGAGTACGAACTCGATTCCGACTTGGCTTGGCGAGAACCACGGATGGTAAGATACTGGCCGCCGTCTTCGAGGCTAACGTTCACATCTTCCATCTTGACACCAGGCACATCCATCGCGATTTGGAGTGTTTCCGGAGTGTTTGTGATTTCGTATCGAGGAGATGTTTGCTGGAAGGCATCATCAAAGGTTCGGAAGAGACTTCTGGGGCGTCTCACCATGGGGGTGAAGGTCAAGGCAGGCTCGAAAAGACTGGGACCGAATAGGCTGTAGCCGCTGGCAGCAACGGGGAACATAGCAGTGGCGGCAATGAGAGCGGGTGTTGAGAACTTCATGATGATGATTTTGTTTTGAAGTTGTTATTGATAAATTCAGACGCAATTAGTTTGTTTATTTTCAATGAATTTGATTTTATGAGACGGTTCTGATTTCTTGAGTTTGCTGTTCTCTTTATTTTTGGATGAGGCAGTGGAGCGGGTTTGGGCAATCATTCGTGCTTTTGTGTAACACCACCTAGCTAGTAGTACTCCGGAGTAGTCCTGTGGGACCGCCCAATAAGCCTACCACAATGCATCTTTGCACCAATATTCCATTAACACTTGGCATTAGGATAACGATGTTTGAAAAAGTGTACTATAACTCACGATTGAGGAATGCAAGCTACTGCGGTTTTTCCCGATTGGATCGGTTCTCAACTGCAACTCAATATTCACCTAGCCCGTTGTTTGCGTCAACAATTCGTACCATAAGGTTGGAAGGGCTCGTGTCATTCAGGGCGAAGGACGCCGCTAGGATCAAATAGCAAAGTTTAAGAGTCCATATTTTGCACAACAACCTCATTAGGGCGGCAAAAGAATATTTACGCTTCAGAGACTTGGATTGATAACTCCCTAATCTGCGCTTCTTTTGCCTAGTCGGCCTGCCGCTGTTGCCTTGTTGCTTTGTCTTGCTTTGTTGGCAAGCAATCAAAAACAGCCCGGGCCCAGCTTATCAATCCATGAGCCCTCGGAAAAAGTCGTAGGATACCAACAAAATAGCTGCACCCACACTCCTGGCATAGTTCACACTTAGGCCTCGAAAGTATCCGGGAATGCCTTCTCGTTGGTAAATATCTATAAAACAATGTATCCCATTTCGGTAGGTCTTTTCAATAGAATCCGACTGCATCATAAGACGTCGACGAACACTGTCCAAGGGATAATGGATTGTAGAGGCCAACAAACTCACTCCTTGAGCTGCAACCATCCGCTCCCAAAATGGTATTTCCGTAGCTGTTGCAGTCTCACTCATAACTTTACCATCGCTAGCTTGTTGTCTCGCCCACAATTCCGTCTTGATAAAATCATAACCTCCCAAATAGACCATTCGATACAGTGTCACGCTCCAAATGGCGACTCCAAAGCCTTGATACAAACCGGCAATGCCATTGGATCTGTAGCTATATTTAACGACATCTCGCATTCCATTAGGGTAGTGTCATGACTCCTTTCCCATATCTAGTGCTAATTTGGTCCGCATAAGACCTAGGGGGTACATCAGTGTAATGCCTGTTAGTCCTGCTAGAGCACCTGACACAAAGGATTTAGTCAATCGATCTTTTCGATCGTTACTTTGAGATTGAGTCAGTTGGTGGTTCTCTTCTTGCCTGGTTCGTATAGATAGTAGAAACTGATCTGCCGCTTTCTTGTACAAGTCTAAAAATAAGAAATTCAATCCAGTGGTTCCTCCTTGGATCAAAATGGTGGGCACATTACCTCTCCAAAGGGCCCAGAAGCCCTCTTCTTGAATGATTTTGGAAAAAGCCAATCGTCCACTCCTGTAAATATTGGAACTGCTGGATGTTTGTTGCTGTTGCCGCTGGGGGTCGGAATCGATAATAGACCCTCGTAGCTGTACAACCAGTTTCAAACGATCCAGCGGTGCCAGCAGAGTCTTCGAAAAAGCTCCAGCCGCTGTACCTGCTACGGCTTCCCGTATCGAGTCCATAGTAAACATTTCCAGTTTGTTCTTGTCATCGTTCCCAATTTTTTTCGCAAAGGGGCTGTTGTGGATTGTTTTAGCCGAAAAGATACACAAAAAATAATAATAATGACTTCAGAACTATTGTGCGTCTAGATGTGTTGTTTTCCGTCAAACCTTTTTATTCATTGGTAGGTGGACTGCTTGTTATTATTATTTTATTATTTATTTACCGCACAGAATTTGCTGGCTACTCTATTTTTTGCTTAATAGCGAGCTAGACTACTCGCAGCCAGTCAAAGCTGTCTCATGATGATGACTTCGTTGTTGCCACAGGTTTGAAGACGCGATTGACAAATGCTTCCACGGTCTCCAGTGGCTCTTTCTGGATTTCGTCTTCTAAAAACTCCTTCACACAATACTTCAAAGGCTTACCAAAGTCTTTGGTCCAGTTGTGCTCAATGTAGTCTCCCATGGCAACTATTGATTTACTTTCGTACCCCATCAAGTGTCCCATAGTGACCAGTGATGCTGGTCCTTTGTAGGCTTGCACGGGTTTCTCCGTTGCGAGAGTTATATATTGAGCCATTTCGTGTGGATTTCGAAAGTCCGTAATCATGTTCATAATTGCTCCATTCTTCAGTGACTCGGGCTGACAAAACAGTTTGCAAACCACACGAGCTCCGTCCCTAGCGGATGCTGTGTGGACGCGGATACTGGGATGCCATGGATAGGCAATCCATCCATCATCGCTGGGTGCGTAGTGTGTCAGTAAATGCTCGTTGCAGTGGGGTGCATATCGGATTATGTGGTACCGAAAGGCCTGACGAGTCTCGTCGTGACGTATCGCCAGGTAGGCTTCGATATGACGTGCACCATCCCAGTGTGGGATCCCGTGTTGTGGTTCCTTGTCACATCCCACAATGCTGGAATAAACGATGTGTTGAACACCAACCCTGATCGCCGCGTCAATAATTCGTTTGTAAAGGTTGTTATCTTGGTACATGGTCACGGTACAATTCAAATACAGCGCATTGGCCCCGGTCAAGGCTTCCCGTAAAGATATGGAAGAAGAATAATCCACTTGCTGCAAGTCCAAGAGATTGGAGTCATTCGTTACCAATTTCAATAGCTCTGTGGCCTTGGTAGAGCTCGTATCTCGTGTCAGACCACGAACTTGAATCTTCAGTTGCTGGTCTGTTTCGCTATCAATACTGCTACTACTTTGATTATGTCGAGCCTGATTCATTTTTTTGTCAAACTGTTGGACAATTTCCCGCCCTTGAGTACCTGTAACGGTACATACTGCAACGACGTAGTTGTAATTGGATGCTGCTGTATCTGCCTCATCAACCATTTTTTGTTTTTCTTCTTCTTTTTCTTTAACTTTTTCAAAGAGTGTGCATTGGAAGCAAGAAGGCTTTCTACTCTGTAGCAGTAGACTAGTAGACTAGTAGACTAGCTAGCTAGTAGTCACGGCACCAAAGTAAAGTTAGTTTATCACACCACAAGTTGCTTTTTATTAAATAATAATGGAGGAGGATGGTTACAATTAATTTGTTTTTGTAGATGTATGCAACACTAACCTTAACATCGTAAAAAGCTAGTGTGGAGACTATTAGATATTAGAATAAATATTATGGATAGACTGGACTACTGGACTAGACTAGTGTGTGGATACAGAGCAAGCATAGGCACACGACCTAATAGAGTATGACCTAACTCCTGAGTCCCACAGTCCACCTGGGCTTAAT
>Ga0100391_1000597_pt1 | contig 41607 bp, 25 predicted proteins | sample CryGeymeta201515_FD_81541 | JGI IMG/M metagenome (GOLD analysis project Ga0100391, IMG submission 81541) | Groundwater microbial communities from Crystal Geyser aquifers in Utah, USA - Crystal Geyser metaG 2015-15 | ecosystem: Environmental > Aquatic > Deep subsurface > Groundwater | place: USA... | reverse complement strand
CTGTTGGCAAGGTGATTCCTGAGTTGAATGGAAAGCTCACAGGAATGTCATTCCGTGTACCTACCATCAATGTTTCTGTTGTTGACTTGACTTGTCGTTTGGACAAGGGTGCCTCTTATGAGAATATTTGTGCTGCCATCAAGGCTGCTTCTGAAGGTCCTATGAATGGAATTCTAGGATACCATGATGACGATGTTGTGTCATCTGATTTTATTGGTGATACTCATTCTTCCATTTTTGATCAGAAAGCTGGAATTGCTTTGACTGATGACTTTGTCAAGCTTGTTTCATGGTATGACAATGAGGCTGGATACAGTACACGTGTCCTTGATCTTATCACCCACATGGAAGCCTCCAAATAAATTGGTGCATTAAGTTGAAATTGATGGGAAATAATAAAATATTAAGAAGCTCATACCAGCACAATAATCTTTAAAATATTTAAGATTTCCCTCATTGAGAGTTGCTCAACAACTAAATATTTTCTACCACGTCAATAGCTTTTTCTGGTAACAGTGACCCGTTGTAAAGAGTAGACTACTAGAGTACTCCAGTACGGTGCATCACAAACGTCTGCGGGCGCCCAGGAAGCCTTGTCTAAGCTGCTCGTTCTTCCAATACGTTGCTGTAGCGGCGAGACTATTCAGAAGTAGAGTGGTAATGGACGGGTTCTAGCCCTATAAGGTTCGAGATTTTCTGCAGCGCCAACGTTGTGCTCTCCAAATAAATTTACGAGGTAGGTTACGAGCTCTTTACCTTTTCTACGTGTGCGTGGCGAAGCTTTGAACGAAGATTGCCGTTGCCAAGAACGAAGAGCAAAAATCTTGTTTTGCTTGAAACCACAACAACGTTGCTAAACATCTTTATTTTCTCCACCTCAATAACATTCTATCATGCTAAGCCGAGCTTATTCTACTGCTTTCCGTCGAGTCCTCGCTCAGCCGACTCCCTTTGCCGGGGCTGCCTGTCGTTCGTTCCCTCGATCCATGGTTACTGTGAACGAAGCTCTGACTGCCGAGGATGCCAGGTCTGTGAGTGGATACTCTTCCATTGACTACACCATTGACGAGAATGCCATGGTATATGACGCCGTCCAAAAATTTGCTGCCTTTAACATTGGGGCCCTTGTTGTCACCAACAAAGCCGGTATGTTGACTCCTTTTCTTCATTTTTGTGGCAAAATTTCGATTTTAAATAAATCGTCGTAAATTCTGATCACAACCCTTCTACCTTTTACTCAACCCTTCATTAACCGCCACTGCCACATCGCTGTCGTAATACTTAACCGACAGGAGATATGACTGGTATTGTAAGTGAGCGTGACTACGTCTGCAAGGTTGCTCTGCTCGGAAGAGTTTCAAAGGAAACCTCCATCAAAGATATTGCCACTGGTGCCTCGAAATTGGTGACTGCGAAAGTAGATGCCACTGTGGAAGAGTGCATGGAAAAGATGCTCTCTAGAGACATTCGTCACTTGCCTATTTTGGACGAATCTTCAAAGGTCGTTGGGTTAATTTCCATCAAAGATCTTGTCAAAACAGTTGTCAAGGAGAAGGAAGAAACTATTAAAATTCTTTCCGACTTTGCTTTGGGAAAGGGCGGACACTTTGGCAGCGATTAAAAGAAAATCTCTTAATTTTACGTGTCCAAGCTTCCTGATGGACGGATGAGGTTTTGACAATCGGTACAATCAACTGGAAGAAGCAACAACCAGCAACAGTGAATCCCTTGTTATCCGCTGAATTTATTCCACCTGCAAATCAATTTTCGTGGATCTTATGACTTGTGCTATTTTAAAAATCTAAAGGAATCCTTGTTATGGTCTCAACAAGCTTGCACGTGATTTATCTCTTGAAAGAGGTGTTTAAATTATTGGCTGTTCATGATGAGGACTAAATAATGATGAGGACTCAAAATTCTGCGAACGAGGCAATCTCTTCGACATCTGATTGGTTGCAGCTGTAAACAATTCGTTGCTCATGTCTTCAATCAATTTTACGAGGCTGAGCTAGCTAGTAGGCATCTGATCTGCGTTTGAGGCGTTCAAAATACCCTTTACAGAATTTCCTCATTGTCATTTGCGGCAGCAGTGCCAGCCATTGAAGCTACTCGTACAACTGTTGCCTTTTCACTGTATCCGCTGTTTCCATTTTCTTGCCGACTTTGTAAGCTAACTTGGACCACTTTTTTGGAAGGTAGTTTACTAGGTCTACTGTAGCTGTCATCAGGCAATAGTACAAATCTCCCTACATCAACTCGAAAATGTGATAGTTTTGTCAATTTGTTCAGTGATCTTCCCTAGTGGAACATCAACAATACGGACAAAGACAGACTCTTGTTCGTAGCCGTCCGTACGATTTCTACTCGAACAACTGGTGGTGGAGGGAGCATGAGTTAGTAAAGCGAGAAACAAGTGGCTGGTAGAACTCTACTTTGTGATCACCAAGCAAAGCGCTTCAAGGAAGAAACAAAAATCGCAACAGGTGAGCTACTTGACCATGGCGTTTTGTTGGAGCGAACAGAGCAAGGAGGACCCACTGTAAATCAATCTACTTCTCATCACAGGATTAGAGGGCACGAGATTACCCATGTTGAGATAGTAGCATAGGCGAATATTGATGTGGATCGGACTCACGGATTGTCTGTAGACTATAGCAGCCCGAATCTCGACCTATCCTTTTAATTTTGTTTTACAGGCCTTTTCTATGCAATATCGTGGATACAACGGGTGACGTGCTGTATGAAAGATTTGTAATCTCACTTAATTTCCTTTTGGTATTTCTTCCTTTCTCATCATCTTTCACCCAATTCTTGACTACCTCTATCATCTATCAACTCAGTTCGGTTTTTCGTTTTCTTCCTCTCAAACAACCAACTTTTTGACCATGCCGGATGATATTGCTGAAGCAAGGGCGCGGATGATCGCCAAGCGTTTTGGTGGATCCAACCCCACTACGGGAGGAAAGGGATCCGTCCGTCGTAAGAAGAAGGTCGCCTCCAGAGGCGCTACTGCCCAATCAGATGCGAAGCTGAATACAACACTCAAGAAGCTTGGGGCTACCAACATTCCTGGGATCGAGGAGGTCAACCTTTTCAAAGAGGACGGAAAGGTCATCCACTTTGTTAATCCAAAAGTCCAAGCCTCCATCGCAGCAAACACATATATCATTTCCGGACCATCTGAAACCAAGCCACTGCAAGAGTTGCTTCCGTCCATTGTTTCGCAACTAGGCATGGACAATCTTTCGCAGCTTCAGAGCATGGCTGCCCAAGCCGGAGCAGCTGGAGCTCCTTCCGCCATCCCCGAAGGAGACGAGGAAGACGACGATGATGTTCCCGATCTTGTTGAAGGTAACTTCGAGGAAGTCTCCGAAACCTAAGCAAACTTAAGTTTGGTGCCTCAGTTCGCTAACTCAAGTAGCAGCTTGTCTCAGAATGTTCTGCATGGTGACAAGATTTGTTCCTTCTTTATGACCTTGTTCCAAAGTATGATGGTCCAGTCCTTGAATTACTATCTAGTCTATATTAAAAAGAAAGAAACATTAGTACGTCGGTGGTGACGGATTCTTGTAGCCATGTTCTGGAAAAAAACATATCGTGATTTTTGAAAAGCGAAAAAGTCTGCAACTTCTAGATTCTATATCAATTATTGCGTCCATCAAGAAAGTGGGACTTTTTCTATTCGTTTGCACCCTGCCTCATAATGAAAGGCTGCTGCGAAGTTCTCCCAACAAATCTGAAAGTATAAAGTGTAATTCTGTAAAAACAGTCTTTTAATTGCATCGTTAGTCCCCTGTAATGATCAATGTTGACCTAACAACTCGCCGCCTAAGCTTATTGTTTAAACCAGTATGAGCACCGCATCAGTATAACCTCGCAATTTTGCAGACTGCAGGTTTCTGACAATCACATCCGCCTAAAGCCAACAGCGATGATACTGCTTCTAGACTACTCGGTTCATGGGGAAGAAGATAAGGCCTAAGAAATACTACCAGAGTAGCTGGTAGCTAGAGTAGTAGACTTAGTACTACAGTAGTAGTAGTCTCGTAGTAGTAATGTTGATATTTAGCAGTAGTTGTGAAATCGTTTAGTCGTAACCTTAAAAAGTCGGATCTGGACTGACAAGTTTTTTATCAAGCCGCCGCCTCCTGCATTTTTGCTCGCATGGTTAATAACATTCAAAAATAAAGAATAAACACAATAATAATAACCTTCGGTTGCAGAATGTTTATTCGTCAGGTTCTTTCCAAATCCTGCCTTGGTATTAGTCGACGACAGCTGATCTCGGCTAAGAACTCTTTACGCTTTCTACCGGGTCCCACGAATGGCACTGTGACATCACCAACACGACGACATCTGTCCTTTAGCTTTGCAGGGCCCAAGAAACTGGACGACATTGTCGAAAAGGATACACTGGAGAATAAAGATGGAGAAGAAATATCGGACATTTGGTATACTTACCACGAATCTAGGGTACGTGGTTCTCGAGCAACGTCGAGTGAAAGATTGCCGTGACCCCCGGCCGGTATGATCCTGAATCCTGAAACCTGAAATGCCAACAATGTACTGCGTACGCGCGTGACTGTTTATCTTACTTTTCAAAATATTAAACTTACTGCTTCCTCTTTAATTCAGGAAAATGTTCATGGGTTAGTCTATAAAGGACGTGTTGGAAAAGATCTTCTTGCGCGCGCCAAGGACTGGTATGTCTATTTTCTGTTTGAATCATTGGGTGTTGGATGAACCAGAGGCTTCGGCTTGGTAGCTCCAATTCCTTCCTGCAATACTTGGAATAACACAATTTCTGACGTTTGATCTTTCTTTCATAACGAACAATCCAATTTCTCTGTACATTAGTCCTTTCTTCATTCAGCCCATCTTTCGCGATGGTGGTTTTTTCATGATGATTTCTCAATTTCAAGATCCTTCGCATTTCCTCATGGCCTACTTGGAAGATTACAAGATGGATCCTGCGGCTGCCCAGCCCCTCTTGACCTTTTCCGTTTTTACTGACTTTTCGGATTCCAAAGATTTGACGTTGGTGAGGTGCGACATTCTCAACAAAGGCATTCACGACAGCGAGGGACGAAAAATTGTGGAGAATGTGGTTGAAAGCTACAAGTCAGAAGTGGAGTATGCAACGGTGCGAACCTTCAATCAGCGTCCCGATTCGTTTGATATTGACGACTTTATTGCCCGGCAAAACGAAAAATGGCAAAAGGAACCGCCCTCTGTCAATGCATGAGGGAATTGAAATAATATATTTAGGCATGATCGAACACACGTAAAGCACTGAAAAGTGAAGTTTTCAAATCGTCAAATAAGTTACAGAAAACAACTATTCAATTGTGTCTGATAGAGTGTTCAAGTTGTTCTCAATTTGTCTTTCTAGCCTTTGGATAGACCTCCTCCTGGACCTGAGCGAAGAAAAGGATTCCATTATTTTTTACCATAATTTATTATTTTCACGGGTTTTTCAATAGTAACAGCAAATCAAAAGGCAATGGAAACAAACACGACGACATGAGGACAACACAAAATCTCGAAATCCATCAACAGAGAAAGTGATTTAACCAAGCAATCTACAACCTTACTTCGCCACAAAAAGAATCGAAAAGATAATAAGCAGCAGTGAATCGCAGTCATGACGGACTTTGACGAAGTCTTGAAGTTAGAGCGGACAGATTCCACTCCTGGCAGTTCTCTCCTGGAGAGCATCATTCGTCCAACACGCTCCGGACAACAAGTTCTGGCCGTGCCTTCAAATACAGTGGGATTAGCCTATCGTGTGAGTGGTACAACTCTGGAACTCGTTACTGTCTTCGACGGCGAAGGCGTGCAAATCGAACACTCGGAAGACATCGGAGTGCAAGTGGTAAACTTGGCGGCCTCGTTTGATGGACGTTTGGTGGCGGTGGCTTGTGCGGACGGATCGCTCCAGTGCTACAATTCTACCTCCTCTGGTTTCGCTTTTCGATGGGCTCTACCCAATGCTCACAGCCATGTCACATCAAGTCCCTCAGTCAGTCCATCTGCGTCGCGTGATCATGCTGCAGGGGCTGCTGGTCCGGTGCGGTCGTTAGAGTTTTCGCCGCACGGGTATACCTTGTTGCTGGTCAATGACAGCAACACTTCTGGTGTTAAGCGTTTTCAGCTATTCAATGCCGCTGGATCGAATCCGGCGGATTTAATTCAACAACAACTTGACAATGTTTCCGCGAGCAGTGCTGGCTGGAAGAAATCCAATTCCCAATCCAACAGTTTCGTTTTGGCCGTTGGGGACACGGCTGGAACGGTTCACATATATGAATACACACCTAGCAATGCAACACTAGAGCCACTGTCACAATATCCTTTTCAAGGAGATCAAGAAGATAGTCCCTGGTCCTGTACCCATGTGGATTGGTCGGAGGAAAATCTAGGAATTGGATACTGCCGTGTCATTTCCATTTCTGACGAAGAAGATGAAGGCGATGAAGATTGCGCCGCTGATCACGAAGCCGTTTTCTATATTGTCACCATGGACAATGCTACCCATAACCCATTGTCGGAATGGGTCGAGTTGGGAGACGTCGTCCCTTTCTTTTCTGTGCCGAAGCATGGACGTCATGTTTATTTTACATCCTTTTGTCCTACCAAGCACGTTGGCGTTTCCTTTTTGGTCGTGGCTTCGAATGTAGGATCCGATATTGCTGTATTGGCGAAAACCAACGACCGAGAATGGGCAATATGTGAAATTCCCGATGGCTCCAACCCTACTACCCCCACAGATGACGACGATGAGTTTACCTTCCCGATGGGGATTGCTACGGTCACGGCTGCTGGTAGCGGTCGCCAATGCCTGTTATTGGCAGCCACAGATGGATCGCTGACTAATTTTCAGTTCACGCACGAACATGATTCTGATTATTTTATGCTCCCGTCATCGTCGACAGCGTCAATCTTGTCCGATTCAGTGGTCTCCGAAGGAGCGGCGGCTGAATTCTCGAGCCCATCCGAAGTGGAGACATCGTTGGCCGATGAGCCGCCCTCAAGTGCTGCTGCTCCCGCCGCCAGCACGGGATTTTCATTTAGCGGAACGTCAGCGCCAGTTTTTGGATCCAGTACCTCAGCTCCTCTTTCAATTTTTGAGTCCAATGCCCCAGCTGCAGGGGGTGTTCCTGCTCCCTTCTTTGCTTCGAGTCCAGCTCCCTTTGGTGGAGGTACTGGCAAGCCCACTTTTGGCAGTCCTGCCTTTGGAACTGCCTCAGCCCTGGGTGGCACATCACCAGTGGCTCCGATTGCCATTTCAACCGCAGGATCAGAAACTGGAACTGGCGCATTTACAACCAAAACTGACGCAACAAGCTTTGGAGGATTCGGTAGCACGTTTGGTTCCAACAACAACAAAAGTATTGGGTTTGGCGAGTTGGCCAAAAGTCCTCCTCTATCAGGATTTGGCGTCGCCGCAAGTTTTGCGCCTGCGTCGAGTGTTTTCAGTGGCTTTGCCAGCCAATCGGCGACAGCCAAGGAGTCGCTATTCAGCGGAGCTCCACGAGCCACATCTTTCTCGCGTAATGATCCAGAAAGTGATAGCCCTAGTGAGGACACAAATAGTGATACCGATGCCGACTCCGATGAGGGCAATGTGCCCGCAGCTACGACCGTCACTGGAGCTAGCTCTGCCTTTGATTTTGGATCGGGCTCGGCATTTGGAACAGGATCCCAATCCCCAGCATTTGAGTCTTCCCTTTCCATGTCCAACGAGTCGACAAAAGCAAATACGCTTGCAGACGCAGCCACGTCATCTCCTTTTGGCAGCTTTGGGACCAGCGGGGGCAGCACTTTTGGATCCGGATCAGCCCCGACGTTCAAGACTGCCTCACCATTTACGCCTACTATTTCCAAGGATACAAGCGCGGCCGAGTCGCCGGCGCAGTTTAATCTTTTTGCCAAACCCGACGGAGCTACGCCGCACGCTTTTATGACTAAACCCCTTTTTGGGGCGACACCTTCTCCCGCTCTATCGGCGGCTGCTACTGCTGTGAGGGAAAGGGAGACAGCTCCTGTTGCCCCAGTTTCTGCCTTGTCACCAGCAAGCAAAGCTGTCGACGACGGCAAGGTCGCTCAAGTCGTTAGTGGGGATGCCAACCTGGAAGAGCCCTCCGCTAAGAAGGCATCTTCTGTCTTTGACTCCTTTGACAAGGAGAAGAAGGGATTGCTGCCCTCCTCCATGTTTGAGGATCTGCAGGATGAGCTGGGTGAAGGCTTTTATGGAGATGAAATGGACAAGCAGATCCAAGTTATTGATCCAGATGACACTGGCAATATGAAAAGATCTGCATTTATCAAATGGTATGTTGATCTTGTTGCAGACCAAGACAAAGATGCCGAGGAGTCTTTGAGCGAAGGAGAACTTGCAGAGAGAGCAGAAGAAAAAGAAAAGGCTGCAGAATCTTTCATGAAATTTGCCAAGACTGCAGATGGTAACACCGTCATCAATGTGACTGACCTTGGCAAGGTGATTGAATGTTTAGGCTCTACTTATTGTGAGGAGGAGCATAGAAATACTCTGAAGAAATTGAAGAAGGCTGATGAAACCATTGAGAAATCTGAGTTTCTTGAATGGTACATCAAGTGGCTCTTTGGGGGGGATGATGATTGGGACAACGATGAAGATGCCAACAAGACTATTTCTGTTGCCAATCAGTCAACCGAGGCAACTGGTGTAGCTTTGCGGGGAGATCCATTCAAAGTTGCCGAAGATACTTGGCAGTGCAAGACCTGTATGGTCCGAAACAAGAAAAGCACAACGGTCTGTATCGCTTGCTCAACTCAACAACCCGGCCACACCGGCGAATCAGCACCAACCGGCTCCACTTCGGTTGTGGCAGGCTCCGCGATTGGTTCTGGTGGTTTTACATTCGGCACGCCGGCTACTGAGTCTACATTCGGTGAAAAGACAACTACCGTTTCAACCGAGGGTTATACATTCGGCACACCAGCTGCTACGTCTACTTCCGGTGACAAGACAGCTACTATTAGAACCGAGGGTTTTACATTCGGAGGAGTGGCGGTATTGTCATCGTCTGGATTTTCCTTTGCAGGCACTCCAGCTGCTAATACGGATGCGAGTCAACCTGCAAAACAAACTTCTGGTCTTACATTTGGTGATACGGCCGTAGAATCGTCGCCCTCGAAGCCAAGTACAAGAACAAAGCCTGCGGCAGTGTCTGGACTCACGTTTAGTGGGACAGCAGTGACTCCGCTAAGTGCACCCAGTACCAATTCCAAATCTGAAAATATTGATGCTCCCATGGCCAAAAAGGCTGGCAAAATCTTTGATTCATTTGATAAAGAAAGAAAGGGTGTGCTACCCATCTCTAAATTTGAAGACATGCAAGATGAAGTAGGAGAAGGTTTTTGTGGTAATGAGATGGACCAACAAATCCAGATCATTGATCCAGATGGCACTGGAAAAATAAGCAAGTCTTCCTTTATCAAGTGGTTTGTAGACTTGGTTACAGACCAACATGAAGGTAACAGTGATTCTGTGAGTGATGGAGAGTTGGCAGAACGTGAAGAAGAGAAGTCAAAGGCAACAAAGGCTTTTCTGTCTTTGTCCACCAAAGAAAATGGTGTGGATGTCATCGATGTTGCTCAATTTGAAAAATTGATTGAGGATCTTGGCTCGACCTACTGTGAAGAAGAACATATGAAAACACTCAAGAAACTAAAAAACACATCTGGCAAAATCCAGCTGGACGACTTCTGCACTTGGTATGTGCAGTGGTTGTTTGCAGGAGATGAAGACTCAGATGATGAATTGGATTTTGCAAGCAATAAAGGGACAGCATTCTTCAAGGAGAAGGCTACGAGTGCCTCTGCAGGTTCTACTGCCATTGGCTGGGGTGGCGCTTTCAACGTTGCTAAGGACTCCTGGCAGTGTAATGTATGTATGGTACGCAATGATAATAAGGACACAATTTGTCCTGCGTGCGAAACACCTCGTCCTGGTCATGAAGGAACACAGGCAGAAAGCAAATCAGAAAAATCCAGTTCATCCATTGGAACTGGTGGATTTACCTTCGGTGTTCCTACAGCAGCAGTCACCGGAGGCTTCTCGTTTGGCGTCCCAGCAGGAGATCCCCCCTCAGCCACTTCTGCTCCTGCAACTTCAGAATTTTCTTTTGGCAGCCCATCAACAGGTTTCACGTTTGGTGGTACAACCATCCCTTTAAAGACATTAGCTGAGGATAAAAATGACGCGATTTCTTCCAATTCTGCAAAACCAAAGCAATCTTCTGGAGGCAGCTCGACCCCTCCTCCTTCTTTGGTTGATAAGACGCTATCCTTGGATGGAAATGCCCCAGTTCCAGCACTCAAAGCTGCAACCAGTGATGCCTTCCCACCCATGGCATCCAAGGCACCTACACCTTTTGATGGAAAAGCCCCAGTCCCAGCAACAAAAGCTTCAAGGAGTGAAGCCTTTCCACCTATTGCATCCAAGGCACCTACACCTTTTAGTGAAGAGGCCCCAATCCCAACACCAAAAGCTTCAGGTGGCGCAGCCTTCCCACCCATGGCATCCAAGGCACCTAAACCTTTTGGTGGAAATACCTCAGTCCCATCACCAAAAGCTTCAAGTAGTGCAGCCTTCCCACCCATGTCATCCAAGGCACCTACAGCTTTTGGAGGAAGGACCCCAGCTCCAGCACCTCAAGCTTCAAGCAGTGCAGCCTTCCCACCCATTGCATCCAAGGCACCTACACCTTTTAGCGGAACAACCCCAGTCCCAGCACCAAAAGCTGCAAGTACAGCAGCCTTCCCACCCATGGGACCCAAGTCACCTACACCTTTTGGTGGAAAGGCTCAAGCTGGTGCAAGTAGCGCAGCCTTCCCACCCATTGCATCCAAGGCACCTACACCTTTTGCAGGGAAGACCCCAGCTCCAGTACCTCAAGCTTCAAGCAGTGCAGCCTTCCCACCCATGGCATCCAAGGCACCTACACCTCTTGGTGGAAAGGCCCCAGCTCAAGCTGCAAGCAGTGCAGCCTTCCCACCCATTGTATCCAAGGCACCAACACCTTTTAGCGGAACAACCCCAGTCCCAGCACCAAAAGCTGCAAGTACTGCGGCCTTCCCACCCATGGGACCCAAGGCACCTGCACCTTTTGGTGGAAAGGCTCAGGCTGCGAGTAGCGCAGCCTTCCCACCCATTGCACCCAAGGCACCTACACCTTTTGGAGGAAAGACCCCAGCTCCAGTACCTCAAGCTTCAAGTAGTGCATCCTTCCCACCCATGTTATCCAAGGCACCTACACCTTTTGGTGGAAAGGCCCCAGCTCAAGCAGCAAGCAGTGCAGCCTTCCCACCCATTGTATCCAAGGCACCTACACCTTTTGGTGGACAAACCCCAGTCCCATCACCAAAAGCTTCAAGCAGTGCAGCCTTCCCACCCATGTCATCCAAGGCACCTACACATTTTGGTGGAAAGACCCAAGCTCCAGCACCTCAAGCTGCAGGTAGTGCAGCATTCCCATCCATGGCATCCAAGGCACCCACCCCCTTTGGTGGCAATGGCGATGGTACTGCCCCTGTATCTCCAAAACTAGCAACAGGAAGTAGTCCATTCGCTTTTATGCCAACCAAGGCGCCTGTCACTTTTGGATCTGCTTCTTCTACTTTGCCAGAACCAGCGAATACTACATCTGCTTTTCCTCCCTCGGCCTCAAAAGCATCAGCTTCACTTGAATTGTCTACCTTATCTGCAGCGAAAACAAATGAAACGTCAAAACCAAAAAGTCGAAAGATGACAGAATGTGAAGGTCAATACGTCCAGCTCGTGGGTGCGATGGAGCAAACGTTGGAGCAGCTTGAATATGGACGGCCTGCAACTAAGGACACTCTGCAGGACTTTATTGAGCAGCTTGTTGTCTACATTGGCACTCTTCAAACGATCTGTTCTGAGTGCGACAATGTTCTGTCTTCCAATGCAAAGCTTTCTGCTTTCCTCCTTAGCCGGAAGACTGACATTTCGCGACAAGTTGCGGAAGCACGTCGTTTTCTCGAAACATCTCAAGGCGGTGCCTCTGATATTTTGACCTCTCAGCCATTGGATCGAGATTCTGAAGAGAAGAAACGTCAGTTGTCAACGCAAAATATGCAGGTCAAGAATCTGATCAATATATTGGAACAGCGTCTGAACCTGATCACTGGCATTTGCTCGAGTGATGCTGAGGAGGGGAAGTCTTATCTTTTGGAGAATATCATGGCTTCATATGTCAAAGTCAAGGCATTTATGGAAGATTCCGAGCGCATCCGCCGCAAGGTCACTGCCGTCTCCCAAAGAGTTCCTCAGCGACAGGAAATACCTTCGTCAGCATTGAAGACCTACAAGAGTCCAGCAACCAGCCGAAAACCTACACGAATTGCTCCGTTACCACTATCGGCAATCCCAGAATCATCTTCCACACGGACCAACACTACGATTCGCGACAAGAAGAAAGCAAGCGCAGAAAAATGGGGCTTGCTGGAAGCATCGCTCAAGCGCATGAATGGGAACCGTCCAGAGACAACTAAACTTGGCGTGAAGTCACTTCCGTTGGCTATTGCTCCGGCGCCAATATCTGGTCAAAAAGTCGGAAGAAGTCCAGCGCCGAGTATGCTACTTCCCGCTTCATCTTCAGGGTTCCCTTCTTCCCCAGCTCTTGGCAGCAAGGCCAATTCAACGGTAGCTCTTTTTTCGCCTCCCTCTGCAATGAAAGGACGGCCTGACTGGAACCGAGTGTCGGAGCTCGATCGCGCGAAACAAGTGTCGCTTACTTTACCAAAGGATGTTCAAGAAACTACGTTTTCTAGTGCAGCACGAGATGTCCTTACATCGTTTGGCACGACTCCTGAAAAGGTTAAGGCTTCGAATGCCGTCAGTAGACGTGGTGTATCCTCCAAACCAACAAGGCAGCAGCTGAGCAGCCCCATTTATGCGCCTTCCGGCGAAAGGAAGAAAACTCCGCAGTCAGAGTTTCCCCCAATGCCCAACAAAACTCCATCGAATCCCTTTGCCAAGACATCTAGCAAAAGTGAAATTGCTGAGGAACGAAAGAAACCGGACGCTACAAGTTTCCCTCCCATGTCAAAGATAGCCCCTTCTCCTCTTCCTGTTAAGGGCGACCAAAGCTCGAAGGCCTCAATGCGAACGATGCCAGTAAAAGATGCTCTTCCAACAACTCCAACCTCTTCAGCTGGGAAGGACAAGACCGATCCTAACGCTTCTTCTGCGAGCACTTATGGTGGACTGAACATGGGTGGTCTTGGGACCTCACTATTTGGCGTGGATAAAAACAGTGATACGCAAAGCCCTATCGGAACCGCTGCGACCGTAACTTCATCTGGTGCACCTGATTACCTTGGCATTGCAACTTCGTTCTACCAAAAGTGGGATCCTAGCAAAGTTCAAAAAGTGCCCGAACTTTTGAACAGATATGCTGGCCGAGAGGAAGAAATGTTTCGTAAGATGGCCGGAAAATACAATACGGAAAATCCGCTTACGGCAGTTGGTGCAAAGACAGCTTCTGTACCAAACACAGTTCCTTCTCCGGCGTCAAATGCAAGTCCATTCGGCGCATCAGCAAGCACGGGAACGGCTCCCGCCCCCAGTCCTTTCTCGGGTGGGTTTGGATCTACACCGTCAGTAGCTCCCGCAACACCTTTCAGTTCTAGCGGACCAGCTCCGGCCGCCAGTCCATTCTCGGGCGGATTTGGTTCTACGGCTGCCAAGTCTCCTGCGACGTTTGGTTCTAGTGTGCCAGCTCCGGTCGCTAATCCATTTTCCGGCGGAGGAATGTCGACTCCGGCACCGGGTCCCTTTGGATCAAGCACCCCATTCACATCGGGTGGGGCAAGCTCACCCATGACACCCGCTATGCCAGCATTTGGAAGTAGTAGTCAACAGCCAGCTGCGAGTGGACAACAAACGCTTTTCAAAGGAATGACAGCAAAGGCTATGCTAACAAGCTTTTACCAACAAAGACTACCAGAAAAGTTGGGCCACGTTGAAACAAACCTTAAGAAGTATGCAGGGCGAGAAGTAGAAAGTAAGTTACATGTGCACTTTTATTGTAGTGCTTGTGAGCCACCTTATTGCATTTTAACTCACCTCCTTCTTGAACTTCCACTGTCTTGCTTTTTTTTTCAGTGTTTCAGCTTCTTGCTCGAAAGTATCGTGTGAATCCTGACGAGTTTGGCATTCATGCACCTCCTCCTACCGGTTCACCAGCACCAGGAGGTTTTGGAGCAACAGCACCGGCTTTTGGATCCCCTCAACCTCTTGGTGGTGGTGTAGGTGTAGGAGGAGCGGGTTTTGGCCAGCCGTCCTCTCTGGGTGGAGGCCCTAGTCCCTTTGGTACCTTTGGATCGTCAGGTGCAGCAGCACCTGGTCCCACACCGTTTGGCAGCGGTAGCAGAGGAGGTTTTGGCTCTAGTAGTGGCGCTAGTTTTGGAGCACTTGCTAGTGGAGCTCCAGCTACTTTTGGATCACCTGGTGGGGGTACATCGTTTGGAGGGTCTCCCTTTGGAGCTCCACGGCGCTAAAAGAAGAATGAACGAAAATACAGTACATTGCTGTGCTAGTTGACAATGATGAACAGTACTCGAAGTCCAGTCGAGTAAAAACAGATAAGAAGTTTTACAGTGCCTTTTGAATTAGCTTATTTTTCGAGTCCGCTACTCTTGTCTAACGTTAGCGCGTTGAAGAGCTATCCAAGTAGAATGAATGGTTGACGGGATTCTTGCTATTTCCTGTGTTTCCCAGTAATTTGCAATTTTGTGCCCTCATCTTTGCATCTTTGACAACAAGATCGTGTTCGTCGTTGTTGTTTTACGATAGTATTCGAGTCTAGTACTAAACTAGACCCTCTAGCTAGAGAGGCTGGTAGTAGTAGAGTCTACTCGTCTCGTCGTCTACTAGTACTACTACTAGCTCGAGTAGCTACTCTAGTAGTTAGTAGCTAGTACTAGTAGTAGACTGCTCTACTAGTAGCAGTAGCTACTGCTACTACTAGTAGTACTACTAGTAGCAGCAAGCTACTACTAGCTAGTAGCTACTACTACTATTTCTACCGGTAGCTACTACTAGTACTAGCTAGTAGTAGCTACCAAGCTACTACTACTAGCTAGTAGAGAGTAGCTACTACTACTACTAGCTACTCTAGTAGCTAGAGTAGCTACTACGAGTAGCTACTAGTAGCTACTAGAGTAGCTACTACTACTACTAGTAGCTACTAGTAGTAGTAGTAGTAGCAGTAGTAGCTACTCTACTACTAGCTAGCTACTAGTAGCTAGCTAGTAGTCTACTACTATTGGTACCTGGTACTACCACAACAAACGAACGGATGGATGTGTGGACACATGTTTGATCCCATCACAGCTCTTCGGTTTCCTTTGAGAACGCTTGTTGCCAATAACTATTACAGTATCCACCGCAACCAAATAATTATTATTAATAATCTACAGATCTCACGTCACGTCACATCACACAGCACATAAACAGTCCACGAGCACTTTTAATAGCTAGCTAGCTACTCTACTACTTTGTAATACTACAGAAGAACTCTGGGGGTTTCATCACCATGCCATCTTTTACTATCCACAATTTCAATAAAACGTGATCGAAAAAAGAGGATTTCTTCCACCAGGTTTGTCAATCATCATCATCATCGTCATCACTTTCATTATCGGGGTACTGGTATAATGTCTTCTATTACAACATCGAATGGCCGTGATGAAAAGTCGACAGCCGCAGAAAGCACGAAAAAGACCAAAAAGAGGAAACGACCAAGTCCCTTTCGTATCAAGAAAGGTTGCATAGTTGCTCTACGTCATCGACCACAGGGCAATCACGTTACATTGGTTGTACCTTCTGTTCCTTCCAACACTACTACGGGTGCTGCAAAACCTACAAAATTTGCCCTTCGTTGTCTGGTCAATAATGACAACAACAACAACAACAACAACACACATACGAATCATTCGACAACGTACTACACGGAAGTATGGACAGATCCAATTCCTGGACGGGACGAAGGAGTGGCTCTGGTAGGACGACGCGTACGATGTATTTTCAAACGACGAATCAAATGGAAAGAAGACAATAATGGCAATGGAACACAAAGGACCACAACCACCAATCGTATTCAAACCAAGACTCAAAATACTATTGTGGAAGGTGAAATTGTGACATTTTTGGGAAGCTCCAACAACAACAACAACAATAATAACAACAACAACAACAACAACACTCACTTGCCATACTTTGAAGTGGAATTACTGGTTGATCGAGAGCATTGGAAATCACGTGTGCCCTTTTTACAACGTACCGATCAAGATGTAGATAGTACCAAACTTGTGAAAGAATCTAGTAAACGAGCACATCACAATGAAGAATTGATCAAAGGAAAGAATAAAGTAACAGTGCTGGCACGTTTGGTAGCGCAAACTGGATATGGTACTATTGCTACTACTACTACTACTACTACTACTACTACTACTACTACTTCGCAACAACAACATGACAAAGAAGTAGAAAAAGAAGCACTGATTGTGGGAAAATGGGCTATTCGCAAACGTTTACCCAACCAACCATGTCATCCTTGGAAAGAACCAGGCATTACTACAACTACAACAATTAGTAGTCGTTCTAACAAGACGAAGAAAAATAATGATAATGATGGGATTTCATCGGAAACAATGGATCCCACGAAACCATTCATATTGGTCAGCAATTCTACTACCACAAATGATAATTATGAAAACAGGGCAGTTTCACCATGTCCAACCCGTTCTGACTCAACCAATGGTAAAACCAGCATTGAATTTGCAGTAAACAACGCTAATAATGGGACGAAGAACAAATCACTACCGATGACAAATAATGATGGCAAAGCTGTAGTAAACAAGACCACTACTAATTCTACTGCTGCTGTTGCTGTTGCGGATGATGATGTCACTGCTGCTGGAAAAAGAAAATCCAAACAAGTTGTTGGTCCAACACAATTCATGGGAAATGGAAATGATGATGCTATTGCACAACAACGAAATTGGCGATGGTTTGCGGGACGTTATCATGATTTGTCCTTGCTTACTTCTACTCAGATTGTGAACAGCAACAATAGCAGCAGAAAAAATAAAAGTAATCTCATTGATCAGGAGAATAATAACAATGAAGAGTACCAACCAACCGGGAGTACTATCGTAAGCAGCATCCTTTGCAATCACAGTCGTATTGCTTCTTTTTACGACTACTATTCCGAACTTTTATCTTTGTGTGGATTGGTAGGAGAAGTCTTGGAGGTCAAACCATCTTCTCGGCCAGGCACATTGGCCATGGTGACCATTCGTCGATGGATCCTTCCACAACATACGGCTCGGGGAGGAACCAACGTCAATAGCAGCAACAACAACAACAACAACACATTTCAAGAAATATACCACGATTATGACTCGACACTGCTTGGAAAGAATTTTACCCCAGATGCCAACAGTATGACATCGGTCATCTTTCGAGTGCCCATTGAGGAACTGGTGATTGTTAGTCGAAAACTTGTAGTTCGTGATATTGCCACCACCACCAGGGAGTCATCATTGGGCCAGAGATTGACGGACGAATTAGGACCCGAAGAACTTGTTGCGACATGTTCGTATTCGTGGCGTGGGGATTGCGTCATTCCTTTGAAAACAATGATACCGGGAGACTCAGAAGAAGAAGAAGGTCGCATTCCACGCGCCCTGAGTCAAGAGAAAATTGCAAAATTATCGCTGTGTCATCGCTGTCGCACCTGGCTTCCAACAACAAGTGTTACAGCGTGCCAAAATGATGACTGTCGTCTCAAACCATTTTTGAATCAAGCAGCAGATGGGAATGACGAGGCAGTTCAGGCGGGTATTTCGGTAATTTGGTGTCAGCAGTGTCATTCAACACTTCAAAAAGAAATTGCTAAAATTCAACAATCATCTGATTCGAATTTACAGCCGAGCACCCGGATGCCTTGTTGTTTGGGTCTGTGCGATTGTCGCACCTGCCAGTCTATTTTTGAACCAGAGCGCGCCGAAAATGAACTTTTTGTTCGTGTCAAAAGAGCCTGGATGGCGCTTGATGTAAACAAAAAAGAAAATGCTGTCATGGGCGAATCAGACGGTGACAACTCAGATTTGCCTTTTTCAGATACAATGGCACTGGTGAAGTCAATGCCCGAGATCGATTTCAACATTCCACCGGGACTGCTGGATCTCAGTTTATTGCCGTTTATGTCACACAAAGTCATTTCCAAAACAAAGACGCCCGTTGTACGCAAAAGGTTTAAGAAGAACGCGGATGGTAATACCTCGACGGGAACTGTAGACAAAAGAAAAAGGGGTGAAAGTCCTGTCAGCAAAGCTAAGAAAAAGGCACGATCTAATAGTCCCAAGCCCAGGTCCGGGACATCACCACTGCCAAAATTTGAAGTGCCTCGTCCACATCACATGCCTGGGCGGGCATCTGAGGACTACTCTGTCTTCAAGCCAACTTGCTCCCGATTACTGAATTACGATGCGGCAAGAGCACTTCGGAAGCGTGACGCCGGCGATGAAGAACGTTTGACGTTTGGAGAAAATTGCAGCGACGATAGACCTCGTAATCTACGAGAGCTCATGGAAAAGAATTCAGCATTGATTACTGTACAAGAAAAAGATGAAAAAGTCACCGCTGGCCGTGCGCACAGGGCTAACCAACGACGCCTTGTCAAAAGCGTGGCTTCGCTGGGCTCTTTGAGTTTAAATATAGACACACTTGTCGGTCGCGAATCACAACTTCGGTTTGATCGAAGCAATATCCATGCTTGGGGGGTATACGCCGATGGGGAAATTTCCGCGGGGGACATGATTGTCGAATATCGAGGAGAGATCATTGGGAATGCAATGGCCGAAAAGCGTGAACGGGAATACGAAATGGCGAAAATTGGAAGTGACTACATGTTTCGCATTGATGATTTCACTGTTTGCGATGCCACCAAGCAGGGGAACGTGGCGAGATTTATCAACGCGAGCTGTGATCCAAATTGCTACACCAAAATCATTACTCTTGACGGGCGTCAACGTATCGTGATCTATGCTAAGAAGGACATCAAAGTAGGGGAAGAACTTTGCTATGACTATAAGTTTGCCTTGGAGTATGACGAGTCCAAGCGGATTCCTTGCCATTGTGGCTCGCAAGACTGCCGTGGTTTTATGAATTGGGTAGGTTTTTTGTCATGCTTCGAACAGTTTGGAAGTTGAGTTTGTATTTCAGTTGAGAACTGGTTTCTAACATTCGATTACTTCTTATCCGACCTGTTCTTGTATTGTTAAAGGACAAGCGCTATGTTACCATTCCTCCTCCGCCCCCTCCAAAGCAGCAAGAGGACGGCGGGGCCCCCGCAAAACTTGTCAAACAATCAGCAGCTGCCGGACCTGACAGAAATGCTAGCTAAATCGATGTCAACTGCTACAAATTAAAGACAAATACCAAACATAATAGATGCTGCATACGTTTTTATATCTTTTTCGGTTTAGCAGCAAAAAAGCCTTGCTTCGTCTGAGTCGTTTTCAGCTCGTCCTTGACAGCCTTTAAAATCTTCTTAACTCCTGAAGTCACACCAGCTTTTGCCATGTCCGACTCTCTCATCCACCGAACCTCTCTTCCCGTTGTGGATACCCATACCGTCGGTTTGACAGCAGAAATAGTGATGGAAGCTTGCTCAATCCACATGGTATGTCGAACATGCGAAAAAATATGTTCTATAGGAGAGGCTTTTTGGAGGTTTGTGAGTTTGACACTCTTCATCTCGTCGTAAACAGCTGTATTTTGCGACAAAATTTCTTCCATAAGACTTTTTAGTGCTTTCTTCCGTACGGCAGGTTTCACAACTGGCACATCAATACCATCTGTTTTTGCTTTCTTCCTATTAGTAGAAGAAGTCAGTGCTTTTCGTTTGACTCCCTTTTCGCCACTGACATTTTTGGTGGCAAGTGTCGTCAAAATTGCATCGTCACCCGCTTCTAAATAATCGCTGCTCCACACGCATGTCGAAGGGAATTCCCATTGTCCGGCCAGCAATCCCTTTTCGGGTCGCTTTACCAAGAGCCAATACGTACTATCATTATTATCATCCTTCACACCGTTTGTATTGTTTGTGGCGGTAGTCGTGGAGAGGACAGCTACTGACAAAACCTCCTCCCGTTTGGTTTGTTTGGGCGGTGCCATTGGAAAGACTGAGTGACCACATTTTCTGGAAATATCCAGCATATTATTACCCTCACTTCCTTTGTTGCCATTGTTCGCCGATTGAACTGTTTGCTGTTCAATGGATTCTGCTAACTGTGCCAGTACGGTTGGAACCCCTCGCTTATCGCACAGTACACAGGACACTGGCTGTTCCTTTTTCTTTGTTGTTGTGGTCGACACGACAACATCTGCTGTTCGCTGTGACGCTCGGTCAACGAGCTCTTCGATCATTCTTCGAGAAGGATCCGTAGCTGCCGTTGATGGCATCATGACTTGTTGATAATAGGCAGCTCCTAATCTTGTAGACCAATAAAATTCTTTCAAGGGATCCTGTTCATCGATACCGGTTCCGGAGGGAGCACAGTACGTGGCACCCAACTCCATCATGGCTTGATTGACATCTCCTGCATCCGTTATGGTGTTAGTGTTGGATGATAATGATGATGATGATGATGATGGAACATCAGTAAAAGTAGTAGTGGCATTAACAATTTGTCCGGCCAATTCCCATCCGTACTTGTCTTTAAAGATGGGTGCCTTAATGTGCTGTGCCACACCTCGAAGTCGACTCAGTACGCGACAAACGTTTCCATCTACTACCGGTACGGCAATCCCAAAAGCAATGGACGCAATAGCCGATGCCGTGTACGGACCGATACCTGGAATGGCCTGCAGTTCTTTTACCGTTTGTGGTAACTGACCATCGTGATGCTGACACACGTACCTGGCAGCGGAATGCAGCAACCGCGCTCGGTTGTAAAATCCCAGTCCTGCCCACCGGGCATTGACCTGCTCGTTGGTAGACTCCGCCAACACCTGGATCGTGGGAAATGCTTCCATCCATGCCAACCAGTACGGAATAACGGCTTCGACACGCGTTTGTTGCAGCATAATTTCACTGACCCATATACCGTACGCTGATCGTCGTTGGGGTGTCATAGCTGTACTATTGGAATTGTAGTCTTTCACGACGGTAACAACATTTGCTGCTGCTGCTGTTGTTTTGTTGTTGTTCTTGCTGTTGTTATTATTAGTATTATAATTCTTCGCTGCCGTCGATCCTTCATACGGTGGTGGATCACCCCTCCAGGGCAATTTGCGTCGATGTTCATAATACCAATCTAACAGTGCTCGTCGAATGCGAACTGCTTCCTCTGGATGAAAATAATGGAATTCGTACGATTCATGAGTAATCCAATTTGACAAGAATTGTTGTTGCTGTTGTTGTTGTTGTTGTTGTTCATCCACTAATGATATTGTTGATTGTGATAACGATGACGACAAGGACGACGATGATGTTGATAATGATGATGTGACTGTTGGTGGTTGTGGTTTGATCGCTGATACAGATCCTGATGCAGTAGTGGCATTGTCTGAAGTAACCATCCCAGTGGTATCATGATTTGACGTGTGTGTGTGTTGGCGTAAGGTCTTGCTCGTCTTTGCTTTCTTTTTACCATTACTATTTCTGCCACCACCACCACCACCACCACCACCACTACTACTACTATTATTACTACTATTACTATTACTAGTAGTAGTGCTAGTAGTAGTGGGCGAGATTTTAGAAGACAACGCTGTCGTTGTTCTGTTATCGGCACTACTGCTGCTGCTGCTGCTGCTGCTGCTGCTGCTGCTGCTGCTGCTGCTCATCCTCTGGCTGGTATGAAAAAAATCAGTCAAGGTTTTTTTCCGAGCACTTGTTCGTCGCAACATTGTGGTTGTTACTGCTGTTGTTGACGAGGCGGTGGCAAAGGTGGTGCTGCTCGAAATTTTGACAACCAATGAACTGCGTCTCAATGGTGGTGGTGGTGGTGGTGCGACGACGACAACAACAAAAGCACTGGTTGTTCTCGTCAAAAAAGTTGCAGCTGCAGCTGTTGCTGCGGCTGTCAAGCTGAGGAAAACTGTAATCCTGACAAATAAGAATAATAATGATAATGATCCTACTGTTGCTGAAGGTAAGAAGATGCAGAGATGCGAGCTTGTTGTTGTGGTGTGGTGTAACTTTGGAGATGCATAATGCATATGGTACTACTGTCATAATATACAAAGAAGGAATACTGATAGTAGCAATTATGTACAGTAACAATGCAGTAGAAACAGAGAGGAAGCAGGTGGCGGCGGCAGAAGATCGTACAGCATACATCATTGTTTTTTTTTTTTCCAGCACAGAAGAAGGTTTTTTCCAATCATTCAAAACCCGTAATTAATATTTCTGGTTCTTGCTGCGTCTGCTCTTCGTCCGTCTACTACGGTTTCTAGTACTACTACTACTAGAGTAGTAGTAGTACTAGTACTACTCTACTACTCTACCTTAAAAAACGAGTGTAAAAGACTAGCTAGTACCACTACTCGAGTAGTAGACTACTCTACGACTAGTAGTACTCTAGAGTAGTACTACCTGGTAGTACAGTAGTAGTAAGCAATGACAAAAAACAACGGCAAAATAGTATTTTTAATCATTGCAATATTTGTTTTTATTCTTTATTTACCAAGCAATCCAATAATAGAAGACAACAATATTATCATTTATCATTATATTCACTTCTTCACACACCCTCTCACCTAACAACCAACCAATCAATCAGTCAACAAATTATTAATAACATATAACTAGTCTACCATGTCGGACGACGGTTCAGCAGATGATGATTTTGATTTTGACAGTGGTATTAGCAGCACTAATAATAGCAATGACAACAGTGATAGCGATTTCGGGAAGCCAACAGTTACTGCCACCACCACCACTCCCAAGAAGAAAGCACGAAAACCATCAACTACTAGTACTGTTGACAAAAACAACAACAACAACAACAAACAGAAAAAATCTCTACCCAAAGCTTCCAAGGTGGTGAAGATGGTAGCGGCAACAGCAGCAGCAGCAGCAGCAGAGAAGACGGCGGCTCGTCGAAAGAAAGCCGTACGTCTTCCCTCGCATGCGGCTGTATCCACCACTACACTTCCAACAACAAATAATAATAATGACGATGATGATAGTATTGATGACGATGACGATGACGACGATGATGATGATGATGCAAACAATGAAACCAACAAAACTAACAACAACAACAACAACAATAATCATAAAACATTAACTCCTGGTTCAATCCTCTGTGATTGCAATGGCAGTGATATTCATTTAAGTCGAGGTGCTACAACGATGTCGTCGTCCTCTTTCAAGTCGTCATCGTTTGTGGTTCCTCCACCAAAACAATTGGAAAAGGCGGGACGAACCAAACATCGATACTTGATGATCTGGCCAGGAATTTTGTCGTTGAAAAAAAATACTGCTGCTGCTGCTGCTGTGAACAGTAAAAATAGTGCCATCGCTTCCAAATCCACCGAAACAGAAAACGAGAAAAAAAACTTGAATGTCGATGAACAAGAAGAAGAAGAAGAAGACGAAGTTGCCGATGACAACAACAACAACAACGACGTCGATGACAATAACAATGGTAATTCATTGGACGATATAAAACAGACCACCGGCACCACCGAAAACAATGAATTCGTGACCAACGTTCCATCCTCTACTAGTAATAGTACTACCGTCATCAACAAAGAAGAGACTATACTGGGAACCATGGTAGGTCTGAATACGGATACACCAATCCTCAACATTCCCTTTTCTTCCTCCTCTTGTGGAGAAAAATTGACTTTGCAAGGGCGCAAGGTAGATTCATCGACCAAATTCATGTTGTTGTCGTGTCACAAAAAGGGAACCGTAACATGCAAGGTACGAGCGCAACAAAATAAATGATGCTCTTGTGCTGTGTATGATATTTTGTGTAAATTGTCTTTTGTTTATTGGTTTTATTGATTGTGGAGAGATTGATAGAAAGGAAACATGGACTCACACGCGCACAAACGTCTTTACCACAAACATCATTACTTCATGTCTGGTACCAAAATACTATTACGTAGAATATTTTTTCTTCCGTTGTTGTGTTTGGAGATGCAACCTATCACGGTGCTACTATACCACAAATATCTATGTCGTCTCTTGCAAAAGAACAGGGACAAGGTGATCAGCAGCAGGAAGAAAGCGATAGCGTTCCAGACCCGTTATCGGTACTTTGTCATTATGGAGGATCCGATAGGACCGTGGATGGAGGCAAAAAGGCTCGAGGATTGAAACAAGGTCAGACTATACCAAGACGAAAACGTTCCCATCAACAAACGACGATAAGGACAAAAGGAACATCTGCAGCTGCAGCAGCAGCAGCAGCAGCAGTAGAGAGCGATGAAAACAGTGACGACATATTAAAGAAAGAAGTTGATATTCACGATGATGATAGTGATGATGATAATGATGACAGTGGCGATGAATTCAAGTTGGGAAAACCGGTGGTTGTACCACCTAAACGCAATCGAGCACCGCGACGATCCGTCTCGACCAAAAAGATTTCGTACGGCGAGTCATCGAGTAGCAGTGAAAAAGAAGAAGACGATGCGGATGAGGATGAGCAAAGTCAGAGCGAGGAAGAAAAGTCACGTAAATTGAAGCCACTTCCAAGAAAACGAAAAGCTACCAGTGCCGCCAGCACAAAGCCGGTCATTTCCATTGACACGAGCGACGAAGATGATTGTGCCGAAAAGAGCGAAACGAAACAATTAAGCAATCGAGTTGGGAAAAAGCTGGCGGCGCGAACAATATCCAAGGTTGCTATCAATAAGAAAAATCTTCCCACAAAAACACAAATCATTCATGTCGGCGATTCTGAGGATGACGGGGAACGGGTAGAATCCGACAAAGTGCACGTACGTTCAACATCTAGGTCGCGTAGCCGCCGGGCATCCTCCGAAAAGGCAACATATGTAGAAGTACCAACTTCGGATGAGGAGGAAAAAGATGAAGAAGAATTGAGCCGACCGACAAAGAAACAGACAAAAGCTGCCGCTGCTGCCAAGCCAAAACCAGCAGCTGCCCATATTACGCAAGAAGAGGGCGACAATGCCAGCAAACCGGAACCATCTTCAAGCGAGGAAGAGCCTGATGACGATGATGATTACGAAGCTACAATAAAGACGACACGTAAAAGGTCAGCAACTGCTGCCAAGAAAGCTACTGCAACAAAATCCGCAGCCACCGCCAAGAAGCCCGCCAAAGCTGCTAATGCGACCGTGTGTAGTGTTCGCAAAACGAAAAATACGAAAACTGCAGAACTTGCCAAATATGACAACATTGTGGATAGCGACGATACGGAGACTCTGCTTCTCGTGGAGCCAAGGGCGATGAATGGCGTCAAGAAACAAGGGACTAGCAATGCTACAGATGTCAATGTAGACAATGGGGCGGGTGATTCCAAAAAGCGATATAAGTCGTCTCCTATTAGAGTTGGGGGGGAAAAGGAGGCGCTGAAAACACCAAGCCCTTCTCCAAGTAAGTTTAAACGCAGACGTACAACATCGTCTCTCAAAAAGAAACCTCGCAGTATTATGGATCTGGCGAATGACGATGATTTTGCTTTTTTGGGATGAGGGGGCTTGCAGAAGGGACACGATTTCAAACTGTATTCCCTGCGTTGAATTATTCGCTTGTACTGCCACTTGAGACGAAGACACCTCGGCGCAAAGAAAAGAAATACTATTCATGTTGAGTCTCTTTATTAGGTTAATTTAAAGAGTCATTGATGTTAACGCCTAATGATAGCTCAAGTTACCATAGGCAGACAAAAAATAATCTTGGAAACAGGAAGAGGTAAAAATTTATACTTCGGCCGAGAATCGAACTCGGGACCTACGCCGTGTGAAGGCGTCGTCATAACCAACTAGACCACCAAAGCATTTAGAACATCCCTCTGACCAAAAATTTACCTATAAATTCCCATTTTATAAGTTTCAAACCCATCCTCGAATCTGATCATGTGTCGCTAGTAGTAGTAGTACTGTTTTGTGTCCTTTTCGGAAACATACCCTCGTGAGATCGAGGTCCGAGTAGGAGTCTTTCGTGGTTCTCAAATTGGATTGACTGGATACGAGAATCCTCAGTTTTTGTTCGATATTCAAGGTTTCATTGCTTCGTGAAACTCCACCCAGCAAGTCCGAGTACATGGGAATCGTCGTTAGTGACAAACAGGGCTCGACTTTCGCAAAATCACGCATAACGAATACCTAAGTAGTGGACGCCGTATTTACTAAACAGACTTACTATAGTTTGATAGTAGAGATCGACCTAACTAGCTACCTAGGGTGATGACGACGCTGTAATGTGTTCGCAAAAGGATGCAGCGTCTCACTTCCTCTAGAGCCAGTAGGAACTTTTGTCAGGAAGTGGCAAGTAGTACTAACGTTTTCTATGTGCACTTTCTTTTTGCCCAATAATTAGATTTGAGGAAAGAATCAACTAGTCATTCTTCATGGAAGCATCAATCACGGCATTCTCCAGACTTCCCTTCAAATCAGAGCTTGGTAGGAGCAGAGTGATCCTCTGCTGGTCAAGTAGACCAGCCCCGAATATTCCAACAACTAAAGCAACATCTTTTGGGTCAATTTCTCTCATTTCCAAAGGAGAGAGTCCTGACAAGCCAGCGTGACCGGCCAAAAATAGCCTACCCAAAGGAGGACGACCATTGTCAAAATCGTCAACAGTCTTCCACCAGAGAAAGCGCCGACCTTGGACAATAGCAAATATTTTCTCCCAGGACTTGCCATTGTCACTTCCCATGAGTATTTTGATGGTAGCATGCCAGTGGGCTCGCCACAAGCGCTTTAATCGGGAAAGGCGCTTCTCTGAAGCATAGGCCTCGCGTGCCTTTGCGCCATTTCTTCTTCCATCCCAAAAGTAGGCCTTCCGGAGGTCTTCATCGGTAGGCACACCTCGGAAAGCGTTTTTCAGCCAAATGATGGGAGCATCTTCATCTTCCTCATCGCCCAGTCCAGACGCTTGACTGATATCGTCGTCGTCGTCACTAGCATGGCCGTTTTTAATTATCTTATCGATGCGCTTCTTTGCTGTCAGTCCGTATTGCGCCTGCACGAGATATTTGAGTGAAGGAAAATGTGTTAGCAAGACGTGAAGAGAGAGAGAGAGAGAGAGAGAGAGAGAGAGCAAAGAGGACAGAGCAGTGTGAACAAGTAAAACGAGAAAATACATACCAATCCGGCAACCAAAATGACAAGTCTTGTTGGAATGAGCGAAAGAACGAACCATAACAATGCAACTACAGCCAATATCATCGACGATTTGTACGGGTCCTATACAGCGAGACACGGATCGAATTCGCAAAAAAAATGTTAGTAGCACAGCATTGCCTTGGTCCGGGAAGATAAGTCGATTGATGCAATACACAAAGGATGTTGCGACGTACTGTAAAGTTCAACAAATTCCTTGCTATTTCAAGAGTCCCAACAAGTTTGCCTAGGAAATTCTGGATCATCTGCAATGTTCCAGCGAGCCCACTGACCGTCTGGATCGCCCCAGCTCCGCCAATAACCAATTTCTTGAGCTTGTCATGACTCCGGTTTGTGAATTCCCATCTCAACAATTCCTCCTGGATAACTGCTGAAGCCTCTCGATCGGTTTCACGTTCTTCAATCGACCCAGTATTCTCTTCGGGAGGAATCCATTTCACAGTCAACCAAATCATGGGTAGGTCCAATGCCATGGCCAGCGCAGAATCTGCCAACCCACCGACAAGTGCGGTGTCACCTAAAACCGCCGGAACGCCCAGAGTGGATGCCTCCTTTACCGGAGCAAGATCAGTTGTTCCTGCACCTAGAACTTGAAACCAGCCGGAAATTTCGCTATTTTCCAAGAGAGCTGAGAGAGGCAGCGCAACTTCACCAAAAACGTGATCAGACCCCGGGAGCATATTCAAAATGTCGCGGAACCGGATTTGGAAAACAACGGCCCCAGGAGATGCCTCCCAGCTTTCCAGTTCAGCATTAATGTGGTGTGTTGGCTCATCCCCGTCGTCATCCACCTTCCGAAATGGCTGCAAGATAGGAAACTCACAGCCAGAGGCTTCTGCGAGCTCCTCTTCGGTCTCGAAGAAGTGACCGTGGTGAGGAAGCACTTGTTTTAGTCGCTGGCATTCCTCACTCTGCCTAAAATTCTCCCAGGTTGGGTTCGTCGTAAACTTGGATTCCGTATACCCAACCTCATGGAGCGTGTTCGCTGACTTATCAATTGCCAAAATCTTTTCCTTTTGCTTAGCGTTGGCACATCGCAAAGGATCCCAGTAAACTCGACAGCCAGCATTACCGGCTAGTCCCAAGTCGCGAGATCTGATGTTTCGACCTTTAGAGACTTCAATGCTGATTCTCCCAACGGGCCTATGCAGTGTGTAGTTCACGTCAATTTCTTTCTCCGCCTACGTAATGGACAGCACACATATCGCGGCGGTGTAGGTGAGTTTCCAAAGTATCAGGTAAGAAAAGCTTAGATCAACCCTATCGCCACAGAAAAACGCACCGCTCGCCACTCATCTGCTTCCTCTTGTATAAATCTCTTCTCCGTGTTGCCGCTGCTACGTTTGAAAGCCGATGACAGCATCCAAACCATTAAAGAGAAAAACGGAAGACTGCAAACAGACACGGTTATCAATACAATTTTTCTACAGAACAAGAATGCGTTCAAAGAGGAAGACTCACCAGCCGACGTATTCAGCGTTAAAGCGAAACGTCAAAGAGAGGAAGGCGACAAAAGAGAAACCTGTCAACAAAGGATTTTTCCAGCTCACAAGGTATATATAAGCGATAAACAGGCTGATAATATCCTCCACAAAATCAGATATTCTTGAAATGTGGAGATTCAGTAGACTCAAGTTCAGGGTGTCGGGAGGTGGAGCGGGGCACTCAGTTGGCGAGGGACCGTACAAGCGTTTGACGTCTTCTTCCAGGCCGAGATTGATTTCAATCCATCCGCTGATCTTGCCTAGATTTATCACAGATGAGAAAGCCAAAACCAGCAAAACATGAGCGAGTCTGAATTCAAAAAGGATCATGAACGGCGAATACAGCAAAAGCATTCAGTCCAAACAAGGAGCTTACCTTTCTCTGTATTCTCTTTCGCGGGGACAAAAAAGTCAGAGCTAACACCACTCTTGACTCCCGCTCGAAGGTCTAGTATCATACGGCGTTTTCCTTTAAAGACGGGGGGTTTCTTGCCAGCATTCAATACGGACATCTGCCCCCTCTCCAACATCAAATCACGCTGATTCTGCAGGATCCCGTGGGTCGTCAGGACTGTAGTGCCAACTGGCTTGTCCGTTAAAGCATCAACAACCTCGATGAAGAATTCAACTCCGTAGTACGCGACATCCAGCCTCATTTCACCCGAATCCTCAAACTTTAACAGGCCGTTACTTGGAATAGTCCTCGTCCTAGAAGAGCCTTCTACACCTGTTCGACGTACTCGAACGTAATAATCTCCGGGTCGTAAATCGTCTTTGTTTTTCTGTACATCTTCTGGGGCCGTGACTGAGGGAAGAGTGCTCTGAAAGACACAGGCTTTGGCAACACTTAATCTCAAGACCCCAATGCGAGTTCTTTCTGCTGCGCGGTGGGTAGTCAATGTCTCCGTCTTCGTGTCTGCCAATGACAAACCCCCATCGGAAGTGACAGTATCACCATCACGCTTTTTCTGATCGTAAGATTCGTCGACTGGTGCCATTGCCATTAGGATGTTGCCTACCGTCAGTTTGTTCTGGATGGCATTTCCTACAATCTCTTTTGCTTTCGAAGATCCACACGGTATCTGGACGTCAAGATGCAAGCGGCAGTCTTCACAGCAATCCAGATTGCAAACTTCGCATCGGAAGCTGGTTTTGCGCCATCCCATTAAACTAGCAGAACACTGAGCACACGATGCAGGTTTCCAAAATTTCTTAACGCGAAGAAGATGTGGCTTTTTCGAGGAGGGTTGAGGGATGCTGCTGTCATCGTCTGCCCTCTGAGAAACGTCCATGCACAGGCTGCTTTTGCTTCCCGAGATTGTTTTCGAGTCCATCAGCAGAGCAGAACTACCGTATCCTGCCAAACCTTCTGCCTCAAAAAAGTCATCCTCTTCCTCCACCTTGTCCTTTTCGCTATTCTCGTTGTTATTTTGACCAATTGAAAGGAACGAAGCTCCTAGCGCCTGATCCTCTGGCTCAAACACAGCCTCAATCTCAATCATCGTTGTTTTGTCATCATCAGAAAGATTACTGTCCTTGGACACTTTAGCGTCCTGCATCTCTGCCAAGAACCATTGTCGCATTGGCCTTCCTGGACATCGCATCAGAGCATGGCACGGAAGCGTCAGTGAACATATTGAAAACTCGATCATTCTCATTGCTTTGAGTACAAGCTTAATATTCAGTGCTGGTATAGGAGTTGTTTCGCTCGCGTATGCGTGGACCAAAGAAACCGTAGAGGATGGTTTATCCAAGTCATCGTCGTCGTCGTCCCAAAATGCACAGACGCCATGGTCATCACGCGAATCCAAAACAAACGTTGTCGTTGGGCCAGTGCGCGATTGTCCCTTCCATGGGATCAGCGAGACAATAGCTTGAACGGTGGAACCAATCGGGCATGGGAGTTGTTGAGCGCGTAGCAGTCGAACGTGAAAAGCGCCATAACAGTTGAGTGGGACAACTTCAGAAGTTTCGGAAGTTTCATTCCATGTCGACGAAACATTGCCCACCTCAAAAAGCGACGAGTCCCTTCGAAGCTTGGGTGTATTTGACTGTATTGACATTGGCAATGAATCCATTGTCGCATTTTCAGTAATATTGTGAATAGACATTGAAACATCCATGTCGCGGCTTGATATTCCTTGGCTTTGGTTTAACGTCGAATGATAAGAAGAGTTATCCAATGCCGTATTCGATGCAAGAAGAGTTGCCTCGGATTTTGATACCCACGATGGATAGGCTTCTTCACTGGATTTATGTTCTCCGGGGGACACGGATATGGACGATAAGGGTGCATCGTTATTTTGTTTTGTTATCGTTTGAGAGACTGGACTGGCGGATGTTGGCATTTCGAATGACTTGGAGGAAGCAAATTGTGGTTTTGTGGGACTACCCTCGCTGTTGACAACTTGGCCATTTTCTGTGTCACGAGCTGTGCCCTTTCTAACACCCTCGGAACTCACAGCATCGACAAGCGCTTTCAATTCTTCGATTTCCGAGACCAAAGACTTTATGCCCGAGTCACTCAGGGAATCGGGTGCTTTCTTTCGGAGTTCGTCAACAATCGGTTGTTGCCGTGTTTTCTGTTCTGATTCATCGACAGCTGTCAATGTATTGTTGAGCTTTGCTGTTGGCGCTGAATTTGAAAGATTTGTAGATGCGGTACTTTGGGGCGTTTGCTGATGATCGCTGTTAACACGAACATGTCTCTGGTTGGTAGTATTTTTCGTTTGCGGTGTATTGGATTGCTCCTGGCATTCTTCTTCTCGGTGTTGTCGCTGTCGGCAAGCGTTTTCAACAGCACTGACACCGCTTGAACCTGCGGGCACAGCAGACTCACGAGGATTTTGTGGCAACGACCGAGTCGAAGTCTGCTCAACAAACGACACTTGTTTCCCTAACGAATCCACCGAACTATGTCTCTTACTGTGTAGTTCCATCTGCGTCGTTACATTATCCGTCTTTGTGATTGTCGTAGGTGCGAGAGTTGTCTTCTTATATTGCGTTACCTGTTTGGATCTGCCAGGAACCATAGAGGATTTCAACCTACCAGGAACACTCTGCTTCTTAGCACCACCGGGAACATTTGGTGGTTGTTTCGACGGAGCAGGCTTTTGGGAATCAATCTGGGGTGTCAGCTTGGCTCTCCCAGGAAGGCTGTGACTAACTGATTTTGGCTTTGACGGTAATGGAGTGGGTTGTTTTCGCACTACTGTAGCGTTTGCAGATGTTTGATTATTCACTCCTTTGGATGTCAGAGTGGTGTCACCCAATTTTGGTTTTTCCAAAAGGGAAATTTGTTCCGAAAGGGATATTGGCGGAATATGCTTGCCAGTTGAAGCTGATGTGGATTGTTGTTGATTAAAGTCATTTGATAATTCTTCTTCTTCTTCTTCCGAAGAGATTGATTCCTCCTCTGACGATGACGGTTGGCGGCTTATCTGGAGCCGAATATTACCTGGCCGCGCGGCACTTGCTTGTGTACTAGCTGGTCCTGATGTAGGTTTTGCAAGAACTTTAACATCGTTATTTGTCCGATCCTCCGAACTTTCATTTTGATCGAGCTCCTCGCTCTTCAATTTGTGTGGTGTTACAAAAGCTAGCTGAACCTGCTCGTCTTCGTCTTCCTCGTCCTCGTCATCATCCTCGTCCGAGAGCCAAGTCGAACTTTGATCAAGACCAGTTCCTGTACTCTGGGTATTCTCGTCATCGCCACCTGCAAATCCATTTTCCAAAAAGTTGTCAATGGCATTTAACCAGCTCATATTTTTTTCTTCTGAATGTCGGTGGGACTGCACGCTGCACGTTCGTTTTGGCTTTAACTTGGAAAACTAATCAACTATTAGTAGGCGCACTTGCCAGCAGTCAGCAAAGAAGGCTCAAATTAAGCTAGAGCAAAGCAGAAAGGCCAAGCTGAAGCCAACCAGGAGGCTTGATTCAACGATCAAGCGAAAGCCTAACTTTCTCTTCGAGCTACTACTAGGATTGAAGTGCTACTACCAGTATGTCTTTGTTGTAAAAAATAAATGATAAGAAACCTTTTCCACCTCTTGCGCAAGCTCTGTGTCATGAAAACCTCTCGGCGAGTTTGGAGTAACAATTTTGGGTCACGAGTGGTACTTCAGCAGCAGAAAAGTACTGTACTATTCGTTAAGTAATACTGTACTACTCGATTAGTTACTACTAAGAGTAGTACCGTAGTAAATACCGAGAGTAAATTGGTTTTAGCTACGTAGTACGGTACCAGTACTAGATTCTAAACTTTACTACTAGTAGTTGCAGTAGATTACCAATAATTGCAACCTCATTACCAGCTGACTGTTTAACTAGTCGTACTAGCTTGCTACCCGGAATAGCACTGGCTCCAATAGACACAAATTATGTACGCCACGCGCGATTGATTCAAGAGTCTGTTCTTGCTGTGCTATGCTATGAAAATTCTTCATGTCGTCTCATCTTCTCTTGAGACGACATTGCTCACATGATGAAGTAATACTTTAGAAAGTGCTTCTTCAATTGCAGATTGCAATGTCAGCCTTCATCTCAAAAGAAGATTCATAAAGATTCCACTGATTCCTACAAGAGATCACGAAGAAAGGAAATCCAAGAGTACTACTGCTTCTACTACTAGCTAGCTACTGTAATAGAAAGGCGCAATTCTCGCTTCCAGAAACTTGCAGGCAAGAATGGCTCCGTACGCCTTGACATTTTCATAGTCACGCACTTCCAAATTCTTCGCGTCGCACATCCTTTCCGTTGAGGTCTTACCTTATTTTTTACTCCTATTTGTGGCAAGCTGCACCACCGCAAATTGATATTTGGCTGTGCATCAAATGCTGCATATTGTGATCCTCACAATAAGTTTTGTTTCCCCCCCAGGCGCTATTTAGGGACGTGCATCATCTTAGAATCGTGGCACGCACGAATCAATTACAACGTGAAATAGCAATTCCTCTTAAACACCGTAATTCAACTGCTCAACTGATCGAGCGATATTTTTTTTTAATCTGCTAACATTTCTATTTCCAGATATCAAGGTTCAGCAAACATAAAAATCGGAAAGAGAGGGCACAAATTTAAGTCCTCCAACTAAACACGAAAGATTCTTCACACTAGTAGCATGATGAGCGTACAGAGCAACAACAATGATTCGCCACAGGTGGCCGACAGTCCCTTGTTATTGGATGTGAATACCTCATCAGTACAGACTTGGAAACCAGACATGCCCGAAGAACGAAACTTTGAAGTGGGTGTCAGCCCCATCGAAGGAGTCGGAAAAGCTTTGTATGCCACCAAATTCATTGCCAAAGGAAGCTACATTCTCACATTTTGTGGTCCTCTTGTGAATGAGGACGAAGCTGACAGGTTAGATTTGGAGAACTTTGGACGTGCCATGGGGAACGAGTTGCAAATTGGAGAAGATTTCTACGTGTACCTTCAAGAGCCATGCCGTTTGATCAACCACTCTTGCGAACCAAACGCTGGGATCAGAAATGATACTATTTTGATCGCTATCAAAGATATTAAGAAAGGAGAAGAAATTTTCTTTGACTATTCAAGTACCATGGACGAGGAAGGAGACTGGTCCATGCCTTGCCTGTGCGGAGAATCTAACTGCCGAGGCTCTGCAGCTGGCTTCAAGACTCTTTCCAAAGAGACTCGTGCCAAATACCTGCAACAGAATATTGTCCAAAAATTTATTGCCAGGCAATTCGATGCTGAAACAGGAGAATTGTTGTGCAAGCCAGCGCAAAAAAGCTAATAAAAATCACTGTACAACTATGATTGCATATTATATTTCATATTGATGATCTTAATATGCGTCAGACAATAAATTGGGTCAAAAATTAAAATGTGCGAAAATAAGGATTTTTTTTCAAAATCCTGCAAGCGACAAGAGGAATTGGTTTTTGCGTGCTCTTGTAATCTACTAAATTAGATGTTCATCATGTTGCAGAAAGTGTGGTTTCTGTAATTCAGAGGCGACTCTACCAAAATAAAAGTTCCTTCGTCGCCGGCATACTTGCGCAGCTGGACGACAGCACCCTTTCAAAGCACTGGCACAGCATGGCCGTAGTCCCAGCCCCGTGAATATGTTCAACTAAAATTAAATTATAGATAAAATAAAAGGCGCATTAAAATTAGACGCTTGTCAGCTACAGGACGCTATACTTGTGGCCACCTGAACTGCGAGCACCTACACGAAGTGTTTCTTCGTTCAAAAGGCGCTGGATTTCTTGCACGCACTTCTTCAAGATGATCTCACTAGCCGCCTCCAAATGCAAGTAAAGCTTGCGTTCGCCCTCTTTCGGTTCCCTTCCAGGGCCAAAGTATTCACCTTTCAGCGTAACTGCTGTCTGGAATTCATCCTGCAATCGCGACGTTGTCTCTCGCTGGGTGACCTTCCATCTCGCTTCGCGAGGATATTCGTTGATTTCAAACTCTTGCACATAGTGGCTGCTGTTGAGTTGGACAGCGTGTCCCAACGAGGGATCATTCTTCGCAGCAGCCACCGCCGCCGCATCTGGTTCTTTGACAATACCAGCCTTGCGTAAAATGGCATCTCGCATGCCTGGCAAAGCCAGCATTTCAGGCGTCAACTTTGAGTCTAGATTAGCCAGGACCTTGTCGGCTGCTCCAGCCACATCATCCTTGCTTGACTTCTTGCCCAGCGACGAATCTTCCTTTCTGTCGTTATCCAACGATTTCGCATTGTTGCCTTCCAAATCCGCCTCTTCATCATCAGGATCTAGCAAACCGGCTTCGATCAATGCTTGCCGTTTTTCAGCGCGAGCAAACTTTTGGGCTTCACTCAATTCACTTTGGTCGTAACTGTAACCCTTTCCTTTGAATCCTGAACCTGCATACTTGGCTTCGCCCTTTTCAACCTTGGCCTTGAAGTCTTCAGCCAACTTCTTCAACTCTGGGCTAATATTCTCAGACTGGCCAGCCTCGCTCATAGCACGTACCACAATGGGAGAAAACTTGGCCTCATCTGTTCTATTCACAAAAGTGTAAGCTTTCCCCTTTAGTCCAGCCCTTCCCGTCCGGCCGACTTGGTGAACGTAAGCTTCGAGATGGTTCGGCGCGGAAAAGTTAATTACACAACAACAGGAAGGAACGTCTAGACCTCGAGCTGCGACTCCGGTGGCAACCAAAACATTAGGGCCATCCTTTTGTTTGAAATCAGAGATGGCCGAATCGCGGTCCTCCTGTTCCATGCCACCGTGGAGAGACCGTGTTGCATATCCGCTGCGCGTGAGTTGCTCAAAAAGTTCGTCGGTTCGTAGTTGAGTGTCCAAAAAAACGATGACCTTTCTAGTTCCTTCCACGTGTTCTCCAAGGAGCTGTAACAGCCTTAAGAACTTGTCCTCCTCTTCCACAACTTCAGCATATTGTGTGATGCTGTCCGATGCCACGGAACGACCGCCCACAATAACTTCCAAAGGAAATTTCAAAGCTTTTCGCGCCAGTGTCTCGACGGCCTTGGGAAAGGTCGCACTAAACAGTACAGTCTGTCGATCCGGCCGTACAGCTGATAAAATAGCTTGAATTTGCGGTGCAAAGCCCATATCAAACATTCGATCACTTTCGTCCATTACACAATACGTCACTCGTTCCAGCGACAAAATTTTCCCACCCTGCATTGTCAAGACATCAATCATTCGACCTGGCGTTGCCACAACAACATGAGCTCCTCGCTTTAGATCTGCGATCTGCTCCGCCACAGCCGCGCCTCCATATACAGCAGTAGATCTATTATAAAAGATAGCGAGAAGAAGAAAAACAGGCACGGAGGAGTAAGTATTTTTGGAGATGAAACAAAAAAAGGAAATACTGTACATAGTAATCAAACATCAGACACAGTGATCAAAAAATAAAAACTGGGGCAGCATGAACGGCATGAACGATGTTTTCGTAAACACAATCTGCTGTACAAGTGCCATACAGACTTGAAAGGCCACACCAAATGGTTGATTGCTTCAACATGGTGATGCAGTGATATTGTGTGACAACCGCCTGGTTAGCATCCATGGTGCAGACAGTAACGACTGCTTCGCATACTATGGTACTTACTTGAGTCCAAGGTTCTTGCAAAATGTCTTGCACACTATATGAATCTGATACGCCAGTTCTCGGGCGGGCGCCAGGATCAGGCCGATGGGGCCAGATTCATGAGGCTCCAGAGGTGGCTGTACCATGATGTGCCTAAGCATGGGCAACACGTACGCGAGAGTCTTTCCACTACCTGTCTTGGCTATTCCAATCACATCTCGGCCTGCCATGATACAGGGAATGCATTGCGCTTGTACTGGATATGGTTTGGTAATTTTTTGCTTTTCCAACATTTTCAAGATTTTCTCCGACAAGCCGCACTGCTCAAAGGTCGACACCGGTGCAGGCGCTCCATGACCACGCACACGAACCTTGAGTTTGGCTCTCAAGTTGAGAACTTCATCGTTGGACAAGTTCGCCAGGGCTCTTGGAACAACGTACAAATTCTTCTTAAAATCAATGTAATCCATCTTGGAATGATCCACCGATTTCAATTCCTTCTTCTTGTTGAGTTCTGCCAACACGACGAGAGCATCCGGAGCCGCCATGGCAGCATCTAAATTGCGTTCGGCTTCTTCCATAACACCCCCTTCGGTATCATTGTACAGACGTCCCAGATCAGGAGCTCCTGCAGCTTGTGCCAACTGTCGCGCCTTTTCTGCTTCCTCTTCCAGCTGTTTCATGTGCAGTTCACGACGCTGTTTTTCACTCTTCACTTCAGCTGCTAATTCGGGTTTTTTGCTTGCAAGAATTTCCGCTGCTGCTGCTGCTTCTTCGTCGGCTGCCATCGGCACTGATTTAAGAGCTTCAATAAAGGCTCGTCGTGCCTTTTCTTCTTCCTCGTCATCAGTCTCAGGTTCACTCTTACCACTTTCACTTTCCCAATCCGAGTGGGTATATCGTGGACCGTCATCATCTAAGTCCATGGCATCTTGTTCCATTGTACCATTGCCACCGGCACCGCCAAACTGCGTTGGATTTCCACTCTTCTTGTTGTTACCACCGTTTCTGTGGCTGTGGCTGTGGCTAGTGTTGTTGAGACGTTCTAGTTCTTCTGGAGTAATAACGCCTCCGGAAATGGGATTACCATTGTTTCCCCTCATGGCCGATTTTCGTGGCATCATAGATCCAGAAACATTAATATTCAAACCGGAAGAAATCATAGAGCCATCTTCATCCGTCCGTTGTGTCGTAACATTGCCCATGGCACCTGCTTCCAATTTTTCCATAAATTTATCCAAAGCATCATCATGTGCCTGCTGCTCTGTTTGTACCTGTGTGGTTGTTTCATTACGAAGGGTAGTGGAAGATTCGGTAGTAGATGATGGTGGTAGTGGAGTAGTAGTAGTAGTTGTAGTAGGTGCCTTGTCCCACCGTCCTCGTGATCGTTTCCGGGGAGGAGCCTCAACATGATCTTCGTCTCCAGTAGCAGTAGTGTGACTTGTTGCTGTAATAGTTTCTAGTGATAGTAATTTTGTTTTTTGAGATGGCAGTGCTTCATCATCGTTATCGGACGATCCACTACTGTCTCCTTCGTCATCGGCAAAGAATGGATTGCTCGTTTTCTTGCGTTTGTTGGTTGCTACCTGTTCTCCAGAAAATACATTCGTTTTATTGTTGTTGGACGTTTTCTTTTTCTTCTTCTTTTTAATCAAACCTCCCAACGCCAATGACATGCTAACTTTTGGTGCTGGAGCTGCGGCAGCTTCTTGTTTCTTTCGCCATGCTTCCAATCGCCTTTTCTTGCGTTCTTCGGCCAATGTCATGGTGCCACGACAACCGACACACAGTGTAACAGTGTGATGTGAATACTCTATCTACTGTACGTACGAGGTACAGGATTTGGAAACACAATGCTAGTAGTCTAGAAGTAGTAGTTAGTCTTTCCACAACCAGGAGACCTTCAAATTATTATTTACAGTCGTAACAAAGCACGTCTTCATGCAAGAGAGAGAGAGAGGTGCGATACTATTGTAGACGCAAAGGTAAGAAGAATACTGGGTAATAATGTTGTTGCGTGTTGTGTGGGTTTGAATGAAAAAAGCGTGTGAAAAAAGTAATGAGACTACCTGGTAGTCTACTTCTACTCAGTGTACTACTACTACTAGCTACATTAGCTACTATTAGCTACTACGTAGCTAGTAGTAGTAGCGGTGTGCATTAATATTTTTTGTGGAATGGACAGATGTATGCGAAGCTGATGGCCAACAGACTTTTAACACCCACCGAGCACCCATTTCAATGTCGAGAAGAAGTACTACTACTAGTAGCTACTGTAGTAGCTACTCTGGCTAGTAGGTTGTGGTCTCACTCGAAATAGAGTTTCAGATATTTACTACCGGTAATAAATGCTACTAAGAATGTGCGAGCTACGTCCTGTACGTAGCTGTTTACTCTTTGAAAAGAAAGACAATACTCTACCTATTTATTGTCAATGCTTTTTTCTTCTAAGCTTGTTGCTTTTTCATGTACGAGCTTACGCCCGAGAAAAGAGAGAAGGAGGAAACGAAGGTAGACAGTGTGGCCATGATCAATGAACCAGAATGGAAAAGGTAGGCTATGAATAGCAAGTAGTGGGAAATAATAATATGATGCACACAAAAGGAGGCGAGGTTAAAAAAAAAAAGCGTATCCCGTAATTAAAAGACATCAAATAATAATAGTACGCACCTCCCATTCCAAACCACGTAAATGACGACAGGATATTCAATTCAATGAAAGTACTCCCCTCCAAACGGTCGCGCTTGGCCGCATCTAACAGAGTGAATGCCGTCGTAGCCAACAGCGTAATCTTGGCGTATCCAATCGACCACGATCCAAATTGGGCAGCCGTTACGGTCGTAGTACCAATCTGAGTGCAGAGACTGTACAGGTCAACCAATTTCATCACTTTCAAGACCCCAGCAAAGATGGTAGTTCCATAGTACAAGGTGGCTTTGACATTATTATTTTGAAATGGCGACGAAAACAAGACCTTGGCCGAACTCTTGATCAATCCAACCAGATCAGTTACAAATGATGTATCGGCTGATTTGTCCCATCCCTTGACGCCGTACCCCCATCCCTTCAGGCCATTGATCATTGCATAGAAGGAAGCAATCATAACGAGTGGATTGGAAAGTATCTTGGCACCACGAGTCATGGGCACGGTTTGCCTGACTAGAACTCCCGCCAACAACCACAAGAATCCATACGTGGCATACATTAAATTCAAGCGCTTGTACGTATCACTGGAAAGTCGATCGTTTGCGGCAGCTCCGCTCAAAATGTACGCCAAACCGGCACCCAATACTGGCCCACCAGCATAATTTAAAGAAATAGCAATCATTTCGGGACGAAGAAAGGCTGGTACCAATGTTGATAATCCCAAAACGGCGTAAATAACCATGCTGAGTTTGTAACCGTACCCAACTCGTTTTTTGCGGCCGTTTATTTTTTTGGTCGTTTTGTTCGAGTCATCCTTTTTGTCACTGATGTTGTCCTCGGTACTACTAGCAAACAGTGTCATCTTGAATTTACGAGAAGGAGAGAATGCTGCATCATTGTTGCAGTTTTGATTACAAAAGAATTGGTATCGTGTGGTGGTCGAACCACTGGTTGGAACGGCTGCCAACAGTGGTTTCGTTATTCGAGAGGCGGTTGGTCGGGTAAAGGCCAAAGTTGTTCTACTACTGCTGGACGGAAAAGCATGGCTGATGCTGATGGAACCGAAATAGAACGCTGCCAGAAGCAGATCAAATGAAAGATGCATTGGTCGCCTCATTGTGGTCTCTTGATACTTGATATGGTAGCAGGTAAGTGTATGAAGGCATGAGATTGCCAGCTGGCATATTCACTGTAAAGTACGGTAAGCATAAAGTTCTTGATGTGTATCTTTTGATGATTGTTACCTGGTACTATGGTATCTTTCAGTCAATAGTGTTCGGGACTTGGTTCCTGCTTCGCACACTTTCCCAAAAAGAAGCCTTTACGTCGTCGCCTGTCTGTACCAGCAATAGAGTACTAGACTAGTCTACAGTAACCGGTAAGCACATTTGCTAATAATAATAGAGTATTATTATTCAAGGTAGGGCACTGATCAAACAAGCTTTGGGAATACACTCAGTCTCCAGATTCTCCATATGCTAGGGAAACTTGCAATTTACCTCTCCTTACCAGAATTTTCTGTAACCATGTAACAACAACAATTCATTGTTCTAGATTCAGTTGGCAAGTGCCAATTGTAGGCACATGGCTATGAGTTTCATTTTTCATTCGATGCTTCGTATGCACCTTGAGATTATTATTTATTTTTGCTTTGCCGGGGTAAGAAACGGAGTGCTTTTTAGATTCTATCGTTGCAAGCTAAATACTTCTTTCAAACGTTCAATAATTCCATTTGTGGGTAGCCAGTCAAAGTAGTAGCTTTCTTTCGATCGTACTCTTTGTACGCGTTTAAGCTGGTCACAATACATGAGCTTGCCAAGATTTTGAAACCACAGGAAGTGGCTATGGCTAAATCTGCTAAAAATACAGTACTGTACACGAAATCAACTTTACTATTCAAGGGGGGGGGGGGGGGTCTCCCCCACACCCATATTGCCCCGCACCAACACAACACAACACCACCTACACATCAAATTTTCTCTCCACCCCCCCCCCCCTTTTTCT
>Ga0100391_1000583_pt1 | contig 42398 bp, 34 predicted proteins | sample CryGeymeta201515_FD_81541 | JGI IMG/M metagenome (GOLD analysis project Ga0100391, IMG submission 81541) | Groundwater microbial communities from Crystal Geyser aquifers in Utah, USA - Crystal Geyser metaG 2015-15 | ecosystem: Environmental > Aquatic > Deep subsurface > Groundwater | place: USA... | reverse complement strand
TTTTGGGAGCATTCACAAATGCCAACAACAAAATTCTTGAGCAACGTCATGCCTTCGGTTGAGTGGTAAACCTCCGGATGAAACTGAATACCAAAGCTTTGTTCGCCTTTTATTTGATAACCGCCAACTTGTACATCATTGGTTGAAGCGATAATTTCAAATTCGGGCGGCAAAGCCAGGATAGTATCCCCGTGCGACATCCACACCTGGCTTCCTGCATTCATGCTGCGAACAAGGCTACAGCTTTGATCAATAAAGCTCAGGTTTGCTCTGCCGTACTCGCGTATCTTGCTGGGCTGCACATTACCGCCATTGGCCTGAGCCAAAAACTGGGCGCCGTAGCAAACGCCAAGCAGCGGTATTTTACCACGAATCTGACTTAAGTCGGGAATGGGAGCATTTTTGTCGCGCACCGAAAAAGGACTTCCTGATAGGATGACACCTTTTACGGAAGCATCAATTTCGGGGATTTTGTTGAAGGGATGAATTTCGCAATACACGTTTAATTCGCGTACTCTTCTGGCTATCAGCTGTGTGTATTGAGAACCAAAATCGAGAATGAGAATGCTTTCTTGCATAGGGTTTGGGTGAAATGAATCTGCAAATTAACTTAAAATGATGCTAACAGTCAAGGAATGATTTTCAACCTGGCACAACGGCATTATAAGGCAAACGAATTTTTGCAGTGTTTTCTGATAGGCCAGTGAAAATTAATCTTCTGAAAGGGTAAAAAATAAAATCAAACTTTCTTATTCCGTATTTTATTGATGCCAATAAAGAGCAGCGCAAGCAATGCAACAAGCAGCAAAATCCGGTACATCAACAGTAAATCAGTCTGTTTTGAGATGAGTTGGTTTGTCGTACTCAATTCATTTTCCAGTTTTTCGTTTTCCTGCTCACAGGCTGTGAGTTCAAATTGCAGCTCTGTTAGGTTGGAGCGCATCTCAGCATGGCGTTTTTCATAGCTGTCGAATTCTTTCAAAAATGCACGGTAATCTCCCAAAGCTACATAGTTATTCATTTTGGCTTCGTTCACCAATTCATCGTAAGAACTTAAACCTAAAGTTGTTGCTACTTGAAGTGTGGTGTCGAGCAAACGGTTTGATTCATGATACTGTTGATCGGTTTGATACGCCATACCCATATAGTAAGAAGCGAGTGCGACGCCTTCGCGATAGCCAATAAATCGACTGATTTTTAATGACTTATCATAATATGCAAAAGCTTTTTCCAGCTGTTTCTTGTCGCGGTAAATATTACCAATATTGGCCAAAACTACAGCCATTCCAAGCTGATTGCCAAGCCTTTCGCGCACTGCAAGTGATTTTTCATAATACTCCAATGCCAGTGCAGTATCTTTAATGTCCTGATAATAAATTCTTCCGATGTTATTGTAAACTCTTCCCAGTTCAACAAAATCACGTTTTTTTTCAATGATATCCTTAGCCTGCAGCTGCATTTCCAAAGCCAGTTCATTTTTGTCCCATTGCCAATAAACCAGCCCGATATTCATCAGCATTTTAGCGAAGCGCAGGGAGTCGTTAGTCTCTTTATATACCGTCATGGCTTGCTGATAGCTGTCGAGTGCCTTTTGGTAATCTCCCAGCGCAAAATATACGGTTGCGCGGTTGGCAGCTGCCGCAGCTTCCTGATCCTTAAGATCGTGTGTTGTCGCAATGTCCGAAGCCAGATCAAAATGCTTTATAGAGGTGCTGTAATCTGCAAGATTTTTATATACCAGCCCCATATTCACGTAGGTGCGAGCCAATTCGGTATTGTTGTTTGCCTCTTTTAATAAAGTAGCAGCCTGATTCATATAATCCAGTGCCAACTCATAATCTCCAGAAATGGATGCTGTTTTTCCCATCGACAACAAGATGATCCCTTTCATGCTGTCGAGCCCTTCCTGATTGGCATAGGCCACGGCATTGCTGTCGGCTTCCTTGCTTTTATCGACAGAAATTTTTCGGTAGATTTCAGACAACTGAATCAGTGTTTCGATTCGTTCGCGACCAGATTGCTGACCGATAAGTTGAGTGAGACTGTCTATCTTATCAGACTGATTATCAGCATATAACCAAAAGCAACCAAAAGCTGCCAGCCAAAGTAAAACAAGATGTTTCAATTTCTCCAAAATTTTAGGTAAAAATACAGTAAAAAGTTTTCAAAACAAAATACTTTTTTCCGTAAAAAACAATGTCGGTTCTGCGACTTTTTCTTGATCTGTAACCTACAGTTTGCCAGTGATTTTTGCCTTACTGGAGAGTCCTGTTAGAGACAAAACATGGGTTGAATAAAAGGTTAATCCTGAATTTTTTAACTTTTCGGAGCGGGCTCAAGCCTTAATTCTTTAGTAGCTTTTCAAAGTAAAGCCAAAGGTTAGCATATTGTCTTCAAGTTTTTGGCTTTCAATAACAATGCTTTCAAATGAATGCACATAATTTATTTTAAAACTGAAGTGTTTCGTCAAAGGTAAATCTAAGCCAAGGTCTGCCTCCCATCGGTAGTTATCCGCTTCTTGAAGCGAAGGTTGAAAATAGCTTTCGTGTGATAGCACGACTTTTCTTTTGAACAAATGGTATTTACCGCTTACCCAAATAGTCCCCCGAAGCGTATTGATCACATGCTGGCCATTATATTCAGGCAGATTGAAGCGTGAAAGATTAAAATCGGTATGTTCATACTCGCTCGTAACAGCAAACTTGAGCCAATAATCCTCATGTGTCAGCAACTGAAAGCTAAGGCCTGCACCAAGGAGCTGACGGGCATTGATTTCCCTCCTGAAATTAGTGCTAAAAAAACCTAACAAGAGCGGAGATATTTTTTGTTCGGGATTGAAATAAATAAAGTTTAGGCTAAGGATATCTTCATCAGCTTTATCGCCCCCAAATGCCTGATATACATAGGAATTGATTGTTTTGAAAGCCCATTTTTCAGCAGGTCTTAAACTAATTTCCGATTTTGCTTTGAAGATTACAGTCTCAACGTTTCCGCCTTGCCAAAAACCACTGAGCGTGAGGTCTGCTTTCACTTTAAGTGTATCACTTTCATTGATTTGTGCCGCAAGCAATGCCGGAAAAATCAAGAATAACAGGATGATCTTTTTCATGCAGATTGACTAAAAAACCTGTGTTAAAAATAAAATGTCCATGAATTGATGGAATCGTATTGTCGGCAAAATTACAAATTCTATAAAATTAAAAATGGTGGAATTTTCATTGGAATAGCTGAGCAAATAGTTGTTGGTATATTATGGAAGCATGCGTTTATATGGATTACACATTGCTTTGGGTCTGCTGAAAAACTTCTAACTGATTGGTATTGTGACAATAAATAGAGTTCTCATCGGAGGTTTCTGCAAGGTATTTTAAAATCAGCAATAAAAATCCTTGGATGAGATATTACAGGTGCGCTGCACCTCAATACCTTGTAGTTGTATATTCCTTATAAATTTTAACGGTGCTACGCACCTTGAAATGAGCCGCAGCCCCGCTTAGCGGGGATAATATTTATAAAAAAGCGCATCAACAATATTGTAGGTGCAGCGCACCGATCATATTTATTAAAATTCCTTAGTTCTGGTTTTTCAGCAAGCCCTACTTAATCAGTCTTTGAACAAGCAGATTTAGAGCATTAATGTCTGAAATTGATAAATTTAGGAAATCACTGAGATTATTTTCGATAGGCTTACAGCCTTTTTGAAAGCGGCCTGCCGGCCTGATCCAAACCAAAGCCCCAAATTCATAATCAGACATGGATTTATTTTGGGGGGATTAGCTTCGCTGAACCCTTTTGGATGGGCTTACAGCCTTTTTGAAAGCGGCCTGCCGGCCTTGATCCAAACCCAAAGCCCCAAATTCACAAGCAGACATAGGTTTGGGGGGATTAGCTTCGCTGAACCCTTTTGGAAGGGGCTTACAGCCTTTTTGAAAGCGGCCTGCCGGCCTGATCCAAAGCAAAGCCCCAAATTCACAAGCGAGCATAAGTTTGGGGGGGATTAGCTTCGCTGAACCCTTTTTGGTGGGGCTTACAGCCTTTTTGAAAGCGGCCTGCCGGCCTGATCCAAACCAAAGCCCCAAATTCACAAGCGAGCTTGTGATTGGGGCTTTGGGTTTGGATCACCGCTATCGCGGGCTTTCAAAAAGGCTGTGCGGAGAGAGGGGGATTCGAACCCCCGGTTCACTGTAAAGCGAACAACGGTTTTCGAGACCGCCGCATTCAACCACTCTGCCATCTCTCCAAAGTGGGTGAAAAATGGAGTGCAAAGTTAGACTTTTTAGGTAATTACTAAAGCTTTGGCAAGGATAAAATTTGAGCTAAAAACAGCTTAAGCGCTTTTCGCCTGGCTCAAATTGAACTTTTCGGGATAGCGAGCCTGTTTGTCTTGATAAAAACCTTTGATAAGCTGGAAATCTTTTTCATAATCTCCGCTGGGATAAAGTATTGGGCCAAAACCTGCTTCCTTGCGGCCATAATCAAGAAAACCCATCACGATAGGAATGTTGGCTTTGAGCGCGATATAATAATATCCTTTTTTCCATTCTTTCACCAGCTTTCGGGTGCCTTCGGGAGTGATAACAACGTTGAGTTGCTTTTCTTTTGCAAACAAACGGGCAATCTGATCAACTAGGTTATTGCTTCTGCTGCGATCTACTGGGATGCCTCCCATTTTAAGTAAGATGTGACCTGCTAAGCCTTTGAAAGATTCCTTTTTGATAAGGAATTTAACCGGAACCCCCAGCACGTAGTAAGCCAGGCGACCAACTACAAAGTCCCAATTGCTGGTGTGTGGAGCAGCTAAAATAACGCACTTATGTATGTTTTCGGGGATTTCTCCCAAAATCCGCCAGCCGGCTATTCGTAATAAGAATTGCGAAAAATTTCGCATAGATTTTGTTTTGCGCAAAAGTAACTGTTTTTACGAATTTGAAAGAAAGCTGGTTTCGGACGAAAAAAAAGCCGGCAAATCTATTCGCCGGCTTTATAAAGTGCTTTGTGCAATCTATTCTGGCTTCATTGCTTCGGGTTTGAGTACCAAACGCAAATAATGTTCGGGTATTAGGAAATCAACGGCAGCTTGTTGAATATCATCAGCTGATAAGGCGTGAATTTTTTCATTGAATTCGTCAATCGTCAGCAAGGGCAGCTTATTTTGATCAGCAAAACTTATACTGCTGAGCCAGAAACGGTTCTGCTTTTCATTCGTTTCACGTTCTCTGATGGTAGTTTCCTTGACTTTCACCAGATCTTCGGCGGTTGGGCCTTCATTTATCAAGCGTTCCATTTCAAAAAATACTGCTTTTGTGAGTGTATCGACCATTTCGGGGTTGGTTCCCCAATTGATGGTGATGGTGTATTCCGGCATGGGAAACTGACTGTTGCTTTGACGCGAACCAACGCCATAAACCCCTCCCTGGTCTTCGCGCAGATTTTCGCGCAGCTTGATGTTGAGTACCTTCATCATCATAGCCAGATTCAACCTGTTTGCTGAAGACCATTCAAATGGAGATTTCATCATAATGGCAACCATGCTTTTGTGCTCGGCACCGGCAAAAACTTCTGCATCGGTAATGCCATCAGGAAATTTAGGGCTGCGATCTGTCCACGATAAAGCAGCTTTTTCTGCTGGCAGACTGGCAAGGTATTGTTCGATATAGGGCTTAAGTGTATCGGGATTCAAATTGCCAACAAATACAAATGTGAAACCCTGGGCTGTCTCAAAAAGCTGGTCGTACATGTTGTATATCTCGTTGGCATCCAGCGACATGAGTTGATCTTCAGTAGGAATCATCGTAAAGCGAGGGCTGTTGGAAGTGGCAAGTTTGTAAAGGGTGTCGTAAAAAACCATCTGTGGGTTCGAACGCATAAACTTAAACTGATTTTGTTGCTGCGAGAGATAAGCTTCAAAGGCTTCAGCATCTTGCCTGGCAGGCTTAAAATGAAGTTGGATCAACTGCAGGAGGGTTTCAAAATCACGTGGGCTGGCACTGCCTGAGAAACCTTGTGAAATTTCGTTGATGCTGAGGCGCAAATTCGCGTTAATACCGGTTAATTTTTTATCCAGTTCAGCTTTACTGAAATTGCCTAATCCACTGGCAGTAACTATGCGTGCGATACTGTTTGCCGCAAAAGCTTTGTCGTCTTCAAAAACTGAAGTGCCACCATTGGCGTAGGCGGTCATCAAAATCTCATCATTCTTGAAATCAGTAGGTTTCACAATCACTTTCACCTTGTTGGCTAATTGAAAAGTGGTAAGATTCAGCTTGTCATCTTTTTCTGTTTTTATGATTTCGCCTTTTTCGGGCATCTCAGCCAAAAGGGGATCATCCTTGAAAGTATCTACCCATGCTGTAAGGTCAGTTTCTTTGGCATCTGCGATTGTGAGTAGGATAGTTGCTTCATCGGGTACTAAAACTTCTTCTTTTTCGGGAGCAGTTACAACAACCACCATGTTTTCGTCGGTAATCCATTGCGAAGCTTTGTTATTGATCTCTGCAAGGGCAATTTGTGGTAGCAGTTCCTGAGCAATAATCCATTGATTTTCGATTCCCGGAATGGGATCGTTTTCGAGAAAATGGCGCGTATAAGCCCCAACAAAACGTGATGACGGTGTTTTGTCTTTTTCTTTGAGTTGTTGTTCCAGTTCATTGAGGATGCGTTTCTTTTGGCGATCGAGTTCAGTGGGCGTAAAACCGTATCTTCTCACCCGCTCGTTTTCTTTAACGAGTGTTTCGAGTGTTTCTTCGATCATATTATCCTTTGCCAGAGCAAATGAAGCATAAGCATCCATGGCACGTCCCATAAAACCTCCATAATAGGTGTAAGCATAAACGAAAGGGGAGGTGGGCTTTTGACTTAACTCGTTCAAACGGTTGATAATCATGCCGCTGTAGAGGTCCTGAATCATCTGTTCGCGGTAATCGCCAATGGTGAGGGTTTCCATTTTTGGGTGTTTATAAAACATCTGAACCATGGTACGGGTTGCTTCCGGATCGGTGGCGATGGCCACAAGTGGATCTGTGTTTCCGGGAACATCATACATTAATCTTTCTTTGGCATTTTCAGGGTTTTTGATGTGTGCAAAATGACTGATGATTTTTTCTTCTGCCAGCTGAATATCTATGTCACCAACAACAACAACGGCTTGAAGATTAGGTCTGTACCAGTCTTTATAAAAGGTGGTAAGTCGTTCGTAGGGAGCATTGTCGATTATGTCAATTTTTCCGATAGGAAGGCGTTCGGCATAGCGGGAATCTTTAAAAATAACTGGAAAATATTCCTTACGCATCCGATCATCAGCGCCCAGGCCCATGCGCCATTCTTCGCGTATCACACCGCGTTCTTTGTCAATCTCTTCGGGTTCAAAGCTTACCTGATGTGCCCAGTCTTCCAGCACCATAAAGGCTGAGTCGATAAGGCCCTGCCGGTCGGTTGGAAGTTGGAGCATATACACGGTTTCATCAAAACTGGTGTAGGCATTCAGGTCAGCGCCAAAACGCACACCGGATTGCTCCAGGAAATCAACAAGTGCACTTTTGCTAAAATTTTTAGTGCCATTAAAACACATATGTTCCACAAAATGTGCAAGGCCTTGCTGGTTGTCATCTTCTAATATTGATCCGGCATTGGTTACCAATCGCATTTCAATGCGCTTTTCGGGCATTTTGTTGTGCCGTATATAATAATGTAAGCCATTGTCGAGCGTGCCAATTTTTACTGTCGGATCAACAGGTATGGGTGCTGATTGATCCATCAGCTGAGCATTAAGGCCTGTTGCTATCAAGACGAAAAATGCTACAAAAAACAAGTTGTAAATCTTTTTCATGAACTCAAGGAGGTTTAATGAAACTTGGAGATAATTTGAATTGTGTTCTTTTCGCACAAATTTAGGTATTTTTTTTAAAGCAATTAGTCAGCTAAGTGATTTTGAGGATGAAGTTGTTAAGTTAATGGAATTGCATAAAAAAAACCGGCTGGAAATGTTTTCCGGCCGGTTCAAAACTGATTGAATTTGTTTTACCTGATGGTAATTTTACGCACTGCAATTCCTTCTTCGGTTTGAAGCATAAGCAGGTAAATGCCTTGTTTCAGGAATTCGGTTTCGAGTGTGATATGCTTGGTTTGAAGCGATTGCTGCATCATCACCCTTCCATTCAGATTGCTGATAGTAAGCTGATTGATAGCAGTTTTGCTTTCGATAGTGAGGCTCGATCCGGCAGGTTGAGGATAGATTTTTAGCTGTTGTTCGCCGGATTCATCAATTGAACTTCCTCCAACCTGAATAAAAGCTTGCTTGGTTTCGGTATGGCTCAAACCGCTGTTGTCGGTTACAGTTAACGAAACGGTATAGAAACCATTCACGGTATAGGTGTGTGTTGGATTTTGCAAAGTGCTGGTTGCGCCATCACCAAAGTTCCAGTTCCAGGAGGTAATGGTAAGTGGATTCCTTGTTTTTTCAGGCATTTCGAAGCGTGTATTACCAGGTGCACTTGCTTGAATAACATTGCGAATGGTAAGTTGACCAGTGCTTCCGTTTATATCGCATACATACCAATAATCGCCTTCGCCATTTGTGGGAACCTGCAGGGTTTGCAACAAGCCGTTTTGGCCATAAATCTGCACCACAGCCTGCGAAGCTGTAATGGAACCATCACCAGCATATTTATAAATGTAATATTGATAAGTTCCAGCAAACATATCATAGATAGTCATGGTTTCAGGGCCATAACCACTGGTGATATCGTGATCCAAAGCAGCATAGGGAGCTGTTTCGATGCTTCCCTGATCGCTATAGTAAATGTGATAGGTATTACCTTCAATTTCCGGTGTATTCAGATGCGAGTCTAAATCCCGCGGATCAGCTCCCCAGTTAAGCACAAAGCGCATTTGTCCTGAAGCAAGCGTGGGCGAAAGCGAAATGTTCAACGTAAGGGTGCCATCTTGCGGAATTACAACCTGGTTGTTGGAGTAGGTGTTGTAATCTGTTTTAGAGCAAGTTACTGTGCTGCTGTTTTCTGTGCTTTGATCGTAAAAGTTAACCAGCAGTGGTGATAAGCCATTGGTAGGATTAGCGTTGAAATTGGCACTGAGTGTTCCGATAGGAACATTTTCGATCAGGTAATTTCCTTCGGCATCAGTTATGTCTGATAAGCCTGCTACGCTAACTTCTGCGCCTTCGATGGCTTCACCGGTCAACGCGTCCGTTACCATTCCTGCTAATGACCCCGTACCTGCTGGTCCTGTTACATTAATGAAGCCAGTTTTTGTTTCCGTAGCTGTGGTTGTGCCATTACCTACTGTTAATGATACAGTGTAAACACCTGCATTCATATAGGTATGCGAAGGATTCTGCATGGTGCTGGTTGAGCCATCTCCAAAATTCCACAGCCAGGAAGTCACATCTTTTTGTGGACTCACTTTTGGAGGATAAACTTCTGCTTTTGATGAGCCCGGTGCATTCTCCTGAATCACATTGTGTATAGTTAATTGACTCGTACTGCCATTAACATCGCAAACGTACCAATAAAGTCCTGTTCCAGTAGTAGGAACTTGAAGCGTTTGCATTAATCCGGCATCATTGTATATCTGAACAACGGCTTGTGAACTTGTGAGTTCACCATCTCCTGCATACTTATAAATGTAATAACTATAAGTGCCGCTGAAGAAATCGTAGATAGTCAAAGTTTCAGGACCATAGCCTGAAGTGATATCATGATCAAGTGCAGCATAGGGTGCTGAAGTAGCACTTCCGGGTGAGCTATAATAAACATGATATGTGCTACCTTCAATTTCAGGAGTAAGCAAGTGTGAATCCAAATCGCGTGGATCTGCACCCCAGTTTATTACAAATCGCATCTGACCGCTTGCTAAAGTTGACGATAGAGAGATGTTGAGCGTTAGACTGCCACCCTGAGGAATAGTAACATTATTGTTAATATAAGTAATGTAATCTGTTTTTGAGCATGTTACTGTATTGGTGCCATCGCCGGATGCATCTGTAAAGTTAACGGCAAGTGGTGCTTCACCCGAAGTAATATTGGCCAGAAAATCAGCATTAAGCATACCTGCCGGGATGTTATCAATGGTGTAATTACCGCTTTCGTCTGTTATTGCGGATAAGCCTGATACACTTACTAGTGCACCTTGTATCGGTTCACCGTTGAAAGCATCGGTTACCATACCAGTTAAGGTGCCAGTGCCGCCGCCTCCGCCGCTTACATTGATGTAGGAAGTTTTAGTTTCGGTGTCGGAAGCTGAACCGTTGCCTACAGTAAGCGAAACAGTATAAGAACCAGCGGTGCTGTATGTATGCGAAGGATTCTGCAAGGTGCTGGTTGTGCCATCACCAAAATCCCATAGCCAGGAAACAACATCTCTTTGAGGCTTTGCTTTTGGAGGGTAAACTTCGTTGCCTTTGGCTCCGGGCTCGTTTTCCTGGATCACGTTATGTATGGTGAGCTGTCCTGTGCTGCCATTAACATCGCAAACGTACCAATACAAACCTGTGCCACTTGTAGGAACTTGCAAAGTCTGCATCAAACCTGCATCGTTATAGATTTGAACAACAGCCTGTGAAGTTGTCAATTCAGGTGTTTCGTCGAAGTTGTGAACATAATACTGATAGGTTCCGCTAAACATATCATAAATGGTGATTGTTTCGGGGCCATAGCTTTCAACATCATCCACATCAAGTGTAGCGTAGGGCGCCGTTGTTGCGCTGCCCATATCTGAATAATAAATATGATATGCTGTTCCTTCAATTTCTGGTGTTCTGAGATGTGCGTCAATGTCATAAGGCAATTCGCCCCAGTTGAGTACAAAACGCATCTCGCCGGCAGCCAGGGTGGGGGAAAGGCTGATATTCAAGTTAAAAACTTCTCCGGGGGGAATATTAACATTATTGTTGATGTAGGTGATGTAGCCTGTTTTTGAGCAGGTTACAGTATGTGAGCCATCGCTGGAGTAATCAAAGAAATTCACGTTGAGTGGTGCTTCACCGCTTGTTACATTGGCTGCAAAATCAGCTGTAAGCACACCTTCGGGGATGTTTTCGATAGTGTAATTTCCGATGTTGTCTGTGATAGCCGAAAGGCCTGCAACACTTACTTCGGCTCCTGCAACGGGTTCGCCATTAAAAGCGTCAGTAACTTGTCCGGTTAATGTGCCTCCAGAGACTGTTTCTGTATAAATCTCCACATCATCAAGCATGAAAATGAAGGCATCGTTCGAAACGCATTGAATACCTACATAGATGTTTTGTCCGTCGTAGTCTGACAAATCAAAAGTTTTTTGTTCCCAGGCCGTTGCAGGTGCTGTAAGGTAGTTGCCGTCAGAAATGATAGTGAAATCATTTGGATCTGTCCCACTTGTAGATACCCCCACTTTGAAACGCTCTAATCCATATTGATCTGTGTAAGATTTTACCCAGAAACTCAAACTGGAATTAATACCCAACTCTGCTTGTGGGCTGACAATCCAGTCATTATTTGGAGGTGTAGTGCTGGCAAAACAAGCTGCATATTTATTGCCCGAATGCGGTTGAATAGCATCATCTGTAATTGGAGGATTAGTATTATCAGGATTAAAGATGATAAACGACATAGGTGCGCCTGAATTAGGAAAATCTACATTCTCAACGCCATAAGTATTGCTGCCATCCAGGTCAACAAGCGTCCAGGGAGCAAAACTGATTACGAAATCGTTATAATCTTCAAAATCATCGAAATAAGATTCAACAGGTGCTGCTTTGATAGCCGAATTGTTAATTACATCATGATGCTGAGGAGTGCCTTTTACGCGCCGGTATTGCGCCTGAAGGGAGCTCCATCCAAACAACAAAACCATTGAAAACAGTAAAATTTTTTTCATAATATTGATTTTTGTCGGTTTATAAAGGGGTAAAGGTAGGGTCATTAACCACCGTAATCAATAGCGAATAATAAAAAACAGCATACGTTTAATAAGTGAATGATAATTTATCGCAATTGTAGCTGTTAAATAGTTGACTTTATAGCCTCCTAAAAGCTAAATCTGGCCCAAAGTGCCAAATGATCACTCATCCATCTTCCGTTGTTTCGTTTTTGTGTGAGATGCTCAAAATACTTTAGCTCCAAATTTTTATAAAAAATGTAATCGATTCTCTTCTTGGGTTTGTATTCCGGATCAAAGGTGCAATAGGTTCCCTCATGAAAAGTGATTTCGGCAGGCTTATTCAAAAAAGCATCATTCCATCTGTTTTGCAGTAAAACAATAGTTTCGTCCTGAGCTTCGCTGTTGAGATCGCCAGCAAAAATTACAGGTGAATTTGATGAATTGATTTCTATTATGCGTTGTTGTATCAATTTGGCTGATGCAATACGCGCCTGTTCACCTATATGATCGAAGTGGGTATTGAAGAACCAGAAAATCTGACCGCTTTCTTTCCATTCAAACAAACCATAGGTGCAGATACGCGGAAGCAGGGCATCCCATCCAACAGAAACGGTATCGGGGGTTTCAGAGAGCCAGAAATTGCCGCTTTGTAGCATTGTTATTCGGGTGGTATCAAAGAGTATGGGAGAGAATTCTCCTTGATTTTTGCCGTCATCACGTCCGACTCCTGTAAACTGATACTGATTCATCACGCTAAGCATATCCTGAAGCTGCCCGTGCAAAACCTCCTGTAGCCCAATCATAGCAGGCTCATGTTCAGTTATATAGCTAATCAATTCGTTGCGGCGCAATTCCCAGCGGTCAGCCCCATCCTGTGTGCTGGCAAAACGGATGTTCCAAACCAGAACGCCTAACTCTTGTCCGAAAACATTTTGAAGGAGCAGCAACAATAGCCCAACGAAAAAATATTTCATGCCCTTATGCTTTGCTTTTTCTGCGGAATTGTATCTTAATTAAACCGTTATCCTCTAATTGATAGGAGGCTGCCACCAACCCAGCACCAAAAGCCAGCTTAAGCATCATCAGGCTGTCCTCGTCAATTGGTTTGTCAGCTGAAAACATCATTCTGCCAACAAAACTCGAAGTGTCAAGTTGTGGCTGAATTTCAGTCTCAATACTTTTTCCCATAATCAGCCTTGCATTGCCCTGTCCGTAAAAGTCCTGATCGAAACCATTGATGAAGTATCCAAGCTTCAAGCGCAGTAAAACAGCGGCTGCATTTTCGGGACGAACAGAAAGCAGAAGCTTTTTAAATCCTTTGCTTTTCGCCAGTGCTTCCTGTTGCATGACGAGTGCTTCTCCCAGCCCTAAAAGCCTGAATTCCTGACTTACAAAAGTACCATAAGGCATGGCTGTATCTTCATCAAATGGTTTGAGGCCATCCAAAGCTGAAAATGTCAATAACGAATAACCAACGACTTGCTCATCATGCAGGACAACAAGCATGCCTCCAGCGTTGGCAATCTTTTCCAGATCGTTAGCCTTTAGCGGATGATGTGTTCCAATACCTGAATCATCCAGCTTTTTTACTTGTTTAAGTAGCTGAGGATCATTGCTCAAATTGATATCAAAGGTGTTTCCCTTTAAGTTAATAGTTGATAAAGTGTTGTTTGATTGGTTCATTATTAGTAATCTTTTAAAACTCTGTTTCCAGATTTAGTTCTTGTTTTAGTTTCAGCAAATGTGGATGGTGCTGCGCCATTTGTTCAAATTTTTCACGGTCGGTGTAAGCGCCCACAGATTGAGGTTTTTCGGCTACAATCGGATTGAGTTGTATTTGATTATTGTTGAAGCTTTTTTTGAGGTGATCAAAAAGTGCATTCATATTCATTTTGTCGCTTGCTATCAAACTGTTATCGATTGTAAAATCTATAACAAAATTGGCTTTGAGCGCTGGTTCATAACGTCCGATTGCCGTTGCAAAACTGGGCGAGGTCACTTTATAATTTTCAACAAAATCTTTCCATGCTTTCAGGAGCATTTCCTGTGTAAACTCATCCCTTGTTTCGGGCTCCGGCTCTTCAGGTTTTTCCTGGTTATCCATTTCGTCATCGTTGATCGAAATTGTACGAACAGCCTTGTTTCGTGGAGCTGCTTCGTGCACCTGGTTTGGTGTTTCGGCAGGACGGGAGGGTTGCGAAGTGTAAGAGGATTTAGATGCAGGCGGCGTGTTTACTGGCGGAGCAGCTGCTGGTTTCACTGATGGTGAAGCGGTTGCCTGAGTTGGGCTGGAAGTGGTTTTAGCTTGGGCAGGTTTTATTTCCTGCTTTGCAGCAGGCAGACTTCCGCCTGACAAAGCGCAAAGCTGCAGCAAGGCAATTTCGAGATGCAGCCTTTTGTTGCTGCTCGATCGGTAGCTCAGGTCGCATTGGTTGTTGATATCGAGTGCCTGCAACAAAAACTGCGGATCACACTTTTGAGCCTGTCCGGCATAACGATCCTGCAACGATTTACTTACCTCCATGAGTTTTACAGTGGCTTGATCTTTGCTCACCAACAAACTGCGCAGGTGGCTTCCCATCCCCTGGATAAAATGTTGTGGATCAAAACCATTGTCAATGATTTCGTTTAAAGTCAAAAGCACTCCGGAAGTGTCTTGCAGCAGGATTTGTTCGGTAATGGTAAAATAGTAATCGTAATCGAGCACGTTCAGGTTTTCGATCACATCTTTGTAGGTGATATGCTTGCCCGAAAAACTCACCATCTGATCAAAGATCGACAAGGCATCGCGTAAGGCGCCATCAGCTTTTTGGGCAATGATATTAAGCGCTTCAGGATCAGCTTCCACAGCTTCTTTGGAAGCCACATAGGCCAGGTGACTGCTAATGTCTTCCAAGATAATTCGTTTAAAATCAAAAATCTGGCAGCGAGAAAGAATCGTAGGAATGATTTTATGCTTTTCGGTTGTGGCCAGGATAAATTTGGCATAGGAGGGAGGCTCTTCGAGTGTTTTAAGGAAAGCATTAAAAGCCGCTTGCGACAGCATGTGAACTTCATCGATGATATAAATCTTGTAGGCTCCAACCTGAGGCGGGATCCGCACCTGATCAACCAAATTCCGGATGTCGTCAACAGAATTATTGGAAGCCGCATCCAGTTCGTGGATATTAAAAGAGTTGGATCGGTTAAAAGAGATGCACGATTCGCACTGATCGCAAGCTTCCATTTCCGGCGTTGGATTGAGGCAGTTAATCGTTTTGGCCATGATGCGGGCACAGGTGGTTTTGCCAACGCCACGCGGTCCGGTGAATAAAAATGCCTGAGCCAAAGTGTTGTTGCGAATGGCGTTTTTGAGGGTGTTGGTAATGGCTTGCTGTCCGACCACAGTATCAAAAGTGGTGGGGCGGTATTTGCGGGCTGAAACGATAAAATTATCCATGAAGTGTGCTTTTTCGGAGAACAAAAATACTTGAAATTTTAAGTTAAGGCATTTTTTAGGTGAAAGGAATACAAAATTCCTTTACTTTGCAGCAAGAATTAACCATTGGTGATTCATATCTTTCCTGGAGATATTGTCGCCAAGCAAAACAACAAAATGATGATAAAAAAAGGTATTTTAGGGGTAATTCTCATGAGTCTTTACCTCGTTTCATGTGGTCCGTCACAATACGTTACGGGTAGTTATGTGAACCGCGAGGCACTTCCAGCCGAACCTTACAAAAAGATTTTTATTTTGGCACTTGGCGATAATAATGGTTCACGTTCGATAGTTGAAAATGCTTTGGCTGATGCTGCCCAAAATAAGGGATTTGAAACAGTAATCGGCTCAGAGGTGCTTCCCTCTGGATTTTTGGCTGAGAAACCAGATAAGAAACTGATCGAGGAGAAGATTTTGGAAAGTGGCTCTGATGCAGTATTTACTGTTGCTCTTTTGCATTCACGCACCGAAGAGCGCTATGTTCCCGGAAGCACGCCACCTCCTATGATTTCCTATCCATTTTATGGCACTTACTACAGTTATTACAGTTACAGATACGGTTACGTGTACGATCCAGGCTACTATGTGCAGGAAAATGTTTATTTCATCGAAGGAAACTTATATGATATGGACACCGAAAAGCTGGTTTGGAATTTACAGTCCAAAAGCTATGAGCCTGCCAATCTGAGTGAATTCGGAGAAGGCTATGCAGCATTGGTTATCAAGCAACTGCAAAAAGAAGGACTGGTGAAGCAATAAAGGTGAAGAATTGTTTTTAAGAGGCGCTGCAATTGATGGGGCGCTTTTTTTTGATGCTCTTCACATCTCGACTTGACGCTCGATGCATCGCTTCGCTCGATCACCAACTCCCACACACTTTACATTTCATCTTAATAAAAATGAAATTAGAAAAAAAGTAAGTTGAAAGTTATACAGTTTGCTTTCCTAAAACGAAGGTCTTCGAGCCGGTTAATCATTGGTGCTCTCGACATCTCGACTTGACGCTCGATACATCGCTTCGCTCGATCACCATTTCCTGTTCACCTTTCGTTTTGTCTTAATAGACATATGAAAAACCATAGGAGAAGTTGAAAGATAGATAGTTTGCCTTGATAGAACGGAGGTCTTCGAGCGAAGTCGAGAAGCCGATTAATCATTGGTGCTCTCGACATCTCGACTTGACGCTCGATACATCGCTTCGCTCGATCACCATTTCCTGTTCACCTTTTGTTTTACCTTAACAAACATGCAAAAAAATCATGTGAGTAGTTGAAAGATAAATAGTTTGCTTTGAAAAAACGGAGGTCTTCGAGCGGCTTGTGCTGAGCCTGTCGAAGTAAGCCGAGAAGCCGACAAATAATACTATCAAAAAGCATTTTTTATAAATGTTTACATTACTTTTTATCTTCTGAATTTATATGACTCCTGTTCAAATAATGAGTAGCATTCTGACAAGCAGCGAGTTCATGTAACCTTTCAAAATCCATTTCAATCAAGGCTTTTTTCTTGTCGTGGCTCCATTTTTGTAACTGTTTTTCGCGTTTAAAGGCTAATCCGATATGCTGATGCTCTTCAACATAAACAAGTTCAACGGGTGGATATTTTTTAGTGAAATTTGCTCCATGTCCATTCCAGTGCTCTTTTAGCCTTTTCTCCAGATCAATTGTTGATCCGGTATAGTAATACCCATTTTCGCATAAAAGAATGTAAGTGTAAGCTTTCACTTAAGTAGAATTTTTTTGTAAAAATATAACTATTCTCAAAGAATGTTTGCAAAACACAATGATTTATTGGAGAATCCATAGTTTAGTATGTGCTCTCGACTTTCTTCGACATGGTTCGACAGGCTCCCTTCGACTGGCTCAGGGCAACGCACCACAGGTGCTCAGCACAAGCCGCTCGATCACCATTTCCAGTTTACCTCTCGTTTTGTCTTAATAAACAGACAAAAGATCATTGGAGTAGTTGAAAGATAAGTAGTTTGCTTAGCAAAAACAGAGGTCTTCGAGCGAAGCCGAGAAGCCGAATTTTATGGTGCTCTCGACATCTCGACTCGACGCTCGATGCATCGCTTTGCTCGATCACCATTTCCCTTTCACCTTTCGTTTTGCCTTAACAAACAGACAAAAAATCATGTGAGTAGTTGAAAGATAAATAGTTTGCTTTGAAAGAACGGAGGTCTTCGAGCGAAGCCGAGAAGCCGATTAATCATTGGTGCTCTCGACTTCGCTCGATCACCATTTCCCTTTCACCTTTCGTTTTGCCTTAACAAACATGTAAAAAATCATGTGAGTAGTTGAAAGATAAATAGTTTGCTTTGAAAGAACGGAGGTCTTCGAGCGAAGCCGAGAAGCCGATTTTTATGGTGCTCTCGACATCTCGACTCGACGCTCGATGCATCGCTTCGCTCGATCACTATTTCCCTTTCACCTTTCGTTTTGCCTTAACAAACAGACAAAAAACTATGGGAGTAGTTGAAAGATAAATAGTTTGCTTTGAAAGAACGGAGGTCTTCGAGCGAAGCCGAGAAGCCGGTTAATCATTGGTGCTCTCGACTTCGCTCGATCACCAACTCCCACTCACTTTACATTTCATCTTAATAAATATGAAATCAAAAAAAAAGTAAGTTGAAAGATAAATAGTTTGCTTTGCAAAAACGAAGGTCTTCGAGCCGAGAAGCCGATTTTTATAGGAGCCGAGAAGCCACCCTCGAAAAACGCTTTCAATAATCTAAGAAACAAAAAAAGGTTACACACAAAACAAAAGAGCGCTACAATAATCTTGTAACGCTCTGATATTCAAGTGAACCCGAAGGGATTCGAACCCCTAACCTTCTGATCCGTAGTCAGATGCACTATCCAATTATGCTACGGGTCCTCCTTTTGAGGGTGCAAAGATAAAACTTTATCTGTAAGCAATGCAAATCTTTTACAGGAAAAATGTGCTACCAGCGCCAGTTAGATTTCAAAGCGCTTTTAAGGTTTTTAACCAATTTACTTTAAACATTGACTGCTTTTAATTGTTAAATAAATAAAAAATCATTTAAAACTAAGACCTATGACAAATCTAACAAACAAAGTAGCACTAATCACAGGAGGTGCCGGTGCTATCGGAAAAGAAACTGCAAAACTGATGCTCGAAGCAGGCGCAAAGGTTTTTATCACCGACCTGAAATCTGATGATCTGGAAGCCACAGCAAAAGAACTTAACCACAAAAACCTGGCCTTTACGGCTGCTGATGTAAGTCAGGAAGAGGATGTGAAACAGTATGTAAATATGGCTGTTGAAACTTTTGGGAAGATTGATATTTACTTCGACAATGCCGGCATCGAAGGAGTGGTGAAACCCATTGAAGACTATCCTTTGGATGTTTTTGACAAAATTGTAGCCGTAAACATTCGCGGGGTATGGATGGGTGCCAAATACGTTATGCCGCATATGAACGACGGCGGAAGCGTGATCATCACCAGTTCGGTTGCCGGACTTACAGGCAGTCCCAATGCCAGCGCCTACATCACCAGCAAGCATGCCAATGTGGGCATTATGCGTGCTCTGGCTGCCGAAATGGCTCCCCGCAAAATCAGGGTGAATTCAGTGCATCCCTCGCCGGTTGACAACCGCATGATGCGCTCGCTCGAAGAAGGCTTTGCGCCCGGTGCAGCTGCCGAGGTAAAGAAAAACCTCGAAAACGCTATTCCGCTCAAACGATATGCCACCAATACCGATATTGCAAAGGCAGTGATCTTCCTGGCTAGCGACGAAAGCCGCTTTATTACTGGTGTAACACTTCCCGTTGATGGCGGCATGACAGTGGTCTAAAAGATACCTGATATTCCTGGCTGATTATCTAATCAGTTTATAATTTTATCCCTCTGGCATTTAAAACCGGAGGGATTTTTTTCGTGCCAAACTTTTTATTCCCAATAAGGGAAGCTTTAAAACTGTTGTAATTCAGTTTTTTAGCTTTGATAGAAAAATTTATTAACAATGCACTTGATAACTTATTCATTGATTCTTAATGTTTTGGTAATGTGATTTGGATCAAAATTTTGTTTTTTTGTCCAAACAATTAAAATACCTAATCATTATTACCAATTAGAACTTCATTTTTTTTAGCCGCATTAGAAAAAACAAAATCATATTCACATCAAACCTAAATTTTATGAAACAAATTACACTATTAAAAACATTAACAATTGCGCTTTTCCTGTTGATGGGAGTGGGGAGTGCTTGGGGGCAGGTCATCAGCCAGTATGTAGAAACTAACGATGGAACTACACCCAAAGGAATTGAAATATGGAACAACACCGGAGCTACTTTGGATTTTGCTACGAACAACCTGATAATACGACAAGGAACAAATGGTGGAGCATTATCTGACCTCACAGGTACTCTTATTAACACAGGTACTTTAGCGAGTGGTGATGTGCTTGTAATAGGAACTGCTGATATTGAAACCTATTTGACAAATGCAGGATTATCAGGAATAACTTTTGTTAGCTATGGTTTTGCTTTTAATGGCGATGATGCTCTTGCAGTAAAATACGGTGCAACAACAACTGATGTATTTGGAAATCCCGGTAACGATCCAGGCACTGAATGGGCTGGTAGTGGCGTTTCAACTAAAAATCAAAATATTCAGTTATTAAGCAGTATTACAAGCGGAGACATTGCTGGTTGGACTGATCCAAGTACACGCTTCAAAACAGTTTCAACAACTCCAGCTTTAGCAGGAGGTTTAAAAGGTTTTGGACTTCCACCCACAACTTCAACATTCAGTGGTTTAGGTAATTGGAGTGATGTGGCTCGTTGGAACAATGGATTGCCAGATGCAAATATGAATGCTGTTATTACCGGAAATGCTAACGTTGATGCTGCTTCAACAATCATCAATATAACTATCTCTGACGGAGGATCACTGCGCGACAATGGCAACCTCACCATCAACGGCACATTTACCATGCAACGTACAATTGCTAACAACAATGGCTGGCATTTGATTGCTGCTCCAACCACAGGCATGGCCATTCAGGGTTCAGATTTTGTGCCTGCCGGTAGTCCGTTACCAACTACGTTTGATTTTTATGCTTTTGATGAAACCCAAACCACAGACGTATGGGTGAATATCCGGCAGGGTGACAACACACCAAATCCGGTATTTGCAAATTTCGTGAATGGCAAAGGATATTTGGTGGCCTACAGTGCTGCCTACAGCAATACCACTTTCGACTTCACTGGTACAATAAATACTGGAAATATCAGTTCGCCAACTTTAACTCATAACGCGAGCGGCCAGGATGGATGGAACCTGATTGGTAATCCTTATCCCTCAGCCATCGATTGGAGCAATGCCGATAAATCGCAGTTTGTGGATGTCTATGCCTACATTTACAATGAAAATAAAGATGGCGGTGCTGGATACGATCCAATCAATGGAATTATTGCGCCTAATCAGGGATTTTTTGTAGAGCTTAGGGCGGCTAATGCTGGTGAAACTTTCGGATTCACTGACGGCATCAGAGCAGATGGAGGTACCTTCCTCAAAGCGCAAAGCGCCAATGATTTGGTGAAGATCCGCTTTGGTAATCAAAATTATTACGACGAAACAACACTGAAAATTCACGATGAAGCAGCTGCAACAAGAGACAGACAGGACGCCCGAAAATTATACAGTTTTAGCCCCGAGGTGCCTCAATTGTTTACGCTATCCGCTGACCTGGTGGAATTGAGTATTAATGCACTGCCAGGTATTGAAGGCATAGCAACCATCGCTTTGGGACATACAATACCTGCTTCAGGTATCTATTACATTGAAATCGCTGAAATAGAGGGGATGTTTGCTGAAACTGCCCTATACCTGGAGGATGTCAAGTTAGGAACACAAGTCGACCTCTCAGCAGTTACACGCTACGATTTTGAAGCTGAATTAAATGAAGATTCCAACCGTTTCCTCCTTCACTTTGGCGCAGTAGGTATCGATGAAAATGCCGGCCAGAACAGCATCCGGGCTTACACTTACAACAACACACTGTATGTGCAAAACAGCCTGCAAAATGCCACTATCCGCATCATCGACTTACAGGGACGACTGCTCTCGGAAAAGCAACTGAACGGACAAGGCCTGCAAAGCCTTCCGCTGGATTTCCCGGCCGGGGTATATGTGGTGCAGCTGGTGAATAGCCAAACACAAAAAACTATTAAAGTAATCGTTGAATAAGACAAAATATTGGAAAACATGAAAAAGATAATCGTACAAATCGTTATTGTAATTGGTTTAAGTTTAAGCAGCATGGCCTTGTTAGCGCAGGTTCCACCACCACCTCCAGGTGGTCATGGTGAAAGTGGAAACCAGCCTGGCGGCGGAGCTCCCATCGGTGGCGGACTTGGCATACTGATGGCACTTGGAGCTGCCTATGGCGGCCGTAAAATCTACAAAGCCTGGCAGCAAAACAAGCTGGAAGAATAGTTTTTTCTTTTCTATATATACATTGGTTTTGGTGCTCCCGCCGGCGAAAGCCGGTGGGAGTTTTTTTACTTCTGATCTAAGGCCATCAAGCGCTGAGGTCAACAAGCACAGAGGTCATCGGGCACAGAGGTCATCGAGTGAAGCCGAGATGCCAACCTAAGGCCATCAATCGCAGATTTCATCGGGCACAGAGGTCATCGAGCGAAGCCGAGATGCCGACCTAAAGCCATCAATCGCAGGGTTCATCGAGCACAGAGGTCATCGAGCGAAGTCGAGATGCCGACCTAAAGCCATCAATCGCAGAGGTCATCGAGCGCCAAGGTCATCGAGCGAAGTCGAGATGCCCTTCTAAGGTCATAGAGCACCAAGGTCATCGAGCCGAGATGCCGACCTTCCTACTCCTCCAATTCTTTTAAAACTTTTTCAACATCCAACTCGGTAGCTTGTAACTTGTTTCTGCAAATACTGATCAGCAGGGCGGCTCGTTTCACCTTTTCCGAAAGCTGATCCACGCTGATCTCTCCACCTTCAATCTCTTGAACGATAAGTTGCAGCTCTTCAAAGGCCAGGCTGTAAGAAATTTCTTCTGTATTATTCATGGTGTTCTGTTTTTTCGTTGATAATACTGATCAATTCGCCATCCTGCAAAATGGTTTTTAGGCTTGCACCTGCCTTCACTTTTTTGATGAAATTTACTAATTTCCCATCGCTGTAAGTGATAGAATAACCCCTTCGCAGCACGTTTGCCGGATCGAGCAAAGCCACTGTTTTGGCATTGAAATCGAGCTGGGTTTTGTTGTACAGTAAAAAACCCGAAATACCTGCCTTCAATTCCCGCTGCAACATCAAAAGTTGCTCGTGTTCTTTTGTAATGCTTTTGCGGCTTTGATCAAGGATTGCTTTGTTTGTTTCGTTCAAATAGCTGTTTTCCAGCTTACAACGGTTTAAGGTCTGCTTCCTGATGGCCTGCTGCAGTTCCTGAAATTGCTGTTTATTATGTTGTAAAAACTTAAGGCTTTGATTTTTTATGCGATCCGAAAAGTAGGCCAGGTGTTTATTTTCATCGCTGGTTTTGCGCAGCACCTGCCTCAGCTTAAGCGTATAATCATTTATGCTGTCTCTGAAAACCTCAAAGCGATTCAACAACAGATCAGCAAGCTCCGATGGTGTGATGGCGTTGGTGTGCGCCACCATTTCGCAAACGGTTTGATTAGTGGCATGGCCTATTCCAGTGATGACGGGCAGCGGAAAAGTGGCAATGTTGTAGGCCAGCGAATAATCGTTAAAGGATGCTAAGCCCACTTCGCCGCCGCCTCCGCGGATGATGGCAACCAGATCAAAATGATTCTTCAACGTGTTAATTTCACTCAGCCTTTGCCTGATCTGCTGAATGGCTTGAGGTCCTTGCAGCAGCGAAGGAAAAAGATGATATTGCAGGATGAATCCTTTCATACGTGCCTGGATGATTTTTTCGAAATCGGCAAAGCCTTTGCTGGTTGATACCGAAATTACAGCAATTCGCTTGGGCAGTAATGGTATTTTCAGTGTTTTGTTTTGTTCAAAAACGCCCTCCTGTTGCAGTTTGAGGATTGTCTCCTGTTTTTCTCGCTCTAAATCTCCCATTGTAAAGGAAGGATCAATATCGTGTATCAGCAGGCTCAAACCATAGTTGGCTTCAAACTGAATGCTTACTTCCATCAGCAGGTTGATGCCATCGCCCAAAGGCTGTTTGACGTATTGCAGAAAAAGCCGGTTGATGCGCTGGTAGTCAGTGCTCCAGAGGGTGCTGCGCATCTGGGCCAGCAGACGTCCATTCTGTTTTTGTACCAGATCGGGATAGCAGTGCCCTGAACGGGGATAATGGTTCAGCTTATTCATTTCGGCCTTCACCCAAAACCTTGAGGTGTAGCGTTTTTGAAGTGTAAGTTTGATGCTCTGCGCTACCTCACTCAGGCTGAAAACTTTTCTGTTGGCAATCGTTTGTGGCATAAAAATGGCTGAAGTGCGAAATTACGATTTCCGTTTTATTCTTCCGCCCTTGCATCAAGAAAGTTCTTTAGGCTTGCTATTTTTATTTGCTTCAAACTTGATGTATCTTAGCTCCTCAAAACGCCATCATTATGCTGAATCTTTTACTAATTACCGATGAAAATGCTGAAAGAAAGCACTATACCGATCTTGTTTCAAAAATTGATGGGATCGCCCTGCTTCAGCATATTGAGCCAAGGGAGGGTGAAGTAATTCAGGTTATTGCTGAAAACAAGCCAGATGTTGTTATTTTGGGCGGTTGCAAAGCTCAAAAGAAGAATTTTGATTTTGTGGCTTCACTGATTACACGTTTTTCCAGCATCGCCTTTATCATTTCGTGCACCGAAAATGATAAAGAAGCGGTTTTGTCGCTTATTGCAGCAGGGGCGCAGGATTACCTGATCCGTGATCATACTGATGAGTTCATTTTAGAGAAGACCATCCTGGCCGCCATCGAGCGCGAAAACCTGCGGAAAAAACTCAGTAAGGCGGTCGAAAAAGAACTCGAAGCCCGGCAGTATAGCAACAGGTTGCTAAGCCGCATGAGTCACGAAATACGCACCCCGATGAATGCTGTGATCGGCATGGCCGAGATGCTGTGCGATACTGAGCTGAATAGCAAGCAGCGCTACTACACCCAGCTTATCCGCGAAAGTGGCAATATGCTTGTTAGTTTGTTTAACGATTTATTGGATTATGCCAAAATTGAAAGTGGCAGGGTAAAGATTCATCAGCGGCCCATGCCTTTGAGGCAAAGCATGCAGGAAACACTGGAAACGGTTTTGAGCCAGGCACTTGAGAAAAAACTGGATATCATACTACACATTCAACCTGATCTGCCCCAGATGATTGTTGGCGATGCGCTGCGCATCCGGCAGGTAGTGATGAACCTGATTGAAAATGCGATTAAGTTCACGGATGCGGGCTATGTAAAGCTAAAGGTGGAAGCTGATCTTTCAGCAGAGGAGCCGCTGCTGCTAATATCAGTGGAGGATACCGGCCAGGGTATCAAGGAAGAGGTGTTGCCACAACTATTCAAGCCTTATGTGAAAGGAGAGGAGCATGAAGCGGCTCAGATAAAAGGAATTGGACTCGGACTGGCCATTTGTGATCATCTTGTAAAGCGGATGAATGGCAGGATTGAAGTGAAGTCGAAACCCGGAATAGGAACTACCTTCAAGGTGATACTTCCGCTGATTGCCGATGTTGATGCGGAAATGAATGCTGAAATGCCTCTTCTCACAGGTAAAAAGGTGCTTTTTCTTTCGCATGATGGTTTGCTCGTTGATTTGATGGAGGATAATTTTAAGTATTGGGGTGCGGAAATCACAGCGCGCAGGGAAGAGCAGGAAACGCCTGTTTTTACTGATGAACTGAAAGCATATGATCTCTTGATCACCGATCTGCGTGCCAATTTCAAGCTCGATCTCAAACTGGTTGACAGGGTGCGACAAAAACATCCCATTCCGCATATCCTGATTAAAGATCGCGAAAAAGTGAATGATCAGCTGGTCGTAATTCGCAAGGACACAGTGATTCTGCTGAAGCCGGTTATCATGCACGACTTGCTTCAAACGGTTAAAGCGGTGCTTAATGAAGAAGCCGATGTGCTCAACCAGCGCGACCATCTGCCGCCTGCTGATGAACATATGGGTGAATATCATCCGCTCGAAATACTTGTTGCTGAGGATAATGCCATCAATCAAAAGATTATTTTGAGTGTATTAAGTCGTTTTGGATACAGCCCAAAGTTAGTTGAGAATGGTCAGATGGCACTCGAGTCGGTTTTGCAAAAGACCTATGATTTGATTTTGATGGATATCCAAATGCCAGTGCTGAACGGCATCGATGCCACACAACAAATACGTGCCCGCGTTCCGGAATCCGCGCGGCCACGAATCGTTGCCCTCACAGCAGACGCCTTGCAGCAAAGTCATGAGGAATACCGGCAAAAAGGGATGGACGATGTGTTGTATAAACCAGTGCAAACCAAAGATTTACTTCGGGTATTGGGTGAAACAGATACCCATCGCAAAATTACCGAACCGGAAGTGCTTTAGTTTTCATCCGGAAATTTTTCAGGTTTGCTGTAGGCTGGGTTGTTTAAAAAATTCTCGTCATGTAAAGTGGCAATAAAGGATTTTACATCAGCTTTTTCGGAGGGTGTCAACTGCACACCGCCCCGCAACACATGATGCATCAGCGGGTCAACCTGATCTGACCATTTCACTTCGTGCGAATAGAAGTCAATCACCTCATCCAGTGTGGCAAAGCGCCCGTCGTGCATATAAGGACCACTCAGGCTGATATTACGCAGCGTAGGGGCTTTGTAAGCGCCCTTGTGCATGGGATCACCGGTTACTGCAAAGCGGTCGAGCGGATCATCGAAAATGGTGTCTTTGCCGTTGTTATAAAACAAATGTGTGGTAAACAAGGGATTACCAAAACCGCCATGGCAATGAAAACAATCAGCACCTTCTTCTGTGGTGAAAAGAATAAAGCCATTTAGTTCACTTTGTGTAAGTTGCTCTTCGCCACGGAGGTAGCGATCAATTTTGGCATCGGCCGAAACAAGTGTTCTTACAAATTGCGCAATGGCCCTGGCCATATTTTTAAACGTAACCTGATCACTTCCAAATGCTTTGTAAAACAATTCAGGATAGCCATCGAGCGACTGAAACAAGGCCTTAACCTGGTTGGTGTCGCCGTGCATCTCGTCAGGTGCCATTACAGAAAGGGTTACAATATCTTCAATCTGGCGCAGGTTGGGATTTTCATTGTTATTGTAGAAGCTACCATTCCAGCCATAACCGCTGCTGTTCCACACCAGATTAACCAGCGGCAACACCACATGATGGGTTTGTTGCCCGCTAAGGCCGTGCACAAAACCACCCTCAAAAACAGGATGATCAACGCCAGGCTCAAAATTATTTTCCTGGATGTGACAGGTGGAGCAGCTCATGAGTGAATCGGGGTGAGTGCGGCCGCTCAGCCTTCCGTCATAAAAAAGATAACGCCCCAGTTCAACGCCTTCAACGGTTAGTGGATTATCTTCCGGGATATTTAATTTCGTAGGAAAAGCATACGGAATCTCCAATTCATAGGGAGTAGGTGTGTAAGCAGGTGGCGGATCAACGATTTCAGTTTTGTCAGAACATGCTGCGATAATTAGCATGAGGACAGCAACAATAAAAAAGACAATCTTGTGAAAATGAATCATATGCTTTCTCTGAGTTCAAACACAGCCGGGCCGTTTTGGATGCCAATTTCCATCGCATCTTGTTGCTGCATGATGGCTCCTCCCCATTCATCGTGATCATAAATCCTTTTGGCCTTAAACCACTGGTCTATATGCATCAGCAACTCGAGCGAGGTGGTTTGATCCTTGCTAATTGTGAAAGGATTTTCCAAATCAACTGCAAAATAATTGTGAATAAAACCTATTACAGGAGGTAACACCGAAGGAGGCTGGTAGCCCGGACAATGCTCGTAACTGTCGCTTCTGCCAAAATTGTAGAGCACTTCGTTGGTTTTGCTTTCATCATAATACTCCTGCCCGATGCCCAGATGAAAATTGAAAGGCTCTGTTTTTCCCTGTTGATTGATCCATTTGCCGTTGAGTTTCATATAATGATAGCCTCCACCCAGATAGGTAGGCCAAAACATGTAGGATTCAGGCGGGTTCACAAAGCGATGCGACTGGTTTTCGGCCTTGTCGAACCCAAAAGTAAACTTCAGCCCGGCATATTCACCGGCAGGAAATTTTTGCCCTGTGCTGATGGTCATGCTTTCGGGGATATCCGTATCAATGTAAAAGACCGATTCGTCATCCTGATTTTTAACGCTATACTCCGTTCCATCTTTGGCAACAAGTCTCACATTGGTAATAAACCATTGAATTTCGGTTACCATATAGCGGTTGCCAGCAGCATTGGTATAAATTAGCGCATCTGTTTTTAGCGTTTCATTATCAAGGAGATGATTAATTTGAAAGGCTGTTTCGCCAAAACTTTCTTCGGTTGTATTGCTTTTTTGGCAGGAGCTAAAAGCAAAAAGCAGCAATACCGAAATATAGGGCAATAGCTTTTTCATGATGTTTGTTTTAAAATGGTTTAAAATCTGACGCCTACAAAGATAACAGAGCTGCATCAGATTGTAAAGTAAATGGGATAATTTAGATTGTGTTTTAAATAAGCAGGTAATTTTTCTGAGTTTGGGGGCGAAATATCCATATAGTCACAATCTCCCAGTATGAAAATATTTCTCATCAAACCGCTCAAGTAGTAAAAAAACCTAAACAAAAATTCAGGGTGCAGCCCCATCAGCTCAGCTGTGTAGGGCAGTTTGGCAATTTGTGTGGCGAAATTCTCAGGCAGATTGTTAGTAAAATTTTGCTTTTGTAGTTGTTTCGTTTGATGACTTTAAGTATTTTTGTAGCCATGGACGTTAAAGAACAGATAAAAAGTACTGGCGCTACCTTCACACCTCAAGGTCTTGCGAATTTTTTAGCTATTGAGATCACCAAGTACATTGACTCGAGTCACACACTTTCTGTTCTTGACCCTTCTTGTGGCGAAGGTGAGCTCCTTCTGGCTATTAAGAGAGTTCTTGATGATAGGAATTTAGAATATTCATTAAGCGGTTTCGATACAAATCAATCGTACTTAGATGTAGCAAATTCTAGATTCGAATTACTAGACTCAAGTAGAGTAATTCTTAAACAGGGTGATTTTTTAGAGTTAGTCGATTTGTCGGATAATCAATTGTCTTTGAGTTTCGGAGTTGAGAAAGAGGAATCAAAGATTAATTGTTCTGCAGATGTTATTATTGCTAATCCGCCTTATGTAAGAACTCAAGTACTTGGTTCTAAAAAGGCGCAAGAGCTGGCAAAAAAGTTCAATCTAAAAGGTCGAGTGGACTTATATTATCCATTTCTTATCTCAATGACAGAGAGTTTAAAAGAGGGAGGCATTCTTGGTGTAATTACTTCAAATAGATACTTGTCAACTAAAGGAGGGGAAAGTATTAGAAAGTACTTGGTCGAGAACTACGAGATACTTGAGGTTATTGATTTGGGTGACACTAAGCTTTTCGATGCCGCAGTATTACCCGCAATTTTCATAGGGCGTAAGCGGACAAGCAAAAATGGTAGCTCAATTAATAAAGAAGCTCAATTCATCAAGTTATACGAGGAACTCAACGGTTATAATGGTGAGCTTACAACAGTAGGAAGTGTTTATGATATTCTAAAAATCTCTGATTCAGGGTACTTTAATGTTGGGCCAAAGAGATATAAAAGAACAAATGGCTTATTGAAATGTGAATCAAACTCTGGCAACCCTTGGCAGATGCTATCTAAGACTGAGGCCAATTGGACCAACTTGGTGAAAAAAAATGCAAAGGGGTTTGTTGGTAATTTTTTCAAAGTTAGGGTTGGAATAAAGACAACAGCAGATAAGGTTTTTATATCGGATGACTGGGAACAGTTAGGAAGTAGTATGCCTGAAAGAAAGTTATTGAAAGAACTCATTTCCCAAGAAAATATAGAACGGTGGGGTGTTAATGACAAAGTTAATTTGAAAGTGCTCTATACCCATGAACTGAAGGAAGGCAAAAAGAAAACTATCAATATTGAAGATTATCCATTAGCAAAGGAATATTTTTTGAATCATGCTGAACAGTTGAAAGGTCGCAAGTATGTTTTAAGTGCGGGACGTGAATGGTTTGAAATATGGGTTCCACAAAACCCGAAGTTTTGGGAAATGCCTAAGCTGGTTTTCCCTGATATTAGCGTAAATCCTAGGTTTTATTTTGATAGTGGTGGAAAAATCGTGAACGGAAATTGTTATTGGATTGTAGCTCAGAATCCAAAAGAAGAAGAGCTTCTATTGCTAGTTCAAGGGGTGGCCAATACTAAACTGATGACCAAGTATCATGATCTTGTTTTTAACAACAAACTCTATTCAGGCAGGAGAAGATATTTTAGTCAATTTGTTGAGCGATATCCAATTCCTGATTCCGACTGTGCCGAATCAAAGCAAATTATCAATTTAGTCAAAACTTTAAACGGAACAATGGATAAAGAAAAACAGCAGTCCCTTGAAATTGAGTTAGAGAAACTTGTTGCGTCTGCTTTCGGTGTTGAGACTGTGCTCAATCTGGATTAAAAACAACTTGTCCGTAGTATTTCTCAAAGAAAGACATGGGAATAGATCGTTGGCATTTGTAGCTTTGATCATTAACATATGAAAATAACTCTCCTAATTTTTCTCCTGGGGAAAGAATTATTCCTTCTATTATTTCAGTAACGGGGTTGGTAAGTGCAATTAAATATCGGACGTCAAAAGTTGTCAGATTCTCACTTTCAACTACTATTTCTTCATTCTCCGGAGAAAATTTACCTAGATCAACTGTCGGAGAATCTTGAACCTTTACTTCAAGAAGCTGATTTTTAATATCAGGGAATCCACCAAAGAGTAAATTTCCTTCATTTACTTGATATCCAAGTAACTCAAGTGTCATTCGCTCAAGAGCCTGTCCACGGTTTTTTGTGGCTGCTGCGTTTAATTTTTTACCGATGAGCTTCTTGGCAACCATCTCTTTTAATAATTGTATGGAATACAGCTCGCTGATTTGGGGTTCTTCTGCCATTCCTGATTTTGGTGAGTTGTAGTCATGTAGAATATGATAAGAAAGCTTTTTAGAGTCGGAAAATGATAAGATTTTATCTTCTCTGGAATATATCTCATTTCTGGCCTTAGAAGAAATTAATAGTTGATGTTTAATTGTTGGTTTGCCAAATTTTCCAAACTTATCTTCGACGTATGCTGGTGTAAGGATAAAAACAGAAGCTATCGCTGATTTAAGTATGTCTATCCTTACTAAAACCAATCTAACATCATTACATTGTAAACTCTCTCCTGAATCATATTTTATCAAGAGCATATTGCTCGCAGGAATACGATTCCATACTTGAAGGTTATATGATGTTCCCGATGTGACTATATAGGTATCAATAAATTCGCGAGTGATTTTTGGAACCCCTTTTCCTTTTGGGGGGACTATTTCATATTGACCTGTAATTGCAGGGGTTGGCAATTCTTTGCTCTCAAGAATTGATGCAATTAGTTTACGAACATTAGAACCGTCTGTTCTAGTCTTTCCAGTTATTTTAAATGGTTTTCCAATTAAGCTTGAGAAAAGCTCTAAAAGAGTTTTCTCATTTGTTAGCACTTTTGGTGATATAGCTGGTATTTTAAATTCTTTATTCATTTTAGAAGTTTAGCAGTTCATGTAATTCAACATTCAATGCTGTTGCAATTTTTTGAAGATTGATGATAGAAACATTTCGCTCACCGCGTTCTACAGAACCGATATATGTTCGATCTAAATCACATGTAAATGCTAACTTCTCTTGAGAGAGATCAGATTTAGTACGTAACTCTCTTATTCTTTGTCCGATACTGTTTAAAAGAGTTTGATCTGATTTTTTATAAGTGTTTGTCATAATAAAATATTTTTGGCAAATTTCGCTCTATGATGTAAATAAGTCTACGGACTATATGTATCTATTTTGTAGAAGTGGAGCAAACAGTATCTTTTGGTATTCAGCATTAGATTCGTGTATGGGCAAAACCAAATGTGTTATTTGTGCTATGGGTTTTTACATTAAGCACAACTATACCTTAATTTTAACCAACTTACACCCCAACATGCTAGCCTACCCTGGATTTTTCTGCTAAAGTCAAACATGCGGGGGTTTTGCGAAATGGCAAGCTAATCCGATTGATCATCATGTTCATTACATTTACTAAAACTAATCTGCAGGATTAGTAAATCTGCGAAACGCCAGTAAATAACTACCTAATTTACTGAGTGTTTATACTTCAGGGATTATCAAACTGCAGCATTAAACTTCAATTAGAACATTTCTTTCACTGACGACCTTCCTTCAGATTGATTACTTTTGCACTAGAAAATCAACTTATGGAAAAATTTAAGAGTGGCGATAAAGTAAAATTCCTGAACGAGAAAGGCGGTGGAACTGTTGTTAGGCTTATCGATAGCAGGATGGCTTTGGTTGCGATTGAGGATGGCTTCGAAATACCGGTTTTGATGAGCGATCTGGTTATTGATCCTGCCAGTTCCGAAGCCCGAGTGAAACAAGCAACAGAGGTGATTCGCGAGGAGGTGCTTCGACAGGAGCAACAACATGCCGAGGAAGCCGATGCTGCCCGAAAATCGGGTTTGAGGCGTTTTGCCAAAAATCCTGAACCCGAAGGCGTTTACCTGGCTTTTGTGCCACACGAACAGCAATGGGTATTGACGGGATTGCTCGACCTGATGCTGATTAACCATACCAATACAGAGATGCTCTACAGTTTCAGCTTGTCATCCGACGAAGGCTTCGAAAATGTGGATTATGGGCAGGTGGAGGCTTTTTCGAAAGTGGTGATAGAGACCATTTCGCGTGAGGATTTGAACTACTGGACTTCCGGAATCGTTCAGGCCTTGTTTATTGAAGAGGCGAGCAAACGACCGCTCATCCCGCTTCATGCACCTTTCCAGGTGAAGGCCAATCGCTTTTTAAAGGAAGGTAGTTATCTAAGTTCGGCTGTGCTGGGCGAAAAGGCAATAATGGTTCGCTTGGAACTGCTTACCTCTTTGCGGATGGATCAGCAACAGGAGCAGCAATTTCAGAAAGAAGGTCGTTTAACCGAAGCTGCTGTGGTGAAAAAGCCAGTGACCGAAAAACCGCTGATCGACAAACATAGAACAAATCCCGGCGAGGCAGTTGTTGACCTGCATATTGCCGAACTTTTAGAGAATATTGCCGGCCTGAGCAGTAAGGATATGCTCAATATTCAGCTGGATTATTTTCATAAAACCCTCGAAAGTGCCATGGTGAATGAATATGACAAAGTCACTTTTATCCATGGCGTAGGTAATGGGGTGCTCAAAAATGCTATCATTAAAGCGTTGGAGGATTACGAAGGAACACAAAACCGCATGGCATCCATGAGTAAGTTTGGGGTAGGCGCCATCGATGTTTTGATTCGCGATAAGGATTAACCAAATAAAATGATTGAACACAACCCCTTTACTTTTCCGGTTCAAGATCCGGTTTTGATCTTTGCGATCGTACTCTCGGCGATCATGGCAATTCCGGTTTTGCTCAGGCGAACAAATATCCCGCCTATTGTTGGGATGATTGTATTCGGGATTATCATCGGGCCACATGCCTTGCACGTGCTGAGCGAAGGCCGGGTAATGGAGCTTTTTGGTAAGGTGGGTTTGTTGTATATCATGTTTCTGGCCGGTCTGGAAATTGAGTTTATCGAATTCAGGAAAAACAGCCGTTCTAGTATTGTTTTTGGCTTGCTGAGTTTTGCTTTCCCCTTTGCTCTGGGCTATTATGCCGCAATATATTTACTCGATTTCGACCTTGTGCCAGCCGCACTTATCGGAATATTACTGGCATCCAACACTTTGATTGCTTTTCCGGTAGTTAGTTCATTGGGGCTAACTAAAACCCCGGCTATTACTACTGCAGTAAGTGGTACCGTAATAGCTGACACGCTTGTTCTGGTATTGCTGGCTTTTTTGGTTACTATGCTTAATGGGGAAGGCGATCAGGGATTTATCACTTTTGTTGTCAGTTTTTCAGTATTTTCCTTTGTTATCTTTTTTGTATTGCCCAAAATCAGTGCCTGGTTTTTCAGGAATGTGGCACTGGATGGCACAACACAGTTTCTGTTTGTTTTTACGATGCTTTTTGTGTCAGCATTTGCAGCCGAGCTTACTGGAGCAGAGCCCATCATTGGGGCATTCTTTGCAGGTTTGGCACTCAACAGGCTGATTCCGCACAGTTCCACCCTGATGAACCGGATCGATTTTGTGGGTAATTCACTTTTTATTCCTTTCTTTTTGATCAGCGTGGGCATGCTCATCCGCCTTGATGTGCTATGGTCGGGCATATGGCCATTGATATATGCAGCCGTGCTGATTGTGCTGGGAATAGGAGGGAAGTGGCTGGCAGCTTTTGTGTCGCGGCTGGTCTTCAAACAGTCGTACAATGAGTTTCAAACCATCTTTGGTCTTTCAACGGCTCGTGCAGCTGCCACACTGGCTGTTGCCCTCATCGGGATGCGTTATGGAGTGATTTCGGAAGACCTGTTCAATGCCACAATCTTTCTGATTATGTTCACCTCTTTGTTTAGCTCGTGGCATACCAACAAATATGGTCGCCGGCTGGCTATCGAAGAGAAACAAAAAGAACCTGATGAGGTGGCACCGCTCAGTCAGCGTATTTTGGTGCCTATCGCTAATCCGGCAACTGTGAAGCGGCTGATTGACTTGGCCATCATGATGCACAACCCCAAAGCCAATGAACCCATTTATTCGCTTGCCGTTGTAAAGGACGATCACGAAGCCCGCAAGCAGCTCACTGCCATACAGCCCATACTCGAAGAGGTGAAAGCTCATGCAGCTGCGTCAGGTGTGAATATGGAAGGACTTAACAGGCTGGATGTCAATATTCCGGAAGCTATTGTAAAGACAACGCTTGAGTTAAATGCTTCTACGCTTATTTTGGGCTGGAGCGGTCGCGATGCAGACCTGAGCCGTATCTTTGGCTATATGTATGAGGCTATTTTAAAAGCTACTTTTAATCAGGTGATTATCAGTAACCTGCCCAAACCTCTCGAAACAACAGAAATATTGTTGATTTTAGTACCGCCCAATGCCACCCTGGAATATGGTTGCGAGCGATGGGTGACAACTTTATCGCTTTTGATGCGCGAAATGACGGCGAGTATTGATTTTTATGCAAATGACACGGATCGCAAACAGCTGCTTAAACTGTTCAAAAAGAGAGGCATCAGCCTTAAAGATAACGGAAAGGATTATGATCCGGATGCTTATTTTGCGCGTCAGGACGACAACAAACAAGAACTTTTTGTGATGATCAATGCCCGCAAGTTTGGTGTTTCTTATGATTTAAAACACTGGAATCTTACCTACAAAGTGCCACAGTTACTCCCAGATCAGAATGTGTTGATGATCTATCCTGAGCAGGCCGAGGTGCAGGTTCATGTAGGATAGCTTAGTCAGTCAGGGTGCGATTTCATGTCGCACCCTGACTGACAACCCGCTTACTGCACCACCAACTTCTCCACGAACCACCTTTCTCCATCCCACAGCCTCACCAGGTACAAGCCTTTGGGCAGATGTGCCACATCAATCTTGTGAAAATGACTGCCTGGCTTTGCTTTGTGCAGCAGCCTGCCCGAAGAGCTGTACAGCTCAATCCGCGCTTGTGCAAGTGGTGTGTTTTCGGGTAGTTGGAGCCAGGCTGCATCTGAAGCCGGATTTGGATAGGGTGTAAACTGTTTAGCTATTTCTTCCAGCTCGGGCTCGCCTACGGTATTTAACACCCAAAACAGATAAGTTCCAGTAACCGAAAACTCAGCATATCCAAGCATCATATTGTTATCTTCAAAAATCAGATAAACATCAAATTCGGAGCCTGCTATCCCATCTAAATTAAAACTATAAGAAAAAGTATTATTGTATAAGCCAAGATCACCCATAAAAACATTGTCAATCCATAGTTTGGCCGTATGGCAGCATAATTCAGTATTCCATCCAACCAACTGCATGGTAACAGTATTATTAGCAGGAACTTCAAATGTGATCGTTTCAAAGGCATAAACATCGGCTTTCACATAAACACTATCGGCCGTTACGATATGAATAGCGTAAATAGGCGGAAAATCCGGATCAAATACTCCCTGATCGTTAAAACTGTAGGTTGAATCTTCCGAAACAAGCAGCTCGTTATTAAGCAATTCGTATTCGTGTCCGGCCTTTACTTTTTTATAGAGGTAACAGCCTTCAATGGTTGTTTGATCACTGTAGGCATCCCAAATAATGTTCACACCCGCAGTTGTCCCTGTGGCAAAGGCATACGAACTGCTGACCTGAGCCAATAGCTGACTGCTTAAACTAAAGGCCACTAAAATAAAAAGTAGTTTTTTCATGATGAATGATTTTAAGGTTTGATATGACTAATTGTGTAGTTCAGAGATTTGTTTTGCAAAACCGGCAATTGTTTTGTCAGTATGTTTCAAAAAATAGGCTAGCGACTGATCAAGCCTTGCCGGTATTTCATTTGTATTGTTCATATTGATTATTTTGTATAATGTTAAAGCCCGTAGAAATGGGCAAAATGCCCGACCGGAAAGTATTGCTTATTCTGTAATCACCAGCTTTCCGCTCTGCGTGAAGCCGTTTCCACTCAACCGATAATAGTAGATACCAGCCGGCATGCCGCGGATATCCCATAAGCTCTGGCCTTTATTATTGCTCAGCTTTTCGCTTCCAAGCAAACGGCCGGTAGCATCTGCTACTTCCAGCACCGCTTGGCTCATCCCTATGGGTAACTCATAAGTAAAGCTTACCCAGTGTTTGGCCGGGTTGGGGCGGGCTGTGATACCGGGTTTTGTTGCCGGCTCAGCAGCCTGTATGCCGGTTAGCGTATCCATCAGTTCTACCAGCCAGATATCGGTTTGCCCTTTCAGGTCGCAGTCCACATCGCCTCCATTGGCGCGGGTACCTCCTCCTATCAAATAGTGCTCTTGCCCTAAAATGTGAATTGCAGTAAGCGAGTTATTTACCTGACTCCCCAAACAACGCTGCCAGGCGATTTCGCCTGAGGCGTCCAGTTTAACCAGCCAGCCGGTATAAGTGCCCGGCAGCGAGGCATTGCAGTTGATATCTCCATCTGTAGAGTTGGAGTTGCCCCCTACCAGGTAGCCCCCATCCGGATGCAGGGCCAGAAAGCCCGGCTGCTCATTCTCATAACCTCCCAAGCATCGCTGCCATGCTATTGTGCCAGAAGCATCCAGCTTTACAACCCATAAGTCCCATTTGGATGCATCACCGCCAGGACCGTGGAAACCGCTTACATCACCGTCTATTGAAATAGTTATTCCAAGAAATATAAAACCTCCATCACTAGTTTGATGAATCTGGGTTATGCCTTCCGAATCTGAACCACCATAACAATGCTGCCACTCAATGTTCCCTGAAGAGTCAGTTTTTATCAGTCGAATATCACTGATATCGCACTGGCCGTGTAGAATGCAGTTCGAATTTCCATCAGTAGAATTGCCATAGGTCCCAAAAATATAACCACCATCAGTTGTGACAGAAAGAGTACTTCCATAATCCTGACCTGATCCCCCATAGGTTTTCTCCCAAAGCAATGTACCTTCTTCTGATACCCTCACTACCCAGGCATCCCAGACACCGTATAAGTGTGAAATATCACCATCAACAGAACAGGTGGAGCCAATGCCGATATAGCCTCCGCCATGGGCCGGAATCATTTGTTCAGGACGGTCGTTGTTGCTGCCTCCCAAACACTTTTGCCACAACAGATTGCCCAGGCTGTCATTACGCACCAGCCAAAAATCGCCTCCGCCATGCAGGCCGCTTACATCGCCGTCGTCAGAAAAAGTACTGCCAAATAAGAGGTAGCCGTTATCTTCGGCTTGCAACATGTTTACTGCCCATTCATGATCACTTCCTCCATAAGTATTCTCCCACAATACTGTTCCGACAGAATCTGTTTTAAACAACCACAAATCATTCCTGCCATGATTAAAGGAAATATCTCCATTGATAGAATGTGTACTACCAAAAATTATTTTTCCGTTTATAATTTGCTTTAAACTCTTTACTGCATCCACATCAGCCCCCCCATAACACTGTTGAAAAACGATTTCATGCTGCTGTGCTTTAAGATAAACAGGGATTGTAAAAACCATAAAGACAGCTACATAACAAATGAGGCTTTTCATAACTTAATGTTTTAAAACCGGCCCGGGTAACTAAACCCAAGCCGGTATTGATTATCTATTCTACTATTACCAATTTACCACTTTTTGCAAAGCCATTGCCTGTAAGCTTATAATAATACACACCGGCCGGCATGCCGCGGATATCCCACAAGCTCTGGCCTTTATTATTGTTCAGCTTTTCGCTTCCAAGCAAACGGCCGGTAGCATCTGCTACTTCCAGCACCGCTTGGCTCATCCCCATGGGTAACTCATAAGTAAAGCTTACCCAATGTTTGGCCGGGTTGGGGCTTGCTTCAATATGAAATAACTGCTCCGGATTGAATGGTTTTGTTGTAGCATTCGTTTGTTTCAGGCTGCTGTCCACCTCCGTGGGGCAGTCGCAATAGGTATAGCCCTCGGCGAAAGCCAGCATATTGCGGGCCTGTATGCCTGCCCTGCCGGTGCTTTGCGCTATCAGGCTTTCCAATTGACTGACCTCACCGGCATCCAGCTCCAGGAAAGTGCGGTTATCAGCGATCAGTTCGGCCTGCAATTCCTTTAAACTCACAAAATGGTTGTGTTCAACCAATGCTTCCTCCTGCAAATCATATAAATCAGGCATCAGAGCAGCCAGTTCCAGGGCTTCGGTGGCAAAGCCATTGCCCAGCAGATTATCAACAAGCTGCCTGTCGAAGGCGGCACTTTGTTCTGCTGCCATCCAGGCACGAACAGTTTCGGGTAATGGGTTGTCCTTGTTTTCGAGATGTTCCATCAGTTCCTTCTTTTTGAGTTCATCAGGATTGGCACTTAGCACTTCAAAGATACCAATTTTGGCCAATCGACAAGTCGGTAAGTATAGCACTTTATATCTTCAAGGTTTTTAAAAGCTTGAAGGTTTTTCATTTTGACCCCTGACGTGGATTCCAATCTATAACTAAAGTAAAGAGTATCATGTAGCTAACATTCCTGTTAGATAGCATTTATCCGGAGCTGCACCCCGGCCTGCTTGACGGCAGCACCGAAACAACAAAGCTGGTGAAGTATTAAGTTGTTGGGGGGGTATTTTGAAAGCTTCTAAATTACAGCTGACACTTGTTTTGCTGGTAAAGCTTCTGCTGATTATGCTTATATTTGTTCTTCATTTAGCAAAAGCGTAAATAACAACTTTGCTAACCAAACAATTAGAAATGTATATAACTGATCAACAACGATTTACACCCCCCCCATTTCTCAAACAGCTTATTTGTTTAAAGGTCATCAATCGTTTCGAGTTTGCAGTTTTTTCATTCATAAATGGCTTAATTACATTCAAAAACAAGCATATCTTCAGGTTGGGCAAGAATAAATTTATCATACGTAGGCCGCATGAAAAGCTTTTATGCGGCTGATAACCACCAATTGAAAAACAAACAATAATGATATTTATTAACTTAAACTTTTAATAATGAAAAAAACATATTTGAAAATCAGCATACTATTTATGATTCTTACTGTGGTGATAATTTCCTGTAAAAAAAACAATGAGCAAGAAACAATAGTTTCAAACAACAACACTCAATATTCAACGTATGAACTGGAAGTAATTAATAAACTTCAATCATTTGAGCAGAATATTAAAAATTGTGAGCTTAAAGGGAATGAGTTTAGCGGTGACCCCAAATCACTTGATAGTGCAAAGTGGTATATTGAATCCTATTTTAATGTCGTAAATGCTCGAACCGAGCAACCTTTCAAATTACTCAGAAAAGATAGTCTATATTACTCCTTGCCTATAAATAAAAATGGCTTGGTTGAATATAGTAGTATGAATGTTATGTACAATAATATGGTTAATGATCTGGATAGTTTGGAAGTTGTGATTGCAGACCCAAATATGATTCCTGTATTTGCCCGTCTTGAACTGCAAAATCTTAATTCGAAAGCTGCTCAATACATGATGGTGCTTGGTATTGGATATTATTTCAATGGTAATTATGCCCCATTTTATGCTGATGATGATTGGAAATGGGGGAATATGCTCGGACATTGTGATGGAACAAACCAATGGCAATCAGATGGAGGAGAGGAACTTAGAGAAAGACTTAATAATCCATTCTTTGAATATGTTGCTGGCTCATTCATTGATCCACTAGATCCAATTGAAGTCTCTTATGAGGACTATCCGGATGTAAATAATGTAAATCCTGATCCAAATGTTGGTTACCTGGTATTTTATGAAGAACGTACGAGTGGGGAACCTTGTTTAGAGAATGAAGAGCTTACCTTCTACCTAAACAGGGCTCATGAAATCATTTATACTTTCACCAATCAAACACTTCCGAACACAAATACTTTATATGGTAAACGTCCGGTTGGTAAATCATTCGTTGACATGACAGTGTATGCTCAACATGAAAGTAACTGGTGGAAGCATACCTATTATTTGTATTATGCCACAAGAATAACAACTCCACTTCCTAATTAATCTACCAGAATTCTGAACCAGACCTGATAAATTTTGTCAGGTTTGGTTCATTCATCTTAACACCAAAAAAATGAAAGCTTTTACAATATGGCAATTAGGCATTTTAGCAATACTTATTATTACAATAGGCTATGATATCAAAGCCCAAAACTTTCAATTCCAAGGCAGCATCCACAATGATACCACCTGGACGGCCGATACCCTTATAATCACCGGCAATGTATTGATCGATAGCAATGTAACACTATCGATATTGCCAGGAACATTTATTCATATTATAGGCTATTTTAGCATTCAATCCTATGGAGCCATTCACGCCATCGGGTCTATATCAGATAGTATCATATTTACACATCTCGACTCCTTTGATCATGCCGACACCTCAACAACGAAAGGAGGCTGGCATGGTATCCGGTTTTTGCCACGATCCTCAACAGATACTTCTTTTTTTAAATACTGTAGAATTGAAAATGGGAAAGCTATTGTACCTGGCTCATGGATTCCGTATTGGGATAAACCCGATAATCGTGGCGGAAATATTTACGCTGTTGATTTTGGCAGTATAGTAATTGAGAATAGTTATATTGGCAACGGACGTTCAAAAGCAGAAGGTGGGGGATTATTCTTTGAAGATGGTAATTATGTTTTGATTGAAAATTGCCATTTTAAACATAACCGTTGTTATATTGAAGGAGGAGGTGCTGCTATTCTCAAGGTTAATAATCTGTATATCAGACAAAACTTGTTCAATTATAACAAAGTTTTAGACGTAGGCCCAGACTATATTACTGGTGGTGGAGCGGCTATCTTCATTAGATATGCATTAGGTTATGATGCTTATGCACGTATTGAAAGTAATCGCGTGTTTAATAATTATTCACCTTTCAGTATGATTGGCGATGGCTACTATAATGCCGATGTTATTAACAACATTATATGCAATAATTTTGGCCATGGAATATATAATGCTCATTATTTCAATCATCGGGTTTACTCGAACAATATAATAGTAAACAATGCCGGTATGGGCATCGGAGGGATAACAATACTCAGCCCTCATGTGAAATTATACAATAACATCATCCGGGAGAATTACATGTATCCTGATAATCTTTTAGAACAAATTTATTTTACGGGTGATCAAAACCCGCAAGTAAATTATTGTAATGTACAACTTGGCTATGAAGGAGAAGGCAATGTCGATTTGGAACCACTTTTTGTTGACCCAACTGAAGGAGCTGGCCTAGATTACGATGGCCTGGCTGCTGACTGGTCGCTATTAGACAGCTCGCCCTGTGTGAACACCGGCACACCCGACACCACAGGCCTCAACCTGCCGGCAACCGACCTGCTTGGCAACCCTCGTATCTATGGCATTAGGGTGGATATGGGTGCCATCGAAAACCAAATGGTGGTCGGTTTGCCCCAAAACCCGCTGGTAAACGCACGCGTACAGGTGAGCCCCAATCCCTTTGGCCAAAGCTTTAAAGTGGTCGCCCCGGGCAGGGATAAAATCAGCAGCATCAGCCTGTTTAACCAAAACGGCCAACAGATCGCAACGGAAACAATGATGCCTTTTGAACAGATGCTTGTGTTTGATCTGCGCAATCAGTCGCCCGGCCTCTACCTGCTGGTAACACGCTTTGCAGACGGCAGCACCGAAACTACAAAGCTGGTGAAGTATTAATTATGGACTAGGCTATTTTGAAAGCTTCTAAATTACAGCTGACACTTGTTTTGCTGGTAAAGCTTCTGCTGATTATGCCTATATTTGATGCTCATTTAGCAACAGCCTAAAAAATAGCTGTAAAAACCAAACAATTAGAAATGTATATAACTGACCAGAAACATATTACCCCCCCCTCATTTCTCAAAGAGCCTGCTTGTTTAAAGGTCATCAATCTCTTCGGTTTTGCAGTTTTTTCATTCATACATGGCTTAATTGCATTCAAAAACAAGCATATTTTCAGATTGGGGAAGAATAAATTTGATAAGCAATAGCTGTCTGAAACCCAATCAGACAGCCAAAGTCAATTTGTAAATTTAGAAAAAATATGTACTTAATTATATTCAAAATGAAAAGATATAAGTTTTTAGTGTTCTTAATGATTCCTGTAACTCTGATAGCATTAAAACTATCTGCTTTTAACCTTCAGAATGATGAGGAGGAGCAGTTGCAGTGTTCTCAATATGGCACGGTTGAAGTGAATTACAATGGGAATCAAGGCTGTCCGTATGCTTTCGATT
>Ga0100391_1000575_pt1 | contig 42570 bp, 32 predicted proteins | sample CryGeymeta201515_FD_81541 | JGI IMG/M metagenome (GOLD analysis project Ga0100391, IMG submission 81541) | Groundwater microbial communities from Crystal Geyser aquifers in Utah, USA - Crystal Geyser metaG 2015-15 | ecosystem: Environmental > Aquatic > Deep subsurface > Groundwater | place: USA... | reverse complement strand
TGGTGCCGGCAATCACACAGCTGTCATCAATACTCAGTATATCAGGAGGATTATTGGCACAGGCTCCGATTAAAATCTGCATGTCTCGTGTCACGGAGCCCACTTTCACGCCTTGACGCCATTCTTCCACTATAAATGCAACATTGTATTCACCCTGCAGAACAGGATTCTCCCAGCGTAACTCGCCACTCACAGGATCAATACCAAAGCTGTTGCTGGCCTGAGGTTGTGTAAATCCCGGAATATCAAGTCCTTCGGCTCCTTTGCAGTTAACCAGCCTGAAGCTCAGGCTATCGCCATCCGGATCATAAGCCGATGCATTGTGGATATAAAGTTTACCCACACATCCCTGATCGATAGGGGCGTTGAGCAGTTGTACGGAATTGTTGTTCCCCAAAAATGGATTGATAATGAGTTCCGTTTCCACGTACATCGGCACATTCACTGAATTAGGGATATTCACTACTCCAAAATTTCGGTTGGGATCTTCCACGGAAATGGTATAATTGCCTCCAGCCGGAAAAGTGTGATTCATCCGATAAATATTGAGCGTATAGTTGTCGGGTAAAGCCCTGAAAGTGATACGCGGGATATCGTCAATAGTATTATCTCCCAATTTTATGGGTAAAAATACCCTGTCGTCGTCAGCCGGACTGGGGGTGTAGGTGTACATGGTGATGGTAAATTCATAGGTGAATCCACCAAGCCAGCGATAGGTAATTTCTGCAGCTCTTTGATGGGTAGCAAAAACCTTTGTCAGCACAAAGAGCATGAAAATAAGAAAGATGCTGATTTGTTTTTGCATGAGTGAATTGATAGATCTTTGGTAAAGTGAATGCAAATATACCGTTTGAAGCTGAGAAAAGCATGATTATAGCACTTTTTTATTGGGGTTTTGCTAAAGTAAATTGTCTTAAGAAAAAACAGTAGTGGCTGCACTTTTGCGCTGCTGAATTGTTTAATTTTGTGACAAATCAATACACATAGCGGTTTATGCTCGACACCTATTCACCCAAGGAACGTTCGGAGATTTTGCGGCGCTACCGCAACCTGATAGAGGTGTGGCATACCCGCAAGGATACCACCGATCGCTGGATGGTGCGCAAAGCTTTTAGGCTGGCTGCTGATGCACATAAAGATATGCGGCGCAAATCGGGTGAGCCTTATATTTATCATCCCCTCGAAGTGGCAACTATTGCAGCCGGTGAGATTGGTTTGGGCCGAACTTCTATTATCTGTGCGCTTTTGCATGATGTGGTGGAAGATACAGAATATAAACTTTCGGATATTCAGGGCATGTTTGGCGAGCAGGTTGGCCGCATCATCGATGGCCTTACCAAGATTGATGATATGGTTGAAGGCTCGGATGTAGAAAGTATGCAGGCCGAAAACTTCCGTAAGATATTGCTTACTTTGTCCTATGATGTGCGCGTAATTTTAATCAAGCTGGCCGACAGGCTGCACAATATGCGTACCCTTGATGCTATGCCTGCAGTGAAACAATGGAAAATTGCTTCTGAAACTTCCTATCTTTTTGCTCCACTTGCTTATCGGCTTGGCTTGTATGCCATAAAAAGTGAGCTGGAAGATCTGGCACTTAAATATACCGAACCTGGCGTGTATCAGGCGATTACTCGTAAGATGGGACATACACGACCACAGCGCGAACAAGCTGTTGCTAATTTTTTGGAGCCCGTGGAAGCATCACTCAACAAAATGAGAATGAAGTTCAGGGTGCAGCTAAGTGAAAAGTCAGCCTCTTCGGTTTGGCAACGCATGAAAGAAAAAGAGATTCCTTTTGAGGAAGTGTATGATTCTTTTGTTGTACGATTTGTGGTTGACTGTCCCGTCGAGCTCGAAAAAGTGGAGTGCTGGCGCGTGTATGCTACGCTTACCAGTCATTACAGGCCAAATAATGACAGGCTCAGAGACTGGATCTCGCTGCCCAAAGCCAACGGATATGAATCGTTGCATGCCACCGTGATGAGCAAAACCGGTAAGTGGATCGAAGTGCAGATCAGGACAGAACGGATGGATGAGATTGCCGAAAAGGGGTATGCTGCCTACTGGAAATATAAAGACTCCGAACACGCCGAAAGCGGGCTGGACGAATGGCTCACTAAAATTCGGGAGTTGATTACTGCCGAAGACACTTCCGCACTAGATTTTATCAATAATTTTAAACTCAATCTTTTTTCCGACGAGATATTTGTTTTCACGCCCAAAGGCGAAATGATCTCGATGCCAAAAGATTCCACTGCCTTGGATTTTGCCTATAACATACATTCACAGCTTGGGAATCACTGTATCGGGGCAAATGTAAATCACAAACTTGTGCAATTGGATCACCCACTCAAGACTGGTGATCAGGTTGAGATTATTACATCCAGAGTGCAGCAACCACGCGAAGAATGGTTTGATCTGGTAGTTACTGCCCGTGCCAAATCGCGGATTAAGGAAGGAATCAGGGAATTCAGAAAACGCTACAGGGATGAAGGCCGTGAGAAACTCGAAAATTACCTGCAACAGCTCAAACTGGAGCCTAACAAAGCGAATATCAGTCGAATTATTGATTATGAGGAATTAAGTGGTCTGGTGGATTTGTATTATTTTACCGCTACTGATAAAATAAATTTTCAGCGGATAAAGCAGGTTTTCAAAGAAAAAAGCAGTGGCGGTTTGATGCGTTATATCACCAATCCTTTTAGCAGATCAAAAACAGCTGCACCATCGGATGATGCATCCAAAATTCCTTTAAATGTTAACCAATCCTTGATTAAGGATCAGGGAGGCGAATTTAATTACACGGTTTCAAGGTGCTGTAACCCTATTCCGGGTGATGAGGTTATTGCTCTTGTTTTTCCGAATGAACCCATGCACATCCATCGTATCAACTGTCCGAAGGCAATCAATTTGATGTCGCAGTTTGGCAACAATATTGTAAAAGCCAAGTGGAAACAAAAGGAGGATATTGCGTTTTTGGCAGGATTAAAAATTACGGGAATTGATAGTGTAGGATTTTTAAATCGCTTAACGGAAGTGATGTCGATACAACTCAATCTGAATATCCGTTCGCTACAGCTCGAAAGTTCAAAAGGGGTGGTTGAAGCTACAATCACAGTTTATGTTCATCATGCACAAAATCTCAAGGATTTGATTGATAAGTTGAAAAAAATCAAGGAGATAAAAAAAGTAACCCGCCTCGAACGTATTCATGATATGGAGCTATAAGTGCTTCAAGTCAATTAAAAAGCCACTCATTTTACGTTTTTATTTAAATTCATTCTAATTAGAACATTTTTTTATTGTAATTTTACGCTTTGATTCGGTTTACTCAGTTTTTGTATGATGATGAAAGAAAATATGAACGATACCTTTGAGACCGTTAAAAAAATTTTTACGGACTATTTGGAACAGCGTGGACATCGTAAAACACCGGAGCGTTATACCATTCTCAAAGAAATTTATGCTACCGAAGGTCATTTTGATATTGAAACCCTTTATATCAGAATGAAAAATAATAAATACAGGGTAAGCCGCGCCACGCTTTACAATACTATTGAGTTGCTATTAGACTGTAATTTGGTTACCAAGCATCAGTTTGGTAATAATTGTGCGCAGTTTGAGCGGTCTTTCAAATTCAAACAGCACGATCATTTTGTTGATATTGAAGACGGAACGGTGTTGGAATATTGCGACCCGCGCCTTCAGGAGATTCAAAAATCAGTTGAGGAACTTTTAGGTGTTGAAATCACGCATCATTCGCTTACTTTTTACGGAAAAATAAAAGATAAAGCTTCTGCGCAAGAATAATTAGCTGTTTCGTAAAAATTCCTTGTAATATCGGGTATATTTTCGTGTAAATTTGTTCACTGGTAAAATGCAGGGTTTCCTGAGTTGTTTTGCCAGTATTTTTTTGTTTATCAAAGCCTAAAAAAATGAAGATTGATGTGTTGCTCGGTCTCCAATGGGGAGATGAAGGAAAAGGGAAAATTGTTGATGTTTTAACACCTGAATATGATGTTGTTGCTCGTTTTCAGGGCGGTCCTAATGCTGGTCATACCATCGAATTCGACGGCAAGAAATTTGTTTTACATACTATTCCTTCGGGTGTTTTTAATCCGGGCTGCATCAACCTGATAGGTAACGGAGTGATCATTGATCCCCTTATTCTGAGAGCTGAAATTAATAAACTCAATCAAAGCGGAATCGATATCACTAAAAAGCTCTACATTTCGCGAAAGGCGCACCTTATACTTCCCACACACCGTTTGATGGATGCTGCTCAGGAAGCAGCTAAAGGTGATTCCAAAATTGGTTCCACACTCAAAGGGATAGGCCCAACTTATACCGACAAAGCAGCGCGCAATGGTATTCGCATTGGCGACAGTTGTATGGAGGATTTTTTAGATCGCTATCAAACACAACGCGACAGACACCTCAAACTTGTTAGCGATCTGGGCTTTGATTACGCTGAATATAAAATTGACGGGCGCGTTTTTGCTGCCTACGAAAGGGAATGGTTCGAAGCTTTGGAGTTTATCAGAAATCTTCAGTTGGTTGACAGCGAATACTTTATAAACGAACTTTTATCAACGGGTAAACGAATCCTTGCCGAGGGGGCACAGGGTACCTTGCTCGATGTTGATTTTGGTAGTTACCCATTCGTTACCTCCTCCAATACAACAACTGCCGGAGTTTGTTCCGGTTTGGGAATTGCGCCCAACAAGGTTGGTAATGTTCTTGGGATTTTTAAAGCCTATTGCACACGTGTGGGGAGTGGCCCATTTTCGACAGAGCTTTTCGACGAAGATGGAGCATTGATGCGCAAACAGGGCAACGAATTTGGCTCAACGACCGGTCGCCCCCGTCGTTGTGGTTGGCTCGATCTGCCAGCGCTCAAATATGCTGTAATGTTGAACGGCGTTGTGGAACTTTATATGATGAAAGCTGATGTGTTGGATAGTTTTGATCAATTAAAGGTTGCTGTTGCGTATAGCTATAAGAATGAGATAATTACCCACTTACCTTTTGATGCTTGTACACAAGAGCTTGAACCGGTTTATAAAGAGCTTCCGGGATGGAAAACCAATCTGGTCCAGTTGAAACAAGCCAGTGAAATGCCCGAAGCCTTAAGTAACTATATTCGATTTATTGAAGATTATGTAAAGGTGCCGGTAAAATTGGTCTCAACAGGACCCGACAGATCGCAGCTTATCAAACGTTGACAATAAAAAACACAAAAAAGGAGTATCTTAATCAGGTGCTCCTTTATTAGTATCAAGTTTTAGCTTTTATAGTTTACGGGAAACTTCTTTTTCCATATAACCTTCGATAATATCACCAACTTTAATATCGTTAAAGTTTTCGATGTTCAATCCGCATTCATAACCTGCCGAAACCTCTTTTACATCATCCTTGAAGCGTTTGAGTGAGCCAAGCATACCGGTGTAAATTACAATACCATCGCGGATAATTCTGATTTTGGTATTTCTGGTAATTTTTCCATCAAGCACCATACAACCTGCAATTGTACCAACTTTTGTAATTTTGAATACATCTCTGATCTCCAGGTTACAGGTGATTACCTCTTCAATTTCGGGCGACAGCATACCTTCGATGGCCGCTTTAATTTCTTCAATAGCTTGGTAAATGATAGAGTAGAGTCTAATGTCAATTTCTTCGTTTTCAGCTAGTTTACGTGCTTGTAAAGTTGGACGCACCTGGAATCCAATCACGATAGCATTAGAAGCTGATGCCAGCATGATATCCGATTCGCTGATTGCTCCCACTGATTTGTGGATCACATTTACCTGTACTTCTTCGGTAGAGAGTTTCAGCAGTGAATCTGAGAGGGCTTCAACAGAACCATCCACATCAGCCTTAACGATAAGATTAAGCTCTTTGAAATCACCAATCGCGATACGCCGGCCGATTTCGTCCAGAGTAATGTGCTTTTGGGTACGTAATCCTTGTTCGCGCTGCAATTGTTGACGTTTGAAAGCAATGTTTTTAGCCTCACGTTCATCGTGCATCACATTAAAGGTGTCGCCGGCTTGCGGTGCTCCGTTCAATCCGAGCAACAATAAGGGTGTTGAAGGTCCTGCTTCTTTTGATGCCTGGTTACGTTCGTTAAACATGGCCTTAACCTTGCCAAAAGTAGCACCGGCAAGTACTATATCGCCGATACGCATGGTGCCATTTTGAACCAGGATTTTAGCAACATAACCACGGCCTTTGTCGAGAGATGACTCAATTACTGTACCTTTTGCATGTTTGTTTGGATTGCCTTTCAGTTCGAGGATTTCACTTTCGAGCAGTACTTTCTCGAGCAGCTGATCGATACCCACACCTGATTTGGCTGATATTTCCTGGGTTTGGAATTTTCCGCCCCATTCTTCTACCAACACATTCATGTTTGCCAGTTGTTCGCGGATCCGATCAGGGTTGGCAGTGGGTTTATCTATTTTGTTGAAGGCAAACACAATCGGCACGCCGGCAGCCTGTGCGTGATTGATAGCTTCCACAGTTTGAGGCATCACGCTGTCGTCTGCAGCAATCACAACAATGGCTACATCTGTAATCTTGGCTCCACGGGCACGCATAGCCGTAAAGGCTTCGTGACCAGGAGTATCGAGGAAGGTAATTTTACGTCCACTTTCTGAGACTACTTCATAAGCACCGATATGCTGAGTGATGCCACCGGCCTCACCCGAAACAACATTTGCTTTACGGATAAAGTCGAGCAAGAGTGTTTTACCATGATCCACGTGACCCATTACCGTTACAATTGGAGCTCTTTCGACCAGATCTTCAGGATTGTCAACATCCTCAGCTTCCAGGAGGGCTTCCTGCACATCGGCACTGATAAACTCCAGTTTATAACCAAATTCCTCGGCTACCAAAGCAAGCGTTTCAGCATCCAGGCGTTGATTGATCGAAACAAACATGCCGAGACTCATACAAGTTGAAATAACCTCAGTAACAGGCACATTCATCATTGTTGCCAATTCGTTGGCGGTTACAAACTCTGTAACTTTCAAAGTGCTCTTATCCTGTTCCTGTTTAGCCATTTCTTCGGCCAGGTTACTGGATACCGTATCTCTTTTCTGACGACGGTGTTTTGAGGCTTTAGATTTGCCAGCCGGACTTAACCTTGCCAGTGTTTCTTTTATCTGACGTTGGATATCTTCATCAGTGAGCTCTTTCTTTTCGTCTTTTTTTACAGGCTTACTGGTTCGTTTGCCCTGATCTTTTCCTTTTTGAGGAAATGGTTTCTGCTGTGTGCGTTGTTGTTGTTGCGACTGCCCAGTTTCGGTAGTATTGGTTTTAATCCTTCTTCGTTTCTTTTTCTTCTGACTTGCAGACAACTTATCTTGTGAAGATGAAGCCACGGGTTTTGGTTTTGGCTTACGTATCTCCGGAAGTTCAATCTTGTCCAAAATTTTTGGACCTTCCAGTTTACGAACTTCTGTAGGCATAAAGTTGCTTGGCCTTTCCACTTTTGGTGGCTCAACTTGCTCTTCTTTTTTAGGTTGCTCTTTCCGTTCTTCAGCTGCTTCCTTAATTTTTGGAGCTGTTTCTCTGGGTGGTTTCGCCACGGGCTTTACCGTTGATGGCTTTACATCCTTATTGCGGCGATCTTCTGCCTCTTTTTTCTTTTGAGCTTTAGTCTTGCGATCTGGTTTTGTCCGCATATTCATGCTGGACAAGTCGATCTTGCCGAGCACTTTGAGTTGTCCGCTTTGTTCAGGGGGAGTTGTTTCTTCGAGAGCCTGCTTTTCAACAACTTGCTCTTTTTCGGCATCTGTAGGTTTTTCAGCTTCTACAGTTTTTTCAGCTTCATCAACTTTCTCCTTCGCAGGAACTTCTTTCTCTGTTTTTTCTGATGCAACAGCTTCCTTTTTTTTCTGAGGTTTTGGTGTTTCAACAGTTTCAGCTTTTACGCTTTCTTCTTTCTTTGGCGGTTCAGCTACCGTTTCCTTTTCAACAGGAGGAGCAACTGTTTCCTCTTCTTTCTTTTCCTCTGCAATTGGTTCAGCAGGGATTTTTTCCTCAGCCTTTTCAACTTTTGGTGTTTCTTCCTGAGCTTGTTTTGCTGGTTCTAGGGGCTCAGCAGTTTCTTTGGTAACAGGCTGTTCAGGTTCAGCAGATTTTGCAGGAACTGGTTTGGATTGCACCTCTTTTTTGGGGCTTTCTTTACTTCCTGTTTTGGCCGTGATAGTTTCGCTAAATCCAGCCGATACATTCTTGATAATCAACTCTTCTGTGTCGATATCGTCTTCTTCGTCTTCGTCGTATTGTTCGCTCACAACCTCATCAGCGGTGATAGTTTTCCGACCTGAATACTCAATTCCCAATTTTTTGGAAACCTCTTTCACCTGTTTTTCCGACTGGTACTCTTTAACAAGCAGGGCGTACATTTCGGGACTCAGTTTGGTGTTAGGGCTCGAATCAATCTGGTGTCCTTTTTTTGAAAGGAATTCTACGATTGTTGAGGTACCCACATTAAACTCCCGGGCTGCTTTGCTCAGACGTACGGATGTTTTGGAACCTTCAGACATATTCAAATTTTCGATTTTTGAATGATTTTTATGAATTTGCAAAAGTAGGTATTTTATTCGAACTCTGCTTTAAGTATGCGGATTACCTCTTGCACTGTTTCCATTTCGAGATCGGCTCTGTTGGCAATTTCTTCGGCAGAAAGTGCAAGAACACTTTTTGCAGTGTCGCAGCCAATATTGTGCAGCTGATCAATGACCCACTGATCGATTTCGTCAATAAATTCCTGTAGATCCACGTCCTCCGAATCTACATCAGTGTCGCGGTACACATCTATCTCGTAACCAGTTAGCCGGCCTGCCAGTTTGATATTAAATCCACCTTTCCCGATTGCCAAACTTACCTGATCAGGTTTCATAAACACTTCGGCGCGTTTTGTTTCTTCATCCAATTGAATTGATGAGATCTTTGCCGGGCTGAGCGAACGACTGATAAATAGGGTAGAATTATTTGTGTAATTAATTACGTCGATGTTCTCGTTGCGTAATTCCCTTACAATGCCGTGGATGCGCGAACCTTTCATTCCCACACAGGCACCAACTGGGTCGATTCGGTCATCGTAGGATTCTACAGCGATTTTAGCGCGTTGTCCGGGCTCCCGAACAATGCGCCTGATGGTAATCAAACCATCATATACTTCAGGCACTTCGCCTTCGAAGAGACGCTGCAGGAAGATTTCCGAGGTGCGTGATAGTATAATATAAGGAGTGCCATTGCGCATTTCAACTTTCAAAACAACAGCACGTAAAGTATCGCCTTTTTTATAAAAATCGGTTGGTATCATTTCCGATTTGGGCAAAATTAGCTCAATGCCTTCATCGTCGAGCACCAGTATTTCGCGACGCCAGGCCTGATAAACCTCACCTGTGATGATTTCGCCAACTTTTTCTTTGTATTTCTGATACACATTGTCCTTTTCGTATTCCAGAATTTTTGAGACAAGATTTTGACGAATCGACAAAATTTCTCTGCGTCCGAAATCTTTAATTTTGATGGATTCCGAAACCTCTTCACCTACTTCAAAGTCGGGTTCAATTTTGATAGCCTCCGAAAGGGCAATTTGAGAGGATGGATCTTCAACGCCATCATCTTCAACAATTTCGCGATTGTGCCAGATTTCGAGGTCACCTTTATCAATATTTACAATAACATCGAAGTTCTCATCAGAACCATATTTTTTGATTAGCATCGACCGAAATACATCCTCCAGGATGCGCATCATCATTTCGCGGTCAATATTTTTGAATTCTTTAAATTCCGAAAAGCTTTCTACCAGATTAATACTGTCCATGGTACTTATTGTCTGTACGTTATAAAAAAATTAATTAAAATCTATTACTTCTTTTACTTCTTCAATTTCGCTGAAAGGAATTTGAAGCATTCCACCTTTTATTTCCTTTTTCAGTTTATTGAGTTTTTTTATGGTTATTTCCTGCACCTGAATTCCGGTGTCATCTGCTGCTAATAACTCACCACTTAGGTTAGGTTTCTCTTCTGTTTTAAACTTTACAATAACTGATCTTCCAATAGCTTTTTTGAACTGACGCAGCATTTTGATCGGCTGGTCCAGTCCTGAGGACGAAACGCGCAGTTCAAAGTCTTCTTCTTCGCGATCAAAATGTTTCTCGATAAAGCGGCTCAGTTCGACACAATGATCAATAGTTACGGCCGAATCAGCATCTATAAAAACTAAAATGAGGTTGTCGGGTTTTATCAAAACATCCACAACAAATCTGTCGGTGCCTTCGAGGCTCTCTTCGGCCAGCGCAACGATATCCTGTTTTTGTATCATTTTTTTGATCTATAAAAAGAGGGGACTTGCGCCCCCTCAAACTCTTTTTCATTCCCACAAAACCACTGCAAAAGTAGTTTAATTTGTTTCACGTTCACTGATTTACGAAAAAACAACAACATTAATTTTTCATTTATTGTTTACGTAAATTCGTCTAACAAAAAAACCTGTTACTCGCAAAGTAGCAGGCTTTGTAGAGTGAGTTGTCCGACAAGGATTCGAACCTTGACTGGCAGAACCAAAATCTGCAGTGCTACCATTACACCATCGGACAATACCGTGCAAAACGGACTGCAAAAGTAGAAAAAAAATGGAATGGCAAAAAAAAATGATGATTTTTTCTTTCAAAACAGCATGCTTAAAGGCTTTTAAAGCGAAGAAATGATTTTTAAAAAGGTTTTTTGAGTTCTTTTTCAGCAATATAGCTTAGCAATTGGCTGTTAAAAATACTAAAGTAACAGTTTTTCTACCGAAATTATTTGGGTTTTATGTACTTTCGCTGTTCAAAATGATAACCTAATAAATCCCCACACAATGAATTTCAGCAAGTTGAATAATATGGTTGGTTGGATCGTGTTTTTTATCGCCACTGCGGCTTATTTTCTGACGCTCGAGCCCACAGCCAGCTGGTGGGATTGTGGCGAATATATTGCCACAGCCTATAAGCTACAGGTAGGTCATCCTCCGGGGGCGCCGCTATTTCAGATGATTGGTCGGTTTTTTACACTATTTGCCTTAGGTGATGAAACTCGCGTTGCTCTGATGATGAACGTAATGTCGGCATTATCAAGTAGCTTTACGATTCTGTTCCTGTTCTGGTCAATCACCATGCTTGCTCGTAAAATACTGATGACGGATGCAACCGGTCAAAACAAAGGTAATCAGTTTGCTGTGTTGGGAGCAGGAGCTGTTGGTGCTTTGGCTTATACCTTTAGCGATTCATTTTGGTTTTCGGCTGTTGAAGGCGAAGTATATGCCATGTCGTCGTTTTTCACTGCTGTAACTTTTTGGGCCATCCTCAAATGGGAACGGGTAGCAGATGAGCCGCATAATTATCGCTGGCTTTTATTTATCGCTTACCTGGTTGGCCTTTCAATAGGCGTTCACATGCTTAATTTGCTGGCCATTCCGGCTATTGTTTATGTTTTTTACTATAAAAAGTACCAGCCAACCGTAAAAGGATTTGTAGTGGCAGGTTTGATTTCGCTCTTTATTTTAGGTTTCATTATGAGCGTGATTATTCCGCTCATTGTTCAGCTGGCCGGTAATTTTGAACTGTTCTTTGTCAATACGATTGGTTTGCCTTTTACTTCAGGAACAATAATTTATTTCATCTTATTGATTGGATTGATTGCTTATGGCTTGCATTATTCACGCAAAAAAGGAAAAGTTGTTTTGAATACAGCTATCCTGGCTTTTATGTTTATCCTGATAGGTTATTCTTCTTTTTTTATGCTGGTGATTCGTGCCAATGCCAATACTCCGATCAACGAAAACAATCCAAACAATGCCATTACGATGCTGGCTTACCTTAATCGTGAGCAATACGGCAGCTGGCCTCTGTTGCACGGGCAATATTACAATGCACCTGCAGTGGATTATGAAGACGGGAAACCCATCTATATCAAGGATGATACGAAAGGAAAATACATCATAACGGATTACCGAAGAAGTACGCAACCCGTTTATGATGATCGTTTTACGACAGTATTTCCACGCATGTGGTCAAATCAAAAACCCAGTCATATTCAAATGTATCAGCAGTTGGCCGGAAGAGGCGGTATTCCTATCCGCGTGACCAAACCCGATGGTAGCACCGAAGTGCTTTATCGGCCTACCTTTGGGCAAAACCTGAAGTTTTTCTTTGAATATCAGATTGGTCATATGTATATGCGTTATTTCTTCTGGAATTTTGTGGGAAGACAAAATGACGTTGAAAGTCAGGGGGAAATAGAAAATGGTAACTGGATCAGTGGAATCAATTTTATTGACAGTTTTAGGTTAGGTGATCAGAGTGATTTGCCCAAAAGCATGAAGAATCCTGCCCGTGCACGTTTTTATTTCCTGCCTTTGTTGTTGGGTCTTGTTGGGCTTTTATATCAGCTGAGCAAACATTCGCGCGATACCTGGATTGTATTTCTGATTTTTATTATGACAGGACTTGCTATCATCGTTTACCTGAATCAGACGCCCTATCAGCCTCGGGAACGGGATTATGCCTATGCCGGGTCGTTTTATGCCTTTGCAATCTGGATAGGTTTAGGGGTGTTGTCGCTTTATGAGATGATAAGCAAATTTCTGAAAAATAAGCAAATAGCTGCAGTGGCTGTAACGGTGATTTCCTTGTTGCTGGTTCCGGCCATCATGGCAAGTGAAGGCTGGAAAGGTCACGACCGTTCTGGTAAAACAGCTGCCCGCGATTTTGCTATGAGTTATATGGCGCAATGCGAGCCTAATTCGATTTTGTTTACGAATGGCGATAACGACACTTTCCCACTTTGGTATGTGCAGGAAGTGGAGGGCTTCCGCACGGATATGCGCGTGGTGAATTATATGCTTTCGTCGGGTGATTGGTATGTGCATCAGGTTGGGAAAAAGGTTTATGATTCAGATCGCCTCCCACTAACACTCAAGCCCGATCAATACAACAAGGGTGTTAATGAATATATTCCTGTTGTTGAGCGAATTAAAGGGCCGGTTGAGCTTAAGGAAGTGGTTGATTTTATTGCCAATGAGAGCGATCAGACCAAATTGCCACTGCAATCGGGTGAACGAATTAATTATGTCCCAACCAAGAAAATCAGATTGAAGATTGACAAAGAGGCTGTTATCCGCAGTGGTACAGTTCCCGAAAGCATGCACGATCAGATTGTGGATGAGATAGTATGGGATATTCGCCAAAGTGCTTTGTATAAGAATGATTTGATGCTGCTTGATTTGATTGCTACCAATAACTGGGAGCGTCCGATCTACTTTGCCAATCCCAACAGTGTGAGCAAGGTGCTAAATGTTGATGAATATTGCCATATGGAAGGTGTCGTTTATCGTTTTATGCCGGTAAAAGCCAAAGAGTATTACAAGAATCTAGGGGGTATTTATACGGATGGTTCTTATGATTTATTGGTTAACAAAGCCCAATGGGGTAACCTGAATGATCCAAAGGTTACGGTTGACCGCGAAAGTTATCGTAATTCAACCATGGCCAAACAAAGTTATATGCGTCTGGCACAGGCCCTGTTAAATGAGGGAAAAGCTGATTCAGCCGTTATGGTATTGGATAAAAGTCTGGAATTTTTCCCACACGAACAGATTACCTTTGACTTTTATATGTTGCCCTGGGTCGAGATTTATTTTGAAGCCGGAGCCACTGAAAAAGCCGTTGCTGTTTTGAGAACACTTTCCGACAGATACCTTGAAGATCTTGGATATTATGGCAGCCTCAGTAGTCGTTTTGAAGGCTATTATGATCGGTCAACTCAGGAGGCACTTGCTGTGCTACAGCGCTTATCGCAGCTTGCATCACAATATGGTCAAAAGGAATTGGCTGATGAGCTGGACGAAGCTTTTATGAGCCAGATGCAACTGATGGGCTTTCAATAGGAAGTTATAGCACAAAAAATATCCCTGTCATCTATTTGGCAGGGATTTTTTTATGTTCAAACTTTTCGTTTTTTCCAACCCTTGTACCAAATGAAGATACCACCGATAATAAAAGGAATACTAAGCAACTGCCCCATATTGAGTGCCATATTAGCTTCGAATCCCACCTGAGGTTCTTTCAGGAATTCGATAAATAAACGTGATCCAAAAATGGCAATCAGGAAAATACCGAAAATATAACCTGGTTGTTTCTGCCCCATGTCTTTTTTGAAATAGCTTCTGTATAAAAAGAAAAAAGTAGCCAGATAAAACAGCCCTTCATATAATTGAGTGGGATGGCGAGGATCCGTTCTCAATGCTGGATCAGAAGCTCTTACAAAGTCAAAACCCCAGGGAAGTGTTGTGATATGTCCAAAAATTTCGGAGTTCATCAGATTGCCTGTCCGGATAAAAAAGCCTGCTAATGCTACCACGATTACCACACGATCCAATGTCCAGATGATTGTTTTCTGTTGTTTTCTGCTAAAGAAATACAAAGCGATAATAATCCCGATAGCCGCACCATGACTGGCCAGGCCACCTTCCCACACTTTCAGAATTTCGATTGGATTTGCTAAATAATAGGCTGGTTCGTAAAACAAACAATGTCCCAGACGAGCACCTACAACTGTTGCAACGATCATATAAGTAGAGAGCTGATCAAGCACCTTGATGCCAATTTTTTCGCGCTCAAAAATCTTTTGCATGATGTAATAGCCAACTACAAAAGAAGCCGCGAAAAGAGCTCCATACCATCTTACGCCTCTGCCTCCCAATAAGGGCAGCCAATCCGGAAAACTGAACATCTCGGCTGAAACGTTCCAAACAATGAAATTTAACATGAGCAGTTATTTTGCGACAAAAGTAAAGGAAAAATCCTTTTCGGGAAGACGGGCTGACATGCTCAAAAATAAATCTAATAAAATTAGCTTTGATTAAAGTTCAGTGTTGTATCAACCTCAAAGTCGCTGAAACTCTAATGTGGGAAAGCCTTTCACGCCTTGTTGATCATAAAATGAAATGAAACGCATTTTGAATAATTCGCTATTTTGTGTGCGGATAATATAATTCCATTCCGGTTTCACTACGTAATTTACTACGCCACTTTCCACATCGCCTTCCACGTCTTTCCAGTTGTAGCCAATGCGATCGGCTTGTTGGGTAAATGACAAATTGCCGGCAATTACCAGATCAATTTCATCAAATGACAGTTCTGATTCAAAAGCCACTTCTGTGGCAAAAGGGTTGAGCAATACACCGGTAACGAGATAGGGGTAAGGATCGCCTTCGTTGGTGAACAACAAAGTGGTATATTGTGTAAAGAGCAGATCATAAGCCGTTTGCGCTGGTTCTGGCTGTAGCTGCTGTCCGGTTTCAAACGAAAAATAAACTTTGTTATATCCTTGTTGTTTGCTAACTGAAGCCTGGGTTATTTCGGTGTTATTAAGATTGGCATAAGCGAAATAGTAGGTGTCATTTACCAAACTATCAAACTTTATTTTTCTGTAACCCAGCAAAGTACCGGCTTCGTCGTAACCTCTGTCGATTACATACACTTTTTCGGAATAACTGGTGTCTTCTTCATTAGTTTGAAACCAGTTTCTTAGCACAGTTGAATCCTGATTGCCACTTGATGGATCATAGCGCATATCCAGGCCAGCTGCCGAATTTACTTCTGAAAGATCACTGAGCGCTGTTTCGCCTGCCAGCATAAAGTTAGCGGTGTTTAGCCATATTTTGTATCCGTTTTCCGTGGCATCAAAAGCGAGATCCCAGGAAGTTTTATCGTTGCTGCTAACAATGCTCGAGTCGCTCATTTTGTAGTAAACCTGATTTTTATAAAGCCTGATATCATTTCCGTTTTCAATCACTGTCATGGGTATCATCGCGGTGATTTTATCTCCCCTGTCGTATGGCGTTACACGTTCATCATCCTTAAAACAAGAAGTGAATAAAAGCGGAAAAAGCATTAATATCTTATAAATGTTTCGCATCAATTAAACTGTTTAAAGGAAATATTTAAGCGCACAAAAAAGGTTCTTCCCCAGCCAACAGGGCTAAAAGTGCCTCCATCAGTATGTATTCCTCCACTTCCTGTATCGCCTTTGATGTCGATATTGGTGTTGTCGAACAGGTTTTTTACACCAGCCTGCAAGGTGATATTATTTTTCCAGAACTGTCGGCTAATCGAAAGATCCATGGTATGAAAAGCAGAAATAGTTGTTTTAAAAACCTGATCATCAGCTCCAATAAATACTTCGGGATATTCTCCGTTGTATTTATAAAAAACGTTAAATCTCAAATCAGTTTTACGCCAGAGGTAGTTGAGTTGTGTCATCACATCCGTTGACCAAACCATTTCATTATCAGGAAGCTGATCGAATATCTGATTTCGTCCGGTTTGTCCTGCACCTAATTTTATTTCGAGCCAGGGATAAACCCTGTTATTGAAGTTGAGCTGATAGCCTTGGGTTATCATTTGGTCAACATTCACGTAGGTGTAGAGCGACGATGTTGCATCCAGTGTTGCGAGGCTGATGCTGTTGTTGATGTTATTGTAGAAAATGCTGAGTTCGGCGCCGTAATCATAAGTGGGTTTTTCGTGATTATAACGCAGTGAGAAATTAAGATTTTGTGAATCTTCGGCCTCGAGGTTTTCGTTTCCACGGATGTTATGGTTCACATCTACAAATTCGAGATAAAGTTCCTTGAGCGAAGGGGCTCTGAAGCCTTTTGCATAGGAAGCTCTCAAACTGAGTGCTTCTGCCAGCTCATAGCGTGCATTGAGCGAATAAACCAGTGGCGCTTTGTATTTTGTTTTATAGCTATATCGCAATCCGGGTTGCAGCATCAAACGTAATGCTGGTTTGATTTTTACACTTAAAAAAGCAGCATAATCGCCCAAAGCCTGTTCTTTATCTAGTATGCGTTTCCCTGCTCCGGTTTCATAATTCAGATCAATACCAAGCTGATAATTAAAAGCTGAATTTTCGGTGCTCTTACTAAATTCTGCTCTCAGCAGGTACTGGTCAAAACTTGAAGTGTCTTGATCTTCTGGATTGAGGGTGAGTTGTTTATCCAGCGTGGTGAGATCAACAAAATAGTTATTCTTCACCCTGTCGTAATAAGCATACGATGCCAAAACATTCAAATAGCGGTCTTTGAAAAGCCGGGTTTTCACATCCGCCTTTGTCGTAAACCTGTTGGTGATAAAATGATTATCAAAAGCAGTCTCAAAATAAGGACTCAGAAGGTTACCCTTATCAAGCAGCATTTCGTTGAAATAGGAAGCTGTGATGCGAGCCTGTAATTCGCGGTAGGTGTAGGCCAAACTTGCATCTGTATTGTACTGACGTTTTGGTTTCCAGCGTTTTGAACGCGAAGTATCCACAACGCTAAACCCTCCAAAGAAGTTGCGCGCTCCGGCCAGCGAACCACTCCAGCGGTTTTTTTTCAGTGAAATATTCGCATTAACATTATAAACACCTACCGACTCGGTATATGCTTCGGCATTGGTTTGCAGACTGGTATAATTATTCTCTTTGGTGATAATATTGATCACACCAGCCAATGCGTTACTGCCATAAATGACTGACATCGGGCCTTCGATAATTTCAACATGGCCAACATTGTATAGATTTAATTGATTAAGATCGATATTGCCATTCATGCGTCCAATAACCGGAACGCCATCGATCAGGAATTTGATGTGTTCGCCGCCTAAACCCTGCAGGGTTATTCTTGAACCTAAAGCACCATCATTCATCGAGCGGATATTAAGCTCAGTGGCCATCAGTTCATTCAGGTTGTTCGAAGCTTTTTGATCAATTTCACGGGCACCAATCACTTTTACCCTAAAAATGGATTTATCAACAGCCTGAGGCGTGTATTGACCTGTTACTACCACTTCGTCCATATTGATGCTCATCGAACGAAGCATAACTTGCCTACTTTCGCCGGGCTGGATGGTATCAGTAAAGGTATGATATCCAACATAACTGATAGTAAATATGCCTGAAGTTATTAAGGGATTGGCTGTGTAACCTTTCATATCAGTAAGGCCTGTAAGGCTTTTACTTCCATCAAATGGTTTGAACAACACATGAGCAAAAGCAATAGCCTCATTATTGCGCTGGTCCTTGAGCCAAATACCTGCTTGCTGGCTTTGTCCGTGAAGGACAAAACCAACAAACAGCATGATTAATATAAGCTTAACACTTTTGAACATAAGTTATCTGACAATCAATTGTTGTGAATGAGCTTTTCCGGACGAGATAACACGCAGCATATAGGCGCCGCTTTCAATTTGCTCAACCGAAAAATTCAACTGTCCATTGCTGAGTCTTTTTTCCTGTTGCAACAACAAACGACCCGACAGATCATAAAGTTGAATCGATGTAAGTTCGTTTTCAAAACCGGTAAGCTGGATATTTATCAGGTCCGAAGCAGGATTTGGGAAAACCTTAACGGCTTGTTCAGTAGTGTGTTCTGTTAAATCCACTAAGGAAATGAGTTCGCGGGTAAATACAGTTTTCCCTTCACTTTGGCCTGAGAACGAAAGGGGAACAAATTTGTAAACATCACCCGAAAGCGCTTGAACAAAGTAAACCAATGAATCTGTAACAGAATAGCTGAAAGTGTTCATATCGAAGTATTTCCAGTCGCTGCCGATCACAGTTTTGTGAAATTCCATTGGCTGGGCATACCATTCAACAAAACCTGGTGAAACAGGATGATTTTTGTTTGCTCCTGTTTCTACATTATTCAAAATACCAACAACGATGTAGTTGGCCGGATTTCCGGAGTTATCAAAAACAGTTCCCATATAGCGGCTGAACAAAAGATCCCAGCTGTCTTTTGCAGGATCGCGATCAATTACTGCACCAATGGAGAGGTTGTAATACACAAACAATTTATCTTCATAAGGCGTGGCATCAAGTGTTTCGGTAAACTGATTTGATCCGTCCAGATTTGCATAAGTAAAAATGTAAGTGTTGTTAACACTGTTTTTGCTTTCGATCCAAAGCTTTTTGTAAGCTCCATTAGCCAGTTTGATAATGTAGATTGAATCGCCAACCACATCGTGAGATACCATATTATAAACGCCCCACCCATAATCGGGGTGGCCAAGTGCATTACGATTGAATGCGCCGTCTTCCCAGATTGTATCGGAATTGTAGAGTCTTTTCCAATTGGCCATTCCAGTGGTATCGATAGCGTTCCAGCTGGATGTGTCGCCATTGCCATAAGTAACGAGTTCGCATCCCATTCCGTCGTTGATAATTACACCAGCACTCCAGCGGTTGGTGTAAAATCCAATATCCCAGGTGTTTCGCTCTGCTGAAGCAACAACGCCATCCTCGAAACTATACCAAACATCATTAGCGTAGCCGGCTCCCATGCTTACCGAGTCGTTAACGGGATTTGAAATTGCAGTAGTGCCAATAAATAGCATGGCAATACATGAAAGTAAAAGTGATTTCATAACAATTATTGTAATGTGTGAATTTTAATGAATAATTTTTGTACAAACCTGATTTTTAGGTTTGTAACATAATAAACAGTCAAAAAAAAATAATTTTCGAAATTAAGAAATGAAGGCTTAAACGCAGGGAGGTGCACGAAGCCCGATAATGCTGTTATGGACGGATTTATGGGTTGTGGCAGGCCATCTGAAAAAACTAATAGCCATAAAGTGCTTTGTGATACTATTATCCTGTTCAGCCAGACTTGCTAAAAGTAAGCAGTTGTGGCAGTTTTCAGATTTAGCGGAGCCCTTATGTGTTTTAAAGCTTGCAGTCTTTCCGTCTTCTTGCGATTTTGGTTTGGTAAAGGGCTTTTTATCTTCAAAAAGTTTTACGCCGAATATCACCTCTTGATGGTAAGTAATCAAATCGCCAATTACCATCCAGAAGATAGCAAAAGCCATGAGTAATTTGATTCCTTTATACTTTTTCATAGAAGTTATATTCAGTGCAGATAAAGCAAATTTAACACATGCCTAAATACCTGATTTAAGCGATTAATTGAAAGATTTTTTAAGGTCTTGCACCCAATTTTTGATGCGTTCATCAGATAAATCTGCCTGCTGATGCTCGTCAATGACAAGCCCAACAAACTTTCCGTCTTTTTCGGCCAAAGAAAAGTAATAGTTGTAGCCGTCTTTTGGCCATTCTCCAATAACGACAGACTTATCCGGCAAGCGGCAGTACATCGTGCCAAGGCCGTCAACAAAGCTTTCGGGATATTCCTCCTGATCGCCAAGACCAAAGAGGGCTACTTTTTTTCCTTTAAAGTCTATTTCGCTTAGGCTATCTATAAAGTCTTCCCAATCGTCCTGCATGTCGCCAATACCCCATGCCGAAGTTCCGAAAATAAGGTTTTCATATTGAGCAATGGTTTTTAAATCGGCTTCGTTAATATTATGCAGATGGGCTTCTTTTCCGAAGGCTTTTTGGATTTTTTCTGCAATCTTGCGGGTTGTTCCTGAAGTGGAACCGAAAAATATTCCTACATTTTTCATATGTTTTACGCTTTTTTTCTTGTTATTTGTCGTTAAAACACTGATTTCATTACAAATGAATCAGATAAAATTTCTTTTAAAATTTTGCGGCCACAAAGCTACATTTTTTTAACAAATGAGCTTTCAAAAGGTTTCTGCGTTTCAATCTGTGCCCTGAATTTCTTCAACTTTAATCAGTTGATTTAAAATAGCGTAAACCGTTAAGCCGGAAACTGTTTTGATTCCAAGTTTACGTGTGATATTTTTTCGATGCGTCATAACGGTGTGTGCGCTGATGAAAAGCTTGTCGGCAATTTCATTGTTTGTGTTGCCTAAGGCTACAAGTCTTAAAATACTGATTTCACGCTCGCTGAGGCTTGTGCTTTCGGTATCTGACTGCCCGTTGCGCAAGTGTTTCAGCACTTTCTCCATCACTTTATTGAGGTCAGATTTTTCTGCATCAAGCCAAATCCTCTGATCAAATTTGCCTTGAATGTGCGCAGGTGTTGTGCGCTCAATAAGGCCTAAATAATAAGGTTCAAAATTATTTTCGGTGTAGCGAGGTAAACTAATCAGACGAATAACAAGCTTTGGATTGACGAAGACCAAATCAGGATTGATGCGGTTGATCAGTTTGTCTAAATCATCGACAGGCGCATCAAATTCTTCGATACGATAAGGCTGCCCCTGATTGCTCAGCAAGGTTTTGAGGCCTTCCCTGATCAAAAAAGAAGGTTCTATTAAAAGGATGCAAAGGCGGTTAGACATTGGAGCTTAGCTTAGCGTATCGCAAACGAAGTTCTTTTTCCATATTTTCAACTATAGGAACTAAAATCAGGTCTTCGATATGCCCGTGATTGTTGAGGTCGCGCTCCAATTCGAAGATTTCATGTAAAACCAAATTGAGCAATTTGTTGTTGCGCACAGGCGGTAAATACTTAATCAGGATATTTTTTAAATCGAAAAGTTTGGATTCCACATCGTCATGATCCTCTTCATATTCCATGATAGAGTATTGTTGCAGCTCTTTGAGGGTTTCAAGGCTTGCATCCGCTGATTCAATGAGCTTTTCGAGGCGAAGCACATAAGGATAAACGCCTTGCTCTTCTTTGTTGATATGGTTGGTTAATTCGTGCTGATACTGTTCAAAAAAATCTTTAAGTAGTTTTCTGTGTGTTTCCTCAAAATCAGAAGTTTGTGCAATATCACGGATGTATCTTCCTATTTCCGGAATTTTAATATCGAGGTAATACGCATGCGTTTTTTGAAGGTAATCGATAAGCATGCTGGCCTTAAAACTTTGTAAATGTCTGAGCGGGAAATACGAAGAATCATGAAAAGTATTGACGATTTCGAGAAAGAAATCTACGTTCACGTGGTGATCAATACATACAGCTTCTACGGTTCTTTCACCAAATCCAAGGTAAATATTGAAGCGGTTGAGCACTGGCAGAAGATGGTGATTCATGTGAATTACTTCAGCCATTTTTAAATCCTTATGGATGTGCATAGCATTACTTATTTAGAATGATTCTGCAAAGTTACAAAATACCTAATGATTGTAATTGCTTCCTGAGCGTAGCTTCAAGTTTTTCCTGACTGGTTTCGGGTAAGGTGAGGGATGTGGGCTGAATTTTTTTTAAAAATGCTGTGGTTTTTATATCCTCTTGATTTACAAAACTAAACAAGTTTTTTTCTGCAAGGTATTTGGCTAAATATTCCTGTTCTGTTTGCCCCGGCGTTGGTATTAGCAGTGCATGGCGCTTTAATGTCGCCAAATCCATGATGCTTGAATAGCCTCCCCGGCAGATTATTTGTTTGGCGCTGCTTATCAGTTGCAAAAACTGGTCGTCGGCGGCATGATTGAGTAATTGGATGTTGTGAATTGTCTTTTCATTGGTATGCAAATGTGGCAATCCTCTGAGGATCACAAATTCTCCTGCTACGCCAGCTAGTTTACCAATAAGTGTATTTTCTAGTTGGCTGCGTTGTGGCTCTGGCCCTGAAAGGATAACGAGTAAGTCGATTTTAGGTTCTTGTGTCAGAGGTTTGGCTGACAAAAATCTGCTTAAGATCCCTAAATGAACGGTCGGAATAAAATTATCTGAAATATTGGAAAGCGCTCCGGATAAGCTGTTTTGTCCTTGAAAATCAGGAATCCAGCATTGGCTGAATTGCTTAATAAGTTTTTGGTTAAGCTTATTAGCCAATGGCCTAAAAATTTTGAATGATTCAGGTAGTTTGAGATTTAGCTGATGAGTGATGATTACCGAGGGAATTGTTTTGCTGTATGCGCCAAAACGATTGTCGGAAATGATGAGGTCGATTTTTGTTTTTTGGAGCAACTTGGCAATAAAATGCCTGTCGCGATAATTAAACCATAACGCTAAAGGAACCTGAAAGGCCAGCTTCAGGAACTGCTGTTTGCCCTTGGCATAGCGTGGCTCAAAACCTTTAAACCTGAGCCATTCCAGTTCAGGAAATTGTGACCTTAAAAATGACAGCGGGGCTTTGTCGGCAGCCAGGATAATCCGAAATCCCATTTTTTGAAGCACCCGAATTATTGGAACTGACCGGCTGGCATGTCCAAGACCCCAGTTTAAAGGGCAAAAGAGTATGGTTTTTTGTTTATGCAAATTGGTTTTAGCGCAAATGTACAAGATTTTTCTGCCTGTGCTGATAGGTCAAATCGCATAAATCAATTATTTTTGGCGGCCATGTCAGACCAACTCATTTTTCAAATCGGACTCACGCTCATTCCCGGAATCGGGGATGTTAATGGCAAAAAACTAATTGCTTATTGTGGTGGTCCAGAGGCTGTTTTTAGCGAAAAGAGGAGAAGCCTCGAAAAAATCCCTGGAATAGGTCAGCACACTGTTAATGCGCTGCTTAATCAAAAAGTGCTTGGAAGAGCAGAAGAAGAATTGAATTTTATTCAGAAACGGGCCATTACACCACTTTTTTATCTCGACAAAGATTATCCTCGTCGCCTGAAGCATTGTGCTGATAATCCTATGATGATTTATTATCAGGGGAATGCTGATTTAAATGCTGACCGCGTGATTGGAATTGTTGGAACCCGCAATGCTACCGAATACGGAAAACGTTTGTGCGAACAACTTACTGAGGAATTAAAGGATGAAGGTGTTTTAGTGGTGAGTGGATTGGCATACGGAATTGATACCTACGCGCATCGGTCTGCTTTAAAGGCTGGGCTCCCAACTGTTGGGGTTTTGGCTCACGGATTGGATCGATTGTATCCTGCTGCAAACAAAAATTTGGCTGTCAAAATGTTGGAAAATGGTGGATTGGTCACGGATTTTGTAAGTAACACTAATCCTGATCGAGAGAATTTTCCAAAAAGAAACCGCATTGTTGCGGGAATGGTTGATGCACTGATTGTAGTAGAATCAGCCAAGAAAGGTGGTGCTTTGATTACAGCTGATATCGCTAATTCTTACAATCGGGATGTTTTTGCTTTTCCGGGAAGGGTAGGAGATACCTACAGCGAAGGATGTAACTTTTTAATCAGAACAAATCGGGCCGCTATGGTTGAGCATGCCGTTAACCTGCGTTATATGATGGGCTGGGAATCACCGCAAAAGGGCAAGGCGGTTCAAACCAAGCTTTTCAGGGCTTTTAATCCGGATGAGCAAACGATAATGGATGCATTTGAAAATGAATCCTATCAGGAATTGGATCAGCTGTTATTAAAAACTGGCTTCACTTCATCACGTATGGCGTCGGTGTTGCTTAACCTGGAATTTGACGGCATTTTAACAGCATTGCCGGGTAAGCGCTATCAAAAAGCAATCTAGCTTTTGCTATGTCTTTTTGATATCATCAGGTTTGATATTTGTCGCTTTTACCAATAATAGCAGGGCTATAAAAAACACGCCAATACCATACAAAATCATGATTGTTTTTTCGGAAGTGAGGTAACCAAAATAGAAAAAACCCATGAAGAAACTGGCTGCTCCAAGTCCAGTCAAAGAATCGATCATCCTGTTTTTTCTGAATTTACCCATGCCTACAAAAAAGCCCAAGATCACACCAAAAAGCAAGGAGGCAACTGGAAGCGTATAAAGCAATAAGGGCGATGGCTGTTTAGCGAATATCCCCATATCAAAAAGAGGTACAGCAACTGTGCTAAAGCCTAATGCGATAAGCATGCCATAAATGATCCCATCGAGTGGCGATTTGAAACGTTTTAATGGAAGGAAGAGGTAACGTAATACAACAAAAACACCCAGTTGTGAACCAAATCCAATAATGACGAAACTGTAAAAACCACTTCGCTTCAAATTTTTAAGTTGGTCATATCCCATGGCTTCTGCAATGATATCGAAAAAGAATAAAACGGAAATCGATAGCAAGCCAAGACCATAAGCTTTCAATACCTGTTTATTGGATTCAATCTTAAACTTTCTGTTAAGGTATAGTATCAATATTGCCGCTAAAATCGGGGCTTGAAAATAACTGATTAACGTAGTGAAATCCATAAGTAGGGTTGTTTTTGATGTGAACAATTCAAAGTCAAAGATACAATTTCTATTAAAAGGACAATTTTTTTTCTTAATTTACTGTTGAAGAGCTTTTACAGATTAAGATGATTTCAGCCAGAATAATACTATTTTTGTCCGATTAGCAGTTTCTTTTCTGTTTAAGTTTTACAGCCCAAAAGCATAGTTGCATCGTTTTATGATTAATTCACTTGAAAAAGGTATTATCATCCGCTCAACAGGAAGCTGGTACACCGTTTATACGGATGATGGCCAACTTCGATTGTGTCGCCTGCGAGGGAAGTACAGAATCAAAGGAATTCGAACAACTAATCCACTTGCTGTTGGCGATTTGGTAGGGTTTAGATTGGAGGAGGGAAAACAAACTGCTGTAATTCATCATATCGAAGATCGGAAAAATTTTATCATCCGTAAAGCAACAAATTTATCAAAAGCGGCCCATATTATTGCAGCCAATATGGATCAGGCTTTACTTGTTGTAACGCTCCAGAGTCCAAGAACTTCTAAAGGTTTTATGGATCGTTTTTTGGTAACGGCAGAAGCTTATCATTTGCCTGTTTCAATTGTTTTTAACAAATACGATCTTTTGGATGAGTTACAAATTGCCGAACAAAACCAATTGATTGCAGCTTATGAAAAAATTGGTTACAATTGTCTGGCTGTTTCTGCAGTGAGTGGTTTTGGCCTTGAGGAGCTTAAGCAGCAAATGAAAGATAAGGTAAGTCTTTTCTCTGGGCATTCCGGCGTTGGGAAATCAGCGCTAATAAATGCAATCGATCCCAATTTAAATCTAAGAATTGGTGATATTTCGGAGTATCATTCCAAGGGGAAGCATACTACTACATTTGCCGAAATGCATCAGCTAAGTTTTGGAGGATGGATAGTGGATACTCCCGGCATCAAGGAATTCGGGCTTTATGAGCTTGAAAAAGAAACCCTCGCTCAGCGTTTTCCGGAAATGCGTGAGCTTATGACGCAATGCCGTTTTGCAAATTGTACGCACAGGCACGAGCCGGGCTGTGCAGTAAAAGAGGCACTTGAACAGGGTGACATAGCTGCTTTCAGATACACCAATTACTTGAATATGTTAATTGACGACGAAACAAAACAAAAAAATATATGATTGCCAAACACTTGATTACTGATGGTGTGATGCCATTGCGAACGAGCGATACAGCCCGAACAGCACTCAGCTGGATGGAAGATCTGCGGGTGATGCATGTTCCAATTGTGAACGAATCACGATTTCTGGGACTGCTTTCCGAATTTGACATTTATGATTATAATCAGTTGGACGAGCCCATAGGCAGCCATAACTTATCATTGAATAATCCTTATGTTTATGAATACCAGCATATTTTCGATGCGCTAAAGGTGATGGACGATTATAAACTGAGTTTGATTCCTGTGTTAGATGAGCATCAAAATTATCTTGGATGCATCACTTTGCAGTCGTTGCTCGAACATTTTGCTCAGGCTTATGCTTTATCCGAACCTGGTAGCATAATTGTGCTTGAAATGCCTGCTAATAGCTATATGTTGTCGGAGATTGCGCGCTTGGTCGAAGATAATGACGCAAAAATCCTAAGCGTATTCACTCGTTCGGACGAAGATTCTACACAGTTGCAGGTTTCGCTGAAAGTGAATAAAATAAATATTGAACCTATCCTGCAAACCTTTAATCGGTATCAGTATCAAATTGTGGCTTTTTATAGCGAACATTCCGATCAGGATGATATGCGTGATCGCTATGAGTCGCTGATGAATTACCTGAATATATGAGATTTTTTGCCTTTTTGTTTATTCTTTTTGCTTTGATCTCAAATGTCGATGCTCAGGTGAGCGTTATTGGAGATACATACAGTTGTGATAAAACTGACGCAGAAATTGTAAGCGTGGGCAAAATTACTATCGAAGGAAATGACGTTACGCGCGACAAAATTATCAGCAGAGAATTAGAGTTTAAAACAGGACAGGAATTGTTATTCACAGATTTGTGCCAACGTGCTGATTTGTCGCGCGAAAACCTCTTAAACCGATCGCTTTTTAATTTTGTTTACCTCGACCTGGAGCCTGATGAGTTGAAACCTAATGTAATAAATATAACTATCAGGCTTATAGAACGTTGGTATATCTGGCCTTTGCCAATTTTTGAGTTGGCCGATCGTAACTTCAATGCCTGGTGGCAGACAAAAGATTTTAACCGGGTGAATTATGGAGTTTTTATTACCCACAACAATTTCAGGGGTAGAATGGAACAGCTGAAATTGCTATTACGAGCCGGATACAACCAGAATTATTCTTTGTTGTACGAAATCCCATACCTCACATCAAAACAAAATATTGGAATAGGGTTTGAAACAGGCTACTCCCGGAGTCGCGAAATTCCCTACAAAACCATTGGTAATGAACAGCTGTTTTTTAAAAATGAAAATGGATATGCGCAGGAAAAGCTTTTTTTTAAAACCCTTCTTAGCTATCGGATAGGCTACCGGCATTCACATTTTTTGTATTTGGGCTACGAGCAATACACTTTTGCAGATACGATTACTAAATTAAACCCGGATTTTATGGCTATTTCGGGTAAAAAATCTGCTTTTATTTCGCTTCAGTATATTTTCAAACATGATTTTAGGGATAGTAAATCCTATCCGCTCAAAGGGCATTATTTCGATTTTGAATTTGCTAAGTCTGGGTTTGGAATCACTGGAACATCACCTGATTTTCAATACGTAAAAACGACTTTTGATTGGTACACTCCAATAAATGGCCGATGGTATTGGGCTTCTAATCTCACAGCTAAGTTTTCGGGAGGAAACACTCAGCCCTATTATTTGCGGCGGGCTCTTGGTTATCAGAACGATTTTGTGCGGTCGTATGAGCTTTATGTGATTGATGGTGATAATTTTGGGATTTTTAAAAACAACCTTAAGCTTAATGTTATCAAACCCAAAGTGCGCAATCTGCCGCTTATTCCGACCGAAAAGTTCAGTAAGATTCATTATGCGCTTTATCTGAATGTTTTTCTTGATTTGGGATATGCCGGTGCAATGATTCCTGAACCCTCTAATCCTTTGAACAATGAGCTGTTGATTGGATCGGGACTGGGATTGGATTTGGTAACGTATTACGATATGGTTTTCAGGTTTGAATATTCCCGAAATCGTTTGAATGAATTTGGTTTTTTTATTCATTTTATGGCACCGATATAAGCTTGAAAATTCAAAATAGCACAAATATTGTGCTTACAATGTTTTATGAAATAATTATGATAACCAAAGCCTCATGTTGCAAGAGTGTAAAAAATGTTAAATCAGAATTTAGTGGCGTTAAAATTCGTAACCTTGCTGCGTGTGGGCTCTAATTGCTTAAATAATGACAATTGCACTATTTGGAAAGAGTTTTAGTGGTGATCGCACACCTTTTCTGAAGCAGCTTGTCGAAGGTCTGCTGCAGTATGATGTTGATTTAATGGTTTATAAGTCATTTTATGAATTGACAAAACCCTATATTTTCCCTGATAATGAAGTAAAGCTTTTCGAAACCCATAAGGAACTGGTAGCCGGGGCTGATATGGTGTTTTCGATTGGAGGCGATGGCACTTTGCTTGATACACTGCCTTTGATCAGAGACACCGGTATTCCTGTTTTAGGTATTAATATGGGTAGATTAGGATTTTTATCAAGCATTTCGAAGAACGAAATAGAAACAGCTATTAACCAAGTTATTAAGGGAAATTATATGCTCGAAAAGCGAAGTCTTTTGGCCCTCGAAAAGCCCGATCACTTGTTTCCGGTAGTAAATTATGCATTAAATGAACTTACTGTTTTCAGAAAGGAAACAACGTCTTTGATTGTGGTGCAGGTGTATGTGGATGATCTCTTTGTGAATGCCTATTGGGCTGATGGATTGATTGTTGCCACCCCCACAGGTTCCACAGCGTATTCATTGAGTGCAGGAGGCCCAATTTTGGCGCCCCAATCATCCAGTTTTGTTATCACGCCTATTGCAACGCACAATTTAAGTGTACGTCCAATCGTTATACCCGACGATAGCTTGATTAAACTGAGGGTAGTTGGTCGTCACACTTCCTACACCTTGAGCATGGACTCGCGGATGGCTGATATGACTGATTCGGTGGATATTGTGATCAGAAAAGCACCTTTTGCGTTAAATATGGTCGTGATGGAAGGTAAGGATTTTTTTGGTACGATAAGGGAAAAGCTTTTGTGGGGGCTGGATATCAGAAATTAATGAAGTGGAGAGTTGAAAAAAAATGATAATTTTGCAAACCGCTAAAGTTGACAATAAATTGTGAATCAGTGATTTTAGTTTTAGAGCACAACTTTTTAAGCGGAATTAGACGTTATGAAGAAAAATCATAAAAGCTTTTTGGGATTAAAATTGTTCGGATTACTGTTATTGCTTCCGTTCATTCATCAGGCACAGGATCTGGAAGTTGGCCTGTTTGGTGGTGTAAATTACTATGTAGGTGATATAAATCCTGCCCGGCAATTTAGCCAACCCGAACCAGCTTATGGTTTGATTGCCAGGTATAACCCAAACACACGCTGGGCTTTTAGAGGAAGTTTTACGATGGGAAAACTTATAGGTGATGATGCTGTGGTTAAGTTTAATGAGAGTCGTGCGCTTGCTTTTGAAACACGGGTGAATGACTTTAGCCTGATAGCCGAATTCAATTTCTTTGATTATTTTACCGGAAGCAAAAGAGATTATGTAACGCCCTATATTTTCGGAGGGTTTTCGGTTTTCACATTTGATCCCAAACCATTTTATGACAATCAAGTTCAAAATCCTGGGCAGGCTGAGGGTGTCTCCTACAACCAAATGGCATTTTCCATTCCGTTTGGAGTAGGAGTAAAATACAGTCTTGGAAAACGCGTTGGACTAGCTGCTGAATGGCGAATGCATAAAACTTTTACGGATTATATTGACGATGTCAGTACAGTTTATGCTTATCCCACCGGAAATTTTGATGCCGGAATGAAACGGGGAGATTCAAGTACAAATGATTGGTTTAGCTATGCTGGTATCACGCTTACATACAAATTTGACTTGATAGGAAATCAACGTTGCGATAATTTTAACCAAACTAACCACTGAACCTACTGTATGTCAGAGCAAACACATACGAGTTTAAAAGAAAAGGTTGACCTCGAAAGGTTGCCCAAGCACATTGCTATCATCATGGATGGCAATGGCAGATGGGCCAAAAGTAAGGGAAAACCAAGGATTTTTGGTCATCAGAATGGGGTTACAGCTGTTCGTGAAGCTGCTGAGTCAGCTGCCGAACTGGGTGTTTCGTACCTTACACTTTACGCTTTTTCAACCGAAAACTGGACGCGTCCGCGTTTCGAAGTCAATGCTTTGATGCGGCTGCTTTTGCAAACCATAAAGGATGAGGTTGTTACTTTGAATAAGAACAATATCCGCTTGAATGCAATTGGGGATTTGGACAGTTTGCCCAAACTCAACAGAGAACATTTGCTCAGGGCGATGGATCAGACCCAACATAACGACCGCATGACACTTACATTGGCACTAAGCTATTCGAGCAGATGGGAAATAATTCAGGCTGTGCGTAAACTTGCTGCTGAAGTTGAGCGAGGTGATTGTAAATCGGAAGATGTTGATCAACAATGTATTGAACGCTTGCTTACTACACATGGCATGCCTGATCCGGAATTACTTATACGCACAAGCGGTGAAACACGATTGAGCAATTTTATGCTTTGGCAGATTGCTTATGCCGAGCTTTATTTTAGCAAAAAGTTCTGGCCGGATTTTCGGAAAGAAGACCTTTATGCTGCCATTATCGACTACCAATGCCGCGAACGCAGGTTCGGGAAAACCAGTGAACAAATTACAAAGCAGAAAAAATAAGGAATGAGGAGAAAAGAATTGCCGTTGAACACGCGTAACTTGCTGTTTTATTTACTTGTAACGATTAGTCTTTTAAGTTCTGTTTTGCTTCAGGCTCAGATTCAGATTGGTTCCGACCTCTCAGCATTTGATTACAGTAAACCTAAAGAGTACGAAATTGGCGGTATTACAGTAGATGGTGTAAAATACCTGGATCAGAATGTATTAATTATGCTGTCGGGTTTATCTGTCGGTCAAAAAGTAAAGATTCCGGGCGACCCGATAACAGATGCCATTCGCAAGCTGTGGGATCAGGGCTTGTTTGAAGATGTGGCCATTTATGCTACAGAGATTGCCGGAAATTTAGTTTTTCTTGAGATAAAATTGAAGGAACGACCGCGTGTTTCACGCTTTTCTTTCGAAGGCTTACGCAAGGGCGAGGCAGATGATATCCGCACCAAAATTAACCTTACACGAGGCGATGTTGCTACTGATCATCTTTTTGTCAGGACGCGAGATATCATCAAGGATCATTTTGCCGAAAAAGGCTACCTGGATACAGAGGTTGAAATTGAGCAAGTTCCTGACGCTACCCGCGAGAATTATATCGACATGCTAATCAAAGTCGAGAAAAATAATAAGGTAAAAATTGGCGAAATCCTGGTTGAAGGAAACAAGGATTTATCTGACGATCAGGTTCTTTCGGCAATGAAAGAAACCAAGCTAAAAGGCGTGTTTGACCCGCTTAATCCACTTGGATCATTGGTTGTTAATACTGCATGGGAAGCAATTAATGTGAGACCTTTGAACGCTGTAAGACAAATAGAAACGTATTTTACGGAAAATTTTCGTCCGCGAGTTTTTAAGTCGTCAAAATTTATTCCTGCCAATTTTAAGGATGACAAGCAGGCTATCATTCAAAAATATAATGCCAAAGGTTATCGTGATGCCAGTATTATTGATGATTCTGTTTACAGGCTGGCAGATAACAGTCTTGGCCTTAAGCTAAAAATCAACGAGGGCGAGCGCTACTACTTCAGAAGTATTAAATGGGTTGGCAATACCAAATACGATAGTGAGTTCTTAAGTTCGGTGCTAGGAATTCAATCCGGTGATGTTTATAATAAAGAATTGCTTACGACAAACCTTACCTACAATCCCAACGGATTGGATGTGAGTTCGTTGTATATGGACGACGGCTATTTGTTTTTTATGGCTGACCCCATTGAGGTTTTGGTAGAGAACGACTCCATCGACCTTGAAATTCGTATCAGGGAAGGGAAGCAGGCGCGTATCAGCAATGTGTCTATCAAGGGAAACACAAAGACAAATGATCATGTGGTTATTCGCGAATTACGCACCATGCCTGGTCAGTTGTTTAGCCGCGCCGACATTATCCGCACAACACGCGAATTGGCTCAGCTACGTTATTTTAACCCCGAAACAATTGCCCCCGATGTGCAACCTAATCCTTCGGACGGAACAGTGGATATTTCCTATACGGTTGAAGAAACTTCTGCTGATCAGATCGAATTGAGTGGTGGATGGGGATACGGCAGAATAATCGGGACGCTGGGCTTGTCGTTCAATAATTTTTCCTTGCGAAACATTTTGAAAAAAGATGCCTGGAGGCCAATTCCTTCGGGTGATGGTCAAAAACTTTCATTACGACTACAAACTTATGGTACTGGATATCTGAGTTATAGTGCCTCGTTCACAGAACCATGGCTTGGTGGTCGTAAACCAACTTCACTTACGGTATCATATTATCATTCATTGTATTCCAATGGGCTTCCAAAATCAGATACTAACCGGGCTACCTTTAAAATTGACGGTTTCACACTCGGTATTGGCAAGCGCTTAAGATGGCCTGATGACTTTTTTACGCTCTATCAGGCAGCCAACCTGATGCGCTATGATTTGAAAAATTATTCACAGATTTTTAGCGTTGGAACAGGAACAGGATTCTTTAATGTGTTCAGTTACAATATTGTCTTCGGCCGAAACTCGATTAGTCAGCCTATTTTTCCACGATCAGGCTCCGATATAAATTTGTCGCTGGAACTAACGCCTCCCTACTATGCATTCAGCGATAAAGATTATACCACGCTGGACGAAAATGAAAAGTTTAAATGGGTAGAGTATCATAAATGGAAACTAAATACTTCACTTTATGTAGAAACATTACCTAAATTAGTGCTCGCCACGCGATTAAAATTTGGATTTTTGGGATATTACAACAAAGATATTGGCGTTACACCTTTTCAACGGTTTTATTTGGGAGGTGATGGACTATCGGGCTACAACAACCTCGATGGCCGCGAAATTATTGGGATGCGCGGATACGGCAACGAAACCATTACACCTTTTTATTACAAGGATAGAAATATTGGTGGAAATATTTACAGCAAATATACCCTCGAATTGCGCTATCCACTTTCCCTCAACCCGAGTGCCACCATATATGCCCTCACCTTTGTTGAAGCAGGAAATTCATGGTTAGGATTTGATAATTTTAATCCTTTTGATGTAAAAAGATCGGCCGGAGCCGGAATCAGGGTGTTCCTACCCATGTTTGGTATCCTGGGTTTGGATTGGGGTTACGGCTTTGATGAAATTCCTGGAATCCCCAATGCTAACGGAAGTCAGTTCCATTTCTCGATCAACCAATCACTTGATTAAAAAATTTGGCAGGCTTTTTGGTAATAAGCACTTAAATCTAAAATCTAAAGGCTATGAAAAATAAAGCATTTCTTACACTGATTGTTTTACTGTTTGCAGGTTTGCTTGCAGTTCAGGCGCAAAATCAGCGCTTTGGATACGTCGATACGGAATATATCCTGAATAACATTCCGGAATATACTGATGCTCAGGCTGAACTGGATGTATATTCTGAGCGTTGGGAAAAAGAAATCAAGGCTCAATATGATGTCGTTGAGAAAATGTATCGTGATTATCAAACGGAATCTGTTCTTTTACCGGAAGATATGAAACGCAAGCGCGAAGATGAAATAATCAAAAAAGAGCAAGAAGTAAAAGACCTGCAAATGAAATATTTTGGTCCTGAAGGAGATTTGTTTAAGAAACGCAGCGAATTGGTTCAACCTATCCAGGAAAAAGTTTTCAATGCCATTCAGGAAATTGCTGAAACACGTAATTATGCTTTCGTCTTCGATAAATCGGCTGGTGCCACGATGCTGTATGCCAGTGATAAATTTGATATTTCGGACGATGTACTCGACGAAATTGGCAATGTGATGCAAACGGTTCGCCGTGAGGACAGAAAATAAACAGTAAAAGCATGTTAAGCCTTGATGGCAAACAGAATTTTTAGCTCTTTTCTCAAAATATTTTTCTACATTTGCGGCTCAAAATTGAATTATTAATCTCCAGAAATCAGAAAATGAAAATTTTAACAAAATTATTTTTAGTAATTGCATTGGTTGGTTTAGGTAGTTTTGCTCAAGCACAAACCCTAAAAATCGGCTACATCGATTCAAACGAAATCATGGGCATGATGCCCGAGCGTGACACCATTGAAAACAAATTGGTACGGTTTGAAAAACAACTTGAGAATGAACTTCGCGCAATGGCTACAGAGTACCAAACAAAGCTCACCGATTATCAAAATAACCTTGCTGCTATGTCGAATTTGATCCGCCAGTCAAAAGAAAAAGAGCTTACAGATCTGCAAACCAGAATTCAGGATTTTCAACAAAATGCTGATGTGGATTACAGTGAACGCAGAAATGAACTGCTTACTCCTTTGATTGACAAGGTAAAAAAGGCTATTGAAGATGTTGGATCAGAAAACGGATATACTTATATCATTGATGCTGCAACTGGTGTGCTGCTTCATATTGGTACAGGAGCTGATGATGTAACTCCTAAAGTAAAAACCAAACTGGGAATTTAATCCCAAACTTAAAAATATACGAGCCGTCCTCTAATAGGGCGGCTTTTTTTGTGCCTAATGCATTCGTGGAAGAACCTTGTTTTTGTCCAAATTGTTCATTAGTAATTTATTACGATACTAAATAGCTTCAAAAACATTTGTTTACTCGATTTTTATACTTGAAATAGCTCAGCTATGCCTTCGTTAAAAAAGATAGTGCGTGAGCGCCTGATTTTCATGTACTTTTGCTTCTATCTGCAATCTTTGACTACTGAATAGGGTTTAAAAATAATCAGAAGTGCCAGTTTGCGGATAGGATTAAGCTTCGCTGAAAACGTTAATCCGCTAACAGACAAAGCTGCCCCATCAGCAGGCTGGTTTGATTGATGCCAAAATCTAACTAAGGCTAAAACAGCAACAGCTTTACTTTCATTGAGAGTTTTTTTACCTTTACCATGTAAAAACTATTCATAGTCATGCAAACAGCACCTACGTATAAGGTGAATATATACGCAATAGTGCGTGTATTCAACCGTTATGGTGCATTTGAAAAAAAATTACGGTTAAATAAAAACGATTTGATTTGACTATAAAAAGTGGAATTGAAAAAACCAATTTCGACTAAGAAAAACTAAGCGGATAAAAAATACGCTGACTAAATTATAACGCTGAAAAGCAAATAAACTGACTGATAAATTGACGACTAAATAAAACGCTGACGGACTCGTGATGCTGACTAAAATCATTGTCTGCGAAATTTTTTGCTTATACGAAAAGTCGTATTTTTTTTGGGATTATAGGAATTAAAAAATGATTGAATTTATAAGCTATGCGGATAAATAAACCGCTGACTGAAATGCCAAATTTGAACTAATTTTCGAATTTGAAACTAATCGCCAAAACGGAAAATATGCTGACTAAAAAACTAAACGTGAATGGAAAAGCGTATTTTTTATATCGAAAAGTAAAGCTAAAATCAATCACAGTGAAAAAGCCCAGCTAAATGAAAACGCACCATAACAGCGTATATAGTTTATGGCGAGTTAAGTGCTAAATCGAAAATTTTTGTATTTTTAGAAAGTGAAATCATAAACCGAAAAATTTGGCGTATTTACTCGCCACAAACCATATACGCGAACCGTTGTATGCAAGGCAAAGAAACTAACTGCACAGAAATAAATTGATTGATAATTTGAAAAAACGGATAGAAAATATTGGCTCATTGATTGAAAGTTGGTGCAAGAAAAAAATAGTTTTTGCCAACGCGCTTCTGATCTTCGGGACAGTTGGGGTAGCCACCGCACATTGCACTCATTTGCAAATCGCACAAGCTGACCCACAAACCAAAATTTGCAAAAGAGTGCAATTTTTGCCAACCCTCAAAGGAAGACAGACTTTATGATGAAACAATTTCAAGCTGGATACATATTAGAAGGCACTAAAAGCGATTTAACTAAATTTTCAAAGGATAAAGTAGATGGTTTATTAAAAAATTTATCTGCTTTTGACATCGAAACCAATTTATCTTTCCAACATACGGATTCTATCTTAAATCCTTATTTCTCTGTTTTAAATAATATTTTCACGAGAGGAATACCAACAAAGCCTAGTACTTTTATTGAGGATTTCTTTACTGAAAAATATAATACCCAATCCTTTGACCAAAGTTTGCTTTCAAAGCAACTAGGAAATATTAAATACAAATCTGACCTTTCAAAAAACGAGAGGAATACTTTATTTGAAGCTCTTCACATAATTGACCCAAGAATAAGTTTTAATTCGAGCAACTACAATACTGATATTTTAGATAGCAGTTTCGAAAAGGAATTTCTATTTAAATACATCAATCAAGAAAAAATGGGATTCTTATCTCATTTGCTCTTGCCTCAAAGAAATGTGGATAGTATTGTGCCAGAACATCTAGCTTCTAAATTCCCTAAACAACAGGTTGATTTCTCAATTGAAGTTCCATATCTTAATAGTTTTAAATACTCAAAGTACGGAAATGAAAAAACAGGATTTAGAAAAAATATAGGTTCTGTAATAGAAATTGATGGACACAAATACCATTCTTCTTTATCGCAAAAACTACTTGATGATTCTAGGGATGAATCTGTTAATCTTTCAAATTGGGAGACTTTAAGAATAAAGACACTGGAAGAAAAACAAATCATTAATTGGTTTATCAAAGATAATTCGGAACTTTCAGATTATATCCAAACCATAGGAAACAACTACAAGAAGTCCTTACATGATAAAGTATGGTTGGAATTTCTTGAGGTTTCACTTGCTCCTTTTGCAATTGCTCGCCTACAAAAAGTATTAATTGAATTACTACTCTCTGGAAATCTTGATTTAGAAAAAGAAGAATGGAATATTACTGTATTAGAACGAGATATTCCTTGTGCTAATCTAGCATTTAAAGATTTTCAGAATTGGCTTTCTAAATTATTTAGCTTAAGTAGTAACAAAAACATAAGGAATTTAAAACTCCCTAAATTAAACTTGGCTGTTATTTCGACAGTGGAATTTAAAAATTCAAAACTCCACCAACAGCATGAAAATGTTTATTTTGAAGACTCTTCAGTAAGGAATAATTCTGATTTAATTATTGATATCTCGATTTTAACACGTTCTGTAATTGAAAAATCAAAAGACTATTCAGGAGATTTTATTAGAATTAGGTCGTCTCACTACATTGATTCACAACGTTATATTTACACTTCTGATTCGATAAAATATATTCATGCTACTGTTAGAGGAGAGAATGAAGAATATATACCAGTTAAAGATGTACAAGAAAAACTTACATTTTTTCTGCAAAACATTTTTAGGAAACAAAGTTTTCGAGAAGGTCAATTACCAATTCTCAACAGAGCTATACAGGGTAAAAGTGTGATAGGTTTACTTCCAACTGGTGGAGGTAAATCTTTAACATATCAATTGGCTTCCATGCTTCAACCAGGAGTTACAATGGTTATCGACCCTATTAAATCCTTAATGCAAGACCAGTTTGATAGTTTGGTAAAAGTTGGAATTGATTGCTGTAATTTCATCAATTCAAAACTGGATAAGTTTGAACGAGAAATTGCCATTGATAAATTAACCAAAAGCAATATCTTGTTTACATTCATTTCTCCCGAAAGATTGCAAATAGATAGTTTTAGAGCAACTCTTCAGGCTATGCATGATAATTCGGTATATTTTAGTTATTGTGTTATTGATGAAGTTCATTGTGTTTCTGAATGGGGACATGATTTTAGAACTTCATATTTAAGTTTAGGAAGAAATGCATTAGAGCATTGTAAAACCAAAAATTACCCGAATGAACTAATTCCTTTATTTGGCTTAACTGCTACAGCTTCATTTGATGTTCTTTCAGATGTAGAAAGAGAATTGTCTGGAGATGGACAAGCTGAATTAGATGCAGAAGCAATTGTTCGATTTGAAAACACCAACAGGAATGAGCTTCAATATCAAGTCATTGAAGTGAAATCTGATTTTGACAAAAAAGAGTCATTTACGAAGAAGCTTCCTGATGGAAATGAATTTGCATTTTCTGTTTCCCCAATTGAGGGGGCTATAAAGAATAAGATAGCGGAAGATAAACAAGATAGAATAGTAAAGCTATTGCCTGAAATACCTAATCAAATTAAGTTCTACAATAATCAAAGTGATGAACTTATTTCTTTAGCTCAAAAAAGAGTTTTTGATAATTCACAATTGAGTGTTGCTGATATTTCAATATCGGATTTTGATGTGAAATCATTTTATAAACCACGTAAAGTTGATGAAATATCTATTTTTGATAATGGAGGTATTGTATTTACGCCCCATAGGACTTGGTATCAAGGAGTAACCGACCAGTTTAAATTTGACAGATACGACCAAGATGTATTTGATGATGAAGGCAATATTATTCATAGGTTTGGAGAATTCATTTTAGATGAGAATGGCAATAAAGTAAGATTACCCTTGTCAAAAAGAAAAGGTATCGCTGATTCTATCCAAAAATCAGACTCAAAGTATCAGGTAGGCATCTTTATGGGTAGTTCCGATGAAGATGATAAAACAGGTAAAGAAATAGAGGCAACATCTTTTGCAAATCAATCAAAGTTCATCAATAGTGAGCAAAATATCATGGTTGCTACAAAAGCTTTTGGAATGGGTATTGATAAACCGAATGTTCGGTTTACAATTCATTTTAACTTTCCAAGCTCAATTGAAAGTTTTGTACAAGAAGCTGGTAGAGCGGGGCGTGATAGGAAAATTGCATTAAGCACAATTGTTTTCAATCAGCAAATTGTATATTATTTCAATTCTGATTTCTATAAAGGGATTAAGAATTATATAGCAGAGGACGATTTAAAAAAATTGTCCCTATTCAAGGACACTCGTTTTCTTGAAGATGATTTGCGGACAGTTCTAAATGAGATAGGATTAAATAATTTATTCGATGATGAAGTTTTTCAAGAAAACATTGGAAAAATAAATGTAGACAGAGACAATTTAAAATATTTTCACGACAACTCGTTTAAGGGAGAAGAAAAGGAGAAGGTAATTATCTTTGAGCTTCTTAATCGAATAAGTTTTCCAAATTCCAAGCAAATTAGAAGCCTTTCTGAACAACTTGAAGAGATTACTGGACTAGAAGAAGTTTATTTGTCTTTAAATGGCAATTGGTTAAATGTAAATGCTGGATATCAACAGAAAGTAGGAGGAATTAATCTTGATAATTTCCATTATAGCTTTCACTTTTCTGTTTTTGAAAGAAATGTTGCTGAACAAATATTAAATTCTTTAACTGATATAATAAAAGCCTCTTTTGCAAGCTTTGAAGATACTACATTGCTAATAAATTGGCTGAACCAAGCAATTGCTTCGGAATTCGAGGATGGGATTGAGAAAAAACTAGAAAAGATTGAAATTGAAGAAGAAATAAGTCCTAAAATTGAAATTCATTTTAACAATAAATATGCTGATAAGACAATTTATATTCGTGAATTAACCGCAAAACTTCAATCAACAATAAACCAACAGATTAGTCAACAGAATGTTGAAGATTGTTTATGTGCAGATTATATGGACTTTATTGATAACATTGCTGATAAAAGACCTGATTTGCAAATTAATGAATTGGATGAAGATGTTATTAAAAAGTGTTTGGTTTTATTCTATAGTCCGAGAACAAAAGCAGATACAGACAAAGCATTATTTCGCCTTCTATCAATAGGAGTAATTGACGACTATACAGTCGATTATAATAAGAAAACTTACACACTTAAAGTCGTTAAGAAAGAGGAAGGTGGATATGAAGAACGTCTTTTCAATTATATAAAACGATACTATTCTGAAATACGAGCAAATCAAGAGATAGAGAAAGTTTCAAAATACAAGGGGAATTCTGAAATCCAAAAATGTTTAGGTTTCTTGACAGACTTTATATATAGGGAAATAGAAAGAAAACGCTTGCGGGCAATTGATGATATGATTTTTGCTTGTAGAATAGGTCTACAAAAAGATGGAAATGAAGAACTAAAGGATTTCATTTTTATGTATTTCAATTCCAAGTATGCGAAAAAAGATTATACAATTAAAGACAAAGGATACTCTTTAACAGTTGATACAAACGATGCTAAAGATTTTAGTTTTGATAATGTTTGGAAATACATTGAAGCAATAAAGATTGACGATGGTTCAGAAAAGGATAATGTTAAGCACCTAAGAGGGGCTTGTTTGAGATTATTACGGACGAATCCAGAAAATGGAGCATTATTGGTTTTAAAATCATTTACTCTATTTGTTTTAGGTTTTGGTGACAATGAAGTATTGCTTAATGAAACGAGAGATGGATTTATTGAAGGGTTTAAGGCTTTCAAAAGACATTTTCCAGAAATGCAGTTCAAAGAATTGATGAGTAATATTCTGTTGTTCAAAGAACGAACATTGCAATTTGCGAATAACAAAAACGAAGTATTGTTAGTTATGGATGAATTCATCAATTTATTATACGTTGACTTTCACAAGGAATGGTTGTCTAATTTTAATGATAGATATTTAAAAGGTTATGATAGATAAAAACAAAGAACTCCATTCGGCTCTATTTGATTTAGAAAAAGAATTGAATAGCCTTAAATCAGCCAAACAACAAATAGAAGAAGTTATTTCTATTGGTTCAAATGTTGTAAAAAGTTTTGAAGGTATAAATGATAGTTATAGCAAGCATCTATCTGGCTTAAAAGATGATTATCAAACTAAACTGGAATTGCTCAAAAAAACTGTCGAAGAAATTAAAGATAAACACTCTTCTTTTTCGGAAGAACTAAAGGATTTGTCCTCTGATTTTATTAAAAAGCAATCTGAAACAAATGAGTTGAACCAGAACAACCTTGTATCATCTACAAAATCGTTAATTGATGAATTGATTAACTCTTTAAATAATTCAATAAGCTCAACAACAGAGGTATATCAAAACCAAAATCAAAAAATAAATGAGCAATTGGATTTTTATAATTCCTTCGTCGGTAAAGTAGAGCAATTGACAACCATAATTGGGAATGTTGATTTTCCGAACAGGCTTGACAAGCTTGATAATACAGTGAGTGCGATTAATATTGGGATTCAAAACAATCAAGCGAAATTGGATGAGTTAAATAGTTCAGTTAGAAAGGAATTAAGTGAAACTATTTCAATAGTAAATCAAAGATTTGCGAAACTGGAATCTGATTTGAAAACTAAAAATCGGAATACAATGCTTGCAGTTGGATTAGGAATTTTGATTAGTCTAGGAATATTGTTAAAACTATTTCTATGATTGCCAACGCGCACAGCCAAGCACATTTGCAATTCGCACAAGCCGACCCGCAATTCAAAAATTGCAAAAGAGCTTGTCTGTCTGCCACCGCTTTTTTGCCGACTCTAAAAACTATTTTTTTCGTGAACAGCAGTGCTTCGATTGAGCGGATTTATGATTGTAAAAGATTGATAATTAACTGATAATGAATAAAGCCCAGCATACAACACGGTATATAAAACATTTGGCGAAAAGTGCTAATTTTAAGGGCGGTACATTTATTAAACTTTGCTCGGTTTGATAAGTAATCGCTTTGAAATGCCAAACGTTTCATATACCCATCCGTTGTGTGTAACCGAAGAGAAACTAAGTCGTCTTTTTTTAGAGCCTTAAAATAATATTAGAAAACAATGAAAAGTTTTGAAATTAAAAAATCAATTATCGCAATTTTACTTTCAATTACCCTAACGAACGTATTTGCACAAAATGGTAGTGATATAAAAATTTATCCAGATGTTGTTTATCATCACAAAGATGGAATGGGACTTTTAATGGATATTTATGTACCCAAGAATAATAACGGTAAGGGAGTAATTTTTATTAACAGTGGGGGATTTCAATCACCTTTTTTCTCAAAACAATACAAAGAAAAAAATGATTCTTTGAGTAATAGAAATGGCAATAACTACATCTTCATAAAGAAAACTGATATTCAACCCGAATACTCACAACAATTTAGCTTCGAAGAATTATTAAAAAACGGCTACACTGTTTTTGATGTAAAACACAGTAGTACACCAAGATTTATGTTAAATGAAATTACAAATGATTTGGAATATGCAATTTCTTATATAAAGAAACTAAAGTTTCGCACATAAGCCAACATCTTCATTAAAAATAGCTTGCGCATTATTTTTTTATTATAACTATCTGACATTCAGCAAATATAAGCTTTCCAATTTCATTAAGCGACATTTTTTT